>Ga0065711_1027048_pt1 | contig 55047 bp, 29 predicted proteins | sample Hoacrofraction12_FD_59098 | JGI IMG/M metagenome (GOLD analysis project Ga0065711, IMG submission 59098) | Hoatzin crop microbial communities from Cojedes, Venezuela - Epithelial fraction 12 v2 (version 2) | ecosystem: Host-associated > Birds > Digestive system > Esophagus > Crop | place... | reverse complement strand
GGCGGTGGGAATTAAAAAAAAAAAAAAAAAGCCTCCTCCAGGGTTTAAACCGCCTCCTTAAGGGGTGGGGTGGCTGCAGATGTGTCCCCCCCCTCCCCTTCCCGTGGCGGTGAGGTTGTGGGGAGGTGGAGGTTGCTCCTGTCCCTTCCCTCCGGGTAGGACTGGGATTGTACGGCAGCAGGAGTGAATGTAACTCTGGAAATGTATGGAGGGGGAAGCCATGTTTGATTTATTCCTCCACTAAACACTGGTGTGATGATTCTTCTACTTACACCCTTCTGCAGTCCATCCTGGACCTGTATGGGAGGAGAGCCTTGTTAGGAAAACGGAAAGAAAACATTCCTGCGAAGGTGTACGGGGCTCGCTGGCTCAGTCTTCGTTAAGTATAAGAGGATAGGGCTCTTGTAACTTGGATTGATATTTGTGTGGTAAAAGAGCCTGGGGAACTTGTATTCCCAAGGCCATAGTTACAGCTCATCCGCTGTGGCTTTACCGCTCTGGGGGTGGAGAAGGGAATTTGCCACACTTCTTGAACATATTTATGCTTGCTTTCTGGTTTTGTTTTTTTTTAAATATGTCGGCTGAAAGGAGGAGTAAATACTAGTAGAAGTACAGAGACAGTAAACACCGTACTTAAACAGATTTCAGAGAAAATGAGCCTCTTGCTAACAGGCATTAAACAGGCGAGAGTCTGGGATCAGTCATTGCCCGTGTATTTTGTGTGTGTGAATAGTTTCCTTATTGACATTTGCATTAAAATTGCTTTATAATGATTCTTAAATTTAAGAGCTAGTGCTGCCTGCGCTGAGTAAGCTAAATGAGGTCTGCTTTAAAAAAAAAAAAAAAGGAAGATATTTGGCGTTTAGCCTTTTCAGACATCTAAGGAAGGTAACTGTAAACACTGTAGGGTGGCAGTGAAGTTTGTAATAGATTTTGCAAAGAGTCCTTGCTGGTGGTTTATGCGGACATATATATGCATACTAAAATTCCTTAAACATGGAATGTGTGGCTTCAGCTGCAAGAATAAATTGGTTCTTCACCAAAACGTTGGTATGGTCGTAGAATCTCTGTAAATTTATTGCTGAAGCTATTATTTGCTTGTTTTGCTGTGGGAATTTTGCTCAGGAAATGCAGCATATCAACCTTCATAAACTCCTCAGTTTCACAGTGTAGTATTATTTGACTGTTGGATGAAATCATTGAATAAAACCGCTGTTTTGCAGGACTACTCGGGGCTCAGTACTTACAGTATATGCAATTATGCAATTTTTGGTTGTTTCAGTAAGCATCTATATCCCATATATTAAAGCATGCTGAGATTTTCATCTAATATGCAGCATCAGAAAATAAGACAGTTTTTTTTAGTATTTGAATATAAAAGCTCTGGATATTCCTGGAGACTGTGTGGCTAGTTCTTGTGACGGTTATAGGAGTATCCACCCTCATACATACTCGGAAAAATTCAGATATTAAAAGTAAGGTAAAACCTACTAATTTGTCAAATATTATATGAAAATGTCAGAAGAAACTAGGTCATTATACTTTAAGGGGGTAGATTTAAAGTAGTTTAGAAAATGGAAATTAAATGCAGAATATATTTCCTTTTAACTCAATACACACCCAACAAATGGCTAGTAAGAATAAAAAAAAATTGTGGTTTAGTATCTGTAGGGCTACGTGCTTTTTCTGAAGCCAGTGGTGGTTTTGCAGATGAGACTGTTGCGTTTAAATTACTGCCTGCATGCAATAGACTGGATATTACAACAAAAATAGTCCCACTTTGTTTTAGACTGGAAGCAAAAATGATTGTTGAGGGGGTTGCTTTCTAATGTTTGGGTGGTGAAATTGATGCCTATGGGTATACATACATCTATATCTATTTGTGTCTGTATATATATTTTTTTATATATATGAGTTTGTGTCCAAAACATTGTGCTAACAAAATAGTAAAGGAATGGAAAGAAAGGATTGTTTTTTAGCGTGCTATTGTTTGTGGCCCGTTCACCTCTCACTTTTGCACTGAGCCTGTGTTTTGTTCCATCGGTGTCGGCATGTTTCCTGAGCAAGGCCTGATTTCTACAGACTGATAAATGCGTGTCTCTTCTTGTGGTTGATCAAAGCCTATTGACTGCATTGGGACTCCATGCGTATTTAAAGGTTCACCTGCTCTGGTCAGATTACTGGATCGAGGATGTAGCGTATGATGAGAAGAAGATACAGGCAATTCTTGCAGCATTTCAGTCACCTCTGGTCACTTCCGTTTACATAACTACAAGACATCTCTTAGATTTTAAGCATAGAAGATGGCTGAATGCGTGAAAATTGCCAGTATTTTCTGTGTAGAACAAGGTAAAGCACCTAGCTTTTTCTGGGAAAAAAAGTGTTCACCTCTCCTCGAGAGCGCTGTGCTGCACAATGGGAAGCATCCACCAAGTGGTGTTGCTGAAAAGAGCAGAGACCCTAACATTCAGTAATCAAACATCAATAACGGTATGCTTGGTGGGGCTAATAATAATGCAGTAGATGATGACAACTGTGTATTTTAATGCTATATTTGCAGCCATACTAGTTGAGCTCTTTCATTACTTTTCTACAAAGACAAATGAAATGGCCTTGTGGTTGAGTAATTAAGATAGATCTGGTGTAATTCTTGAATCTAGCCTTTGGATGAAGGAAGAACGGAGATACTGAAGTGGATCTAAGTGGCTGAGTAGGTCCATGTTTCTAGGAAGCATTGCTTTCCAGTTTTGGAAAGCTTTGAGAAATGTGCTCACTGAGGATGTGCTGGAATCTCGGCGGTGTTAATGAGAAGGTGGAGATGGAATATGGCACCAGGATAAGCGGTGAGGTGGTAAAGTGGAGAGAGAAAATAATTTCCCGTCAGAGCTTGGCATGGGAATCCAAGTTTCATTTGGTGCAGAATTGTGGAGGGCTTGGGAGAAAAGAGGTGGGTGAGCAGAGCCTTGTTGATGTGCCCGTAGTCCCCTTGCAGCTTGTAAATTTGTGTAGCTGACTGAATGGGTCAGCTATTTTTTAAAAGTAATGGTTACTTGGAAGGCTTTGGTTCTGACAACATTTTTGAAGGAACAGAAACTACCTGAATTCACCCTTCACTGTACCTTCAAATTAGCTTCTCTATGAGCTGCAGTCATTGGAGGTAATAAGATAGCTGTAGAAATGTATTTACTTTTTTCCTTTCAGTTTACACTGACAGAAATTACAAAAGTGATACATCAAGTGCTATTTGTATTGTTTTTATCAAGTTGATGGTGTCCAGCATAGTTATTTCATATTTTCTAGCATCAGCAGGAAGGGAAGTTTTTGGAATGTGTTATGAGGGAAACTTAGACCATACTCTACTCTGGTGAATAGCAAGCTACAAACATAAGCGAAATTCCTGGAGAACAGATCATATATACTAATACCTTGTGTATGGTGATGATAGGTTAATGCATACTCCATCACGTATTACTTTGCTCGCAAGCAGCTCTAAACTTTAGCCCCAGATAATCTGTTGACTCTGGCACATTTGAAAAGCTGCTTCTGTCCGAAGCATATAAAAGATTTTACCATAAACTGAATTTTTTGAAACACATTTTGTATGCAATAAAGCAGTACATGTTAATTGTGGTTGAACCAAAAGCAAGGTTTCTACTACCCTTCTTGCATGTTAAGAAATAATACCATTGTTTGGAGGTTGTTCTGATAGTACAATGGTGTGATGAGCTACATGTGGAAAGTAGATGTTTGAAAATCTTTTTTAAAGTTTCATAGCAATCAAATTAAATTGACTGAGTATGGAAAAGTGAAGCGCTAGCCCATACGTACTTCAGAGTATTCTGATGTTGGGCAAAATTACTTTGCCCTGGGGTACTGCTGATGTATGTTCTCATATGTGATGTAATTTGAAACTAATAATAAAATATATGTGACTTAAAACATGTTAAATTACAAGGGCTACTCAACAGGTGATGTCTCAGTTTCTAGTTTTATCCCTATCCTTTTAACTTGTCCTATTTTTATCTTAGCTCAAGGTAGCAATTTGATCTTGTTTTGAACTTCAGTGTTCAGCTCCCCAGCACAAATTTGAGCTATTTTATATTCATCCATATTTGGGGTAAGGATACATATGTGGCAAATGACTTAAACTGTAACATGATGTGCTATTGAAATAGACTTGGATAGAAGCTTTAACATTTTTCTTCTGCTGTCTGTGAAGGATACTGTTTTCTGTGTGGCTCTTTGGAGAAGCACAGGGCAGTCTTGTTCTGTTGACTGACAGAGATGGCCATTTAACTGTCTTTGTGAAACCTCTTCTGGCCTGTGCCTCATATCAAAATACTAAAATACTGACATCTCACATCTGTGCTAAAACACACATAACAAATTAGAAAATTTGTGGTTTACAGTAGTAATCATGTTTAAACGTATTTGGCCTTGAGGGCTAACATCAGAATTCCATGTTGTCTTTGCCATGGTCCAAAACATAATAGAGAGTGAATGTTGTCCTGTTCTGTTCCTTGGTGTATCTCTTAATTTTTAAGGCAGAGGATGAAATTTTTTTGTGACAGAAATATTTTCAAGAAAGAAGGCGGAAGTTAGGAAAGGTTTTATTAGAAATGTGATCTACATGCCATTTAAAATATTTTGAAAAGCTACTGACAAAAGAAGCAATGGGAAGGAGATGCAGTAACGCAGCCTCCTGTCACAGTGTTTGGGACCCATTTAATTTATTCGTGATACTAAGTAGAAGTGTAAATGTTCCTGCTGTAGCCTGGGTTAGTCTGTGGAGCTGAGGTTCCCGAGATTGTGTATCAGATAAATCAGCTGTGGAACGTGCCAGCCTTGGTGGGGTGCCATTGGAGCAAAGAATCGGACTGCACTGGCACTCAGAAATATCTAAACTGGGGAGTTATCTCTGTGGTAAAGAATGCTCAGATTCTAGTCTGATAATAAAGCCAGTGAGATTTAAGCCAAAGCATGAACCTTGGAGAGCAGTGTAGGATGAAAGATACGAATACGGATCATTTCGCTGTATGGAGTAGTTGCCAAGGACTTTCAGTCGGATACTTCAGAATGAAATCAATGTTGTGATTTTTCTGTGGATGCAGAATGCAGACCATCAGAAGCTGTTTTATAATAGCACGCCTGAACAAACCACAAACAAATGCTGTGGTTAAATGTGGAACATGACTGAAATACAGCAATAGTGCAGAAAACAAATAGTAGGCTTAAAATGTGTAGTAGAAAGCGCATGTACAATATCCATTCATCAGGTGAATGCTTGGCTCGGAAGTGGTAGTGATAGTTGAGTCTTCAAAAACTCTGCAAGTAAGAATAGTAACTACAATTGCTTAACGCAGCTTATTTCTACAGTCAAACCTTTTCAGATTTTCCTGCAAGAAGTAGGTACAACAGAGTTTGTCTAAAGAACTAGATTTGGTAAGGCAGTGAAGTACTCCACAGTATGGAGTACTCCAATGCTGTGCTGAGAGAAAGGACAGCAAAAATGACAAGAGATACCTTTTGCAAACCTCAACACAAAAGTTTCGGAAAGCGGACAAGAAGGATTTGGTTTGGTGGACAGGAAAGTCTTTTATCTTTGTCTCCAAGTTAAATGGGTAAGCTACATTATATCTGCAGAAATGGAAAACTTACCTCAAATTCCAGACCTTTTACCTATAGCAGTCATTCTAATCTCTCTTCTGGAGAGATTCTTGATATAGATGTCGCGAAAGAAATAGAAAGGGAATTAAGAACACTGTGAATGGTAGTAATGCATTTTGGCAAGAGCGTGTTAAAGCCCCACTGCAGGGAGATATTTCAGATTGTGTCCAAACCAGAAAGGCCACTTATTAGCAAGTATTTGGATTTGTTTGGAGAGGATCTGGTGTTCAAAGTCTCTTGTGAGCTTGAGTGTTCCTGGCATACATCTGCCAGTTGTGTGGGTTTTTTTTTTTTTGCTAAAAGGGAATATGTTCATAGAATAATTAACATAATCACATGTATATAGTTCCAATCTATGTGTAACGTAGACCAGAATTAGCACAGTATGGCCAGGATTACATTATAGACATAGTTACGTTCATCAGATATGGATATATACAGTTCTTGATTGAAAGGTGCACTTCTGTAAGTAGAATTCCGTAGTGCCATTGAGCCAGTATTAACTACCTCTGAACTTTACCTTCCAGTTCTTCATTTAATGTTACGGGATGTGAAATTGAATGCACTGCATGAAAGAAATAATATAAATTTTTGTATGTTACCTGTCCACATTAGAGAGGCACATCATCAGTGCGATATATTGCTGTTTTTGTAAACAGAAGATATGGCCAAATACTGCTCTATGATAAAGATTGAGAGTCTCCTATATATACATATAGCTAGGCTTTTGCACTATTGACAAGGCCTCATATATCACCAGTGTCACAACGCTGCTTTTTAGAAGTACTCCAGTGCACCAAATGTGCTTCTGGCATCTAAATCCACCCACTTGGGTGAACAGATTTTAATGCCATAATAGACAAAGAGAGCAGAGTTTTAAGGGTCTAGACAAAATTATTGTATCCTCAGTACTAAAATAAGTTGGTGTCTGGTCTGATGTGGGAAACATTGTTTCTGTAAAGGTGTCACAGATAACATTTTGTTAATACAACAATTTGGTTCATTACTTACATTGCTAACTTATTTTGTGGTGTCATCCCAGATTTGATCTTCCTTTCTCAGAATTTGCACGCTCAGAAATTTTTGTGATATTTGCAGTGAAGCTTCAGGCAATTGCTATGCTGTCATGACTACATATGGGAGTAAGGGCAGAAACATTGGCCACAGCGAAGAGGAAACAAACAGATGATAGCACGTTTATCTGCTGCAGTGAACATGATGTAGAACCAGAGGATCCAGGCCCTGAAGGTATGGTGCAAGGAGCAGAGGTAGGATGCTGAAAAGAAAAAGCAGTTGGATTCAAGAAGGGGTGGGAAATTAAAGCAGGCTTGGACCAGGTGAAAATGCAGCATAAGTAAGGAAGGAACTCAGCACCTAAGTACTGAGGTATTTGAGATTGCGTTTGATTCTTCATTCCCAAGCTAAATAACAGGCAGATGCACAACTCTGGCCCACCTGAGAGACAGATAGAAATGTAATTTCATTGACGAGTAAAGACCTAGACTGAATGAGTATTCGACTGTATTGAATTGTGAGTCCTGTTTGGCTGTGGGGGGCCATTCCCTTCAGCTGAACCATTTGGAACTCTCCAGGAGACAGATAAGTCTCAAGTCTGCATTTGAAAGCATGAGAGATATATATATATATTTTTTTTTTTCTTTTTTACTTTTAGCCATTTGTTAAGCAATTGTTGAGGGCTACCTTTTAGTGTTTATTAAATACTGGTGGTAAATCCAGTAGTTCCTACCATTTTAGACACCTGTGTTCCTCTGCACATCTGCAGAGGAGAAGCAATGCTTTTCTATTTAATTTGTGGTCCCACCACAGTAGTATGTGTATTCTCTCTTCAGACAGAAATACAGCATTTTACAAGAATTTGAATATACTCAAATTGTCTCCTTCCTTCACCACCCACCTTCAGCAGCAGGAGTGGAACAGACAAAAGTCAGTTTCTGCAGCAGTGGAAAAAGAATATTTCTCCTGACTTTGAAGAAAATTAATTGATGGGGAGGAGTCCTGTTACAGAGTCTTCTAGCCTTATCCTCAGCAGCAAGGGTTGGTTGCAAAAGCTTTTCCTGAGGAGGAACAAAAAGTCAAGTCCATCAGTTTTGTATGCTTGCTTTCTGCAGTAGCAAGTAACCTTTCAAGCGAAGAAGTTCTTTGCTTGCCGTTCTGCAGTTCTTAACTGTACAAGCTGGTGTTGCCTGCTGCCTTAATGAGAAGGCAGTAAGTGCTTGTTTTGGTTGATGAAAAAAGACTGTAACAATTAAGTTCTGAAGTTTTATCTGTTAGGAAAAAAGCGAACTGAAAACAAATAAGAAAAGATAGATACTAATTTTTTTCAAAAATGTTTGGTGGCAAATAAGTGTAAGTGCAACTGTAAGTACACTAACCTTTTTCACACAATTTTCAAAATAGGTTTGATCTTTTTGTGCAGGTGTATATTATGTCTCTGTATAAACATGTACTATAAGTGTAAGGAAATTTTCATGTACTCATTTAAAAATACTTTGTAGGTCAGCCTTGCCAGCTGACTGGTTAACTGAAATCATTGTATATCTACTGCAAGACTAATGAAGTCTTCACTTCAAGTGCTTTTAAACTTAAAATTGGCTCCTTTAGACTAAAGTTTCTTGGCTTTTTTCCTTTCCAAAGTCTTTTTTAAGACTAGTGATAAGTTGTTAGAAAGTTTTGGTATAATTATTTTCAGTTCTCTGTAAGCTACTACAGTAGTGGTTTTCTTCGTGAGAGGTAATGTTTTTGAATTTGCTGGATAGAACTGGTTTGTAACAATTTTTGGCAAACCTGCAGTGCAATTTTCAGTTATGCGTTTTCTTTGAAAAGTAAATTTTATTTCGATCCTGTAATAATTTCTCTTTATTTTAATATAATGAAGAACAGTCACAATGTACTGCGTGATAGTGAATGTCTCTACTATTTGATATTCTAGGTTGTTTTCTACAACATAATGTGAATAAACATACTCAGGTTTTCAAATTTATTAGCAAGAACGTGTTGTAACTTTACTAATCTCCAAGTATTTTTGTCTCATTCTGGTCTGAAAATAGGAATAATCTTTGGTCTTAAAATTGATGAGAGAATGGAGAAGACTTACCAGAAAGCTATCTTTACAGAAATAAAACAGCAGCCATCTATTAGTTTTCTTCAGTGCTGTAGGTAATAAAAATAGCTTTTGTGGGTAAAGTTCTCTTATTGTCAGTTTCTATTTAGGTGTGCCATCTTCCCCCTCTTCCTCCCCTCCCACCAAGTAATTCACCTGAGAAACAGCTTCAAGAAAAACCTTAGACAAAACAAAAGTGGTATTTAATAGTTACTCTTATTGTTGATTATTTACTCTGTTCACTCCCTTTGGCAGAATTGGAAGGAATGGACTACTCCATTATTTCTGACACACAAGAAAAGCAGCTCTGAAGTTGTAGCAGATGTGGAAGAAATGAATAATAAATATCACATAAATGATAGTGGCCTGTACAGTGAAGGAGGAATCTGACATGCAGGCTAACTCTGTTTGGCTCATGACTCCTATCAGATGATGGATCTTCAAGTAATTAATAACATTATTTAAAATGTCTGCAAAATAATTTGCCTTATGTAGAACCTGGTTTTTAGTTTGAAAATGTGTACAAAGCCATTACAAGGCTGTCTGATTGTCATTGTCCAATTAAAATACATAGAGACTTTTCTCTGGTTAAGTCAAATCTTCTTTTGATTAACAAAAGCTATTTGTTCACAAGCCAAAATAGGATGTTTGTTCAGCAGACTCCTTGGCTGTCATGTTTTTTCCTCTTTGTTAGTGAAAATGGTACTCTTTGGGTCACCAGTCAATATGGGATGATACTAGCTTTAGCTCATTAGCTGCTACTAGTGTGTGGTGCTTTTGTCCCCTTCCTTTCCCTCCCCTCCCCCCAGTTTCCTTGCCTATAGGTACAGTCATCTAGAAAAAGATAAGGGATTGCTTTTGCTTCTATGTGATATGGTAGTCCGGCATGAGTGCACTTAATTTAACTACCAAATCTAATCATATGCTTAGCTGCTTCAGGACCTTACTCCTACAATTCTGATCAACCAGATCTTGTCTGTGATCTCTCTCACTTCATTCTTTCATGTCCTGTCTTCCAGATCTCCTTGCATTAATTCTAAGCTCACAGTACTGCTTGTTTGTCTTGTTGCTGATAGTTTTCTTTCCTCACTCCTTTTGTTCTTTTCCGCTCTATTGTCCTCTTCTCACAAAAAGCCTAGTCCTTTTTCTTTCGTATGGTACTATACTACCATAAAGTCTAGATAGCAAAGGTTGTGCTAGATTTTTAACTAGCTTCAATTTTGGCCTTCTTTCTTGAAATCCTTTGGTTATACCTGTGTGTAGATTTACTGGCTTCTTCCATTTAACCGGATCCCCCAACATAGCTTATGTTTTATGAGGAAGACTGAGATGCATATCAACAATTTCTCTCCATTGGTTGTCCTGGAGATGGTGACTAACCTGCAAGTTGCTCTCTGTAAGTCTCATCTCCTCACTGGGACTATATTTCATTTAGATACTCACATCTATTATCTTTACCCATTATTCTGCCTCTTACTTTAAGCTTCTCATTTGATTCCATTAAATCTTTGTACACACATGGTCTATTTTCCATGTTCTATAATCTGTATCTACTGGTTCAGATAATCTTACTGTCTCAAATTACTGTATTTGTCATCATCTCTCTGTTTACCCTTGGCCTGATGTCGTGGTTTAGCCCCAGCTGGCAACAAAGACCCACGCGGTCGCTCTCTCACTCCACCCCCACCTGGTGGGATGGGGAGGAGAATCAGAAGGAAAAAGCAAAACTGGTGGGTTGGAATAAAAACAGTTTAACAGAATGACAAAAGGAGAAGAAAATAAGAGTAATAATACTGATTAAAAATACAGTGTTCTCACCACCCAATGTTCAGCTTGCTCCTGAGTAGCAAAATCACCTTACTGAAGCCAGATCCTCACTTAAATACTGAGCATGATGTCACATGGTATAGAAAAACCCATTTGATTGTCTGGTTTGGGTCAGCCCCACCAGCTTCTTGTGAAAATTATGTCAATTCCAGCCGAACCCAGGACACCTGGGTGCACTGACTTCCTTTTACCAGTTATACTCCTGGGTTTGTTGTTTCTCTAAGCTCCATTGATTTGAGGGGCATTTTTCATGCTTTCAGGTGGTTTTGGTGGCCTGTATTAGTGAGAATCGTTAGCTGAACCTTTAGTCACTGAAGTTCTAAAATCTGCATGCAGTATATCTTCAGATACGTTAGGCAAATCAAGGTAACCCCTAACAGTTCAAGGTCTTTCACCGCATGGTCTTACTGGTCTTTATATGTTTGTGATATGGAATTACTACCCGTAGGTTTATTAGCTAGAGAGAGAATAACTTGATTTCCTTAAGCCATGTCTTTTCACTTAGTTATTTACTCTTCATTGTCCAAACAAGGCCCTGAGCAGCTTGATCTGCATTGGCCCTGATTTAAGCAGGGGGTTGGAACAGATGATCTGAGGAAGTCCCTTCCAGCCTGTTGTTCTGTGATTCTACCATGATTTTTATGTTCTGAAACTCTTAAGATACCACTTTTTTAATGCATCCAGTATTTTCAGATTGAGTACACCAGTAATGTTGTCTAATTTGATTGTTTGTTGCTTTTTTTGCATGATCTTGGTCTACCTCAAGCTTGATGGCTTTTTAGCTTCGAGAAATAAGTGATGACAGTAAGAGTTATTATTAAGCAGGACGAAAAAAATACTAGTAGAATTATGGATGTAAACAAACAGTTACAAAAGGCAGATGTCTCGATCCAGAAATCCAGACCCTGGTAAGCAGCTAATGGAACCATATTAAAAAATGTTTTTTCAACTTAACCATGTAGTTGACAGACAGGAAGAAGTCACACAAGCATTTTTGGTGCTGGTCCTCTTGTGAGAAGCTGTGATTAGCAGCGGTCTTTCAGGCAGGAAAGTGGGCAGCTGCAGTGTTTGCTGCTCTGTCTGGTTCAGGCAACCACTGGAGGGCATCTGCAGCCACAGAAAAGCTGCTCACTTGTAGGCTTATTTTTCAGATAGAGGGAGTTTAGATGCCCAAATCAAATCTCTGTTTTGCATTCCGGTTTACTCTGTTAAGAATTTGTGGTAAGGGAGATTTTGCAACATTTCAGTGTTTTGGGTTTGTTCTAAGGAAATTTGCTGTTATCTCCGAAACCATAAGTGTCACGTGTTCTGTAACGTGTTTGCCTTTTGCCTAGAGATTTATACAATTTGTCATCAGTTGTTTCTTGAAATAAATGTGATTTCAGTTAAATCTGCTGAATCACAGCTTGAAACATTGTCATATTATTAATTGGGTTTAGACTCTGTCTTGTGTCCATGTTTTCAGAGAAGGTCTTGTGAAAGTACACGAGTTCTCGTTCGGTTTAGTGAGTTCTTTGTTCTGTTCTGGTGGAGGTTTGAGTTTCCTTTTACCTCTGACGCCTCTTCAAAGGGGTTAGTGCAGTTGACTGATTTCCATTCATTTTATCAGAGATTTTATTGGTAATTCAGACTTAATCTGGCCAAAGAAAGATTAGAACCTTTCCAGACTTACGTGGAGTTCAGGTATACTTGGTCTTCTTATTTTATGCCAGCTTTTCAGGCTGCAGTTTGTCCCTGGAAAATGGTTTTCGTCTCTCAAATGAGTCTATACAGCTTGTATGGAGAGAGAGCCTGTTATCTTGTAGGCACGTTAGAGTGGCATGTTAGGGTGATGGGAGCATTTGCTAAGGAGTGATGGATTTTTAGATTTTTAATGTTTTTCTGCATCTTTGTGCATGAAAAGGTTTCACATTGGCCAGTTGCTTTGCATTCAGACTTAATGCCCTTAAGAAGCTTTGCAAGGGTAGAGTAGTGCTCACTTGTAAGCATTTGTACATTGCTGGCCTAGCTGTAGGGGTTGCAAATATGTATGTTTCAGGAATATTCCAGTCATAAGCATTATAACTGTGTACATTAATAAAAAAAAGTAGTGAGATTCAGAAAAGGTTTCTTCCATACCAACTGACAATTCAATAGTTATTCATCATGGTTTTTACTGTACTTTTTGGGAGCATGTGAGACTAGATTTGATGAATTTTTGATACAGTGTGACAGTTCTTGGACTTAATCATAGATGAAATTGGTTACTGTGAGCGTGGATATGGTGATTATTGTGCTGAGCTTTCATAATATTTATGATGGTGTAATTCTCTATGTCAGGTATATACTGGACCAGGTAATATGAAGAGTCTACGCGTATGAATTTTAAAAATGAAAATTATCATCTTGCTTGGTCTAGGAACACAAAGGAGTCATTCTGCCAGATTCATTTGTTTACTACAATAGTTTAATGTTGAAGTGGGGAGGGTTAGCTTTTAGAACCCTCAGAAAACCTGCCTAGGGCAGATAATAGTGCAGTTTTAGTTTGTTGGGTGTGTTCAAATACATGTATGAAAAAGGGGTGTTAGATGATGATGTTGTTAGTAAAAAGCTGAAACTCCAGCAGATGTTTTGACTATTTAAGTTTTGCACAGTGTGGCCACTGGCCTGAAGGCTCAGCTGTTTCCCAGTGGGCTGGTGTTCGTGATACAAAATGCTCACCTTTTGTTCGTTCTCGTAGTCAGAACGCTTTGGGATACGTCTGAAAACTGAGCTGTGTTGTTTCCTCAGACGGTGTGCTGTGGTGGAAGATGGAGGGCCTGTCTGTGGAGTGGGGAGGAGAAGCTTGTGATGCTGCTGTCCATGGTGTAGCTGCTACCGTAACGCAGCCTGTGGGGTTTTTACGCTGGCACGACCTCTTAGAAATATACTCATCTGTTTTGCATTGTTATTAATGATATTATCTCAGGTCTAACTCTTACTTGTTTTAAACAGTACAATACCTTTGAGTAATTAGTGTGGAGAAGACTCGTGCTGTAGATTGTTAACAGATTGTTAAAAGGAAAGCTGTGATTTTGCTCTCTGCTTTCGTTTTAATAGAATTCATGATTTATGAATTATTTTTCGTGGTCTTTTTCATCGTGCATATTGACAGATATTGAAGTATATTGGTTATGAAGATTGTAAGCAACACTTCAGTAAAACTTGAACGAAGGTACATTGAGTGCTACATTAGTGGGGACATCTGTATGAATACTTGGTAGCTTTTGACATTTCTGTATTACTAAAAATATTCTCTGTGTTTGTGTCTTACTGCAGCAGTGTAAGACTGGAAACATCTGGGCTGAATGGACTTTAGCATCAAAAGAAGTTCTCAACTGTTAACTCGAAAAATTAACTACATCAAAATGAAGCAGGTACCAGAGATCCTTGGAAATACCAATGGGAAAAGTCAGAATTGTGAAGTGAATCGCGAGTGTTCTGTCTACCTGGGCAAAGCACAACTTTCTGCCACTCTACAAGAAGGTGTCATGCAAAAATATAATGGCCATGATGCTCTTCCATTTATTCCAGCTGATAAGTTGAAAGATCTAACCTCTCGTGTGTTTAATGGTGAGTCTGGGGCCCAAGATGCCAAGCTGCGCTTTGAACCCCAGGAAATAAAGGGAGTTGGAACACCACCCAACACTACTCCTATCAAGAATGGCTCTCCAGAAATTAAGCTGAAAATCACTAAAACCTACATGAATGGAAAGCCTCTGTTTGAATCTTCCATTTGTGGAGACAATGGTGCAGATGTGTCTCAGTCAGAGGAAAATGAACAAAAGCCAACAAACAAGGAGAGGAGAAACAGAAAAAGAAGCATAAAATATGACTCCTTACTTGAGCAGGGTCTTGTTGAAGCAGCGTTAGTATCAAAGACTTCAAGCCCCACTGAAAAGAAGGTAGTACTTTTGTTACATTTTTTCTTTTGATAGGTTTGTTAATCATACTGAGATTTCATTTGTTCATATGCTAATTTTTATTTTGGGTGTTTCAACAGGTGCTTCCCACTAACAGGTCACTTTCTGTGATACTCTGTCTCAATGAAGGACAGATGCACTCTAGTTCTGGTCCATGTTTCTTGCCTGGGCTAGCAGTACCCCATAAATTCTGTTTCCATAGAAGTAAAATAAGTCTCCAGAGCAAATCAGGGCATGTCGTAGCATGGGACATATGAAACAGAAGCTTCATCCAGAGATGCAGCCAAGACCTAGCCAGGATGTGCATCTGGGCAAGGGAGCTGGGGAGGCCTCTAAATTTAGAGATGGGCTTTAAATATTGGACATGAGGTATTCTGGTTTCCTAATAAACAGAAGTTTCAAAAAAACCCACACTATTTCTGTATTCCTGGTTCTGTATTAAAGAAAAAAGTGCTCAGCTGTCAGTTGGCTGATAAGCTAGGCTCTTTACCTTCAGATTTTGGCAATTGGAGTGTAGTCCCTACCCTTACTTGTCATCTGAAAAGAGCTGGTTTTGCTTGCTGTAACCTGGTGTATTTTATTCGTTGAAAAGGTCTAGATACTGATATTAAATATCATTAACTGTCATGGTCAAGCTCATCTGCTTTTTGCTACTTTTAAACATGGGCAGAAATGGAAATTTCACGTTTTTAATTTACTTTACCGAGGTGTAAATAAGAATGCTGCTGGGAGCCCTTTTCCTTCTTTATTTAGTTTTTGTTGCTAGACTCCATTTAAAGGAATATGGTTTGCAATCATTGTATCTTGGAGGACGAAACCTACATAGCAGGGATACTTCTGTGTATATTAAGTTTTTTGGTGAGTAGTTCAGAAGAGTGTTGTATAACAATGGTAAATGTTAGTGAATACTTTGACTAGTGAACAGGTCCTGTTTCTACACACCTTAAATGTGAAATGTATGTTGTAGTTTTCTGTCAACTGCAAGTTTACTAGTCAATAATGTTGATTCTTACTTTCTCCCAAGGCTACACATGCAGAGAAGAAACACACATAGCTGCTGTATTACTGATTTTTTTTTAGCCTTATTTTCCTTAAAACTACTTAATTAATGAGTTTACAGAACTGTGTAAACATTCTTCTAATTGTCAAATATTTATAATTTATTTATGATTTTAATATATTGTTCATCCTAGAATGATCAATATAGATGTTTTCAGGAATTTTATTAAAGAGTTTGTTTTCTTTAGTTTTGTTAAGGAGCATGTTGTAACACTGATTGGTTCAGACTTTTCCCAATCAGTGCTCAGAGGTAAAAAGTATGGGCACAGTCAATAGTTGGAGTAATTCTTTGTCCTGTTCCTTGTTAATGAGGATAAATTGGACTACAAGGTGGTATATTTATTAGCATCAACAACTCTAGCATTTTTTTTTTTTTTTTTAGAAAGAGGAGACAATATTTAATATGCCCATCTACACACTTTATTCTGAGGCCTTTCACATCGGTTGTCAATTAAGAGTGGCCTTTAATTTTTCCTGGTGAGCGATTCGTTTAAGATTAAAAGAAATGTTGGTCTGGCTTCTCTGAGTTGTCTTCGGGCCAGAAGTGGTCAGGAGAAAACCATGTCAACACTGTTCCCAGAGTGTTTGAGACTTGATGGCTGGAGAGTACTAGGGTTATTTGTTCCTGTGCCAAACCTTTGAGCTACCAAACTACCAAATCGGGACAGCCACCTGCTTGATTTCAGAGATCAAGATCTCAGAAAATCTCAGATTTTCAGAGCACTTGAAGCAGAGAGTCATGCTTCTGGCTTTTTTTCTTGTGTAGTGCACTTTAAAGCACAGGGCAAAAGGAGAAGCATTTGAAGGTCACAAGATGTTGTTTTATGATACAACTCCTTGATTATAAAAAATCTGGAGCTTTTCTTTCTCTCACAGGGAGGGTTTGCAACTGTGCAGGTTTAAAACAAAGGAGGAAAAACATAATACTAGGGAACATGCTGAAAGAGATTTTTCAAATGTTTTTCCACATGTAGAGTAGTGATACACATGTTCTCTGTGAACATAACTGTCATAATATCAGTTTTCTTTGGTTTCAGGCCCCTGCAATAACTATTATTTCATCGCCAACATCCAAAGCCTTAATGTTAGTGCGTCATACTGTGGTTTTATGTAGCTGATTGTGGCTGCAAAGTGGAAGTTAGAGAAATATCCTTGGAGTAAAAGCTGATTAATTTTGCACGTAGATATCCGTTTATTGTAGGTTACAAGTTAATGTAGAACCTGTTTGTCTGGTTTTATTTCTGGGCTGGTTTCTCGCTCTCGATTTCTTGTTGTCCAAGCTGTTTCTTGATTTAGCAAAAATTGCAATGGTACAAATACTGCCTTTTGTGTAAGGTAATTATATCTCTGTTTGGTGGACATAGTAGATTACTATCTTGCTGAGGTTAGAGGCATATCGTTTAACAAATGTTCCAGTGTTGTTGGATTTTGTTGTTGTTTGGGCATTTTTTGTTAACATAAAGGAAGGCTGTTTAAAGCTTTATCTACAAGTCGGTTTTCAATCGGGAATAAACGTGATCTGCCCGGCTCTGACGTGAGTTAGATTTCTGTTGATACCCACCACCTTTTCCAGGCCTCCGAGAAAGAGATGTGCTGCTTTCACTTTCCCAAGGTAAAGGAGGGGCGGTAGGACAAGCCCTGGCTCTTTCTGCCCTCCCCTCCTGCCTTTTGCCCTACTTCCCTCCACCCCCCGGTATCTCTCCACCTGAGGAGTGTACTTTAAAATCCAGGCCTCTGCTGATAAGGCCTGGTTTAGCAACTTTTGTGCTGAGGCACTACACCGATAGTGGTCTGACACCACCTCCGAATGGTCTGTGTTACTGGTGGCAGGTATCACGTGTTAGGTGTTTGAATCGATGCCAAACCCGCGGACTCCGGGAGTTGCCCCCTTGATAGTGCCGCTCGTGAGAGCAGCCGTACACTTCAGCAGTAGAGTTGGCAGTGGCTGCGTTGTGAGGCGTTGGTTGTGACAGTTCTTGCAATGCTACTGGTTAGGACTGAGGACTTTCCTAGGTTTTTCCTGCTCCGTGCTTTTGTTAGCAGTGAAACAATCCTCCTGTTTGGAGGAGAATGGCAGAGGTTTACTTCATATACTAACGTGAAGTAATCCAAGTCTGATCCCTAGAGGAGTCCAGAGTTTCTGTACGGGAAATAGAGAGACTATGTGTATCTGCAACTCTCGTGCTGGTGGTCCCAGAGTAAGTCTGTGCTCTCTAACCCTAGGAACAGCTCAGTATGTGATACTGGCACATTTGAGCTTGCTCTGCATAAGCCGGTTTGGGCCTACAAGTGGCAGTTTGCCCTTTCGGCAGGCCTTCCTGGCATGACTTCCTGGCACGGATGCAGTAGCTCAGAAAAGCAGCAATGCTGTGTCCAGATCAAACCTGGAAGTCCACACACTGCTATACTTGCTTTTTTAGGCATTCCAGCTGAGTAAGATGTACATGATCCAAAAGCTGTACCTTCCAGGTAGCTTCCTGTGCAGTTTTCTTGTAGCCCTCTTTTAGTATTACACCAGAAATTTGGCAATTTGTTACTCTTTCTGCTTGGTACAGTCTTCAGTGACTTTGCATTAGCTGCATGGGGGCAATTGCAAGTTACTGGAGAAATTCCACTAATCCTTATCACTTGTTTATGTTGCTATTTCATCTTGACAGAGAAGAACAGTTCTGGCCAACTCCATTATATCCAGTATCTACATAATGTTATAATGCCTTTCACAGTGAATGGCAAAGACTTAGAAACCCAGTGAGGGTAGAACAGAAGCAGCCTGAGGGTTATCTGCTGCTTTTTATGTTTCTGTGCTAACTCAAGACAGGAAGCTTGGGACCACTGAAGGTGTTGATGTTGCTCTGATGTTCGCATCTGATCGGTAGAGATGAGCAGAAACCAACAAGTTCCATCTGTAAAATTGCAGAGCTGTGCTCTTCAAATATTTGATTATCCTGTTACAGCCAGATGCTAAGGTGACTTTTTTTTTTTTTTTTATTTCAGAAGAAATGTAAAGAAAAAACAAATCAATGTGTCTTTTTGAGAAGGAGGACTTGCTTGATTGTTCTTCATCATTGGTTATTAGGAATTCCTGGTCAAGTTCCTGGCCAAGTATGATTACTGAACTTGTCATAAAATGTGCAGCTAAGCTACCATGGGAGTCAGGATCTGTAGTTGTAGGGTAAAATGAACTCAATTACTTTTTTTAATAGGCTGTTCTCGAGGTATCAGATCCTGTCTTCAGGCAAATGATAACACAGGCTGTCTGGTTGATGTCATCAGAATCCCAAAGGAGTAGGAGTAACCCCAAAAATATCTTGTGGGTGATTGCTTCAGGAACAAGAGATATAACTTCTTATCCTTTTTGGAAGGGTTCCTGAGCTACTGTTTTGCATTAGCGATTAGTAAAATGTTGTGTTTAGCTATGCATTGAAAACTTGTTTGTGCTAGGCAGCTCACAATGTGCAGCAATAATTGTTACTTTGGAACTTTAAATTGTTTGTTCGTAATGCCTCATTGGAAAAGTATCTTGAAGAACTACTTGTAGGTTAAGAAGCGCCAAAAAGCATACAGCATCAAGAGTGTGCTGGTTTGGGGGGGGAATAGAAGCTATGAGCATTCTCAGAGTGGCTACAAAATTAATTACAGAGAGCTCAAGTATTTGTTCAAGGCTCTCCATACCAGACTTCCCGTTCTTGTGGCTGAATTAAGTACACTTTTTGTGTAAAACTGTCATCTCAATATGCAATATGTAAATACATTTTTTTCCTCTCTCTTCATAAACATATTGGTGGAAGAATCCAAATCAAATATGAAATAATATCTCAAAAGTGATGACAAAAATGCTATGTAAAAATAGCTCCACCAGGCTGGATCAAGGAGATTTCAGCACCTCAGCTCGGGGTTGAGGTTCAGCGGAGGATGCATAATGGAGGGTATAGATGTGGCAGATCATGGAGTGATGCTCTCTTTGAATACATTGAGTCTCCATCAGTTTGTGACTCAGGTTTCTAGAACTGGTGGCACGGTATTTAATAGCTGTAGATGGCTAAATTAATGGAGGAAGACCTCAGTTTCTTTTTGAGCCAGTGTGAAGTTTTTGCATCCATGACATCAAGTAATAGAGCAACAGAGCAGCTCTTTTTCAATTTTCCGCCTACTTGTTTTTCTTGATTCTCTCATAATACTAGAAGTAGGGATCATGGACAACCTTCTCTGTTACTGATAGTTTTATAGATTTCTTACAAACCTGCTTGATTTTTAATTTCAGGATGAAGAGTCCTAACGCGTTATTCCACGTGTAGGAGCCATTTGAGAATGTTACTTCTTGTTAGCCTCCTTATTCTGAACTGTGATGCTCTTAGGGTTCTGCTGTGTCTTTTTTTGAGAATGAGGATCCAGAACATTACAGGATGTTCAAGATACAGATGTCTTGTGGGTGCATACAGTGGCACATTAATGATTTTCTGTATTGTTCTCAATTTCATTATTTTTCAATGTAGTACTTAGAATTTGATTGATTCTTGACTGCTTCTAAACACTGAGCCAGTTTTCTGAGGAAGAGAGCTGACCAGATGTAATCCAACTCCAATTTGAAAAATGTCAGCAGCTGTTGCATTGTTGCATACTCATCTTTGGTTTGTGCATTCCAGGATTTTTTTTTTTTTATTTTGGTCTTTGAGCACTATGGTAGATGTGACAGATCAAATAAAGTGGTGAGCAGGCCATCTTCTGAAAGAACTATCTTCCCTTTAGGTCTCAAGAGCGGATTGTGGGCCGTAACACGGTTGAGAGGTTAATGACACTTTTTTGGTTTGTTTTTTTTGAGTTGACCAGACTTACTCTCAGTCGTTGCACTGGTAGTGTCGTGGTTTAAATGAATACTGTCATCTCAGCATCTCCTCTTCACGTTGTATTGATCATTACTGGTTAGTGTGGCAAGGAATTTGCTTATTTTCACTGCTTTTCTGTCCGAAATATGGTGAAGCCTTTCTGTTGCTCTGCTCAGTGTTCTGCTTAACCAAAATAATCCATGTCTAACTTTCGTATCTAGCAGAGAGTTACGTCTGCAGTTCAGGGTTATGTTACTTGGATGGATTTACAGGCAGATTTTTTGGAAATTTTAGTGATCTGTACCAGATGTCATTTCTGGCCCTTAAAGCCCCCTTTTGTCAAGAAAGAAAGATGCTTTGTAGTAACCCTTAGGCGAAGTAGTGAAAGCAAAATATTTTGATCTGTCTTGGAACAGTGATATCGGCCTCCTTTACAAGTTTCCTTGTTCTGGAGTGGATTTCATGTAGGGCTCACGAATTTTAGGACCTCTAAAAGAGGTCTTTGTTCACAGACACTAATTTTATGTTTGTCTAATACCATGCTTGCTTATGCTCCTATTACAAATAAATGTTAGCCTGATTTGACCTATTTATATTTCTGGTTTTTGCAAATACCCAAAATACCTGTAGGAGTTGTTCTCTCGTGCACCAAAAAATGGGCGGTAGCTAAAAGTGTCAGTTGTCAATAATAAGCAAATAATTCCCTTCTCAGAAAGACAGTTCATAAATATGCTTTACTTTGGAAGCCTAGCGCAAGAGGGAAAACTGGATCTTGCGCAGACCATTGTTGAACAGGCCCTGCTGCACTTGTACGAGGAAGGGAAGTGAATCTGTGGCCTCATAGCAGCAAATTATGGTAGAAAAGCTTGGGTTTGTTTCTTTGTTGTTATTTGGGTAAATAAATGTCAACTCAAGTGTATGTTGAGGATGCTTGTGATGAAGTAAAATAATTTAGGATCTTAGTTCTTGTTGAATTGGTAGCACTTTGATCATGTGCTTCATGATGTTTTACTGCAACAACTGCCCTATGTTAATATTCGTGTGGGTTTGGGACATTCCTGGTTGGGGGTTCCCAGGTTTTCTGTACATCTTCATTGCTGAAAGTAAGGAATGTTTCTGGAATATGCTTCATCATTGCCAAATCAAGGTAATGTCTGTCTGTTTAGTTTTTTTTTGGTTTTTCTCCCACATTTGCCTCTGGGCTCATTAACCACAGATACCGTTTCTTGCATTTCATCGCTAGAAGAGGAAGACCTGCTAGGTATACGTAACAACGTAACCTGGATGGAAACCTCTTATGCCTGCTTTTACGGATGAGGATTCGTTTTAAAGGTCTGATCTCAAAGGCAAAGTAGTACTTGGAATATGTCAAATTACTAGTTAACTAACAGAGCCCGTTTATGCCAAATCAGCATTTGTTCTATTTAAGCCTAGACAGCTTCTTTCAGAAGTGTTCTTGTTGCAAAAAAGTATAGAGAGATGTATCTGCCTTCACCAGAAAACAATGTTCTGTAAATTTAGTTGCCTGTTGGCAGTATTATGTGGGGTTGGGTTTTTCTGTTTTCTACCAAGAATATCAGGATTCAGAACATCTACCAATGCTGCCTTGGTTGTGTGTGAGCTACCAAGAGTGGGATGTCTGTTGAGAAAGTGTTTTGGGGAAACTGTACCCTACTGAACTCTATAAGGGCATGGGAGAGTGCTAAGGATAAGGCTCTGATACAGATTATGATCTTGAAAGTAAGTGAAAGCCTTGTACATGCAGATAACAAAATACATATGGATACGGCATTCTGAAAATCGATAGGTGTGCTGAGATGATTTAGCTTTCATTCTGTTATCGTATGTGAAATTCATATGGAAATTATTCAGAAATAACCGTTTCCTGTGCCAAGTTCCTCATGGCTCTGCAGTTATGCTTTTTCCATACTTCTGTAGCATCTCATATCCACGCTGTCTTATATACCCAAATTAAACTTCTCAGGGTGGGTGAAGGTTGGAGAAGTTGGGTGTAGGCAGAAATCATATTCTGATACTCAGTATAAAAGAAGGTTTCATTCATTCTGATCAAGCCTTATACAATCTATATTTCTGAAACATGGAACCTTTCAATAATAAGCTAGTAACTTACAATTTAAGAGGTCATCTAAATGTAAATGCAGAAATACAGCAGAGCAGCTGAAAGAAACTGCTCTCCACATTTTTAAGAAACATCGAGGGTTGGGAAGTATTCCAGAACTGGCATCTTACTGGATCTATCTGTGAATGATTGAATCTGTTTCTCTTCAACTCTTTACTCTGCAAAAAGGGTTGTATCCTAGTTACTAAAATACCATATTAAGTTTATTTCTGAAATACTTGCTCATATAGTATTTGTGTAAAGGAATATTGCTGCTTTGGGTAGACAGATTTGTTTTTAAATGTAAAAGCATCTTAAAAAAAATTTCTCATCTGCTGGAGACTTGCTAATGAGAGAATGAAAGCCAGAAAAAAGAATTGAAATGTAACCAGGAGTTTAGTTGTTGATTTGAAATACAAATTTGAGCTTTTATCTTGTTTTAAAATGCATTATCTACATTATGAATCGCTGTCTAAACTTAAGTGGATTTTTATTGTCTTCTGCTCACTTTCCCTCTTGGAGGGGAGGGTCCTCCGTGGTGATATTCAACATGCTGCCCACAAACTGCTGTAGGTGAGTTTGTAGAAAGAGATGGAAGAAACAAACCTGTTGTCACAAATGTTATATTTGGTTTCAAAGAGCCTCAGCCAGCACAGAGAAGTTTTCAGGGAATCTGCAAGTAGAGCAGCGATTTTCTTCAGCCTTTGTTTCCCTTTTGTTTTCTAGCTTTACTGTCTAAGCACATTGAAGAAAAATAAATAAATCCTGTTTGTGGCAGGAAGATTCAAACTTAGTGTCTTCTGCAAATGTAATTCTTCACAAGGTCAGATTCAACCTCCTGTTTGTAACAGAAGAAAAGAAGTGGTTAGTAATAGAAGAAAAGATAACTTGAAGAATTACATTTAATATAATTGCTCTCGAAACTGAATTTGCAAGGTTTTACTTGATCTCTGGCTTGGTATAAAACAATTAGAAATCTGAAAAACTAACAAGCCAACCCCCGGTATGGTTTGTTAATTTTTTTCTTTTCAGCTGGACTTTCCGTGTCCTCTTACCCTTCAGTGATTACCTCACTGCACAGTGTTATGCATGTTTTATGAGAGTGTTGCAGATTTAATTGTGCAGACGTTGATGCAATGGCCCTTTGAGGGCTGCAAGTCTTTGAATGCTGTACTGGAGTGTCCCCTTTTGTTTTACTGAAGATGAACACAAAACTTTGCCAACTCATTGCTTCTTTCTTCATGTTTCTTCCTCCTTCTCCATTTTGTACCAATAATTCAGTGTTGTCTCTCCATCTTCTTGTGAGGGCATGGTTTACGCTTTAGTCTTCTGCCTGAAACATTCTCTCTGTAGGCAGTGGTTTGCTGAGTATGTAATTACACAGCATTCTTCCATTAGATAATAAACAGAATATAACAAGACAAAGTGGAAAAATTTATTTTTATTCTTAATACGTTCCGTTACTTATGGTTTACTATCTAAGTATACTCCCCTACATCCCAGAAGGTGGGAGCTATTTGGCTGAACGTAGGGCCTCTAAGGACTTGTCCTTATGGGATAAATAGATTTACTATAACATGTGAATTCTAATCTTAAAAAAAAACCACACAAAACAAAAACACTAAGGCAGTTACGTTTGTGAGGATCCTGTCTTTTTATAGGCAGAATGATTTAGAATAAGCACTGGCCGTTTATTAACAAACTGAAGTTGCCACCCTTTTAATTTGAAGCAGTGGTGTATATTGAGGCTTTTGCATAGATTTTATTCAGCAGTAGTTGTAATTTTTGGTTGTGAAGTGATTTGACTTCACAAGATTTTCATCCTCAGTCACACAGTGTGGAGAAGCCGTTTCTCTGTCCGAAATGACAGGACATCACTCATTGGGAGAGTAGCTGCATCCTCAGTTCCTTTGCCTGGAGACTGAGTGATGATTTGTCTCTTGTCAAATGAAATTCCTGAATTTTTCAGGAAGCAACAGCTTTCCTAAGAACATAATTGTGGTGGTGGTTTTTCAAGGAGGAAACATTTGGAATCATTGTCCTATTACGTAGTTTGTTTGTTTACTTGCTTGTAGCGTCTTTAATCGTTGATGAAGTCAAGTGACAGAACAACATTGCAAAAATAATCTTTTTTGCTCTGTGGCTCCCTTTTTCTCCAGACAAACATACCACCTCTCCTGAACCTTTGAAAGGCATGAAGTTTGTTCTGCAAGCACTTCTTTAGTTCACTATCTTTCCTGATAGAGAGGCACGAAAAGACAAAACATTTTTATTTTTATTACACCAATCCATGACTGAAAACAGGAGTATTAGTGGATGAAACAAATAATTGCATATAATCTGTTTAAGGACCTTGATTATTTTATTTTAGTTTCTTTGTAATGGTAGTAGATTGTTTTTTATTATGGAGAGAAGTGGACCTCCAGCAGTCTGTGCTTGTAGCATGGCCTTCTATTACAGTGTAGTCCGGTCAATGCTCTTTGATAGAGGATGGAGCTAAACTGAAAGTGAAAACAGAAAGAGAGTTACCGGATACCTGCAAGTTGCTCAGTATGTACTTCCCATTGTGTCACACGGAGGAGGGCATTTACTGTCTTCACCTGTCTTAATTGTTCTCTTTTTCTTGGTCTGGTATTAAACTCTGGTGGAGTATTCTTCACCAATTCTCAGCATTGTTCTTTGTCCAATCCTTTTTTGACAATTTCCAGTTAGGTGAAGGGGTTTATAATGATTTCTGTAGCTTTCCAAGTTTGTATAGTAAAATAGTAACTTTTTGATGCTTAAGGTAATTTACAATAATTTTGAGGGGTTAGAGTTTCTTGCACATGTGCATATATACGCAAAATAGATAATGGTAGTATTAGTATCTCTACTACTGATCACTTTAGAAGAGATAAAATTATCTCAGTCCAACTCCACCTAGTAAGCCTTCTAGGTGTTTTTTTAAAAAAAAAAAAAGTTTGTTTTGTTTCCTAAACACTCATAACAGAGTCTACAAACAAACCTGTAAAGCTTTCAGTACAGTAAAGATGCTTCCTTTAAAAGCATTTTTCTTCCATCAGTTTTAAGGTAGTTTTAAGCTTTGAAATTACCCATCACTCATGGTGTGTTCTTGTCTCATCATATTCGTTAGTCAGACCAGAACTGAATGGAAACTGGTTGGATTCTTTTGATCAGATGTAGGCAAAGTTAATTAAACAGCAGCGTTTTTTTATGGCCAAGCCACTTCTTTGGGCTGGTAGAATGTTGACAGCAGTGTCATAAATTTTCATCAATCTGCCTGTCACTCATTGCTTATGAAAGTGCTGAGAGAGATGACAAACAAATCTGTGAAATGTGACGGGAAGAGAAAAGGCACGTTAAATTTTCTTTCCTTTTCTGGTCCTCCGCAGCCTATATCAGCTGCTGGCCCAGATGTATTTTTAAGGATGCTTCAAGGCATAATTTCTCACAGAAAAACTCAGTTGCAACGTGGGAATTGCTCCATTTCTCACTGCACACCCCCCTAGACAACATAAAGTCAAAATCCGTCTAGCTACCTTTCAGAGCAAGTCTTTCCTTAGGGTACTAATTCAGAAAGTCAGGAGTTTCAACGTCTGCCACACTGAGTAGTGCCGAGCCTGTCGAATGGCCTGTGTATTCAGTGTTAGGGCCGGTCTGTGTGGGAGTCGTCACCTGTTCACCCATCCTTTGATTGCCCGTTTATGTTACTTTTCTGCAGTTTAGTGTTTGAAAGTGGCAAAAAACCCTGGAATTCCTTCCCAAAGTAGAAAAGAAGTGTGATCACAAGCTGTTTTCCTCCTTCTGTTTAGTATAACCAGTTTAAAGTTTGGGGCTAAGGTGATTGAGGTGGTAGCTATCTCAGAGGCTGCAGAGCTTGCCTATAATTAAGGAGAGGGAGCAGAAGTTCTGCGACTAAATGTGTGTGTGTTTACTTCTGTCAGAATTGCGGTGAAAGGTAACGGAATGGGCCATACGCAGAGCAGTCTGGACTTGCTTAGCAGTGACGGCAAGCAAAGACTGTTCTGTGCTCCTGTGCAGCACAGAAAGCCCGACAGGCTTTACTTTGTTGACATTTATGGGCAGGAGATCTAATTAGAAGTGAGAACAATTTCAAGAAATAAAAAGTCATTAAAAAGATTTAAAGAGACAAAAATTGAGGGGAAGGTGTTTGAGAATAGTTAAATTTTCTGTGACCTTCCCTTACTTTACAGTTGTGCTCTGAACGAGGAGTCTCCCATCTTCATTTGCTTGCTTAAGTCTCATCACAGAAAGAACTGATCAGCTGTAGCAGGAGGAGGTCTCCCCTGTCTTCTGGTGCATTCACGCAGACCACCACAAGCTTCCATTCCTGCCTCCCCATCTTCCCTGCTCGTGGCAGGGGGTTGGAACCAGATGATCTTTAAGGTCCCTTCCAACCCAAACCATTCTATGATTCTGTCTTCCACAGGTGCAGCCGAATGCCCTGTTCTGTCTGACGACGTATTGCTAGGAATCAAAATTTGCCTGAACAACAATTTCTGTTTTCTTCTGGAGGCAAAAAACCTGCAAGCCAGATTACTTTTCTCTATACCACTTCGTAACTAGAATAGTAACTTTCTGTTCTTAATAATTGCAGAGTGTCTCATAAAGAAGCTCCAGCTCTCATCATATGAGAAGCTCCAGCTCTCGTCATATGAGAACATAGATGCCATCAGGAGACTGGGTGGCAAATTTGCTTAGAAATGGTGTCTTCCTCCCATCCCATCCCGTCTCTAATTAAAAAAATTCAACCTGGATACTGAAGTAAAATCTATGCATGTGACTGCCTTCCAGTATGTAGCATTTTCTGATGTTTTTAAACAATTCAAATACTTAAGCATTTAATGCCATGCTGGCGTTTTGCAAGTGTTTTTGAGAGGAAGTATCGATGAGACTGTTGATGTCCTACAGCTGCTTGTCTCAGAAGTGCATGCCAGGAATTTCACCTCACTGTATGCTGTTGAGATGCCGATTAAATAGACCAAAGTATTTCCCAGAATGAGAAAATCAGACCAAACCAGAGTGATGCAGGAAAGTAAGATGGAAGTGAGTGAGTTTATGGTGATATTTTCCGTAGATTTTTAAGTAACCGCATATGAAACCTCTTAAAAAAATCAGGTATATAGAATTCTGTGCTGTATTTTTCCATTCTTTTAAGGTGTGTACATTTTATCAGTAAAAGAAAACATAAATACAGCAAGTATTGTATAGATAAACCTTGCGGGTTTTATCAGAGCCTGTCATTTTCAAGTTTTTAATCATGATCCAGTATAGTAAAAGAGTTCTGGGCATTTATGAGATTTGTGAAGTGCTTTTAGGTATATTGAAAGGATATTCACCCCTCTACTGCCACCCCTTTTAGATTATGCTGCAATAAGGAGCACTGCTAGAGCCTTCTCATTGCAGCCAGCTCCCTCTCAGACTGTAGTCGTAAATCTTTGCAGCTTAGTTGCGCTTTCTGAAAGATATGGGGACTCATAAATGAAAAATGAGATTCAGAATCTTCAGTAACTTTTACATTTCTGAGAAGTTAACTTGCTGAAAAATATTTTCATCCCACCTATTTAGTTTAAATGCTGAAGTCAGTTTGTGTGTGTTAGGATTAATGTTTTTCCGGATCTGTTCTCAGAATATGTATTTCTTAATTTTTAGCTTTTAAGCATAACTTTTCATGTCATGTTTAACTGCTAGAAGGAGCATTTGATTTTTCACATCTGCTTGGAATCTTTTAGGTCTATTGAGAGTGCTGGACTTGAGGCAAGCTCAGCGGGAGGGGTTTTCTGACAGTCTTAGAGAATCCTTAGGAGAGCCAAAAACCTTGAGACATGGGAACATGGCTCTAGCTGGAGGCACATGAACCAAGTCTGAATTCATCAGAAAAGCTGAATCACTGGATGAGTAACTGTCCGTAACAGTCAGATGACATAGCATCATGTGTGTTTACCAGGCATAGCTTTAAAAGCTTTGAGGAGAGGAGTTTCTTAAGCTTTAAGTTTTTTGATGGGATGTACCTCTATGTTTGAGTTGCAAAAAAATCTTGATGCTATTGCAGCACGTCAAAGATTTTTGTTGTTTGTGTTTGGAAAATAATGTGTAATTAGTCATGGTACTATTCTCTGGCTTCAAAAATCTGTACAAGGCAACCTGGTCTGCTCTGATTCAACGTAGTGCTCCAGATACTTGTTTCTGCATTGTAGATTTCTGGTTTCTTAACAGTGTTCTTACTTTCCTCTTGCCACTTTTAATTAATTAAAACAGAATTTTGCTCCAGCGCTGACATTAAATCCACTGAAAGGCTGAAGCTCCAGTCCGCCTCCTGTATATTGAGCTGTTGCTACGCAAGATGAATGATAGAACATGTTGCACATAAATTTAGTACTAGAAAAACGAGAAAGCAAATTAAAAATGTCTCTTTTTTTAACATATATCTGTAATGAGACACGTTCTATGCTTTCTTTCATTCAGAGTTAGTGCTTACCTAGATAAAGGCGTTTGTTATTTATATCCGATAGAACAGATGAAACAAAAAAACCAAAATGTAACTAAGTTAAATTATTTTAGTTGGTGAATAAATGTCTGTGTTGCTGAACTTTGTTATGATGTGGTAAAAATGTGTGTCTATCATAGGGGAGCACAAAACTCCCTTGTAGTTACATCTATCCCTGGAAGTGGAAATAGTTCTGTGTTTTCCAATAGCTAAAATAGCTTTAGAGCACCAGCTGAGCACTCACAAACTTTTACTGCTAGAACTGGAACAGAAAAGAAATTTTGTAAAAGGGTGTGGGGAAGGGTTCATGCCACAAATTCTCAATATGTGAAAAGACAGCTGAAAGATGCAGAGTTTGGGGTTTTTTAACTCGTTATTTATGTAGCTTCTATTCAGACATAAAGACAGTATTTCAGTCTGTTCTAGTTCGGGATTCTTTTTGTTTTTATTTTTTTAAATCTTAAGAACACATTTGTGTGCATAGTGCTTAACTTGATTAATAATACTGAATGAAGAGGGAGGTTGGCTCCAACTGAAATAAGAAACATAAATCGAACTTGGAATTTTTTTGCTGTGAGAGAACAAAAATTATGACTTCAGCTTTTTATTACATGTGAAATATAATTACTGCTTGTTAGCAAACAAGATAGCTCTTTATTCTGGTGAACTGTTTCTTATTTCCCTCCTTCCATTACCGCTCTGGGTTTTTACATATAATGACAATGTTTAAACAGAATACAAACTGTAGTTTGTTGGTTACTTTGGTGTGCTATTTAGTAATCCTAGTGCATGTCTGAAGAAATATGGTGATGGCTTTTTTTTCTTTTTTTATCTTTTAAGGCTCCTGCTAAGAGAGATCCAACTCAAAGCACCGTCAAAGAAGACAAAGTCCATCTGCTGAAGTATAATATAGGAGATCTAGTGTGGTCAAAAGTGTCTGGTTTTCCGTGGTGGCCATGTATGGTTTCTGCTGATCCTGTTCTCCATTCCTACACTAAACTAAAAGGTATGTCAGTGATGCTACAAACATCCGGATTTCTTCAGGTATACATAACCGTTGTTTTGGAAAAACTCTGTTCTTCATTTTACCTCTTCAGTTTTATCAGTAGCTAAGTCAGCTCCTTGTTGTCAAAAGGAATGTTAAAATCATGTAAACACTATTCTTGAGCATGTAGCAGACAGAGCTTTTTTTACACTGTATCTTTTTAACTCTGAACATTCTCTGAAAGATATCAACATTGTGATCTATGAAACTGTGTGGAGTAGTATTAAAAAGGTTATCTGATGGTGCGTTCCATTGTTTTTATGAAATGCTTGAAGAAGTGATATGGGCTAAACATTTTATTGAAAGCCAATGGGAATTAAATACTCCTGATGATTATGCTTTACTAAAAGCAATCCATAATTCAGGCAGCTAAATTTTCTGTGATTCATAGAATCGATACTGATATCTACAGACAACATTAATTGATTCTAAATGCAGGGACTACCAAGTGTTAATGAAATTTTTAAGTAGGAATCTGTACAATTTCTTAAATCTCACTTGTAGCTTTGTTCTCTGTTCTGATACGTGAAACTTTTGAGGCTTACCGGTGCTTGTTGTAGAATGATAAAGTAATATAGGTTGGAAGGGACCTCTACAAGACATATGGTCTCCAAGTTAGCCCAGGTTGCTCAGGGCCTTGTCCAGTTTAAATATTTAATATCTTCAAGAATGGAGACTTTACAGCCTTTCTGGGCAACTTGTTCCGGTGACTGGCAGTCATTGTGGCAAGAAGACTTTTCCCTTTATCTACTTTAAATTTCCTTTGTTTCAACCTGTGTCCATTGCCTTTTGTATTAGCGCTGTGTGAATAGGATTGATTAGGCACAATTTGCCCTTGGTGAGTCTGTGCTATCTAATCCCAGACACTTTCTTGTCTTGCATGTGCTTGGACATGTCTATCATCTTGTAGGCATTGAGAGCAAGCTAGTCAGCCCAGCTTGTAGTTCCCCAGATTGTTCTTGCTTTTCTTGAAGATAGGTTTGATATTTGCAATTTTTGCCTTGTTCCAGTCAACCCCAATGGTGAGCATTCCTGAGCCTGCCTTTTGCTACTTGTATTTACGGAAAATCTTCTTGCTGCACATTGCATCCCTCACTAGTTTTGACTCCAGCTGAGCACTGTAAACTATTTTTTACTATGTTTATGCCAAACTGTACCGAAAGTTTGGAAAACCTGAAAACGGAATCCAGAAAACTTGCAGATTAAGGAGAAAAGCAAGAAGTTAGTAGGAATATCAAACTAAAGTAGGAGCACATAACTTTGTTTTGATATTTATGCTGCTAAATACTTTCAAGTATTTTATTAGATCGAGTGAAAGTATCGGCTTCTGTTGTTATGAACAGAGTAGGGCATTTACTTGTCATTAGAGATTTCAGTAACTTTGAACTATGTATTTCCAAGTCTGGGAAAGGAGTGTTTTTGTGGTTTTGTTTTTATGCCGTTTTCAAGGGTTGCTTTGAGAACTTGGAAAATGGGCTAGTATATATATCTAAAATTTGCATTGCAATTACAAATATCCAGATTTGGGAGGGGTTGTAAACATATAGGATTGGAAATCAGAATAATCTTGACACTTTGGAGTTGTGATCTGAAAAAAAATGCAGTTCAGTGGGAGTTAGCATTGTTTTTTTATGGTGGTAGGTGATCAAGCTGGGAAATAAGCAGAAAGATGCATTTTTGCAGAAAAGAATCTGCAAGTCATAATAATCCATTTAGTTTTCTCTGCAGAAAGATCAAAGTCACACTGACATAAATTAGTAGTGCTGCTTATAAAAAGCCTGAAATAGATCCTTTGCTTTTCCAGTGGTAGCATGGCCTCAGGGCAAGTACTTTGTTTGGGCCATCTCATTTCAAGAAACAGGGACCAAACAGAGAAGGTTGTGAGGACAGCACGAACGAAAATCAAGGAGTCTACCTGCACGTGCAGACTGAAGGAACTGGGGCTGTTTAATCTGACAAGGAGGAGCTAAGGGAGAACCCAGTAACTGGCCTTACATAATTTAAGTTACATGCAAAGAAGAAAAGGCATAAACTCTGCTTGTTCTGGGAAGAAGAGAGCTTAGTAGTCGTGAATAGAGTACATATTAAGAAGAACTTGGAAGGGATAAAGATGGTGAAGCATTGGGGTGGATTACCTGGAGAAATGGTATGATCTCATTCATAGGAGGTTTTGAAGAACAAATTGAATGAGCATCTCTAGGATTATAGCTAGACTCAAGATTGGTAGTAAACTAAATGGCTTCTTGAGAACCCTTTCAAGCATTCATACAATTGCTAAAATGGTTATTATAGACTCCTCAGACAAATTTTTCTTGTAGCAGTCTTTCAGAGTTTTGATCAAGCAGTCCCTCTGATTTTAGTCTTTGGATTATTAGGTCTATTATGACATAAAGAGCTGGATTTGAGAGAAAGCAAGCTGTTTATTTCTTCCTAACTGATATACTCTGCTCCTTGAAAGGAGCAGGATTTATGCTTTATTATCAAGAATCTCTGGTAGCTTTTTATAAGAAACTATAGAAATAGATTAGCAAAAACTAATGTTCTATGTCTGAATGCAACCTGTGGTGTACTAACAGAAATAAGGGCCCATGTACTTTGAGATTCTGACTTCCATCTCTTTGAAGTAATATCACAGCATCACAGAATGTTCAGGGTTGGAAGAGATCTATGTGGGTCGTCTAGTCCAACTCCCCTGCCCAAGCAGGGTCACCTAGAGCAAGCTGCACAAGACCTCGTCCAGGCGGGTCTCAGATAGAGAAGGAGAATCCACAACCTCCCTGAACAACGTGTTCCAGTGCTCCGTCACCCTCAGAGTGAAGAAGTTCTTCCTTGTGTTTAGCTGGAACTTCCTGTGCTTCAGTTTGTGCCCATTGCCCCTTGTCTTGTCGCTGGGCTCCACTGAAAAGAGTCTGGCCCCATCCTCCTGACACCCACCCTTGAGATATTTATAAGCACATATTAGGTCCCCTCTCAGCCTTCTCCAGGCTAAACAAGCCCAGCTCCCTCAGCCTTTCCTCGTAGGAGAGATTCTCCTGTCGCCTCATCATCCTCTTAGCCCTCCGCTGGACTCTCTCCAGTAGCTCCTCATCTTTCTTGAAGTGGGGAGCCCAGAACTGCACACAGTACTCCAGATGGGGCTTCACTACGACAGAGTAGAGGGGCAGGAGAACCTCCCTTGACCTGCTGGCCACACTCTTCTTAATGCACCCCAGATGCATGGGTGATGATCCAATATAGATGATGGTCATTTGTGTTACGCTCTGGAGTTGGCTTGGGGCCTGCCTTTTCCTTCAGGAGGTTTGGCTAGCTCTGGGCGGCCATCATAACTGATAAATGCACACTGAAGTGCGTATTTCTGTCAGTACATATTTCCAGTCTTCTATTCTCTTCCACCTACCGTTTACTATTGAGCCACTATCAAAAGTTTCCTGTTCCAAACAGAAGAGTTCTTTTATCCAGGAGTTGTAGAAATACTCAGCTAGGTCTCCGTATTGCTCATTTCTAGGATTAGGATAAACAGTGTTTATAAACAATCTGAATTTCTGGATGGTAATACTCGATTTCATCATTCCAGCTGGTTAGGTTTGAGAAAAGTTATAACTTTCAACTTGCAGGATGTAGACTTTCGTGCAAGGAGGCCCATACTGAGTCAGACTAAAGCTCCCATTTCATTCAATATCCTGTCTCTGATGGTAGTCAACCACAGATGCTAGGATACAGAAAAAGACAAGTAACAGTGGTGGGTCCCCAGAACACTCCCCCAAATCTTCAGGAACTGGTGGTTCCAGGATTCTGTGAGCCAAAAATTATTTCTTTGTATATAACAACCATTTAATAAATTCCATTATTTTATCCAGGAGCATTGATATGAATTCAGCCCACAGAAGATATTTGAAGATTCAAAAATAGGTTCAATGATTCTAGTGGCAGGCACTGTTATTGAGAATCCTTAATTAGGCAATTACAGCTGTCCGGCATAATGTTGTAAAAGGAATAGAGTGTCTGTGTCTGCTTGGAAATGGGCTGTTGGCTGCTGAGAGGCAGATCTGGATGTGTGGTGCATACGGTCCTGAGACCTTTCCCTTTGCCATTCCTCTAGATTTTCATATCTCATCTCAAATGAGTCATTATTGTTCCGGTTGCTCCCATGTATGTTTTTTATATATATATGTATCTGTAATGGTTAATAAAACCTGGGCACATACCATTAATTAAGTTGATTTCATATTACTGTTCCAGATGCCACATCTTTAGGCAAGATCAAGCCCATTTAAAAATAACTATTGACTGAGTAATAACAAAAGTAGAGTTCTTTCGAAGTCTAGAAAACCCAGTAATATTAGTACGTGAAGCAATCGAGTAGAAGTATGTGCTGATTAAGGTGGACGACATGCAGTGTATGAATAACCTAGAAAAATCTAGACTTGGTTTGAAGATACCTAAAACGGAGAACTGTGACTGTTGTTTGTTCTTACTGGGTAGACATCCTTACCTGATTTCCTCTTCCTCCCAGACTACATGTTAGTCATACCAATGTGGTGACACCTTGAAGAACCGTAGATACTGGGGGTGGGGGGCATTTACGGTCTGTGGCGGATCCTTTTCTAGCAGGACTGAATTTACAAACACAGAAGTGTAGGTCGTCATAATTAAAACCTTTTCTGTTTTCAAATGAAGAGGACGTCGTAAGTCTGATTCTCTTACCTCTGCCTTTTAGAAGTTTGTTGTTAACTGCAAACTCTTTGATGAATTTAGAAGGTATTGTCTTCCCCCTTCACAGCAGAATGACTGAGATCTTTAGAAGGGGAAGGTTGTACACCTTAATCTTACTACCGTGAGCCAGTATTCCTCTTCACAACCTTAGAAGAATGAATGTTTCTTGTCTAGATTTCAGAATTGTTCTCTTATCTTCCTTCTCTCCCTTCCACCATCCAAGTCCATTTCGTTTCTTGCTTTTAAAAGCTTGGTTGAGGTGAGGTTGTGATTGCAAGTGTTTAAAACTCGCTGAAGTATGTGTTTCTAGTCAAGACTATTGAAAGACAAAGTTTAGGCAAATCAGAGATGAGGCTGAGTGCACAGGCTGTCCAAGCTTTGGAAACTTTTAAATATGACATTTTCAGAAACATGGAAGTTGATATATATGGAAAGCACTGACACATGTTTGTAACCTTAACTTAATTTAGCAAAGCATATTATTGTTTGGAATTAAACTGTTGGACTTGTGTCAAACTTCATAGGTTATAGCTCGGAGACCTTCAGGCTGGTAAAGTGGGTTTTTGAAAGGTTGACCAGTTGCATTGTGCTTTTGTCATAGTAATTATAGCAGCTTACAAAAGACTTCAAGTCTGAAAGTATGGAGAACAACCTAAGTTGTATCTTAAATACATTCATTTTTGATTTTCAGGACAGAAAAAGAGTTTTCGTCAATATCATGTTCAGTTTTTCGGAGATGCCCCAGAGCGAGCCTGGATATTTGAGAAGAGCCTTGTGCCCTTCAAAGAAAAAGACCAGTTTGAACAGTTATGCCAGGAAAGTGCAAAACAAGCCCTCACTAAAGCAGAGAAAATAAAGGTAAGAGGCTACCAAGTCACGCAAGATTTGCAGGTTTTATTTTACTTTTGCAGGTATGTACAGATATAAACAGATACTCTAGAAAGCTTTGAAGACAGCTTGTTGTACAGAGACTTGTAGTCTTACATTTCACTTACAGATGCAAAGAATGGGATGATTTACCACTGTTCATTACTTATTAAAAATCAGTACTCTTCTGCTTGGTCATTGATTCATGTATGGTATCTGTACTATCAAATACAATTCCATTTGAATGTCTGAATTATATGTTACACTTAGTCTGTTGTAATTGCTTTGTGTTCATGTTGGCATTTGCAAATCAAAAGTAGGCAAGTTTCTCACACTGTCATCTTACCTTGCAGATGTTAAAGCCTGTTTCAGGGAAGCTGCGGCCACAGTGGGAGATGGGTGTTAAGCAAGCAAGTGAAGCAGTAGGCATGACAGTGGAAGAACGGAAGGCCAAGTACACCTTCATCTATGTTAGGGACAAACCTCATCTTAATCCTCAAGTGGCAAGGGAAGTCGGCGTTGCTGTGGAACCGTTAGAGGAGATAGATGAGTCATCTTACTCAAATGAAGAAACCACTCAAAATCTGAAATCAATGAAGGAGTCTGGCATTCCTAGCAAGAGGAGGAGAAGGACATCAAAATTGTCTGCCACTGATGATACAGAAGAAAGCAGTCAGTTGGGGACTAAGAATACTACTCCTCAAAAGTCATCTGAACAGGCAGAATCCAAAAGAGGGATAGGCTCCCCTCTCAATAGAAAGAAAACTCCGGCATCTACTCCACGAAGCAGAAAAGGCGATGCAGTATCTCAGTTTTTGGTCTTCTGTCAGAAGCACAGAGATGAGGTTAGTCGCTTTTAGCTGTTATTATTGTTGATTGCATATCCTTATTTCTGTGCTTGAAGTAACTTCTTTAATTGACAAAAACTAGTTGTTACTGTAGAATCCATAATATTCTGGCCATATTTTTTAAAAATGTATGTGAAATACTGTAGATACGCATAGATGTGCTTAGGCAAATATAATGAAGGTTATGCTGTTTGTGGCAATCTACTTGTAGTTAGCTTGTACGTGCTTTCTGAAGATGTGGCTCAATTCCTTCAGTGTGTTTCCTTGTCTTTGAACTCTTCAAAAACTCCATTTGCCTACCTAGAGTCTTTTGCTGAGCTTCAAAAGAAGCTAGTTACCAAAACTTGTGAAAATCACTGTCAGTGTGCAATGTGCTGGGACAGAAACTAGATCCTCTGGAGAGGATTACTCTCCAAGACCAGGTAGAATGAATAAATAAACACCTTAATAGCAACATTTCAAGTATAAAAGCAGTAATGCTGGTCTGGCTCATTACTTTAAAATGATAACCATCGTTTTTCTTCCTTACAACCCTCTGCTCTATTTGCAGTACAATTCCATGCACTGAAAGAAGCATAAGTTCTCATATTTTCTGTAGTTGTACGATTCCGTAATACCCACAGAAAGTTAGTGTTGGCTTTGTCACACTCTTTAGCTACTGAATGGGTGACTTCATTGTAGGTCAATTGTGTTAGAAAACATTAATAGATATGAACTTTATAAAGAAAAATTGAAAAACGGATTCTGTTGTGTGGAAGTCAATTAGTTGTGGTTCAACTAGGATCTTTTTAAATCATTGCAAATTAAGCTAATGTTGAGAATGAAAATGAACACAGCATTACATATACTGTTTAGTGGCTTTGGTTAAATTGAGAAAAGCATTGGCAGTTCAGTTTGTTGGCTCCAGAAGGGAAAGGGTTTTGTAGGCAGTCTATTAAATACAGTTTTTGATATATTCGTTATGAAAAGCTGTATAGGTAAATCACCTGTCTCATGTTTCAGAGACCTGAGTTCTGTTTTCAGTTCTTCTGTAAGTAACCTTGTGCCTTGTATAATGGCAAGGGGGAATTTCCATGGCCTTTAAGGTGGGTAGCAAGAAGTCTTGTGCAATATTGAGGGACATGAAATTACATCTCTGGAAGAAATGAAATTATTATGACTGGTTTTACGGCCAAACATATTTTACCACAGAAGAGACATGCTGAGTCTCTGATGTTATATTTCTATTTTCTGTGCCAGTTATCAAGCTTCATTACCTACTGTGGTCATACCGTAATTTTCAAATTAGTAGATGGAAAATATGAAGACTATTACAATATATGACATTGAGGAATTGCTTTGTCTTCAGTGTCATGTTGGGAAACTGAAAAACTTACATAAACTTGAAAATCACACTGTTGACAGTGGCTAGTATTGCACAGAGTTGTAAGTAGAAGGAAGTCACTTTCAAAATACTACATATATTTAGAGAGACAACATCCTACCGTTTCTGCCTAGAGCGCCTTTTAAGATCAGTCATGAAAACCCAAATCCACCTGATTATGTGATCCATTCTAATAGGTACAGAAGCACAGAGCCTAGAATAGAGGTTACAAAAACTGGAGATAACAGTCCCTCTAACCTATCAGGACCGTAGAGCCTGGCTTTCCTTGCTCTTCATTTGAAGTTAGCTGGCAAAGTGGGGAAGTACTGGGGAAACACCGTCTCAGATATTCATGGTCCTTGCACAAAACCTAAGTTACCTGAGTTTAGTTAACACTTGCAGCCTGTCATGTTGCTTTTAAAATGGCAGTTTTGTGCCTTTGGTGGAAGATGGAGGGTGTATCCAAAGTAACATTCATTGTTTCCCCTTCCATTAGGCTTATCTGGTTCAACTTACATGATTTGCTTTCCATCCAAGTTTGTTTTGTTGCTGTTGTAGATGTTCTGATGCTTTAGGAGTGATAATGTTGGCTAAGAAGCAGACCTCTTTTTGAGCTACTTATGCTGGTGGCATCTGAGAGTTTAGTGTAAGGCTACTTTAGTATTTGCATGTAGAAACTTAGAATAAAAGACAACTGTGGATCCGGAAGAGTCTCTCAGGCCCCCAGACTTCGAAATAGATGAAAGTGAATGGAAAGGAATGACTGAAGACTTCTCTTTTGGGGCCTCTTAATAGTTACGAGTGCTCTTAAAAATAGAGGCATTTCTGCTGTGTCTTGCTTGGAGTCTGGATTTGTAGGGTCGTAGGATTCCTATATTAGTTTAGTTTTATTAATTACTACTTTTTGTGTTACTTTTTCTAGAGATAGAGAGTGAGGAATAGTTGAAATTTTTAGAAAGGAATGATGGCTGCGGGAAGACTGGATGAACTGCTGGAAAATGGTTTTCGTGATTTAAGAGGCACGCTTCCGTGAGGGAGGCGTTGAAAGCTTGGAGCACTTTCATGGTTGTAGTGACACTTCTAAGTGTTTTGTGCTGTTACCAAATGACTAAAGATATGTTTTGTACTATTGACATTCTTATGCGCTTACTCTGTGAAATATAACCATTGTAATCGTTAGAAGGGAGTGTCTGAATTGAAATAAAGGCATGGGTCAGTGAGAGGCAGACAGCTGTACTGTTTATATTAACTCTTTGATTTGGGTCTTGAGTCTCTTTTGAGGTAAATTAAAAAATAATTTCACTAGTAGGGTTTAGAATTGAAGATTTCTGCACATGTAAGGAATTGTTGAACATCGAGACAAATAAGAGTGAAGGTAACACACTTTGCTTGAATGAGCTAGGACATGCCTGGTCTAATTACCATGCTTTCCACACCTATAGTGACATTAATTCCCAGATCCGAGAAGAGATCTGCAGTGTTTTCTGTAGCATGGTTAGGCTTAGAATAAATACCTGGGAGAAGTGCATGATTTTCATGTACATCAAGATACCAAATACATCATTTCCAGTATGTATGCTGGGATTGAATATTATGGTGTGAAGACTTTGGAGAAGACTGGTGGGCAGTTTGCTTGGAAGCCACCTTTGCAAAGATCCCTTAACCATTAAGAACCACGGATGTCTTTTGCTTGCCATTTCACAGCACTCATCATCAGTTAAAAGTTGTATTTATTCCTATTTTGCTGGGCCTGGAGGTGATGTTAAACCCATTTGTGCAAACAAAGCTAGTTATTTCTTAGAGAATTAAGTAACTCCATGCCCTAGTTGAGCACAATGAACTATATGCTTAGCAGCAATGGTCAAAATTGATGCTAATTTCTTTTCATGAAGAAGTGAGATTTGGGGGGGGGGTACCTTGTGGGTCTGTCTATGGTCTCCCCTCTCAACTTTTTGGACGTTGTTGGATTTTAATCAAATTTAAAGGTCTCCAAAGGTAGTAGTATTCTGCAAGCACGATGCAATTGCATTATGCCAGATAGAAGCAAGAGAACTTGGTACTCTACTAGGGGAAAATTACAGCATGAATTTCCCTACTAGGCACTGAATTATCGCAGTGGAAGGAAGGTACTATGACTGTTCTAACCCCTGGAGAAGCTTCAGTCACACTTGTATCTCATTTAACATCAGGAAATGCAATTTTAAGACACTAAGTTCTAAGACATTAGGTTTAATAATTTCCACTTATCACAGAGAATTTGCATTTGACTTTGTTGGCCTAGTTTTTGTTTTGGTCCATGATTTTGGAGTATTGGTTGCATTACTCCACTAATAGGATTTTGGAGAATGCTGGGTAATGAGATGGACAGGGTTGTATTTAAAGCTGCTGTTTCATTTCTGTAGATCATACAGTCTTAGAGCTTTCTGACTGCTATGATTAATCAAGTCTAGTTTTCTTAAGTGGTAGCATGGAATAATGAAGGAGTTTGGGAGGATTTTTTCCTTTGTTTTTAATACTGAATTTTCTGTTTATGTTGAATAATCTTCTAGAAACTCTCTTAAAGTCCGTGTTGATGGCTGTTATGTGTCATGCTCACATTATTAAGAAGAGATGCACAGCTTTCTGAGTTTCTGATGTTCATATACGTAGTAAAAAATGATTAATTAATATAGGAAAATGTTGCGTCAGATGCTAGCTTGTGTAAATCTCTCTGCTAAGATAGGTGTAATAGTTCTGTGTTTAACGAGTTCTCCTGTGAATTGATGGATGACTTTGTAGGCAAGCATATATCCAATATTGCTTGTCTTTCTCTTGTGGTATAGATTTAAACTTCATCAAGAAATAATACAAATTTTTTTTAATGACCACAAGACAAGATTTACACTTACTCTGTTTTTTGAATGTTAAAAGGCAAATAGACACTTCCAAAATTATTTTTAATACTTCTGAATCTGCGAAGAGATTTTTTTTTTTTTTGAGAGAGAGACGTGGTTATCGAAAGAAAAACTGGATACAGAATGTTGTAATCTAGTTCTGTCTACAACAGAAATGTTAGATAACTTGTTTGTGTCCAGTTTTCCAAAACAGTAGAAATATGTATGCTGTTCTTTTCAGTGGTCACCTTTTTTTAATACAACCCTATTTCTGCATGTATAGGTGGTTGCTGAACATCCAGATGCTTCAAGTGAGGAGATTGAAGAATTGCTGGAATCACAGTGGAACATGCTTAGTGAAAAACAGAAAGCTCGCTATAACACAAAGTTTGCCATAGTGACCTCCCCCAAATCTGAAGAAGACTCTGGTAAACGTAAAACTGTGCTAGTGTACTCTAACTAAATTTGATATACATAGTGGTGTTAAACTAAGCACATATTTGAGACCTGTAGGGAAAACAGCTTTCACTGTTTTCCAGTTTTAACTCTTGGTGTTTGTGCCAATAGCAAAGGAATGCCAATGGTTACAATAAACGCAACCCATGAAGTCTACATTTTCTTGCTCATTGTTCTGAAAAGTTGTTATATGTAAACCTTCTACTGTTTAGAGATTGCTGATTTCTCATTCTTCTTCTGCCCATAAGCAGCTGCCATTGCATCCACTGCCTGTTACGAGTGGATGGTGGGAAGGGAAGACAAAATGTTACTATTAGTAAAATTTGAGTTGGTTTTTTTTATAGAATAATTAGGAAATGGTTTTAAAAGTTTAATCGTGATACACCTTTTCTTCATATATACCAAAAGTATATTACCTCATATCATCATCGACTCAGGAAAAAGTATTCCAAACTTTATTCTGAAACTTTCATCCATTTGGCATTTTGTTGTGCTACTCAAAGTTTTTTAGGATGTTGTACAAGACTGCAAATACTTTTTTTTTTCTCCTTTTGCTTTTTTGTTGCTGTTGTGTAGCGTTTGGTTTTGATGAACAGTCTCAATTATTTTGCAAAATATTTGAGGGGTTTTGGAGTCATTTGTTTCAGAAAGAAAGAGGGAGATAGTTTGACATTTGCATGAACTTTATAAAATTTAACTAGCTACCATTTTTCAAATTTAAGTAGCTTTACAGCACTGTAAGAAGACTTATTATGGAAGTATTAGAAACCAACAGGTGCTGCTTTGGGCAGTGACAAGAATGAGAGGGAGTGTTTGAAAGTTTGTGAGACTTGGAAAAACTTGTATAAAAATGGCAGTCAGTTTTGTTAACTATCTGTGTGTGTGTGAAATAACATCATTTTGTGGAAAATAGAAAAGTTTTTAACTTTAAAATATAAGTGTCAAATATTTGGATATCAGTTTAAAAAAAAACCACATTCTGTATCTCTCAAGGTTCATCATTGAAGAATATTGGAGAGGCCAAACGTAAAGTGTTTCAAGACTCACCTAAAAGGAGATCAAGATCCAGAAGTAATTGAAATTTGTGTTGTGTGCAAATAGTTCATCATTATAAGTAGATATTGAGTGTATTTTTTTATGTAATCGCCCACGTATCATAATTTCTTTATCTCAGATGTTGTCTTCCTTGACGTTAGAATTTTAATGGATCCCAAATTAAATATCGAAACACTGTAGTGCTGAATTTTGTTCACCTTCCTCAGTGTCATATTGCAAGAAATGTAATTGAAATTGTACCTGTACCAGGTGTTTCTAGTACATATATTGTGTACATTTATAGTTATCTACAGATGAAAACATGTCAGTTCAATCATTCCCCTACCCAAATCCTCTTACCTTAAACTTGGAAGAATATTGTGGGATTTCTTTTGCTGGCTTTTTGTAAGTAGCAGGTTCTCCTGGAGCCATTTCAGTCTGCTTTGTGGATTCAGAGTCTGATAATAGAATATGTCCTAGATTGTTTAGATCAGAACATTAATTTGAAAATTATCCGTATTTTCAAGTTGCTATATTTTTAATATTAACAGCTATTTCTTCCCACTGGCATAGAACGCTTGTAGCTGTAGGGCAATTTTCAGTTAACGTATTTGTGCCCCTAGAGCTTGCAATCTTCGTACTAATAATACTCTGTAGCTTCATAAATGAGAGAGTACTGGAGAGTGTAATAATTTTGTCATTTCATCCTGATGAAACAGACCACTTCCTAAACCTTCATCTATCTTTTTGAGGTAGAGCGAGTGCAAACAATAGCTGAACCTGTGGAAGGAGTATGTAGGTTAGTTGCTGACCTTTTGTAATTTAGCAGCTGCTTGAACTTTACAGTGAACAGTCATCTAAATACGTGGATAAGTCCGTTGGTTTAAAATGACCAACGTGATTCTGTTCTTAGGATTTTGGTTCACAAAGAACAGGGATCTTACAGTGTCCTGTAAAATCTAAGTAACCTTGTTAGAGAGAGTCTGGAACTGCCATACCAGAAACAGAGAAGTAGTCTGTACGGTTAGTGATATCTTGTCTTTTCCAGAGGCCCCTTTATAGACGTCTCCAGTGTCTTCATCTGTATCATTTGGAGAACTTAAAGGAGACTTAAGGAGGAGACTTAAAAATTCATTTCAGTGATAAGACACTGTTACAAAGTGGCAGAAGAGTTAAAAACTGTATAGATCGATCATGTGCAGTGTGACGATACGAAACAAATGTTGGGCAGGAATATTCAGATCTTAAACTAGTGCTTATACAGGTAGACTCATCTTTCTAAAATAACTGGAATACGAAGCAGTAGGTTTGGATGTGTTCTAGAGTTAGTTTTCAGCACCAGAAACCAGACCTTAAGCATTAAGAGGCCATTAAACTGTGTTAATGTTTAACTATGTTTTAAAAATAATAACTGAAAGAAAAGTAATTTAAATAACTAGATCAGTTCAAAATAATTTGAAAGTGGGTTTTAGATTATTTTTCATGTAAGTTTCCCCCATCCCCCATCCCAAGGTAACTTACATGGAAATAAAAGAAACCAAAAAAAGAGGACAAAGGAACCTACAGAAGATTTTGAAGTTCAGGAAGCACCTAGGAAAAGACTCAGGATGGATAAACAGAATAATCGGAAGGTAATTATGTCGTTGGTTTGTTTGGGTTGATTTATAGCAGCACCAATCACATTGCTGTAGTTAAGTTTGTCAGCATTTCCGTTTTCAGGATTAAAAAAGTAATGTCTGTATGTCAAACCAAACTGTTGCAAATATTCAGAGATACACGTGAGCTTCTCACTGTGGGTTGTTTTTCCTTGGTTTTTGAGGATGGAGGTATGACAAGTTGCACTTGCTATTTAAACTGTGGTGAAAATACGTGCTAAGAAAATCTGTTTCCTGAAGGAGTGTGTAGAGGCATGACCTTTCTGTGTTGTCATGCTTTGTAGTTCTTTTTCTTTCCTGATGAATCGGAATTCAGAGATGTATACAGGAATGTAAAAAAAAAAAATCATTAGTACTTAATTTAGACAAAAGTGGGGGGAGAGAGGAAAGCAAGTAAAGCGAAACAGAAAACCTACTTTTCAAGAACTGGAAGCCTATAGAACTTTTTAGAGTGGCGTGCTGACCTATTTCATAAGCCAGGAAAATGCAGTATTTACTGCAGTGTATTTATTGCAGAGATCGCAGGCTGCTTTTCAGTTTAGCTTGCTTGTGAGAATGAGAATTTTCTTTACATGGGTCACTAAAACTATGTGTATGGATACAGCCCAAAGCTTGTAGAGACTCAAGCATAGGTTTATTTAGTCATGCATGTAGACCAGTGAACTTAATGGGTTTTACTTGGGTGACAAGCTTAGCTCACAAGTGTTTTCAGATATGTTATTACAGCATCATACTGTAGTGTGAGTACCACAGACCTCATCTCAGGAATTTAGTGGTACAGCAGTTAAATGAAACAACCTACTATAAGGAAATGTAGTGGATTTTTTTTTTAAATGAATTACAGAGGTCACGTTTGTAGATGTCAGTTTGTTTGATAGGTTAGTTATGTTAATACCTCACTTGATATTGCGGATATCCAGACAGCTTGTGTAGAGTTCAATATGAAGAATATATAAAATTTCAGATAGCCAGGTTTAATGAGCAAAGGGATAAAGATAATTTGTAGAAAAATGTCATTACCTTTGCAGAAGAAAGGGCCAAAACTGGGTTTTGCACTTTTTGCTCTAACAGGTTAGTTCTTGAATATTCGTCTTATTTTCTAGGAAAAGATTTTGGACTCTTTAAACTTGTCTTGTTGATTTGAATTCACTATAATACACTAGATCCATGGAATAATTAAGTTTACGTATTGTAATTATTCCAGCTATGAAATCCTGGTTTCGACTGTCCCTGAAGTTACTTCTTTACTGTCCCACCAGCATTCATATGCTACGATTAGCCTGCATTATCACAAGTAGAATGAACGGTGGGTTGCAGTATAGTTCATGCAGAGGAGGTGCTGCTATCTTTTATGCTGTGATGTAGATGTGAATATTAACAGGAAAATAAATAAATAAGTGAGATTAATGGGTCCCATAAGATACATACCACTAACAACGCTGACTTAGTAATGTGCATTTAACAAGTGTCTTCTATCTGATCCATTTATCAGAACTAGTTCAAAGGAGTCTGGTGTGTGTAAATATTAGGCAATTTGGAAACTCTAAATGCATCTAGCAGTGTTTGTGTATCTGTCCACAGAACGGTCAGATATCATAGAATGGTTGCTTTGCGGTTTCTTTTATGAGTTCTCTCTTTGTATTTTTCCTGCCTTCACCAGCCCTGGGTACTTCTAGCTGTATGTGCTGCTGCATAGAAAAAAAACATATAGCGAATGACAGTGAAAATGTTTATGTAATGAATCAAAAAAGCAAACACTAACCATATGCCTTCCTTCTACTATTCCCAGTTTACCTGCAGGCTTTTGTACAATCATTTGGGATAGGAAGAGCTTGAATGACTTTTTTTCATGATGCTTTACTTCTTGCATGAGAGTTGCGCGTTATCCTCTCCTTTTTGTCCTTAATTGTTACTTGAAAAATCTAAATGTTTTCACACACAGTGACTAAGTCATAATATGTACCCATATGGAAGTTTTGAAGAACAAATTTGTTCATCGGTGCTTTGACGATGTATATAGAATGCACATTAACCAGATGGGGGGTCTGTAAAGCATGCTTTAAATTTGAAGTGAACTGTATTGTACACTTTCTTTCGTTTTTACACAGTAGTGTAACAATGATCTTACAAAACTGATACTGGGAGCCTCTGGTGGCATCAGTGGTAGGGCATCTTAGTCTGCTTAGAAGTCAGAAAAGCGCAGTGTAGCACATCTGTACTACAGTAGCCATTCGTATTTATTTGTACAAAGGAAAGCAGTTTCCTGGCCTTTGATGTGTTCACCTGCAAATCTTTTGTAAAACTGAATGTCAGATGAAGAATATGAAAACGGATGTGAAACCTTCTGTTCGGTAGAATTATTCTTGTTGGTCAGGTGAGCCTTTGTCCGGGTTAAGCATTCTTGGCTACAATTTTAGTGACTTGAATGAGTTTGTAGCATACAAAAAGAAAAAAAAGAAATAGCGGCATGCATAAGGAACAGTGTCTCATTCTGACAAAGCTTTGACAAAAACTTTCCCAGTTTTTGGCCTAAACTTTTAATGATAAATTCTCAGTCTGGAGCAAATTTGTGTGTTGTTTATGCTCCCTTGAAAATAGTGGTTGTATTTTGGAAATGCTGAAACAATCTTAACCATAGTAATTTAAAAAGTGGCACTGCTGTAAGTCGTGGAGTTGAAAGGAAGCCTCTCTGAGACTTAAAATTCTGCACAGGGTTTATTCCCAAATTTGTATACTAATTCTGTAGTTTACCTTTAATAATTAAAGGTTTTCATTTGACCCGTTTAGACAAAGAATAGTAAGGGTAATTTACATGTTTTGTGTTCATTTAGAGGTCCCTCTTTTGATATGCTGAGTTTGGGATGGATAAGTGGGATACTTGAAAACTGTGTTCTTTAGTTTTTCTCATTTGTTTACAGGTTTGTACCCTGTGCTGTAAATGAGTTTTAAAAATCACATACTTGGGGCTAGCTTAACTACATTACCATTCAGATATTTGTGAAGAGACTTTCTTTTTAATGACATAAATCCAGAAGTAATTGCCAGTTTTATCCAACCACTCATAAATTAGGAGTTTTTTTATTTTTTCATATTTTTTTTTGTGACAGAGGGAGACAAGCAATGACAAAACAGCAAAAACAAACTCTTCTAAGGTCACAGAAACCTCTTCTTCACAAAAGAACCAGTCAGGTAATGTGGTCAGAATAAGTTTTAATGTAACTTTTTCAATTAAATAATTTTAAAATAAACAGGTTGTCTGAGGCAGCCAGCTAAATTTTGCCGATGCAATAACCAGTTACTGCCACTATGCCACAGATGTGGGGGGGTTCGTGCCCTCTTCCTTCACTACCACCATTTTGCAACATTATGCTTGACTGAAATTGTGTATTGCTGATTTAAAGCAGCAGTGCCCAAGTTCACCATTTGATGGCACCAAATTCAAGCTATTGCCCTGTGATCTTGGCGAGCAGTCATACAAATCCTGCGGCTCCAATTTGTCATTGTGCATTAGCCCAATAAAGCAAGTGCAGTGACCATCAATATAAGGAGTTACTATGTGATTTTAGTCCTTTAAAATGGTGCTTGATGGGAGGCAGTGTGGAGCGTGAGAGGGAATTTTAAATAACCTTGGACCAAAATCCAAAAGTCAAACTTGTTAATGATGCTCAAGTTTAAGGTAATTTCTATAAGAGCATTCTCTAGGTATTATAATGATATGCCAAAGATGAGTAAGCTTCAGCAAGTTCTGCACATTTTAGAAGTGATGACGTGCCATAGAAAATGTCTGGTCTCTGGCTCCTGTATCTAACCTTTCTCGTAACAAAGTGTTAGTGGTACTCAGAATGTGATGAGATCGCATAGGCCTGCTAATGTTTATCTGAGGAGATTAACTGTTACCTCTGCTTTAAAGAGGTCCTAAGTCACAAGATACTTTGATTTAATAGAGATGAGCCGAAAAAAATTGGGAAAACATTTCTTAGCCATTTGTAGTACATATCTGATTAATAGAAACCTCTTTATTTTTAAAATCAAGCCAAAACACATGGTTTCAGAAACTTACTTCGTGTTCTCTCAGCCCTACGTAGGTGCCCAGAAGACCTACCTAAATCATTCTTTCCTTTATCCGAAGGAATATTTTAAATGGCTTCAGGGAGATAACGTTTTAACGTTCCAAACTTCACTTTGTAAACCAAAATTATTTTACAGCAACGAAAAATCTGTCTGATGCATGTAAACCTCTGAAGAAGCGAAATCGGGCTTCAGCAGCAGAATCTTCAACTCTTGCTTTTAGCAAGAGTTCATCTCCTTCAGCTTCCTTAACTGAGAATGAGGTAAAAAAAAAGTGGTGTTTGCACACAGACATTTAATTACAGAAATTTTCAGGTGTGAATCTTGTTTAAAAACAAAAATCAAAGGCGAATTCTCTAACGTTGGTGCTCTAGACAAGTTACAGTTTTGGCCTCTGTGAAACCTGTTAATGTGTGCATTGCAAATTCATTTATTGTAATACAAACGTCTGATTTGGGGACGTCGAGATATTATTGTGATTTTTAATGTATTTACCAACAAAGTTTTAGAATTGTAACCTTCTATTAGAGGCAAAGTAAAATGCCAGTGTGTTCTGTATTTTCTTCTACAGACTTTATGTAAGTGTACTACATTAGTTACATTATGTAACTCAATATTGTCATGTTGCCATAGCTTTTATATTGAAGCAAGTTTCCTAATCCTCTGTTTGATCTAGAACTGGACAGTTTTCTGAGCAGAGCCCCTTTAAGCTCAACTTAGTTTTCAGGCTGTTTAAGTGCTATTTCTCTGTGATGCAAATAGCTTCATCCCCAGTAGAGTTAAACAGGCAGTGAAGGATGTATCTTTTTGATACTTACTAGTTGTAGTCTTAGCTCTGCATATTTGGGACTGTTATTCTTCTCAGATGCAAGACAATAAAGGAAATGTAGGTATCAGAAGTGTATTCATACAATCCACTAAACCGTTCCCCACGTGATCTACACTGTTAAAACCGATCAGCCAAAGAGTGACAGCATGAGGGTGAAGTATGCATGCTGTTTTGCAGGTGGATTCAGAAATGTAGTTGGTAGGATGTAGTAAAATATCCAGACAAACAGCTTCAAGCAGTTTGTATTACAAAAGCTGTAAAGAAATTACTTGCCTGCTAACAAGGGGTTAGGGCTTCTAGCTATCCCAGAGACTCTTTCATCTCCCCTAATAAAGCATGAGGTGCTTCGGCACTGTAATGAATGCAGTTAAAATATCTAGACGATGTTCAGTAAATGGGTTACCTTTGGGTGGGGAAAAAAGTTTGCATGTTAATGGCTGTGTATCTTACTGTAACTGGAAAAATATTTTCACAAAAAAACCCAACCCCAATGAATTCTCCCTCCTGTACCCCAATAAAACAAGCAAAGGAAATCCCACAGGAAATAATGTCCATAACAGCAGTCAAGTAGAGTAATACTTGTCCCTCGATTGAGAGACTTCCATCTATTGGCTTACCTGCTTCTGCTGTTTTGGCTTTAAACTGGGCCTTGCTGTGTAATGGCTGTTGGTGTCTGGGACCATCCATTCAGCCAGACCAATTTAAGGAGCACACTGTCTTTCAGGCTCTAAATAGGCATCTCTAAATATTGTAGTGTAAGGAGAAAGATTCTTCTATTTCTTGATACTGTGTTTATAAAATGAAATCTCCAGAAGTCTTTCTCAACAAAAGCCTCACTTTTGTAGTATTTTGCTTTGTGACTGAACAGTTCATGTGTGGAAAAAAAAAAAATAAATACGGTTATATAGACCGACATGGAAATTTTAAAACTTAGCTCTTAATTTACTCAGCTACTGCTAAACAGCAAAATATGTGAGAAAAATTAACATCATACACTGCTCAAACACAAAATACATAAACTAGAAAGTGAATTAGTTGTTTTCAAGGGTGTAAAAGGTTTTAAAATATCAAAAAAATCCCAATCAACATAACAGAAAATACACCTTATCAAATAACAGAGATTTTCAGGGCTGGGTGCAGGGGGGAGTAGATTAGTGGGCTAGATCCTTAGATGGTTTAAAGCTACGCTGACCTGAACTTGTACCAACTAAGGATTGGGACCCAGTTTGTTTCCTATCATAGTATATATATTTTGCCTTTAAATAAAAATGTCAGGCATGTGTTTCTGAACTTACTATTGGTATCTATTCTACAAACCAAGTGAAGATAAATTTTGGATCGTGTGAGTGGCTTTAAAAACTTTTTTCCTTTTTGTATTATTATTTAGCACTTGTCTAAATGGCTAAAATATGTGTTGGCCCTGAGAGCGTTCATCCAGAAAGAAACCTTCTCCAGAGTGTTAAGGGAAAGAGTTTAAAGAATAAACACAATCATGCAATGATGAAAGCCTTGCACAGCTAATTGAGTAGGATGTAATTCTTCTCAACATTAAATACGTTTGCTGATTAACTGTAATATTTCTGTGTTCACTATACTACTGTTAAATGTTGGCTTAGATGTTCTCTTAACAAAGATAGAAAAAATTCTGCATATTCCACAAGCACATACACCTCCACAAGAAATGCTAAGTGGATTCTGGCCTTCCTTTCCTTACTTTCTTACCTCCCTACGCTATTTGTGGACAGCTGGTTCCAGGATGGAACCTGGATATGACTATTATTTGTCAAGGACTGTTGCTAGCTGCACACCTCTTTAATGTCAGTTCATTGCAACTAAGTTCTAGGAAAGGTGTGTTCAGTAGGAAGTATGTACTCATTTTTTTCTTGTTTGACAAATGCCTTTTATTTGACATTTTTAAAAAATGTTTTGGATGTTTTTTGTTGTTATGGGGGTATTTTTTTAATGGGGTTTACTTAAAATACTATAAAATTGGTCGAGGCCAAATTTTCAGTTCATAAGTTACTTTGGGTATGTAATTTACAGGGGAGAGAGACAGGGGTGGGGGTGCGGACTTCTGCCTTAAGAACGAACAGACATTTGTAGACCTGACATATCAGAGATTAAAAGGTAGGCTTTCACTCCTTTCAAAAAAATGGGCTTTGAAGTTGTTTTAAGATGGATGAACAGAAGCAGTAAGGTGTTTATACATGAATAAATAAATTGCCTGCATTTAATCTTGAAACAAAATATTTAATTTTACTTCTAGGCACTTGACATCAGTAGTCATTTCCTCCAGTACTTCATGTGAAATATGATTTTGTTTAAAATGTAGTTCTTAATGAGCAGCTGGTAGGACTAGATGTGAGAAAAATACTCAGCACTTCGGAGTCTGCAAAAGCTCGGAGTCATTTCTTACTGCCTGTATGATACCTGGTGTAACCATCCAAAAGCTCATGGTATTTGTGAGAAGAGATACAGGTGGTGTATTCTCATTTCTTTTTTTACCTTGGCCCTCCAACTCGCAATGTAGTAGGTGCCAGCAGAGTATAATCAGTATTTTTTTTTTTTTTAATAAAAAAGACTTTACATTACCATTTCTGTTGGATTATTGGCACACTTTGTGTTTGCATGAAACGTATCTGCTTTAGCTTTTCAACCAATTTTTGTAGTTACTGGCTGGCTTCATTAAATCGGATTAATTTCTTGACAGCAGAGAAGTGTCATAGTATCCTGCAGAGTCTAGATACTACTTCTGAATTTTGTCAAAGAATTTGTAATTTTTTTGTCTGAGAGAGGGCAAAATAAAGAACATGTCGTGCTCTCAATTCTTAGCTAGTCTGTCATCTGTTACATCCTCATGAAGTATGAGCTGACCAGCAGATGGCAGTTTAAAGAAGCCTGTGAAAAATTGTGTAGGTGTTGCTTTTATCCTAAGTTCCTTGTATCTGCCCTGGAGGGAACTCTTTCTTCTTTCTGTAACATCCAGTGTCAAAACAAGCTCAGTTGTTGGTTATAGCTACAATTTACCGCGTTTCCAAGGCCTAATTTTACAAGTTATAATAATGCAAGCCTTAACTTTTGTTTTTTCTGCATATTAAACAGTATATTCTTTTCTCATTACCGATTTGAGGCAGATTAATTTTATCTGCATTTTTTAATGGGTATTAGCATGTATACATAATGGAGAAAACACAGTTCTTAAAAGGTAAGGTATTTGATTGAGAGGGCAGTCATGAGACATGTACAACTTGCGACTAAAACAGTCCGTCAGCTCCATTTATCGACCCTGGGGTCTAGTTGTGCTACAGTATACAACTAAAATATTCTAGGCACGCATACTGAAGGTAAAAATAACTTTCTTTGAGATCCTAAGAACAGGAGGGAAGAAAGGAATTCGTGTTATTTTAAATTAACTACTGCTGTAAAAAAAATAATTGAAGCTAACCTTGCAGGTTGTTAAGCAAAATCAGTGTGCTTCTAGCGTTTCGTTCTAGCTTCCTTCGAAGATAATTTTCTCTTCAAAACAATACTTAAGGGGAATTTAATATATAGTGCCACTTTAAATCCTCTGACTTAGCAGACGGTTGTTTCCTGTGTTTATTTCTGTATGCCTGTAGGGTTGGTTTTTTTTTTTTCCTTGGTTCAAAGCACCAGTAAGCAGTCAGGGGTACATTTTTGTGGAACACTGCAAGTAATTGGACTTGTTTCTTGCTAAACCTCTGCTAAAGCCTCTAACAATTGAAATGACCTGCATTGCCCACCAGATCATACCGCTTTGTTACGATGCTTCTACTTTCACATGGAAAAAAAGTTCTAGGCTTGACTCTTGTTCTTTGGCAGCACGTTCTGTGTAGAAAATTAAGTTTCTTATGTAATTATTCTCATCTTGTGTATTACTTAGGCTTCAGAGTGCAGAGAATCTGTTTACTGAATGTTTACATGATGTAGGTTTTTATTCCACATCCCCTACCAAAGTATCACGAGTATCTGTAGGCAATTTTATAATGTTTTAAAATGTTCTCAGAGTTTTAATGAACTTTCCAGGCAAATTCAGAAATGCATAATATCCTTATCTGAAACGTCTAACTCCTGCTAATAATAAAAATGAAACTTGTCCCAGGCCGTCTTTTTTGCTATTATAGTACTGTGTACACTTGTGGCACCGCATACTTAAAGAATTTATCTAGTCTAGCAGTATGGGCCAAAATATCATTCTTCATTCAGTTCAGGAATTCTTATACTGAAATAAAGGAAATGTTAACTGTAACTCAATTGGCTCTGTCAGTTTTTCTGTCTCCGTGTGGGTGCACGATAGATTGTCTTTTGAATACAGTCTGATCTGTTGTTTGTATGTTGCTTATTGACTTACTCTTACATACGTTGTGCTTAGATTAAAAAAAACCCAACCTATTAGCCGCTGATATTTTTTTAATAAGAAAAAAAATGCCATTGGGGTTTGCCTGTGGAAAGACTAAAGAGTTTGCTTATCATTATTATGCGTACTCCAAGCTTTGTAGAGAAAACTGTTAGCCAGACCAGAGCCCTTCCTCCTGGATGACTGCCCTGTAGCGATCGCAGGCTCTCGAGTCATGTCGGGAAGTCTGATCTTGGAGCAGTGACCTTGGTTTTAAGCAAAGTGAACCTTAATAGCCAACAGCATTTAGAAGTCATGGAAACATGCTTCTAAAATGCTTGTAAAAGATGCAATGTATCTGTTAGAGAAAGCAGGTGACCTGAGAGGATGCCACTTAAGCCAGTGAGTGTCTTAAGACAACTCTGAAGGAGTGGTAGATCGCTCTTTGTGGGCCCTTTCTTGTATGGATCCTGCTGATCCTGCTGTGGAGGTGACTTGCCTACCAAACAACAAAGCAGAAGGAAATAATTTTCTGCCATGCTTTGTTTTCATTTTAAATACCCCAACTTTAAAATAAGTATACATAGTGGATTTTGTTTCCATTGAATGTTCTGCAGCCGGGATTATGAAACAAGGGATGCTGGAGTAAAACAAGGGGAAGCGGGAGGGTTAACTTTTCTGGCTCTGCAAGAATTTGCCCTGTAGTTGCTTTTGTGACTGACTAAACACAACGTGACAGAACACCACCGTTGTCTTGAATATGACTGAGACCAAAGCTTGTATTCATAATGCTTAAGAAGTGCTGTTAAGCAAGTATATCTGAGTAATATAAGAAGTGTTTTTATATGACAATGAGTTAATAAAATGCATTTTCTGAGGAAGATTTTTTTTTTAATGAAAATTGCACTTTGGTAGCTAGAAAAGTCCAAAAAGGTGTACAACTGGTGGAGTAGTAGCTATCAGAGCCCATTCCAGCGTGGGCACCATAGATGCACGAATGTTAGCAACTTTTTCACTCAGAATTTCCAAATTCATTTTGAACCTTCGAACACTGGGCAGGGAAAGCTTGTGTGAATTGGATCTAGGAGAGAGAAGTCCTAGTGAAGGGGATAAGCACCAAAGTGTGAATGTTGTCCACTTTGCAATTGCTAACACACAGTGAATAGTGTTTGCAACTTGCTTCTGCTCCAGTGAGGCATGAGTTTTTTGCCTTTAACAAATGCAGACACTCTAGTCCTTTAGGACATCCTTTAGCTAGGAGATATTTAACAGGGAAGAAAAAAAGGCACCACCAAGGCCCCTTCCCCGTCCCCAGGATAACACTGAGACAGCAAAGATGTTCGTATAGATCATCTTTTAAAAATGAAGACTTAATCCTAATCTTAAAACAAAACACTTTTAATAGCCAGGTCAACAGCTGATTGAGGGCCAATCTTGACAAGCAGAAAAATTGCATTTTATGTTCTTGCTATGGTAACTTCTTAAATTCTCAGGCTGCAGATTGGATGAGTACAGCCATTTATTTTCAGATCTAGAATTTCTGAACCTCTTTTTCCTTGCAATTACAGTGTAATGATTTTGTTTCCACTGGTATTTACTATTTGATTTTGGAGCTGTCTGAAAGGAAGTAGAAAATTTTAAATGGAAAAAAAAATCTTTTCTTCAAGTGGGTGAATGGATGGAGCAAATGTCCACCTAAGTATTTCGTTTCATCCTCACCTGCTTCTTTGAAACACAACATCTTTGCATTTTTAAATTTCAGGCTATCCTTTCTCGTACCGTGCATCAGTATGGTTGGATGCCAGCTGAGAGTATGTCAGTACCTTTCTTTTTTTTTTTTTTTTTAAATAAGTGAAATTTCAATCATCCAGATGTG
>Ga0065711_1027047_pt1 | contig 55059 bp, 24 predicted proteins | sample Hoacrofraction12_FD_59098 | JGI IMG/M metagenome (GOLD analysis project Ga0065711, IMG submission 59098) | Hoatzin crop microbial communities from Cojedes, Venezuela - Epithelial fraction 12 v2 (version 2) | ecosystem: Host-associated > Birds > Digestive system > Esophagus > Crop | place... | reverse complement strand
CTCGCAGCCTTCTCTTCTTCAGGCTGAACAAGCCCAGCTCCCTCAGCCTCTCCTCGCAGGGGAGATGCTCCAGTCCCCTCACCATCCTTGTAGCCCTCCGCTGGACTCCCTCCAGTAGCTCTTCAAAGTGAAGAGGAGTCTAATGTGGAAGATCTTCCTTTGTATACATGTTCATGCCACTAGCTGGGGGAGTGCTTAGATGCTGTTAAATGTCTGGCTCTCACGATGACATCAGTGTCTGAGGCGTTTTCCATTTCGCGAAAAGGCAAAAGCTAATATAGTGAACTTGTTTACTTTGCTTTCTGCAATAAAAAGGCAATAAATTACTTATCCCCATGCTTTTCCAGGAGGAAACAGTGTAGATTGCAACTCAGCACAAATCCATAACCGATGGAAAAGTCTCATTTATTCTGGGAGAAATGATCTTTTTAAGGGCAGTGCTGAATTTGGGCTATAATTAAAACAGCCTTTTAAGGAAAAAGAAAAGCAGTGGATGTTTTTCTCATTTGATGTATTACCCATCGCTAATGACCCTCTTTTCTCATTTCCATTTAAAAAATGGATATAAGCAATTAGCCATATATTGCACAAAAGTAACATTACCTGAAAAAATAATTAAGATGATCTTGAAATTAAGGAAATCAGTTCTGAAGAGAAGCAGGTGCTTAATGGAGGTGAGACCAGCTGTGCTTCCCAGGAACGTGCTTGAAGCGCTTCGTGGAAAAATGTGCAAGGCCTCCACACAACACTGGAAGGAAATTTATAATAATTCAGACAAATTGCATCCTATAAATAGCAGAGCTGGATTCATTAGGACGGGAGGCAGATGGAGAAAGTATAAAACTTGTTTGTTTCTTTTTAAGGGACTATAATGCTTATTAAAAGTGTCAGCTTGCTGTCAATGAGGGGAAGAAACCCTCCGGTGCAGCAGTAACTTTCTCAGTATTAGGTTCTCGTCTCTGCTAATGAGCAGCCATCCACGAGGGGCATTCGTAATGCTTTGTTTTAGCAACTCCTGCCTGCCTTTTTCTGGCGTAGCCAGGCTGCCACAGAGGTGCTGCAGTGCTGGAAGCATGCGGCAGTTTGGGGAGGTGGGGAGACATGAGGGAGGACAGAGTTTCGTATACAGTGCATAGCACTTGCTAACCCTGTTTAAAACAGATGCTAATGGGGCGAAGGCATAAATGTAGTTGAAAAGTGGGTCTGTGTGGAGCAATGCAGGAATCATCCACCAAACTGGCTAAGGGGTTGTGCCCCAAGGCAGAAATGTGCTGGTAATTGGTAGAGGAAATGCTGTGCATTATTGAAGAGAGAAGGTGAAGACATTTTTGAGATGCTCTTACATTAGTAGGTAGGAAAAAGGAGAGCCTTTCATGCATGAAGAGGAGTAATGACGGAAAGCGGGTGGGAGGTGCGTGACTGGAATGCAGCTCTGTCCAGAGGAGGTAAGTGGAGGTGAGAGGGCTGTTGCGTCTTAGTATTCATGCACAGTGAGGTGCTGAGAAGAAGGGAGAGTGTCCAGCCAAAAACGAACATACAGACTGACAGAAAGGGCACGTTGTAGACTGCATTTAAATAACAGGAGAGGGTGAACGTGTGGGGCTGTTTCCAAGTATGTTGAAATTATGACTAGGCGCTTTAAAACAAAGCCCTCAGAGAAGACTGGCTGAACAATTGCATACCATTCAACCACAGGCAGGTCTGAGCTAAAAATACAGAAACAGTAAATGTTCTGTATGAATATTATCTGCTAATGAACCTGCCTTCATCTCTTTTGCTGATCTGATTTGCATTTCAGCAAAGCTTCCTTAAAAGATAACACAGTGTCAAAATTTGAGTAAGCTATCCTGAGAGATTTTTTAAGTATTAGTGTTCAGGAAAGGAATATTGCATGCTTGTCAGGCAGCACGTTTTTTGATGAGGAGTTCTTAGATTGCCAATTCACCTTGTGAGGGGACAGAGGAAAAAGTTGATAGGGAGGTCATATTGGAGTCAGATAATCATGAACTTATTCGAGGAATGAAGAAAAGCTCTACAACTGTTCATGCCTCATGTATTGAGTAACTACAGTTTTTCTCAGCATTCAATATAGAGGGCAATGATCCCAATGCAAGGAGAGGACATTGGAGAAGAGGAAAGTAAGTGGCATGGATCGGCAGGATGCGTTTGGGGATTGCCATCTGTTGCGGCTTGCACATATCTGTAGGGTGTCAGATAGCCAGCAAGCGGTGGTATTAAAACCAGTCACAGACACGGAGCAGGTTAACTGCCCAGTCGTTTGAGAAGAGTGCAAGCGTGCTGGTATGCGTGCGAGGAGCTGAGCAGGGGAAGTACAAGCCAGCACATGGGGGAGCTCATGGATATTCGTACATAGACCAGTTGTTTTTGTATGGAGGAAAGAAACCCTTGGAGTGTGTTCTCTTGCTTTCTATGGGATAAATAAGCCCTGTATATCCAGGGCGTTAGCATGGCCTGTGTTTATGGGTGGTGTTATACAAGATGTAAAGTATTGAATTCTGAGATCTTGACTCGCATAGTCCCACAGGAATAACTAGTGTGAAAAATAGAGAAACAGTTAGATTTGAAATATGAGGCTTTAATTTCAGAAAGCCTTTGGCAACAGAGAATTTTAGAAAGAAAAAAAATTAGAAGATAGGCACTCTAGGATAGTATAGTTCAGTTTTCTTGCTTCTAGGTTTGATCTGAGGTGTCTGAAATATGATAATCTGTGATATGTGCTGAAAAATATGTGTATGAGAGATGGGGGATTTTGAAGAGAAAGTACTGAAGAGGGAGAATGATTTGTGTTTCTAGGTTTCCTGTCTTGCTGGTGAGAGACTTGCTTTGAATTATTATGCTACACTTCCAGGACAGCATCTTGTCATGTGAAAAACATTCTTTTAATGTGTACAAATTAAAAAAGTCTGCTACTCAAAACAAGCTTCATCTTTCCTCTTTGTCCAAGCTTATTCACACCTTTATGCTTGCTTTCATGTGCTGTTTTTCCAGAAATCCTTTCTTAGGTAATGCCTGCTGAACTTTACTTACTGTAAACACCCCAAAAGCCACTGATCCAGAAATATGTTCCAGTTACAGTGACAGCAGATGAGCCTATGCTGGGCATAGGTTGCTTGTGCCTTCCTGCACTCACCAAAACACTTGAGTGGATTTAGGATTTTTGGTCACGTAATCTGAACAGCACCATGATCTTTGCAATTGTGTTTGTCTAGCAAGTCCTTTAACTGAATGCTTGCATACTCTTCCCTCATCGATGCAGCGTGTCATGCCACACAGTGAAAAGAGATAGATAAAAATTACTTCAAAATATTCAACAACTTGGAATGATGGAGTTCTTGCCTAAGACCCCCTTTTGAATGTGGATAGATGAATAAATCCTAATCCTATGGATGAGGAAGTCAAGACACGGATGCTCCTGTGAGTTACTCAGCATCACAAAAGGAAATCCGTGGCAGAGCTGGGAATAGTTCTCATTCCTGTCGTGCTTAAACTGCAAAGCTGATGCAGTCACTCTGGGCGTATTTAGTTAACATACGTGTCTGTCGCAGTCTCTCGGTGTGATAGAGTGCTGGTGTATTTCTTTATCTAATACTGGAACTGGAGTCAGCATGTCTCCCTGCCCCTACCAGTTGGAATTTCTAGTCGCTTTGACATCCTGCATCTTTCTTTTGTCACCCAGGTGTGAGAAGGGGGTGGCTGATGTGATTGTGTAGCTTGCTCTCTTTGGCCCTGTTGTTTGTGCCTGTAAAGGTACTGAGATAGATTTCAATGAAAACAGGAGTGCAAGATGAATTTTCAACCTAATCTAGAGATGCAAAGTAGGAATTGTAGCAGATGAAAATTGTCTCTTGTCACCTTGTTATTACACACATAGACACAGCCTGCTAGGCACTATAGAGTAAAGCACGGATTTCAGGAAGAATCGTGAACCTGCAGACAAGCAGAGGGGACCTTCATCCCAGGTGAATATCCCAGCCATGAGTTCCCGTGTGCACCATTTTCAGTGACTGTGAATATAATGTCCCGAACATGGCAGAAACCCTTCTTTCTGTGGTGTAGCTTTCTCTTGACTGTTCTTATATGTGATTAAATAAAGGTATGTGTTTATTCATACATTGCCTTCTCTGCTTCTCTTGCTTCTGTTCTCCTTTTTCCCCACCTGCAGGTTTTGAATTACTGTACCAGCCAGATGTGGTCCGACTGTACCTCTCCATCCTCACTGAAAGTCAGAACTTCAACACTCTGGAAGCTGCAGCAGGGGCTTTGCAGAATCTCAGTGCTGGCAACTGGACAGTGAGTGCAATCTGCTCTTGAGTCTTTTTAGTGTCCTTTGTGTAAGCAAAGAACAAAGCATGTTATAAGTGCACTGTTACTTTGTGCACTGACGTCTCCTTTAAAAAGGAAGGAGGTGGGAGCTCCAGAGAAACCATTTCCATCTTATTTGCCCCCTTAAGATGTTTTGCAGCTTCTGGACGGATGGTATTTACATAGTGGAAGTGTCACTGAGTTCATGATGATTTAACCATGAGTAGGTTTTACTACTTAAACCACTAACCATTGCTTCGTCCATTCAGAAAAGCCTGTTGTTAGATGATTAAGTGTCCTGAACACTTAATTCATTGGATTGTTAGATTGCTTAGGAAACTGCACTCCAAAGTCTCCTCTGATACCCTCTCTGAAGCATCTGCAGCACTAATCAGGCAGTTCTCTCAAAGGCCTGAGCACTTCTAGAACTGCATGGCAAAGTGGACTGATCGGCAGCCTGAGGAGCAGCAGGGTGGTGTTTCACAGCTGTCTTGAATACAGTTTATTTTAAAATCAATCATGGAACAGAATAAAAGCATGAAATGGGAGGTGGGGGAAGATAACAGATGCTTTGGATGCTTTACTGTTCCCCTTCGAATGACCTCTTTTTTCCTAATCCAGAGGGATGTGTTTTCACACAGAGGTGTGTACAGAACAGATGCTGGCAGATGACACTCCTTCCTTCTATTTCTGTTCTCTTTCCCCAGCAGCTTGCTAAGCTGCAGGATGAACTTACACATCCTTCCTTCCTTGGTGCTTGATGAACTTGAATGATGGCTTAAGTTGTAGATGCATCGGCACACACAACTTAACTAGTCTTTGCAGGGGAAAAAAAAATTAATTACAGCACTGAAAGAAATGCCGGGGCAAGGAAGGGACAGGTATATGAACTCACAATACTTTGTGTTGTTTCTTTTCCTGTGTGTGTTCTGATTAGTGGTCCACGTACATCCGTGCAACAGTGCGGAAGGAGAGAGGCTTGCCAGTGCTTGTGGAGCTGCTCCAGTCCGACTCTGACAAGGTTGTGAGGGCTGTGTCAATTGCCCTGAGAAACCTTTCCATGGATCGTCGCAATAAAGATCTTATAGGTATTTTCTGAACTTCTCTAACCAAGCTGGGACCTTGGATACCCTTGAGACACCTCATGTTTTCTGTCACTTGTGCTGAGGATTCATTTTGTATGCAGTTTCCATCCGCACTAAGATTACTCTGTAGCCACCAAGTGGAGGGCTGTCATCTCAGAAAGTACTTCCAGCCGTACAACCGTTTGTACTTCCAGTACAAACAAGCCGTGGTTTGAGGGGAAATCTCTAACTCGGGAGTGAAAAGAGATGTAGGTTTTTGCAGGAGACAGGAGTGTGTGTAGGTGTGCAGAGGATTGGGGGGGTCAAGAGTTTTCTTGTCTCTTCCTGAGCTCTGGCTGACATGGCACTTGTGCTCCTAGTCGCACGTGGTCGTTACAGAGATGTTGCTCCTTAGGCCTGCTATTTATATTATAGAGGGAGTCTTGCCCTTGGCATGCTGAGCTAAACTGGGGAAGTGCAGTGGGCTTTAAAGTTGTCCCTTTTTTCTTGCTTCCTCCTTCCCTTCTCATCGTTTTGCATGGTAGCGACTTGTAGAAGCTGGACGCCAAACAGCTTACTCTTCTCCAAGTTAGTTCTTCAGCAGCACTCGCTAGCTTCTGTCCAAGGGGGTAAATAAGTATTCACCTGCCCATAAACCAGCATCTTGAAAGATTCAGCTGCGAGTTGAGTTTTTCTCTGGATGCCTCCATTTAACTGATGTATTTGTTTAAACTATAACCTCGTCAGGCCAGGAAATGTTGGTCACATGTTTAGGGCCATCACCCAAGTTGATACTAAGAAGTAGCAAGATGGGATTCTGCTTTAATACATCAAGTTCTTTTTTTTAATACTTCAGAGGTGTAGCTAGGCAAATGGTACAGACAGACACCCAGGGGTGATAAACTACGGACTCCTTGTTTTTTCTCCAGTACTATACACGGAGAAGGCTAACTGCACCCAGGAGGAAATACTGTTACCTTTGCTGCTGGAAGGTTAATAAATGCATGGCTGCACACCTTGCCCCAGAAGGCCTATTGCAAGGCTAAGTTGAGTAAGCCGTGTGCGTGTATTAGCATGAATATGCGGCATTAGCAGCAGCTACTGGATGCTTTTTGCCTCAGGCATTGCAAAGTATGATAGATGCTGGCTGTAAAATTCTCGATAAAGATTGCTTTATTTTTTTTTTCTCAATACCTTTTAGTGTTCATGATGAAGGAGTTTGTCATAGGTATCAACTCTCAATCCCATTGAAATAATGAATGATAAATACACAAAGTTACAGTCTTGAGGTTCAAAACACATACATTATAAAGTTTTTTGACATAGCAAACACCCTTGAATTTTATCATTTGGATGGGAAGCTGAAATGATGATTAGGGCGGACTAATGGTATCTCTTCCCCTTATCTAGGTAGTTATGCCATGGGGGAGCTGGTAAGAAATTTGCCCAGCAGGCAGCAGAGATCTGCAAAGAACCTGGAAGAGGATACAGTGGTTGCGGTGTTGAATACCATCCATGAAATCATTACTGACAGCTCAGAAAATGCAAGGTCTCTGATCCAGACACAGGGCATTCAGAAGCTGGTAGCTATCAGCAAGTCAAGGTAAGTGACAGTTGAAGGCAAAATGCAGAAGAGCTCACTGCAAACACGAAAATGTCACTGTGAACAGTAGCTTTTGCTTTGTGAAAGTATTCAAGCATCCTAACCTTTCAGAGGCTTTCATTTCAGAGTAATTACTATACACGTAGTAAAAACAGTCAGCACCTATAATAGGCTTACTTCATTTAAAAAAAGTTAATAGAGTAGTCATTTCAGTCATGTTAAGACATGCTCTGTCCTTGTCAGATACATCTTAGCACCATGTATGCATTTAGCAGACATCATCTGCAGTGAAACCATGATCTTTATTTTTAGTGGGGGAGGCCTTTTTTGTGTGGCAGCTTTGTGTTGCTGGAATGCCAGTGATGAAATCTGTTTCTTTTAAGTAAAATGGTTAATGATGTGCAGTAATCGTGCTGGCGGAAGGGCTGATGGTGGTAATATGAAGTGACGAATTTTCACTCTGCCGTTCTGTTGAAAACTGTGTTCTGACTGCTTTAGACCAAAGTTTTGTTTGGTTCAGCCTGTTAGACATGAGCTTCTTTTTAGGTGTGTTTTCAGCAAACGTCAGTATTGGGTTGCATTGCTACGAAATAGCAGAGCCAACCGAGAATCTAGCCCTGTATTATTTTACAGAGGGTGCTTCTGTACTGACTTAGGAAGGAATGGATAAAATTTCATTTTGTGTTCAAAAATAGCTTATCTTTTGCTGACCCAAATTGCGTTGTAAGGTATTCTAAACCATGAAGCAACTTCATTGAACTGTAAGGAATATATGTAAGTTGGGGTGAAGGTTTGAAAAGTGGCTTAGAACTTGGGTTTTGGTTTTTTTCCTAAATAAATCCAGACAGGATGGAATCCATCTGTCTTTTGTTAATGACAGCTACAAGATAAAAGAGTCACCCTGGCCTCAGTGCTTGCCCAGCAATACACGTGAAAACCTAGAAATCTGCACAATTTACAACTTTTTGTTTGTTTTGTCAGCAACTACGTATAGATATGAAGAAGTCACCAAATGATTTCACATATGTCCTGTAGCTTATAGGTTCAAAGAAGTAGCTGTGTGGAGTACTAGGTTCTCCTGGACATTGTTTTGGTGCAAAGAAGGCAATGTATGAATAGTATTATATAGTTTGATACTTAAGCTCTGATTTTATCTTGCAAATCAGCCAATCTCCCAGAGAAACAAAAGCAGCATCTCACGTTCTTCAGATGATCTGGAGCTATAAGGAACTACGAAATGCCCTGCAGAAGGAAGGGTGGAACAAATCACACTTCCAGGTAAAGGTGCTGGGTCTTAGATTAGTTATGGAAATGCTCGAGTGGAAGATGTCCTAACCTGGTCTAATATTATAGTCTGATAGATTGAGGGCTTGGGTTCTGTTCTGGTAGGTGATAGAACAGTGTATCGTAATCTGTTCAGTCACAGCATTGTGCGTGTACTTGCTGAGTGTGTTTTTCAGTGGTCTGTGAAATACAGCTGTTTAGGTTTTGGAAGTATGCCACCTCGTGTAGGCCAAATGCCTGTGCTTTACTGGGCATGTCTTTTCTTAGTTGTGTCTCATTTGAAACCTCCATCTAGCAGTATAGCGCAGCGGCCTGTTCTTGACATGCAGCCTCCTCATCTTCCCTTGTGGAAAGGTTTTGCTCCTTTTACAGACCAACAATGCTAATGTTTAGGTAACAGGAAAAAAATTTCACCAACAAGTATATATGAAAATAAAAACCACTCCAATGCTGTATTATCAACAGAAGGAGGGCTTAGCAGCATTCCATGATCTCTCTCCATACTGTTGGTTTGTTTATTTTTCTTGTTCAATTTTCCTGAGTAGCAGTTTTGTATTTATGTGACTTTTGTCTCGTAGTCTGTTTCTGCAGCTCCAAAGGGTTCCAAAGGTACTGCTGGCAGGTCTGGCTATGATGACAGCACTTTGCCCCTGGTGGATAAAAGTCAAGGTCAGTTCTGCTCTGTATCACTTTTTCTGTTGTGCTTTGCTTGCTTGTTTGCTGGATTTCCACATCTGTGTTACAGCAGTGATAGGGCCAGGAGCAAGGGGCTGAAAATGTATTACTTAGTGCTGCTTTTTACCCCACAGTTCCAAAATGTTCAGTCCTATTAGCTGGATATGGATAGTACTCCTTCCCCTGTGAAATGTACACTACCGATGTTGTTTTCTCAACCTGTATGCAACATCATCAGTTAAATCTTCCTGGGAGAATTTGAGATGGATGTGAGTTGGAACCTTGAAAGAGTAGAAGAGCCTTGCTTGACAACATTAGTAAATCTAGCCTTTAGCCAGGAGTGGGCTTGGCCTTACCGCGACTCAGTATTGCAGTCTTTTCCTTTCTAAATAAATGTCCCTGTTTTGGCAGTGCTTCTTCCTCTGCTGTGCAGGGTTTTTTCGTGGGAGATGGTTTATCCAAAGGCTAGCTAAACCTGTCTGTGCTTGTTCATCAGGCCTGACGCAGCCGTACCAACGCTGGTGGAGCTCCAGCTTTAGCTTCATTGTGACTGCTTTGTCTCTGAGTCTGGTTCTAGTTTCTAACACTCAGTTGTCCAGATTTCTTCTCAGAAATCGTCTCGTATGGCAGAGTTTGCCATGTTGCACTTTACCTGGTTTAACTGCAGATTACTGCAGAATACACAGCCCTACACTGCCTTTCCTGTTTCCACCTTCCCTGACTTTGATCAAATCCAGCAAATTATGCAGACAGAGGATATCTTGGGTCAGTTTGCTGATCTGACAACAAACTTCTTGTTTTCTTTGTGGGTTAGCTTTCCTTTGGCTCAGGAGGCTGCTAGACTGGATTGTGTGCCACGTGAAACTGCACCCTTACTTTCTTTCTTTCTCTTCTCTTCTGGAGAGACCAGAGAGAAGCTTATTGAGAACAGTAGGTAGTCCAAAGCAGAACTGTGGTTTCTGTTACCACTTGGAGAGAGGGAGCTATATTACAGTGCCAAAGCAGAAAATGGAAGGATTACGTGTGCTCTCTGGAGAGCTTAGATCAAACCTCCCTTTCTGAATGGATAACAGTTGAATAGTTTGGGGTTTTTGTACAGTAGTCTCTGCATTCAGTACTTTATGGACCTCTCTGGTCCTGTGACTAACTTAAAACTAGCAGGTGTTGAGAAAAGCAAATGTAACTCACATCATTCCAATGATTCTGTTTTATAGATAACGAGAAGACTGGGAGTCGTGATATGATACCTATGGATGAACTTGGCCCAGGTAACTTCAGTCATAGATCGAACCCTCTGTCTGTTTCAGTAGAGCACACTGCCACTCACAGGAAAGTTCAAATATTTCTCTAGGTGATATTCTTTCAGATGGATGAAGCTGACATTTAAAAACAGAACATTACCTTACAACACATTGGTCATCGTCTTTTTTTTTCCTGCCTTTTTTTTTCTGTTAAATACATGTAGAGTGTACACACGAATGTCTCCACTACTTTAAGCATATAACAGAGAGATACTGACCTAGGTTTCGTTCTAGTCTCTGGCCCTTGAGGCAGCTGCATTCCCTATTACAGATTTGGAAGTCTGGGAATTCAGAAGGGGAGGGGGGAAAAAAAAAGAGTTGAAAAGGTACTTCAGTGTAATGCTTGTGTTTAAATCCGTTCTGCCTGTGTTTTCTGTGGGTAACACCAAAAGTAAGTTAGTATGTCTGATATTCATGGCTCTACCTTTCATTTACCTGCATCTAGCCAAGCCTGGCTTTTCCTATGGAGAGAGAACAGCCACCTACTGTCAGTGAAGTGCTTTGAGACTGATAAGCTCTGTAGGTCAAGACTTGTAGAGGGTTTTTTCTTTACTGGGGTAGATAAAGGTGCTGTGTGGTCTCTTGGGAATTTGCTTTACTTCTTCCGGTTGACATGATTAATATATATTAATGCCTCAAAATCAAACAGTTTAATATACTGCTATTTGTGATTATAGCTGAAAAAAATAGCAAGTTAGAACCAAGCTGAAAGCCAAGCACGTTCAGAAGTTAAAATAACAGGTCTATATTACCTTTTGTATTCTTAGAAAAATGAGAAGCCACCTGCCATGAGTCAACTGTCCGTATGTATTTTACCTAAGGGAACACTGAAACGTTTCTTCTCACAATGGAAGAAAATAACTTTGGAGAAGATTGCCTGGCAGGATAGCTGTGTGCTAGCAGGCGCTGCAGCGTGGGTAGTGCTGATTGTTTTTAGTCACAGTATTAACTGTTGTCTTCTGCTTTCAGGAGTTACTGGTACAACTCCGAGTACAAAATGAAATGCAAATTAATAGCATATGTACATCAGGCAGATTCTCTGGGCTGTTCTGTTTCCAATCTTTTTATCACTAGTAGAAGATGAAATCTGTCAAGTTTTCCTGACTCCAGCTCTTAAGTACTTTTTAACTTCAGTATGACTATAGCTTTGTGCTGTTTCAGAAGCCAACTGAGAAGGGACTAAATTTATCCAGTTTACTATCCTTAATTCCAAGGAACTGGAATAACAACTTAGTACTTAATCTTTTCCAAATACCGTATGTTTTTTGTCGTATGGGCATACTTACATGAGGAGCTGCTCTAGACTGTATTTTCTGATTTTAATGTCGTTGTGGACTGTTGTATTCTGGAGTTTTTGTTCTTTTCCACTCTGGAGTGAACTGGCAGGTACAAGGAGCAGAACATCAACGTGCAGTCCTCTGGGTTTGTACCTCCAGTATGCAGTTTGGTTGTATCTGCACATACTCCACACCAGTCTATGCTGAGCCTCTAGGAGAGACTGACCTCACATATGTTTGCAAACAATATGCATGACAGAGTGCCAGAGAAAGTTGTGCAGCATCTGAGCGCTTTTTTTTTATTTCTCTTTATTGCAGAAAGTGCTGTGCCCTGGTTTTAGTTGTGTGGTTTTTCCCTTGCCTTCCTCTCTCTGACTTGATTTGCCCTAAGATCTTTCTACTTTATGTTCACTGTCTTTTAGAGAATTCTCATCTGTCTCCAGCTTTGTGTTGTCCATTTCACTTAATTCCGATGCTTCCAGGTTGCGTAGTTGTCTTTCTGCTGTGCTGCTTTGGTACTGCACTGTTAATTGCCTCAGACACATTAGAGTGTGCCAGTGCAGAACACGGGGAGTTGCCGTGCCACACAAGTTAGAGGTACCCAGCTGTTCAGCTGGGCCCTTCAGCCCAGAGTGTTCATCCTGCCCCCCTGCAGTGTAGAAGACTGCTTGTTCCAGGACATCAGCGCCTGTCTGCCACTGTATCTATTGCCTGTTTTTATCAGGGTTCAGCTGTCTCGGTGCCTTGACCTTTACTGTTAACCCATGTTGACTCTATTTCAAGATTCCAAAAAGAAAATTGCTATTGGTATCTTGGCTTATTTGCTAATGCGGGGGGTGGGGGGTGTCATCCTTCTTTATCAAGGAAATTAATTTGCTATCAGTGTGGCTAGGGAGGCAGAAGGATACACACCCCATCAGTTGGCAGTACTAGAGCAGTCGAATTCCTGCTGTCTGGAGCAATGGGAGGACCTGGGTAGAATGCGGATGTCCTGGGAGATGGAAGAAAACATGTATTATAAGGTACCATGGCATGCACTCGACAGCCCAGTGCAGAGACCGCTCAGGTCTGTCAGACTTCATCAGCTCCAGACAAGTAGCTCTGCACCGAGAAACCTGAAGATCATCAATGCTTGTTGTCACAGTGCTGCCTGAGGGTGGCTGTGACCCTGAGCTGTCTGTAGAAGCAGCAGAACTGTGATCTCCAGGCTGTATGCCGAATTTGTGAGTTCTCCAAAACTGTAGATGTGCCTTAATTAACCTACAGTGAGTCAGACAGGAGCACCTGGGAGCTGAGAATTATTCAGGCCAGAGACACATGGTTCAGACGCCCCTGTCCTGTATGCCCATCTCCGGGCATAACTTTCCTTTCTCCTCCTCCTCCTTTTTGATGGGTCTGGAGGTTTGATCTTTGAGTTTATGAAATTTATGATGCCGTTAAAATGTTGTTGCAGAGTGAATGGGAGATAGTCAGTGAAGCAGTACAGAAGACAACAAGCAGAAAGTTGAGAGAGAGGAATAAACAAGCCAAGAATGGGATGTCCCTCTACTGATCAATGAAACGTGTCTATACGCAGGATTGTATTAACTCAGAATAATGCACTTACGTCTTGGAGCAGTGAGATCTGTATAGGTCTCCTTTATGCTACAGAAAGAGTTAATTGTGATCACTTTTTACAGTGAATCTGAAACATGGGAGAAGCAGTACTTTCTAATTTCTGTAGAGAGCTGTGGTCCTTGGGGCACTGAGGTATTACTTCTCTGATGCAGCCTCCTTCAAGATATTTCTCATTTTATTAGGTCAAATCATGAACTTCCTGTCTCTGCTGCTGCTTAGCTTGACAGACTCATAGCGCAGTGTGTGGTTTTTAGAAACACATGATCTATTAGTGCTGATGTGTGCAGCAGCGTTAGCATGCAGATGACACAACAGTGGGCTGACAGTATGAATTGCGTAATATATAGGAATTTAGATATGAAGAACAAAGTTCATGACCGTTCTTTGTTGTTAGATTACTGCCACTGTGCAAAAGCTTGATCTTCCTGTTACTGCTGTCCTGGCTGAGCATGGTTTTTTAATTTTTTAGTAGTATTAAAGATCCATTGTGCTTTTAATTTTTTGTGATTACAGTCCTTACTTCTGACCTTGCTCCCTGGGAAGTACCACAGCTGCCATACTTCACTTAGTAGCTGTTGCTTTCTGGGGGTAGGTTAAAGGTTTCCGTTGTATCTTGGCAATTAATTTAAAAAATGCTTGTGGATCAGCCATGATGGCGGCACTACAAAAATGCAGTGATCTATTGCATCATTGTGAGTATAATTAATATGAGATTATGAAGAGCTACCACTCCATCGTTGTGACTTTAATTTTTTTAGGGAATCGGGATGTTTTCATCATTTAAATACATACCTATGTGAACTATTTACTCCAAAACAAATGATGAATCTTTAGATTAGGATATGACTTATTAGCAGTATTCATGCCTGTCATTTGAAAGAGAACGAGTGAAAGAGAATTGGTCATGCGTTCCTCCACAAATGTTGGCTGGGTAGGAGGATGAAGCTGGCAGGCTTTAGGGTTTTTCTTTTTGGAAAGGAATAGCCAAGGATGTTATTGTCAACAAAAAATTGCAAATAAAGCTCTGTGTAGCAATTATTTTCATGCTTTAAGATCTGTGTACTATGTATAACTCCAAAATTCTTTCATTATTTTTCGGCAGCATGGTTAAATAATCTGTCACTCTGGATGATGTCATAAATATATGCTGCTTCAGGTGCTTGTTACAGGTCTGTGTGCACTGTGATTCATAAGGTGCACGGTAAAACTACAGCTCTCTTAAAACTTAACCTGGCTGTGGCCAGCATAAACCGCATTTAGGGCCCTGCTCTGCGCCTGTGTTTGGTGCAGGTCGCTGTAGCTGCAGGTGCTTTTGCCATGTGGGCCAACAGTGCCTCTTCGTGCCACTGGAACCCCACAAAAAGCATGAGTTAACTTTTTCTTAATGACCTATTGCAGACAAGTAATAAACTGAGAGAGGAGCATTTTGGTAGTTTATGTAAAACGTTTTTCTGATATTCTAAGAACCCAGTTTGTCAGGACATGAAAACATTAATGATCCTTCAGTTACACAAGGGAAAACAAAAGCGTACAGGGAGCTGTAAATTTGAGTGCCATTTACTCCAGATTACAATGCCGTCAAAGCAGAGCGGGAGCGGCTCTGTTTGTCACTGATAATGAGGGAAATCTGATGCATCAGGAAAATAAGATTTGCATTGGCTGACAAGGATTCCAAGCAAGGGTTCTGAAATAATTAGAGCCATTTCTTTATAAAACCCTCTTGCACTTTTCTTCCTTGTGTTCATCATGCTTTCATATTGTTTCTTAGTTGTCAGGAGAAAAAGGCACCAACAGGTGCTACTCTGTAATGAAAGACAGCCCAAGCACAGCCGGGTTTGCATCGAGATTTCTTCCAACTCCACAGGCCCTTTTTCTCAGTGCTGTGAAAGGGACTCTTCCAAATTATTGTCATGTCCTGCTAGTAGTCACGCTCAGGAAGAGCGGGGACATGCTGCAGAGCATTCAGGGAATGAACGCAGCCGATTAATCAGGCTGCTAAGCGAGGAACACAAGATTTGGGCTGAATTTGGAGCTAATTAGCCACAGGGCACAAGATGACAACTTGCTGCTTTCCTTGGGCACACTAAAAATTGCAGCAGGCTGGGATGAAAACGGTGCTGCTTGCTAATGAGTGCCAGCATCTGGCGGTGATACAAAAAGAGGGGGTTTCTTTTTAGTTTTAAGCTGGTAAAAATGACATTTCAGAGCTGGAGCAAGTGTGAAAAGCAGGCTGCCAACATCTTTGGGTTGTGACGTTTATTTTCCTGTTTCTTTGCTGAAGAATTCTGCTAGCCTCAGCTCTGGTTTTGCTTTTGTTTGTGCTTCATGCCTGACTGTCTTGTTATTTCTCCTCAGATGGGTACTCCACCATTGATCACCGGGACAAGGAGCGCAAATACAAGACCACTGATAACACAGGGGATGCCTCGGAGAAAGAACCTTTAAAAGTGAGCTTCCTCTTACTGCTGAATGCTAGTTAGTGCCGTGAAAAGAAAGGAAGCCTGGTGTCCTCAGCCAGAAATACAGGGCAGTTACTCACCAGGGGGCTGTAAAGGGCTGCCTTTTTTTTTTTTCTCTCTAAAGGCATCCTTTTGTAACTTGGCACTTGGCTAACTAGAAATAAAAACAAAATGCTGCTTTCCAGTGCAGGAGCAAATGCAGGCAATCACTGTATTCTTGTAAATGGATGAGGCTGTAAAAACAGAAAGTGTTTGTTCTGTCACCCTCGTCCAGGCAGCATTCCCTAGCCCTAAAGTGTATAAATGTGCTCAGACTTCGTTCTGAGAATAGTCACTTCAGACCGTCACACTGCTTCATTGTTTTCAGAACGAGAAGTAGGCGTGAGCTTGTGTGTCTGTGCACAGCAGTGTGGTGAACGGTATTCGTTTCCCCAGTTCACAGTCCTGACAGTGGACTATGGGCATGGGCTAAGGAGATGGAGGGAGACACACGCATAATTGTGTGTACTTTCTAAAAACAAATTCAGACCACTTTCTAATTTAAAAAAAAAAAAAAAAATCTTGCTTCACAGAGCACTTTATTGTGGGTTGTGTGCAAATGTGACTTAGTAAGCTCTGTGTAATTTCTGTTGCACTGCTATGCCTTTTCAGCAGACCTTTTTAAAAGTCATTTAATGCTGTGGCCGTCAGTTCTCCCTGGCATCAAAACAAGTTTGTGTTTTCCCCTGGGGAAGTAATTTTGAGGAGGATTCAGTGAAACAAGAGCCAGTGGTAGGAAACACTGTTGTTAGTCTGCAGAACGCTGTCCTTAATAACCTTCAGCACATTGCTAATAATATCAGAAAATCCAGGTGATTCGTGTTCAGTGGAAACAATTAAACTTCAGTCAGCTGAAAGGAGACCCCACTATTACTGAACCAGGGAAATAAAAAATGTGATTTGGAGAAAAGTATTTCCATAGATCATGAATTAGGAAGATGTCCTGCTGCATCAGTCTGCCTATATTAACTTGCCTGGTCATGCATTTCCTGCTGTGTCCTGTCTTTCCGTGAGGGTACACCCTGGAGAATGGCTTCAATCCAGCCAGACTTCTTTTAGGCACAGATCACTCTCTTCGGTTTGCCAGCTCTGGGTATAGCTGCACCCAGGCTGCCCAGCTGGACTTTTTGATAGAGGTGGTTGTGCTCTTTCATTTGTTTTTGAAAGTGATGAAACTGAGCTGATTACTCAAGTCACGCAATGTGGCCCCCTGCTCCAGTGTGGCAAGAGATGGCCCTGCTTGAACCAGTGTCAGTGAAGTACAGCTTCTAGTTCCCTCATCACAGTTCTAATACATTTTCCTAGGATGCAGTGGGGATGGATCCACAAAGTGACTTAAGAATGTTGATCAATAGGTGCTTGACAGAAAATGTCCTTCTAAGGAAAATAGGCTAAGGCAGGAAAATTAACAAATACTTGTTATTTTTACCACTCAATAGTCATTAAAGTAGTCCAATACAACCCTCAAAATCACATCAAGCAGTGCAAACTGCAGTGTATGTCTGAAGTGAAGCACAACCCAGAGTTCAGTGAGTAGCTGCTTTGCTTTCACAAGAAAAAGAGAAGAAACATTTCACATCAACGATGTGTCTCTCATAGGCTGTGCAGCCTCTTGGTTTTAAGGACAGAGGGTAACCTGAATTCAGCCCGTTGTATGCCTCCAAGGTATGCGCTGCCGTGCCCTCAGATGGGCAGAGCTGAGCAGTTGCTACTCCTCTTTCTTCCTATGCTCTGAAACAGAAATATATCTGTGGGGTCTTCTGGCTTGTGAACTGTTCGATAACCCTGGCTCTGAGGCTCAAGAGTGGATGAGAACTGTGAATAATGATGGCAGGGAAGTGCAGCCTTTTGGCTGTTGCATATGCTTTTGTCAGTATTGTGCCTTTGCTGATCTTGTTTCTTTCTCTGACACTAATTTTCCCTTGTGGTCCTTTAAGCTGACTTGTTTGGTGGTTTTGTTTGATTAATCCGCTCTGTTTTGCCTTTAACTCCTCACCCTGTGCTGCAGAATGACACAAATAGGAAAAACATTAACAGGAGTAACAGGGCTTCGGTGAATCTGGTGGATGCCCGTGACATTAAACCCCAGCCTGTTGACTCCTGGGTCTAATTTGCATGCATGGTAGGTCCTTTTAATGGTAATTGGTGCTAGTAATTAACTTGTCTCATGCATGATCTGTATCGCTGTGGAATCTCTTCAAGGCTAACCGCTAACTGGGTCCTTTCAGACAAATGAACATGCATTTGAAAAAAAGTGGTGTTTATATTATTCAGTGTATCCTTAATGAAATGCAATCAAACACCACTGTTTGATTAAAAAATAGCCTGTCAAATCGCCAGACAGGAAATTAATATTGTGAATGATTGGTTGTCAGCTGAAATGTGAAAGATTTCTGCTGTTAGGCCACGGGAATGAATTTGATTAGTGTGTTCTTGCTTCCAAACATTTCTTTCCCCTCTATGCTCATTGTAAGGATTAGCCTGAGACTTAAGGAAAAGCATATCCTTGACTATTTATGGACGTCCCCTCAGGCTCCCATGAATTACACAGCTCTGCCCATCTGCAGGAAAGCTGCTGGCTGTACACAAGTTACTTTGCAAGGAGAGATGATTTTGGTTGCACAATAAACGTTGACCCACAACTCCCACTTCTGAATTCCTCTTTTTTTTCTTTCTGTCGCTGAAGAAAGGTGCCTTTTTGTCGCTTTCTAATTCTCTGCCTTTGCCATGTGCCAAGTTCCTCGGTAATGTCACTGGCCTTTCTTTGCTTCTGCCACTGCTAGTCTGTCTCCTGCTGTCTTGCTAGACAGCTCTCTGCCCTCTGCCCTGGTTGTACCTTCTGGCACTCCATCAGATGTGATGCTACGTTTGGAAGAGCAGGTTTTGTGCCCCTGGCTATGACTAAAGGAAAATCGTAGTGACTGTTTGAAGGCACTGGGCAACTTCCCCATCAGAGTGGACAGTAGGCCTTAAAGGCCCAAATTCCAAAACATCATTCACTCCCATAATTCTACACGGAAAACACTTGCATTAGTGGAAGAGTCCTGTATGGTTTTGGGTGGCGGTGGATTATTTCTCCCCCCCCCCCTTCTTCATTTAAGAGTCTAGTATAAGTGCCCAAGTGCTTGCAGATTGTTTCTGTTCCTGGGTCGGAAGCACCTGCCCGGAGCAGGCTTTCACCACTGCCAGGTACTCTCTTACGTAGCCACACAGCAGGCCCTGGCACCGTTGGCTTCCCACAGCTGGTCGGCACTGCATGGTCAGCCTTGTTGGCCCAGCCGAAGGGCAGGGATAGATATATGTGTGTAGTGCCCATATGCTTCACTCCCGCACTCTGAGCAGTGAAGGCTGACAGGTGGGGTACAGAAGTCTCTGCTCGTTTTCTCACATTCATACCCTTCAAGGAACCCGTGTAGTGGGGATAGGTTGGCATTTCCAGTCAGTGTCCTACCACTGGGTGATGGAGATCACCAAGGTCACGTTACTTGCTGGTATTAATCAGCTGTGACTTTATTTTGCAGGGCTAGAGTCCAACCACATTATTTTTAACTGAGGGGGAGAAACAAACATTGAATCGACACAGAGGATTTCATCAGTCACCACTGCCATTTTGGAGGGCGCTGCATCACCGACCAGGCTGCAGATTCTAGGAGAAAACACAACTGACTGCCATTGCCAACCCCGGAGCACCATGCCTTACAGCGAGACAGTTTGCTTTTTATCTCCGTTACATTCCCGTCAGAAATAGCCACCACCTTCTCCTCCCTCCCACTCCTGCAAGAAGAAAGCAAGCAAGCAAGAAAAGAGAACCCAAGCTTCCGTCTAGATGGCCACATTCTTAGGTGACTCTTACATGCGGATGGTGCCAAGTGTGAGAAGTGAAGGTTATGTAGCAGCAAAGACGACAGCTTCACAAGTGAAAGAGAAACTGCAGAATATTTGAAATAATATCGTAGGTGTAGCCATGAAGATAATAGCACTTTCTGGTTTGGGGCTCATTGTTTTGTTGTATGTTTTGGGGGATTTCTTTTGAACTGTGAATCTAACATTTTTAAAGGGTTTTTGAAAAATGTTTAGATTTTCTCTATTATTTCCACAGAAACTGCAGGAATGTTGAGTGGGTTTATTGGATTTCAATGAAGGGACAAAATGCAGAACAAAAACTCTTAAACGCTGGTCAAATGAACTGGAGAGTGGATGACAAAATTGATGCAAGCTGTATAATCTGCTTTTAGAGTAAGCTATATCAATCACAGTGCTATATTATCATTATAATCTGATGTACGATACTTCTGCCTTTTGAATTACGTAATGGCTCTGTTTTTATTTCCACATACTGAAAAGCAGTTTATTGAAGGTTTCAGTGTCCCTGGTTCAGAAATATGAGAATTGGAGTTGGCTGGCTTCTTATTTTCTTGTTCTCAAAGATTGCAATAAGGAGCTTTTACATTCTAAATGTACTAGTGTTGCATTGAAGATGGTTAATAATTTGTTTTCCCATAGCTGTTAACACATTGGAAGAAAATAGGAGCTTTTTCGCAGGATGTCTTATTTTGAACACACTATAAATTTTAGATGGGTCTGTCACTTCTGTTTGATGGTAAATTGGTCACTGTTGGATCCGTGTTTGCTTTGGGCTATCGATCCTGATGAGAAACGCCAGAAAGAGAACTGGCTTGGTGTTTTTTGAATCATCATTGTGATTTCTGTGTTCCTTTGGTTTTGTTTTGAGATTACATATTTCAGTTGGTGCGAAAATCACCCATGTGCAATGGTTCTCCTCTAAGATGCCAAGGCCTGCTTTGTGTAAGGGGGAATTTTTACCTCATGAGAACGTCCTCTGCATATATGGTATCTGGCAATGCCGTGAACTAAATTACTTCAGATCGCTGATTTTCTCCAGGCATTGGTCAAGGGAGGGCAGCAGATGAGAATAGGAAGCAAATGTCTCACTAGTAGCCTCGGAGGACTTTTGCTAATTTATTTGGTTGCCACTGTTCTTTGATTGCCACATTTAGCTTTAAACAAGCTCCTAAAAACGGTGTGACAGGAAAGCACATTTTTGAATCTAGCAAACATCATTTCCGGTTTTCAGTGCCTGCCGTTTCCTTTGTAATTAAAAAGGGGAAATATCCAACAACCTCACCTCCCCCAAAATATTACTGTAATAGTAAACATCTTAAATTTTTGTAAAAAAAAAATGAAAAACTTTAAAAAAAAAAAAAAGGCAAGTACCAAGAGCTTTGTATCTTCTTGAGTATATTAAAAATTTGACATGAATACATATATATAAATAAATAAATCTATATATCTATATATATATATTGTTGTGCAGAGGACAGGTTAACAAAACCATGTAAAGTAGTTTGCAGGAGAGGGAAGCATTTGTTGATTCAGGGAAAAAGACTGATGCCAGAGGCTGTCAGTGATTTGGATGATACATGTGCTCCTTCACACCCTCCCTTTTTGACCCTCATCTTCCACGTACGTTGCAGTGGTCACTTCTGGATCCTGGGGAAGGTGAAGTTGCTTGGAGCAAATTAAGATAGCAAAGATTTGTTTTTTCACCTGCAGGAGAGTCCTATTGGGCCAAAGATGCTCAGCGGATCAAGGGAAGCAGAGATACATCTGTGATTATCTGTGTCGGGGCAGTGTCTCTCTGTGTGCAGACATAAAGTGTGGCAATGAAACCAGATACATAGTCTGACTGTATATTATATCAATGGTGCTCTTTTCATACTTGTTCTGCCAATACGCGGAGACCCTTTTAACCAAGCTACACAGAAGAGTTTTATATCACTTTTGGTTATGTACTTGGTGTATTCTTTTTGTATATGAAAGGATTTTTTTAAAAACGTTCAGTGATTAGCAATGGAACCTGCTTTGTAGCTGATTAGAACAGTGTAAGAGAAGGGCCGTGCTGTCAGTCTGTCCCTGATCTACTTCAAACCATATACTTACCAAAGGAGTCTGAGCAAAAGTTCACTTAAAATAAAAACCTGACTGTTGAAAGGAGTCTCTGCTAAAACTTTGTGATTTAGTTATTGTACAGATATTTTAAAGCCAGCAAGAGGTTAACAGAAAAAAATGCAGGAATGGGGAAGTGAAGTGACTAGGGGCCAATTACGTCCATGACCTCCTATCCCAGACATCCCATGGGTCTCAGTGGGGCCCTACCGGGACACTCAAAATCTGGATTGGAATCTACTTGGGTCTCTGTCATTAGTGGGCTAAAAACACTGAGGACTGTTTGAGAGGCAGTCAGGCCCTATCCCGCTTTTCCCCAAAATCCTCTTTGTATTTACGCTGCATCCTGTGATGAGCAAACCTCCGTGTCAGGCTAAGTGGCATTGCAGCAAACTGTTCCTTGTTTTCCTGGGGGTAAGTGTTCATGGCAGCCAGCGTAGGTGTGAGCTGATGACCTGGTTTATTGCTGCAGAAAAGTGAAGGATGGTACGTCAAGAAGAAATACCAAGTCTATGGGCCAAGACTTCCCCTGGGAATCACACGTCTTACCCCTGCTCTTCCCATGTCTTAAAATAACGACTAATTCCCGAGTATGTAGCAATAACCCATCATTTACATTACTGTGGTTTTTTTTCTTAACAAACTGTTGTTTGGATGTTGAGGAAAGAAAATGGATTGGGGGTGACTTGCGTGTGAGACTGTCGCCTTGTATTAGCCCACCAGCTGAAGTCCAAAGCAAGACACTTTGAACCAGGTCTGGTGATTTAATGTCCTTTTCACCTATGGCCAGAAGCTGGCGGGTGGGATGTGTGCCCACACCTGCCCTCACCTCTCCCCTTGTTGGCGCAAGTGTGACTGGCTGTTTGAGCTGTTCTGGGAAGTGGGTGGATGAACCTGTAATTGTTGTATTTTGGCTGCAGGAACTGTATGTAAAGAAGGGAAAGTGGCAGTGTGTGTGACTAAAGCTGCAGTAGGGTCTAGAGTCTCCTGCTAAAAGGCAGGCAGTGCTTTTCAGGGCTCAGGTATGTGACCTCCTCTTTTCTTGTTGGCTCCACTGTGAAAACTGGAGGGAATCTGCCTGCAAAGGGCTGGGGCAGAAGAGAAATTTCTACCTGCAGGAATTCTAGTGGGAGGGATGGTTGTGGAAGGAAGCGATGGTGTTGCAAGACTCCTGCTAAAGAGGAGGAGGAAATTTGATGGCCCAGTGAGGGCTGAGATAACAGGGGAGAGGGCAACTTCTGATGGCGTGCAATTACTGCAGAACTTTCTTCCCAGGGAGGTGGCTTGCACATCTCCCAGGCATCTTCAGTAAGCCGTGGAGGTTTGGTTTTACTTAAAAAAAAAAAAACAAGTGTGTCAAGACTGCCCTGGAGAAGCATCAAGTTTGGTTGTTGAGTGTGAGAGCAATTGTGCTTACAGTTTCTGAGGTTGGTCTGTCTGTTTGCAGAATCCAAGAGTGGAAAGGCAAGGCTGTAGGACATTCTGTCTTGGAGTTAAGTAGCAACTTGGCCATAAGTGTAACTTGACAACTCAAGATGTGTTGCCAGCTTGAAATGCTCCTCAGAGCACAGCTTGGGCAGCCATAGGTCCTGATCTTCAGTGTCTTCTGTGCAAAACACCTGCCTATCCTAGTTCTCCTCTTGTGCACTCAGACATGCCGATTCTGAGTGCCTCTGTGTCAGGAAAGCAAATCCTGTCTGTATTGCCAAGACATCACAAAAGGGACTGACCTGGGGACTAGGAGCTGGCTTGTTGCAAGTGACACATCAAGAAAGCAGGGGGTGGCATGCTTCTTACAGCAGAGTAGTTAAAGTTCTTGCCAGCTCTGAGGAGCAGATCTCAGTGATGATTTCTAGCATGCAAGACTTACGCTGGGCAAAGCCGTTTTCACTCCTAGAGCAGTTCGTGAGGTTGAAGGTGGTGAGTTACCTTCTGTTACTTGCCTTAAAGTTGAGCATATTGGCTCAGCTGCCTGTGAGAGAGGCGCACATGTTAAATCCTTCGAGTAAGCAAACCTTCAGAAGCCAAATGGGCACACTGGAGTGGTATAGCCTCTTCCGCTGTCTGACTGCCCGCTCAGTGAAAACTACAGTGTGTCAATAACTTCAGCCAGCGTTTTTGTGCTGTTGAGGTGGAGTGGTGCTCTCACAGTTTTTGAAGGTGTTTATATAGGCATAGTTTCTTGCAAAATTTCTTTGTTTTGATGCCCCTAGAATCTGGTATTTCTTTATCTTTGACAGAGAAATCATATGATTTATTGGTACAGTAACTAATCTAGTGCATTTAAGGGAAAGGTATTATGAACCTTTTTTTTTCTGTCTTAAGTTTTACATCAGGGCAGGATGTTCTGAAGTCCAAGGTGAGGAGGAAGATAGCGCAGATACTACAAGGCCTGCCAATCTGGTTCTTACTGTTCAGAAAAACAAAATAACTAGACTAAAAAGCTTACTGGTAATTAGTAGCTAATGTGTTTGTAACTATCATGTGCCTTAAAATTTTCATGGTAGGAGAATAAAAAAAAAAAATCAACAATGTGTTTTCTGTAATACTGCTCAACATCCTCTCTGTAGTTTAGACTGGTGGGATTTTGCATTGTATTTACACTGTACTATAAACTGAATGGTTTGATTTTACAAGTATGGAGAGGAAAAAAAAGGTGGATTATGCTTTTCATAGAACAAATGTTACCGTGACAGAATGTATTATTATTATAGGATCTTTCCATAATGCAGACAAGTAGAATGCTTGTTAGAAACCAGGTATGTAGGGTAAGAATTTGGTGTGTTTTCAATAAACCATGCCTGGAAAGAATACATGTGCCATTGGTTATCTTTTTGTTAAATATTCTTTGGCCTGCGGCAGGGGATTACTCAACCCTAGCTCAGGTCAGCACTCTGTGTGTTAGTAAAAGGTCAGTGGTAATGAGGGTAATTGGAATATCCTTTAAACTAGTATAGCTGAAAATGTTTGATTCGTTGCCATATGCTGGAGTTACAGCACAACATCCTGTAAGGACCCTTGACTGCAGATCATGGGGTTTTTTTCCTTTTTAATATACAAGCATATTTCTGTGGGAAAGATGTCTGTGTCACTGTTCAAAGGCCTGCACATTTGGGACCACAAGCCTAACTTGCTGGTGGCTTTTCCATTTGGGAAGTTACTAACCGTCCCCAATTTAGTCATAAAATCCATGTAACTTTACGAAGATTCTCTTTTCTGAAATGTGTGCGAGTATTCTCGTGTGTAAGAGTAACAGAAAATCTTTACGATAGCGATATACGAGGTTTGGTTGAGATGAGAAATTGTTATTTTGGGGATGTGCCAAATAATTTACATTTGTTGCTGTGTGGGGGAGAAAAATCCTGATACTGGAAAGTCAACTGTGTATTTCAGGTAACAACCAGTTACTGACAGATCTTAATTCTCTTCAGCACTGCCTCACGTTCATCTGTGCTGTTAAGATCAGTAGGGAGGCTGACGACTTCAAGACATCATACTTAATGCCATGCCTTCACGAAGCATGACAAACCCCAGTAAATCTTGACATGAGCATTCTGCGAGGTCTTACAGATAGAGTGGAGGTCAAGTTTTCTGTGAGTGAAAGGGTGATGCATCATTGCCAGTAGCAGAGTTTGCCGTACATTAATGCCTGATTGTACCATTCACAGTACTGTAAGATTCCATTTACTTACGAGTGCTTGCAAACAGCAGCTTGCCTTCCCTCTGTATTTCAGATGTCCTGAGTGCATCCCCAGGAGTTTTGTATAATCATCTCCAGATTCTGTTCTTGCAGCTGGAGGATCTAATTTCACAAGTACTGTGGTAAGAGGTGGGTTCCTGTGCTTAGCATCTTGCTCATAGGTATCATCAGTGTTGCGCTGCAATGAGGAATCTGATGTTTTCTTTGTGGATGCACTAATACGGCAATGAATAGGTAAGGTACTGAGCTAAAACAAATATGTTGTTTCTACAACTGACCTTTTATAGCTGTCAAAGTGATTTCATTTCCAGCTTATCACCAGTTGGGCAAATGGAAGCACAGAGTCCTGCAGGTGAAAGGTTAACCTGGTAACAACGGGCACGAAATAACACAGCACTCATCTGTTTAAGGTTTCAGCAGTGTCTTGGGGGAATATTCTGTCTTCATGGGTCTCTTCCCCAGTGTCTTACAGTGAAGATCTCTGTGCAGCTGAAGCACAGCAATGGCAGAATCATTCTGGTATGAGCTGACGGGATTTTTTACAACGGGAGGTTGTTTTATAATGGGACCATTAACTGAACTGTACGGACGGAGGCAAAGACTGAAACTCTTTTACTACGTTTAGTGTGCGTGCACAGCAAACATAGCTAGCTGTTACTCATAAGAGACCTTATAATTGATTCCTAATTGATTGACTACTCAACCAAATAAGCATGAATCGCTGCCCGGGGGGTGTCACCTTTGGTGTGAGAGTTGGGATCTCAGCGGTGTCTCTCTTGCTGCTTTTGAAGGGATTTCTGTATGTTCTCTTTGCTGTATCTAACGTTTGACCAATTGCTCAAAATTCTCCAGTGGGGTGCTTTTCAATTCCTCATGACAATGGGAGGAAGCACCAACTCCTGTACAAATATATGATGACTGCTGTTTGCTCTGAGTAACTTCTGCTGTAAGGATTGCTACATGGGTGCTGTTATGCTGAATTTGGTGTTAAATTAGGAAGTGAAAGGGACTAGTGCTGGATTCACCTTCCTCATAAATCCTCCTCCTCTCTTGTACAGTGATTTAAAGAATCAGTTCAGTATTTTGAAAGACAACAGCATGTCCCTTTGAGCTGAGAGAGACTCTGGCAGAAACCAGACCTTACTTTCAGGTGCTGCCTGAATCACTAAGACAACCTAGAGAGCAGCTGTCATTTGGAGAGTAGATCTCAGTTAGCAGTATTTGGTGGGGTCAACCATTTGTGACATGAGTTGAGAATTGGCTGAAAGCAGTATGTTGTTTTAGGGGAGTTCTTTCAGCTGGGAGCTTTCTGTCAGTGGTACGCTCTCAGTGCACAGTCTTTGAACACGTGCTTCCAGATGCACGGTTCCATACCTGGTTTGTGCAAGAATAGGTTGTGTCTTCTAATTGCAATAGGCTGATGTTGCAGTAACACTCAGTAGGTTTTTAGAATACATTTGAATTAGAAGATGCATTGTCTACATTTTGCTTCTCCCAGAATTCAAAGCATGACTTTATTTTGAAAAGTAACGCTTCTCCCTGGGAGACTTCACATTTATGTGTCAGTGACTCCAGATCGCATTTGCTCAACTGACCAAAAGACTTTTTTGTAATTGTCAGTCATGCAAACAGAGTCAGGCTTTTTCCTTTTCATCCCTTGCCACCAATAATTAAGAGCATTTCAGAAGTGTGGTCAAGCGGAAAACTTTTTCTTGCGTATGGAATTCTGTAAATAATCTGATGATACATACACTGTGTTTTACCATTTGCCATGTGGGAGATCCTTTCTAATGAGTTAAAATATCTTTTTTTACTAAAAGGTGGCTGTTGTATTTGCACATATATTACACATGCATTATTCACTAATGCATCTTTTGAAACATCTATGCTAGCTCTACAGGTTCCCTCCTGCCCTAATTTTCTTAACAGTCTCTCAGATGGTAATTTTGGCCATTAAGTAGCAGTAGGAATGTATTTTTCTGATCCTCTCTTGTAAAGTGCAGAGCAGTCTACCTGTTTTCTTTTACGCTTCCTTCAGCATGTATCTGAGACTTTCGTTTGTTTATCAGCATGCGTTAAGCATCCCGCTATGGCAGGAGTGTCTGTTTAGGTGCAAAGGTGTTTAAAGCTAGAAACAGAATACTTTGGAGTTATGACCTTAGGTGTACAGAAAAAATTTCTGGTCAACTGTATGTATCCAGATTTTCCAGTGTGCTCTGGAAACGTGTGTATGCCAGTAAGTGGGCTTGAAGATTATTTTCTTTTGCAGATTTTGCAAAAATTGTTTGGAATCACCTGAAGGACTTTGGCCTAGTGACTTTGAGTTAAGCATGAATAGCAAGACGACGTGCTGTTAAGCAAGCTTACAGAATAAATCATTGACATTCACAGTGTGAGGTGAAAGTGTTAGAACTCAGGGTCTGCTCCTATGCAGGACAGCACAACAGAGTCACAAGGGGCTGCTTCTGCATAATCCAATCCAGTATAGTATATCTTGTGTCTCTCTCAGTGTGTGAGAGTTTAAACTGTTAAAGAAACTCTCATAACGTGGTCTTGTCATATCCCTGTGAAATGCACACAATTAGAAGCTGGCTGGGTCACGAGCGTTTGCTTGGTCACTTGGACCATTTCTAAACTGACTCTGTCACCTTTGCTATGCTCATTATTGGTGTCCTGGAGATGGATTTGCTGTAGCACACAGGCTGGGGTAGATACCACTTCAGTAAGGTGGGCTAAAAAAGGAAGAGGCTGGTAACAGGTCTGAAAGAATCCATAATGGGAAAGATGGTAATGGTTGTCCCTGATTTCCACTCTGATTTTCAGCTGTTGGATCTTTCTGTGGCTGTTACAAGGCTGGAAATCCCAAGTGCAGTGCAGAATTCATGGGAAGCAAAGGAAGTCACGTGCCTGCTCTATTGTTTTTTAGTTTTTATTTATAAATGTGACAATTGTCTCATTATATAATCACAGCAGGACATGCCAGGAAATGCCAATGGATTATTGCATTGGTCAGATGAGTTAGAGACTTCAGATTTGGCTTGGTATTTTCTCAATGAGAATCCTCACTATTCACATGGTGCTAACGACACTGAGGTTAACCAGGGTGCGCAAGACCCAGCTGGTAAAACCCATTCTCTCTGGTCTTTATTGTTATACAGCATCTTCAACATATACAGCACTTCAGGCTAAGCATCTTGCCCTTCCCCTAAAAAGCATGCACAATGTATATACAATATAATGACAGGATAAGTAGATGTAAGGGGATAAACAGCATTTTCTCAAGGTCTATGATACTATGTAGTTTTGGTGTTCTTTTGGAAAGAGCCTGCTCCTTTTGCTACCTGTCTGTTACTGTGTTTATTTTAATCTACTACTACAGTTTTCCCTACCTGGGCACGGGCAGATTAATAATTTTGACTTCCGCAAAACTCTATTGTATTTTCTCATCACTGCATGGCTCTCTTCTTCTTTCAGTGCATGCCCCTTTTCTCTAGCACAGAGATAATTACCTTTTGCAGTAACTTTGCAAAAATTTATCTGATACCACGATAGGTGCTTTCACTGCATTGTGGCAGGCAATTTAGCAAAATCAGGGCTCCTGAAATGGTCTTTTCTTGCAACATGCATACTTTTTTCCCCACTCTTGATAACGATTAATGAATTTAGCTTGAGGACACAAGTCTTCAGAAGTTGCAGCGACTTTCTCCCACCCTGTGCTGAGCACAAACTGTGGTGGTTCAGGTTTGAGCTCAAAATAACAGACTGTGTTGTTCGATGATGTGTTGGTCAAGGCAAGGCAATGTACGTCACCTTGGGTTTGCTGAATTATGTGAAACAATGGAATGGTCCTTTGAGCAGTTACCCTACTCACTCCCGATCTTGGTTTCCACCTGGTCTAAAATGATCTCCACTAGTGCTTGCTTTAATTGCAGGCTCCAAAATACAAAAAAACACTCCAGAATTTAAAGCATGGACAAGTTAACCTATGCAGTTAAATTTATGTCATTTGAAATAAAGGTTGAGTATTAATGCTTCTCTCTATCCCAAAAACACAGCCTTTTCCATAGCATCCTGCACTTTCATGTATTCCAGATGAGATGGGTAGTTAGTGCATTGGAAACGGGGGTTGTTGCGGATATAGTTAAGGAATTCTGGAGCTCCTGGGACGATGACATTGTCAGCCAGAACAACAGAGCCCTTCCTCAGCAAGTTGCATTCCTAGAAAAAAGAGAAATTGCTTCATGGTGGCTGTTAAGCAGACATTGGTTTGAATGTAATGTGCTTTCATATTAACCATGCCATACTCCAGTGCCTGCATCCAAATACCCATGGTACTGTGGGTTTGGAGGGGAAAAATGACATGGGAGAAGCTGAGTAACTCTCCAGCCCTTTGTTGTCATGTTTAATATTGTGACTTTTTCTGTTAACACAATCAGTAGAACATTAGAGATGCTGGTAACATGTTGGGTGGACTGGAGGTGTGTAGCTTCCTGCTTAGACTCTTTCCAACTATGTCTACATGATGGGTAAGATGGTTTTGTTTTGGCTGTCATGCCTAATGTTTGAAAACTTTCTTAATATGGCATTAAAATGTTGTAGTAGCTGTTAAAGTCACCTGAGAGACTGGCATGTACCAGTCTGCTTTGGCCATTCTCAGTCAAACTCCAAAATCGCTAAATGAATAAAAGAGAATTTTCTGCGCTTGTCTTCCTTTCATCTTGTTCAACTTTTGGCCACTTTGCTCAGGAGCTGGGCATGAAGCAGGGTTTGTGCACAATGAAGATCACTCTAACAAATTTCTACAAGGCACAATTAACTTGCAATATTCACTTCAAGTGCAATGTTTATCCTCAGTAAACCTACAAACCTAATGCTTACTGGTATTTCTGTCTAGTAGAAGTTGCTTATCTGAGCTTACCAGCTGTTTTAAAACAGTTTGTAGTTAATCAGGCTGGTTGTTATCCTGTGGATACAGGCAGCAGTTTTAGCCAAAACATGGGGTGTATTTTGTCACTCCTGGTGTATCAGAGAAGTCCTGTGGATGAGTGTGCTGTGGAGGCTGTTAAGCTTGCTGCTCTTGCCTCTGGTAACTGAACACCAGTCAGCACAGTAGAAGCAATTTTAGAGACATGGCAAATATCCTCTGGTCTGTTGCTCAGCTTATAGAAGCCTAAAAGTGACGACATGCTGTATTTTCCACTGGTCACCGGGATTTCAGATGATCTTTGTGTCAGGCTTTTCTACAAAGCATGAAAAGGAATGCTGTCTGGGCCACTTTCAATATAGGTTTCATCTGATTACATTCATATTTCATATTCACTGTTCATACTGCAATACATGTTAAAAGGTTTGTAACATCTGAGAAAATGTGGGGATGTTTTCTTCATCTTTCTTCTCTTCATTCCATAAATTGGGTTTTTTTAAGCAAAGCAACTTTGTGTCACAGTTGCATCAGACTGACCCTTAGGATGGAACTAAACTACCGGTTTGTTTTGGCTGTGTTGTGAAGGTTAAGCTCTGATAAGGATGCACTAGCTCTTCTCAGTGGAAAGAGCTCAGTCATCCTTACACAGCCAGTTTAAAAGAAAACAGTCTCTGGGTACAAAATAACTGTAGGGAGGGAACATTTTCTTCAGCTACTGCTGTGTAAATTCAATACTGGCTGTTCCTAACCCCAAACAAATTTCCTTTTCAGACAGCTATCTGGAGGACAGGGCTTAAATTAAAAAACAAGAGAGCCAGGATGAGAAAATAGTGTTGTAGTCCTCAAGCAATGGTCAGGAAGTAGTTGGCAGGTTCTCAGTGTAAGAGGCAGCCTCAAAAAAGTGGATTTATTTGTGAAGAAAATAATTGAAAAATGACACTTCCACACAAATAGGCAGTTGTAGAAAATTTTGACAGCCTGCAGCTGCAAAGCTAGGAGAGTATCTGTATGTGCTGTGTTGATAGATACAGATGTTGTAAATCTCAGTTATTTAACACTTGAAAATACCTTCCCATACAGAAGTCCTCTAGTAGTTACCTCATCTATCATTGCCTACTGCTGTTACACTAAACTCATTTTGTAATGCTAACAGTAATGGTTAAGGTGGGTTGGGAAGAAACAAGCTATTTTTTCCACATTTGGGGCTGGAGATAGAGTTGGACAGCACTTCCCTAGCAAGTGCCTGACTGGGAAAGTCTGCACTCCAAAGGTAGCTTTGCAACCAATTAATTAAGTGGAATAAAGACTCACATAAAGATGATATCCAGCTGTGCTACCAAAGCAGTATTTCATCAAAAGGCTCTGCTGGCACCACAGACCCAGGCAAAAAAAGGGGTACTGAGGAAATTAGAAAGGTGGAGCTGGAATGTGCATGTCCTAAGTCTCTGCTCTCTCAGGATCAGGATGGTTTGGGTCAAGTGTTCTGGTTAGTGACCACGCAGACACTCGTTCTAGGGAATGTAAAACCCAGACCATGCACTCCTCCAGCTGGGATTTCTACTGCAGACCCACTTGTTCAGGAAACAAAATGGTTCAACAATATTTGCCAACTCCTGAGCTACATAGTATCAGCAGTTGTCCCTGACAAAAGTTTGGGATCCCGTCCCCCAAATCCTCTTTTCTTGTAAGGTTGCTATTTTGGCTGCCATTCTTCATTTTACAGAGGATGAGGTCCTTCATAAAGAATATAGGCCTCACAGACATCAAAGCATTTGCTACTTTACTTTGAAGACTGGAATTGCACAAACTGACCTGCAGCAAGATGGTGTCTGGTGTGTATCTGTCTTTCCAGTGGTCCAGGAAGACAAAATCCAGAGTATCCACTTCATATTTTTTCTTCAGCTGGGGGATAATTTCCTCTGAAGGGCCTTCTAGGAGTTTTACCTGAAATACAAATCCAGCTGATGAATTGTGAACCATTAACAAAAAGCACATGCCTCTAGCTCGTTTTAAACAGACATCAGTGATCCTGTTTATAGCTCGATATTGTGTCAGTTGAATTATTTCGTAGAGTTCTCTCAAGTGTTCTTTTTTCTTTTCGACAAATCAACTCAGTTATGTTCCAAAATATGGGTTTGGGGTTTTTTGTAATAATAGCAGAAAAAGTGACCTGTTGATTCTGTTGGATAATGTGCTCCCTTACTGGAAACATGGGAATCTTCTGTTGAAAACAGTACTTTTAATTACCTTTTTTCAGTTGTATCTCAGTTTAATCTTGTAGTCCAAGGGAAGCAAAAAATACAGAGAATATTAATTTAGAATAAAGCTGGAGGCTATAGTATGTAAAAGTGATATGGCCAAAAGAGGGAGGAGGCAGGACAGAGGCTATTGCACTTTCCTCACAGGTTTACTGGCATAAGTACTGTTAAACTGAAAGCAGCTGCTGCACATTGTTTTATTAAGCAAGCACCATATACTGTGAGTGGATGAAAAAAGTGGTAAGGAAATCTGTCTGGTTATGACTCACAGCTGATCAGGAGATTAAATCAGATGGGGAAAATGCAATTTTAGATGTCACCAGTACTTCAGGTTCTCTTCAAGAAGTTAAGAAATGCATTAGAAGATCACATGGTGGGATTTATTTCCTCTAGTTTTATCATCTGCGTTGAAGTGAGTTCTCTAATCGAATAGACAGGCACTTCTCAGGCATGAATCCCCTGACCTGCTGTAGATGTCTGCCTTGGGCTGAGATGGATTATAGACTGGAAACACCTGATTCTCAACCAACTGTACAGAGAGTCAAGACACCTCAGATTGAACAAAATTTTATATGTGTGTGTGTGTATATATATATAGTGACCAACTAGATCTGGGTAAGTACATCTCATCTGAAGTCCATTGCATGTAATGCAACTGCTTCTTGAGAACTTTTGTAACAAATAGATTATGGTTCAGTTTTCTGTTATACTCAGTCTTCACACTGATTTGAACCTTTTAGAATTCTGGTTTTCTTTATATAAACTAGTCTAGCTTTTGGGAGGTAACATAGCAAAGTCCTCAGCTGTACTGCTGTGACAGGTCAGGGACTGTAACTAAGCATGGAACTAGATAAATTAATAAGGGTTGTGGATGCAAGAAAAAAACAGTACAAAATGTCTATGAAAAAACACCAGATGGAAATCACAGAAAGGCTTCTGATTATCAGGAGGAGGAATCTGTGGGGCAGCTTTGCAGTTCAATAATGGCATAAATCTAACCAATTTTGCAATAGTAGTTACTAATTTTATTAAAAGCTCTGTGTGTGCTGTTGTCCTGTGTCTGTAATAAGTGAAATAACTGACTCTGGAGCCTCCCTCCAGGCCTGTATTATTCTTACAGTCACTATGGGTTTTGAAAATAGGCTCTCGGCAAATGGCCTGTCTACTTACTAACCAGTGGATAGTGAAAAGGCCAAACTGGAAGATGAAGTCTAAATGCTTTCAAAATGTTCAGGAGATATGGATGTATATGGTTGTTTCTCATCTTGCTTCTCCAAATCGTCACCCTGACTCACATAGCAAAGAACTTTGGAGAACAGCCTTGATGGGGCTTTGGTCACACACACACATCTTGGTAAGCCTCAAACTCTGCCCTGACTCCCAGCTGGATCTGCATCCTACCTGGACCCCTGACTGATGATAACTTATTTAGCTCACTTGCACTGTATATACTAAAGAGCAGATGACCCTGGTCCTCTGCATAGGTACTGGTAGCTTTTCCCTACTGTCAAGCCTGATGGTTAGACTCTGCATGTTCCTACACACTTAAGGTGTTGTACTTGCTTGACAAGTAAATAACAAAATTTAAACCTATTATTTTTGTTTCTATGGATTAAGTCCCACTCTCCATGTATTGCTTCCTCATACCAAACAGAGACAAATGGTATTTACCTTATCTTGTACTCCAGCAAACTCAATGATTTGTTTAGCTATAGCAGCAAATTCTGGGTTGAACTCCACAGTGAGAAGATGAGCTCCTGCCTTCAGCAGCCGAGCAATCCTAACTGTTGAGTAGCCACAGTATGTTCCCAGCTCCAGTGCAACTGATGGATTAACCTCTTCCACTGTCTTGTCTAGAATTAAACCTGAATAAAATGGGAATAGGTTAATTTTTGCCAAAATCAAACTGGTTCGCATACAGAACAAGAAGATATTGACAGGAAACTTACAAAGTGTGTGTACTCAGTTGCTCAGGCCATTCAAAAACCAATGACTGGTGTCAAATTATATACTATTTCCTTTGCAGATTGGCTGATCTGTGATCAAGTTGATCATGCACATTCTAAGTTTCAAAATGCAAACTTCCAACTAAAAAAAAATCTTAGTTTCACAATATAAACATTTCTGAGAAAGGAAGCGCCTGAATTCACTGAAATATTTATAGTGTTACAAGGGAAAAATGCAGTGGTTTTATTCCAAGAACTTACTGCAGACTGGCCATATTTGTGAAATATATAACTCCTGAATTTTGAGTGCTCATATTTATTGCAAATATCCCACGCAGGAGTCTGATAAAAAAAAAAAAATCTATCTGAAATATTTGCTTTTAAAGGGAAAAAGAAAAGTCTAGTTATAAAGTTGCAAAATATTTGGATTCACTAGATGAATTTGTGGGATGGAAAACATTAGTCAATTGTTAACAACAAAAAAAATGTTCCCCAAAAGAAGTGACAGTGTACTATATTCAGTCCTTTTGAAGAAAGGGATTTATTTGTGAGAAAACTGTATCTTCTTACTTATATTGCTACAAACTAGATAACTAATCTGAAAAAGTATTTGAAGGGATTTTACTCTGAGGCATGGAATTTTTCAATGCACATAGACATTTCATTATATGATATTTTCCTGAGTGTCATTTGTTTCTGAATAGGGTGATGCTGATGTTTGGATCTTGAGATCATATGGTCACGCTCGAAAGGAAGTAAAGATGTATTAACTTTGATGGCTCTTACCTGAGGAAAGGTCATCTTGTCAGAGCAAAACTAGAATGAAATTTTAAAGAATATAATCCCAAATGATCAAAGTTTAGAGCTTTAAGAATTCCTACTCAGCCACCACCTACTGTTCTGCTGCCCTAAGCACCCCAGCCTGGTATGCAGAGGAGCTAGTTTCACAAATCATACCCACCACAGAAGCATTTTTATTACAATGCTTACAGTTGTATTTCATTAGCTACATTATTCCCAGACTAAGCAAATTTCCCCACAATTTCCCAGCAAGAGGTACTTTTGTGTCTAATTCATAAGGGAACATGTTAACATTTTTACCATTACAGTTTTTTGAAAAAATTGTCGCTTTCCTGCAGCTAAGAAAAAAAAAAAAAAATGTTTTGTCCACATATTTTCCTTTAGGAGGCAAGAACAAAATTATTAACTCACTAAATAGCAACGATGTACGATAGCTGCTTTTGTGTATTACACAGGTAGGATTTCTCCCTTCACCAGTAACTTATGCTTGCTTATATAAAATTCATATGGTTTAAAAGACTTTTTTTTTTCCCCCTCAATCTGCTATCTTTCACTTAAGGATCTGAAAGTACTTAACATAATGAATTATGCCTTAAGGCCACCCTGTACAGGAACTGAGGTGTAAACGCAGCTCTAGATTTTTCCCATAAATTGCCACCCTCTGCTTACACACTTGCAATGTACACAACATACAAACCCAGATTTGGTCCTATGACTTCCTGGATTACTCACTGGATACCCCTCCTTAAAGACATCTGCACAACCATGCACTACTGTTTATAGAACTACTCTGCTGAGCACAAGCCTGTTGTGGATTTTTTTTTCCAGCAGCAGATGGAATACATGCGAATACAATAAGATGTCCTGTACTATGCTAATCTTGAAGGATCTTTTAAGTGCTGATCCCTGCTGCAATTACCTTTCTCACTGCCCACATTCATGGCCCACTCTTTCTGGGAGCAGTACTTATCTATAGTGTCCAGCACACTACAGGGGTCTCCTCGAACTGCATTCTGCAGCACAAAATTCAAAATCCTCTGTTCTTTGCTCTGATTCATGATGAAATTGTTTATTTTCTCCAGGATTACTAGATTCCAGATAATTGCAGCAGTGCCGTTTTTCCTGATGAGCACCGAAAAGAGCAGCAAAATGACAAGCAGGACGAAGACAATGAACAAAACGACTGAAGAGCTCTCCAGCATCTGGAAGGAAAGAGAAAAACAGCCCAGGGTTAAGGTGGCACGGGAGAGAGCTATCCTTTTTTGAAATATTAAGCTGAATAACCCACAACCAACCATACTGAACAGGAACATGCAGAGTTTAATTATGATATTGTCCAGAGTAACTCAAAATGACTCTCTGTCACTTGGTAATGGATGGTGCTCTGTGGCACTCCCTTTAGAAGCCAATTTTACAGGCAGTCAACAAGTAGCTTTATTTAATGCTCTGGTCCCTTCCCCCACACAGCTGCTCAGTCCTGGCTCCAAGCATGCCACTGCACAAGGAGCCCCTCAGCATCAAGTCTGTTCTAACCATTTTTCAAAGGATTTAAAATCTTAAATTAGAGCCTGCACATGATCGCACTCTCCTAATTTTTGAGCAGTGAGGAACTTTTAAACTGGCCTTGGTAAGAAAATATGGAACATCTCACCCTTTAATTCTGAGCACAGTATCAGCAGAAACCGGATACTGTTAGGTAACATTCTGTTTCACATCAGTCTGCAGGTCCTAAGTCACTACCTTGCATGCAGACCTCTTTGCTAGTGCCTGCCCTTCTTGTATGCTCTCCATAGAAGCCGAGATTGATGTTTCAGTAGGACTTGACCTGCCTCATTCCTTTCAGAGCCTGCAGCAGAGGTACCCAGGTGGAATGGTATACAGGAGATAGTAGCCTTTTTCCTGCTTATAAAACCTTTGACACAAGCCATCAATCTGATACTTTTGAGAACAAATATACACTGCTTTTTATAAAGTAGGGATGTTTTCTCACTGGTTATAAAAACATAAAGCTGAATCCCTGAATCACACAAGAGCTCAGGCTCATGAAATTGAAGACATGTAACAAAAGGGCACATTGTACTTCTCTGATGGGCCAGCTCAAATTATCTGATGGGATTGTGCCTATTCTCCCCCTGAAATTCAGTGTCATAGCTGCAGGTGGCTATGTGCATGCAGCACAGGTGGTGTGTGTTTCTGTTTGTGAGTTTAGGGCATCTGAACATAAAGCTCAGCATATGGGATGCATGCCATCCTGTACAGCTCAAGAAATAAATCCCATCAAAGCCATTTACTCACATGGATTTCAGACAAGCCAGTATACAGGAAGATGCATTTACTTCCATGCAGGAGTCACAGCACAAAAGATCTGATAAAGAAAGGGTTCTTAAAATTAAGGAATTGATTTAGCCTTTGAGAGGGTGCCAAACTAAGGGTTATGATTTGCCTGAGGAGTCTGTGCATGTGAAGCTCCTCTCATACAACCCAAAACACACCTCATTTCTGACGATGTAGCTTATAACACCTCCACTTTTCCACCTCTGCTTCCCACAGGTGGGGCACGACAGTTGCACACTGGGAGGAGAGCACAGGTTGGAATATGCTCGTTAGTATTGGGATGAATGAATGCCAAGTTCATTTGTCCTTTAGGTCTAAATAGGCATCTGAATACAGGTCTAAAGGATTCAGAACCAACTTAACCTCAGCAGGCTGGCTTGAGTTGTACTGTTTTTTAAATAGTTCTTTTTAAAGGACTTGACACTTGACTCTTGTCTCTGATTCTTTCTATTAAGTCTCTTTCTCTTCCAGCTTGCTAAAAATGGTGAACAGCTTTCACTTGCACTTTTATTAATGTGCCACCTAACTGGAGTTCAGCAAGACCATTGCTCCAACAGGTGCTACAACATTCTCAAAAATTTTGCCTAAGTTGCCCAAGACCAGAGGTAAAGGGGCTGTATGATTAGCCAAATATTCCCTCAGATCTCTTCCTACCTGTTCTTCCTTCCCTTTTTTGTATGTTTCCCCCAGAATTGTCCAGGAAAATCTTAAGTTTTATGGGTAGTCAGACCTCCGTTCTGTAGTGGAACTTGGCATATACACAATTGCACATGGGAAAAATCTATCCCACTGCTTTAAATTTTGAATCATCTAGCAGAACACATTTTGAGTTCAGCAGATGACTGAGTTTCCATGGAGATATGCTCAGCCTACAGTACAGCTGATGTTTGTTCACCCATCCACTTATTTTAGTTGCAGAGCAAGTATGATTTGTTTGGAGTAGTTAAAAGTCTGTTTCTCTTGCTTTTAAGTAGTCACTAGTGTTAATACTTACCTTCAATGCTTTTCTTGCAAAGTCTGACCTGAGACATTTCTTTTCAGGACTCTCCAGCATCATTAGCACATGAAAAATCTTGCTTCTTGGACTTTCTGAATTTCGTTTCCTAGCTAGTAAGAACCTGCTTCTTTACCTCAACAGGATCATGACAGCCTGGATGTCAATTTTTCTTCTTCCCTTCTATACACTAGTACTTCTACTGATCAGTCCTAATTGTCCTGCACCTTCTAGATGGGACTTCTGCTGTTTCTAATTGTTCTACATAAAGATGTTCCGCATTATGTCCACTGAGAACTTGGATTGGGCTATGAAAATATCATCGGTTTAACAGAAAAATATCTCTCTAGCTTAGCTTGGCTTGTCTTCACTTGGCTTTCATGGCTTAGTTGATTGTATGGCCATTGTTGATGGATTTGGATTACTGACATAGCTGAGAGATAATTGTTCTCAACTGCAATGAAGGGATGGAGCCCAGAAACCATTTACTGATGCCAGCAGGTATCGGACCTTCCTGCCTCTGGACGAGGGAAGCTGCATGAGCCCTGCATACCAGCGGCTCACTTGGTGGCAGTCCAACCGTATTCAGGCCCTTCTAGAACTGAAGACTGTTGGCATTCAGAACTATTTCAGACTACTGCCAGACAAAATCCTCTGGTTACAATGGATGCTTTGGCATCCTCTGAGTACAACTTGCTACAGGCTGCTGCTTTGGCACTTTGAGATTCTGCCAGCATGTTTGGGACTGCCCTTCAAAGATCTGTCAGACAGCAAGAATGGGTTATACCTGCAGGATGAACTAGGTGGTATATTTTTTGAGGAATGGCTTTCCTGCTTTATCACTCATTATAGATATGAGACAATTTCATGAGATTTCTCAAAATGGGGAGAGAGAGCATCTGTAGGCTAACCCACCCCCCAGCTCTGTCCTGCAGGAATGCCAAGACTTCTTTTTTGGACCGGGAACAGACTGTGAAGACTTCTTTTTTACATCTTAACAAAAAGGACCTGCTTGATGGTAAAATCCTGCTCCTCCATTTTCACATTGCTTCCCAGGCATGGAAGGTTAGGTCAGCAAACCAGACTTCCATTGTCTTACTTTTCCACTCTGCTACAGGCTTTATACACCAAAATTACAAGACACCACATGCTCAAAAGCCCATGTATTAAAGAAGGACAACTTCTTTACCATTTGCAGCCTGTGAAATGCTATTTCTTAACGTGTCTCCATTAGCCAGAGCAGAGCAAAGCACTCAACTTGGATTAGACCTGCTGATTTTTAATAACTTCAGCCTATCTATCTCAAACAAACAAATACTTCACCCTCATCCTTACTTGGACAGCAGTCCCCTTTTTCATTGTTTTAAAATAATACACTTTGTGCAGAGATAGATGCCTTGTTTTAGAATTACATGCCCTATTTTTTCAAAGGCTTAAATTGTATTCAGGCTGCTGCCACCCATGGCAGGTACTGCCGTGTGACATTCTGATACCAAGATGCAAATAGCTTGACAAAAATGTGTAAAGTGGGATATGCTTTTGAACTAGGTAGATAGCCAGAGCCTTCTATCTGTTCTAGCCATCCCTTATGCAAAAGCACAAGCAGCCTGACAGCCCTTCAGCTTGTCTGGAAGGGCAACAACTGATCGTTCTGCTGGGCCACCTAGGAAACAAATTTTGGATCTTCAGCTTCAAGTTCACCCAAGAATCCCTTCTGAAGGCAAAATACTGACTTGCATTTCAATTCATGTCTCTTCAGGTCTAGACTGGTGAGTGGCTGTTAGCACTGGATTGTTTACCCATTTTGTGTAACATATTTGTCAAGAAGATAAAAAAAAGCCATAAATTTAAGCTCAAATGTGTGTGATTTGGGGATGGTCTTACATCTAAAACTTAAGCAAGGAAGCAATTCAGCTTGGCCATTCCTATCACTAAGTGCTCAGAGGGATCCATTTCTTACAGTGCCACAGTTAGATCTTTGCACTTTTGAGTCCTGCATGAATGCTACCATATGTAACATCAGAGCCCACCTGCCTCTACAGAACCTTAGAGGTTGCTCACAGGTAGCAACAGCCTATATACATGCTTCTTTCTTCCATTCCTAGACAAGATCACTTGTTTTTGCTCTACTAAGAAATGTTTTTCAACTATTGGAGTTTTTTTATTATTATTATTTCTGTGTAACACTCCAGCGCCTTCATAAAGTGGCAGCATGGCTTGTTCTTAGTAGAGCTCCTTTAGGAGGCAATTACTCTGAAAACTGCTTTCCAAAGAAGGTAACTTTAAAAAGGAGCAAACCAGACATATTTTGTTTTTCTTTTCTTTTTTTTTTTTTTAAACACAGTTGCTTTTTTTTCAAAGTTTGTCCTTCCTAGTTTCTGTCTTCTTTAATGTGAAAATGAATGTAGCGATAGCAGTAGACTGTAAAAGTGGCTGGCCTAGAGCAAGATGCATCAGGTGATGGTCACGCACCCAGAAGGGGGGGGAAAAAATCTGTACCAAATAGGTAATTGCTTTCATATTCCTAGCTGGAAAATATTTGATATGAAAATTAAGTGTGTAATTCAACCAATTTAAAACTACGACTGCCTAAGAGACAGTCATGTTATGACAGCTTTAGAAAACGCAACTGTAATTTTAGCTTTAATGTGGATTCATGAGATTCATTAAATATGCAATAAAACTGAACTTGCACATAGTCAAGTTTCCTATAACCACTTATTACAAGGCAGTCGTTCTTATTATTTAATGTGTGTACTGAGGTTCCAAATATACAGGTTAGCACTGCAACCTCTTCTGTGCATTAGAAACACCATGATAAAGTGAGCCTTCTCTCTGAAAGCTAAAATTTGAAGTGGAAAATAGCAGGCAAAATGAAAAACTGAGCAAGGGAATAAACAGAAAACTGGAGGGATAACATTATGGAAAGGAATGAATAACACATATCACTAAATCTGTTTTTGAGAAGACACAGTTTAAAAGAAAACATATTAAAATTTCATGCCCAAACCTGTCAAACTACTGATGAGTCTTCTTAAAGCACTGGGTTATTTTCTTATGCATCTAGTCTTACCCATTTTGGCAGGTTTCATAAGACAAAATCATAACTTGATAATGCAATTCTGCAGTTTTCCCCGATCCAAACAATCAGTATTCAAATGGGAGTACCTCTGTTTCAGCTTACAGAGATTTAAAAAGACACTTTCAGAGAGAGACACAAACACAAATTGTGGGAATCTGCTGCCTCAACTTACCTGCCCTTGAAGATAAAATACCTAAGTCATTCCAATGGTTATAAAAGCAGCCTCAAGAGACTGGCTCAGACTTCGGGATCTATTATTATGGCAGTAGTTGTTAAGTTAGAGGACTCACTACCCCCTTACTATGTCATGATCTCCAGTTTTTCTAAAAACATAAAAATCCCCATGTAATGGAGCCCAAAATAATATATCATATTCTTTATCCTTGTACAGATGGCTCCAGCCATTTCACCAAAGGTTACAATAAGGATCTTTCAGCAATGCTATTCATCAGTCTTTCTGGTAAATTTTTCCAGGTCCTGTTAAAAACCAATTGGTCTTAGAATTCCCTGAAGTGGAACAACAAGGATTAGAACAATTGGTAACATAAATTTTTAAGGTAACTCTATGTAACCAGATGAATTCAAATGGAGATTTTTCTCACTGTTTCATAAAAACTGTATGAAGCTTTCATAACACTGTTAAAGGAAGGTGTAGGGAGATTTGATCTAAACTACTGATTGCTGCTGTTTTTCTCTCAGACACCAAAACAATCTCCTGCTAAAAACTGATAGTGAGAAGAAAAATAAACATGTGGAAAGTAAGCACCTTTAAATGCTCTGAGTTTTGATGAGGACATACACCTTACTGAGTTTCACACTTAGTGGATTAAAAAAGTATTAAATTTGATTATTTACCTGTTCTGAAGGTTAGTTCATTACGAGTAATTAACAAGACCTCATTTCCTACAGATACAAAAACAAGAGCTGACAGGTATTAAAATACTTAGGAGGCTGAAAACTGTTGGATAGAACATTTTTCTAATTAAGGTGAGTCATTATAAGCCTAATTTTTACTGTTTAATATCTTCACCAAAGACATAGACAGTGGGATTGAGTGCACCTTCAGCAGCTGGCAGATGAGACCAAGCTGAGTGGTGTGGTTGACACACCAAAGGGACCTGGACAAGCTCGAGAAGTGGGCCTGTGTGAACCTCATGAGATTCAACAAGGCTAAGTCAGGGTCCTGTACCTGGGTTGGGGCAACCCTCAGTATCAATAGAGGCTGGGGGATGAAGGGATTGAGAGCAGCCCTGAGGAGAAGGTCTTGGGTGTACTGGTGGATGAAAAGCTGGACATAAGCCACCAATGTGCACTTGCAGTGCAGAAAACCAATTGTATCCTGGGCTGTATCAAAAGAAGCATGGCTAGCAGGTTGAGGGAGGGGGTTATGCCCCTCGCCTCCGCTCTAGTGAGACCCCACCTGGAGTATTGCGTCCAGCTCTGGAGCCCTCAGCACAGGTAAGACATGGACCTGTTGGAGCGGGTCCAGAGGAGGCCACAAAAATGATCCAAGGGCTTCAACACCTCTGCTATGAGGAAAGGCTGAGAGAGTCGGGGCTGTTCAGTTTGGAGGAGACAAGGCTGCAGGCGGACCTCATTGCGGCCTTTCAGTACCTGAAGGGGGCCTATAGGAAAGATGGGGACAACTTTTTAGCAGGGTCTGTTGCAATGGGACAAGTGGTGATGGTTTTAAACTGGAAGAGGGTAGATTTAGACTGCATATGAGGAAGAAATTTTTTTACAGTGAGGGTGGTGAAATGCCCAGAGAGGTGGTAGATGCCCCACCCCTGGAAATATTCAAGTTCAGGTTGGACGGGGCTCTGAGCAACCTGATCTAGCTGAAGATGTCCCTGTGCGTTGCAGAGGGGGTTAGACTAGATGATCCTTCCAACCCAAACTATTCTATGATTCTATTCTATAATTCTGTGATTCTAATCACAGAACTTCTCATTACAATTTTAGCTTGGAGAAATTCACATTGCTTTGCTTTGTACTGAAAATTAAGTCAAGTCCTAAACATTATCATAAATTCTCTTCTACAGAGACAGCACATACATCAGACTGCTGTTCTCCCAGACTCACATGAGAATAAACTTTGTGATCCTGAGTCAGGGGACTCTGGGACAGGTTTCAGTCTCATTTTGGCAACATGCTTCTGATTTGGTCTTGGGTGACCTGTCTCACCTACATGTTTGTTGCTACAAGAGTAAGTAAAAGTTACTGCTTCTTCTTTAACTTTCAAAGTGTTGTAAAGCTGAATGAATTTTTGTCAGAAAAGTCCCTGCCATGGATATATGGATAACACCTGAGCAAAGGCAAATTGATTTTTATCTGCGCTAACTAAAGAGACCAATTGTGGGATACCAAGACAGCAAACACCTATGTGATATTCTTATTTGGGAGTTTATGAACAACAGGGAAAATGTGGTGACAAACAGTGCTTCAAACACTTTCCTTAAGTGATTTCAGCCTGCTGACAAATCAGGCCTTTGAGGAAAGATGATGTTACATCCAATCTTGCTATAATTTTTCATGCATTTAATCTAACTGTCGAGTACTGGTTGGTTGTTTAAGAGTTTATTAAGAGATTCCAAGCATCCAGACAGTATTTTAGCATTCTGATGCTAAAGGGTTTAGAATCTAATTTAGACTTTATTAGCTCACGTAACCTGGTGAAGGGGGAGTGCTTGGTAAATTTATACCATTCAATATTTTCTCACAAAAGAATCTCTCCATCGGTCTGATGCTACTGAGGATAATAGAAATGGCCTACAACAGCAGACTGCCTGCAGACAATGGGGCCCAACTCCTTGCAGAGACACTGCCACTAAGTCTGCAGAGAGAATAATGTAATAATGCAAACAATTTTCTAGAGATTTTTTACAAAGGCCATACAAATTAACAGATTAAACAGTCCTATACACGAACTTGTGTGAAGGAGGTAGTTGTACTGCCTATTTTTAGAAAGGGGTTAAAAATCTTTAAGTTCAAACTCTTTAAAAGCCTCTGATGAAATTATGCCCTTAAGTATCTCATGCACTAAAGCATGCAGAGAATTTGCATGTCAGTAAGGATATATTAGCTGTTTAAGAAGCATTGCAAAAACAACGCAAAAGAGTCAGCACATTTCTACACATATTTTAACAATGTCTGTTGCTATGCACTAGGCCAGAGGAGATCTGTGCTGTGCCATGACTGCGACTGGAGTTCCTGACTCTTTGTCCTATGCTGTCTTGAATAAGGCAACCTCTGTCTTGTGGCATTTTGCTTTTTTTGATCTTCTCCCAGAGCAAGTAAGTCAGAGGATTTTGCTCAGTCTAAACTAACTTCAGCCAAACATATTGTATCCTGTTGCTGTACGCAGCACAATTCAACAGCTTCATATTTTAGTACTTTTAAGGGTCAAAAAATATCTTTTTACCCCCTATTCTTTTGTTATTGTTTACGTATTTTCAAATGAATGCCACACTGTGAAGAATAGTTAGCATAATGTGCCAAATGTGAATAGCTTGTATTTCAGTAGAAACTTAGTCTGGGAGTTTGAAATTTAGATTTTCCATTGACATCATGAAAACAAGCTGAACAGACTTTATATAATTTTTAACTATTTCTTGCATGAAATCTAAATTTCCCTCTTCCTAGTTTTTTTCAAATTATTACAATTTAGATTCACTACCATGACTACAAAAATTCAGACTTCTATAAATGCAAAGTTCTGATGATCTTCCCTCCCCCCTCTCCCCCCGGCCTTCTGTCTTTTCTTTTTCTCTCTCTGAGGTTGAAAGAGAACAAATACAGGTTTATTCATACTAAATGAAAGGAAAGGAACAGAAAAGTGCCTGTTGCCTACTAGGAAGCCCCACCAACTAAGCATAAGGGTTTTAAATCCATTCTCCCCAGACAGATAGATTTCTGTTACAATAATTGCTACCCACTTAAAACTCCCCTCAAAATAGCCATTGTCTGAGTGGTATCCGGTGCTGTCACTCAAAGCAAAAGGTTTATATAATGGTTATGTGCCCCATAAAGAAAAGCAGAGTTCAGAATAAACTGGCCACATAGACAGGCCTCTTCTGCATTCAACAAGCAGGTCTGCGTGGATCTGTAGCATTCTGATCCAGACTGGCCTAGTGAACTGAATACACTGCATGATTAAAGTCAGAATTTGGGGTGAAAGAATTCTTGAAGGATAAGAAATGCACTTTACTGGCCCTTAAGCAAAGACAGCTTTTCAGGAATAAGATTATTTCAGGTACCCCTAGGAAGCATTTGTTTCTGACAGCCCTTATTCCCACTCCAGAAGCATTTGTACTATTTATACTAGTGTTTGAAACCAGTGGTTGGCATAGCTCAGCTGAATTGTACAAATCCCACCTGGGAGGCAGTGGACTGCTAAAAGCAGAAAGTGCTCTGCCCTATCAGTACACTAAAAGCTGGTCTGAGAAAGTTTTCTCCGTTGAGATTTTCTGTTCCCCGGAGGGAGTAAAACAAACTCCCATTGAATTCTTTTGCCCCAAATGGCGGTAGAGAGAAAGGGCTGGAAGAGGAAAGACCAAAATGGCTAGCTATCCTCAGCATAATCAGCTGTGACAGACCTATTTCACATTCTGTCCTTATATCACAAAGATCCAAAGGCTGTATTCTCAGTGTCCCAAATCCCCACTGCGTGCTCCTGCTCCGCTTTCAAGGCTACCAGCTAATCTAGTGTAAATCTCTCCCAGCACAGCTTTCTGCTCTCCACAAGCTGCTTTTCAGGCCAAGGGGAGTGCATGACTGAAACTTGGTAGTGAGGACACCCACTGAGGGATCTGAAAGAGTAGGAGGGAAATCGCTGCTGAAATGTCGGCTTATTTCTATGGAAATGAACAGCTCTCACAGGCCAGGCAAGGTGGGATCCACCACAGCAAGTAACCAAAGCACTGCGTGGGAAGAGGCGGCGTAACCAAGACAGAACAGAGCATGAGACCTTGGTCTCAAATCCTGAGTGAACACCCTCTCCAGAAAAGTAGCTGGAGTGGGCATAGAGTATCTCTTACTTGAGCTAGAAATTGCTTTTTGAGAAATCTCTTCTGAGAGCGTTTTAGCAAAACTGGTATGGGTGGCCTCACACATTCAGATCTGGTTTCAACTACTACTGCCAAAATTATGTTTTTTCAGAAAATTCCCAGTTTCAGTGATCCTGAAGGAATGCTGAAAGACAACAGTGTGGGACTGGCAGAGACAAACCTGATACCAGCTGCAGGCTGCTGAGAAATATGGCTAAACTTGAGTGACAAGTAAATTGTTTGCAGTGTTAATGTGGTTAAACTCTTTTTCCACTGATGCAAACTCAAGCTGCAAATCAGGAACTTTTTCTTTTGCATTTAAATATTACAGTGCTGTGCAAATGCATGAGATTCTGAACCCGAGGGCTTTGTTAGAGGAGTCCATGGCTGAGTAAGCACAAAAAAGTAAGCTTAAGTGCAGAGATGAAGTAAAGGTTGTTTATGGAGATCACTGGCATGACATGTGGTTGACAGTACTGGTAAATATGAGTTTGTTTTTAGAGGACAGAAGGTAAAGAATGTCTGTAAAGGGCATCAGAAAGATACTGTATAAGCAGCAACAGGGCTAGCAAGCAAAAGTACTAGCTTTTTGTCTGTTCTTCACAGACATTTTGCTGTAGCAGAACTCCCTCTTGAGAATGAAAACCCGCATAAAATACAGCTGCAGCAACACATTTACAAAAGCAGCTATTCAGACAAATATGACTGAAGCTTGACTTGCATTCAGCTTTTTCTTGAATACAGATGAGTACCAAATTCCAGCATGCTTATAGCCATAAATTACATTTTCAATTTAGTCAGGGTTATCTCATCTCACTTCTTTCAACTGTCAAGGTTTACAATACAGTACAAATGTATAACATACAAATATGTCCTGCTCTTTCTCTGTGAAAGCTGTTGCTGCCCACAGACTGACTTCCTGACAATGAGTACCAGTCAGAGTGTGGAAAACACCGCTTCTTTCACAGTCTTTTCACTGTTTAAAATAGTGACATTATGTAAGGTAACAAATCATGTCAATTCTGAGAAATAAGAAAATACAAACATGTACCTTTCTCACTACAGCAGAAGCTGTTCTCTCCGATCTCTTCCTGTGCTTCTCCGATGTGAATTTTACAGAATAAGAGTCCAAGAGCCTGCAGTATTCAGTCACATTCGATCGCACCACAGGAATAGCTTATCAGTTCTGTTACACAGACTCTAAAAGGAGCTGTGTCCTTTTCCCCAACTCCTCCTTTCACAGATTTCTGCACTCCTTAAAGGTGCTCATCGCTCTAATAACCTTAGAGAAAGCTATTAATCTCTTCCCTAATGACAGTGTTCCTGTTACTTAGTTACAGCACAGTGAATGCTGACAAAGTCAGGTATGAGCCAAATCTGTTCTCAGTGTAAATGCACTGTGTTCAACCAAGCAACTCCAGGAAGCAATGTGGCCCAAGGGATTTAGTTCTTTTTTCAGCTCACACGTGGCATGGTACAGCCAGTGCAGAAGTTGTAGAAACAAGACCTAGGCATGCGAGTTATATATAGAGTGCTACTGGAGGGAGGAGAGGTACATATAGCAAATTGCTTAACAGCAACTACAGAAGGAGGTGTAATCAATACATTATAAATAGTACCTTTGAATTACTATAACTTCTATCGCGAAAAATATCCTGCTACAAACAGCTCTAAGAAAAAAGAGGTGACTTATTCTAATAAACCTTGTTCTCAGCTTGACTGTCTATATTGTTTCATTTGAGGTGGAAACCATATAATCAAGCTGCAAGTAAACTGCACCATGAAAGAAAATAATAAGAAAAAAACAAAAACCAAACACAATGTGGTAGTAGTTCTCTGTTGTATTCTCACTACAAAACTCAGAGCTAGTCAGCGAGTGTTTGAAGTTCTAGCCTGGAAAAGACTCAAAGAAAGGTTCTGTATCAATTGTGGCAGAAACAGGAGCTGAAGAACTGAAAACAGGCTTGGTTACATGAGGGGAGAGGTCCTTGAAAGGATTAGGGACTACCTGAGAGCACAACAAGAGATGAATAAAAAAAATTTAAGTGGATGAATTGAGTAAAGAATTGTGCGAAAAAGAGGTAGGTGAAGATCAAAGTGTTTTTAGTAATTCTAAACAAAACATAACCAAGACCCTGCAATATAGCACAGTACCCAATGCCAATACAGAATAACTTGGAAGTATCCCTTTCATGTATAACAGAGCTTTAGCTCAACAAATATTTTCTTATAATCCCTACATGTATAACAGAGCTTTCGCTCAACAAATATTTTCTTATAATCCATACGTCAAGCAGAACAAAGAATAAAATAAGCAATACTGCACTCCAGCTTTACTGACAGTGATTTTCTGTCTGGTCGAAAGCTGCTTGTGAAACCACAACAGGTTGTGTCTGGACGATCCCTGGTGCCACCCACAGTTAAAATTAACTGGTAATTTCTTTCACTGCTGGGCTGAGAAAAGAGCTTAAAACAGTAAAACTCATTCTGTGCACTGATCTGGTCCTGTAAGCATGCAGCTATTCTTTGGAGACGTCCTTGCAGTTAACTATAGCTAGCTGTGAACTGGTGCGTGGTATCAGCCCAGCTTCTGTTTAGCAGCATAAATTAGTGCCTAGATTTACCAGATTGAGCAGTGTCCTATGACAACACTTCTAAAGGACTTCTAACTTTGAGCTGAATCATATTCTTCAGGCTAAAAGCGTGGGAGGAGCAAACTTGCTTCTGCCTGCCCGCAACTGCTTACTTCTATGATGAAGGCCATGCCTGCAAAGTAACCCTTTCTGTTGTCTAGATATTTCATTACATAAGTAAAAGTGGTGAATAGCAATAACTGCAAACTAGATAAAGTGAGAGGTTCAGTTAGTTAAAGCACCCAAACTGTGCGATAATGTCCATAAGTTGCTTCCAAGTTAATAGAAAGTTGAAATCTTGTAACACATTATTATGGGATAATTTTTTCTCCAGAAGTTTCTTTGGCAGGCTGTTAGACATTGGCTTATGCCTCTCTTTAATTTACCTTTTTGCCCAAAACAGGGTCTATATAGGTATGGATTTTTTCGTAAGTTTTTACTAACATAACAATGCTACGAACTCCAAAGTGCATATGCTTATACACTATTCATGTGACTTACCCTTGTGTAGATAGTAAAAATTTACCCTGATATTGATATATCCAGGTTAGAGAACTGTGGAGAGCTATAAATGTATTGGTGTAATATTTTTATGTAGGGACAAGATCTTATAAGATGGATTTGGTATTGCAGGATGTCAGGATACTGCATTCACAGGGCACATCTATGGGAAGATGTAGACCCAGGATGGCTTCACTTGGGAGCAACATCACAAGTGGCAACAGGTCAGAATAACTGGCTAGTTCAGACTGACTCGCTCTGACAGTTGACAGAGTTAAGCTCAGATCTGTCTGCACAAACTTGAGCAGACTTGCTCATCTACCGAGCTCCCAGTCTCAGATGGAGGTTATACAGCTGCAATCACATGATGCAACATGGCAGTGCTATCCCCACTTGCTGTGCATAGCACGGAGCTAAAGCTTTCTCAGTAAATCCATGTCTGGCAACAACAAATGGCATTCCCTTCTTCTAATAATCCTGGCCAAAGACTGGTTCTTAAAAGCCCAAACAAAGGGAAACAATAGAGCTAGCGCATTATCATAAACCCCACAGATCACGTGAAATACTGAGTGGAAGAAAATTCTTTTGAGCTTGCATTTTCAGAATAGCAGGAGGGGTTTTCTTTTATGTGAATTTGCTGTTTTCAAGAGTAAAAAAACATGTAAAAGAGGAATTCTGAGAAAGGAAGCACCACTCATGTATGAATCAGGAAACTGCCTGGAGAGATCTAAAATAGGAAAGAGCTAAAAGAGAAGAAAGATGGCCAGCAAAGTTGTATTCTAACATTTAACAGATTATACAAGCAGTTAGACTATTTTGTGTTTACTGTGCATCTTAAAGGGTTATCATGTAGACTGAAAAAAACTTTCCACTTTCAAAGACTTTCTAAGTTCCCATGAAAACTTTGAAGCTCAGTTAAGGCTACCATGTTTCTGTCTTTTCTCCCCTCACTTATTTGATAATATACTTTGTAGCATTTGAATGAAGTCAAGAACTCGTGTTACCTGAAGCCTCATCTTTTTCTGCTGGTTTTTTCCCTCACTTGCAATCAATTAGTTTAGAACAAACTATGAGCAGAAGAGTCTATGTTAAGGAAGGAAGGAATAAAATGGCATAGATTACATTCCAAACAACAAGTCCTACTCTCAGAGAAATTTCTGAAAACAAAAAAAGGCAAACAAAGGGAGAAATAGCAACACAGCTGAAATGTTAAACCATTTTTGTTGGTTTATGAACCTATGCACAAATGTTTGCAGCAGAGGAAACACTGCTAGCTGAAGGATGTATTTTTTGTAACAAGATGTCCTTTTGGGGCACTCAGCAAATATTAGAATGGTTGGTTTTCTTTTAGAATTACTTTTTTAAATGGAATTTAAATTAAAACCTGATTTAGAGTAATTCTGTGATGTGTGTAATTTTCTTAGCTTTCTCAATGTAGTTGTTTCAGATACACTTACACACCTTATATAAAAAATTATTAGCTAACAGGATATATTTGTCCCACCTCAACAAAACATTGTAAACTTCGTGGACTTCACATCGAAATCTGATCACCATCTCAATCGCATAAACCAAAATTGGTCATTTTCCTCCCTTATCAGTTTGACTTTTAACTCTCCTAAAGATTGATTTGAAAAAGCTCTTAAAAGCAGGTATCAAAAATGCAGAAAAATACAGCAGAATTGGATTGTAAGCAACAGTCACAGATTCCTTCATGCCAGTGTAAAGCAATACCCAGCAAAAAGTAATACTGGAAAACTCTTGCTACACAAGTCAGTTAAGAAGCTTCAAATACAAGTGGTAAAAATACTTCGTTTGTTTAGCCAGGATCTGTGTCTTTGAATAAGGGTCCTCACTTGTCAGCATAACCCTCACACGTTAGAATACTAGCCATATATTCAGCAATTTGAATCATGAGAAGTTTTTACCTTGCTTCGAAAAAAAGTCTAAGGACTGGTAACCACCCATCCCCTGCTACCATTTATTGTGTCCTTTTTGTAGCTCCGGGATATGGTTCTCAGTTGCCAGGGTCTATGTCACCGTTTCCACTTATGTATTCACCATTTGACATGCCTTTTTTCCACATACTTTTACTTTCCCTCATCCGTCTTCCTTAATGCTAAGGACACCATGCTACACACTATCAGAGGAACAACAAGGGGAAGAAAAACAAAATAAGAAAAAAGAGTGCAATCAATCACAAGAGACATGGTAAGAAACCAAAAAGACCTACCTTATGCAGAGACCTCTTAGTTCATCCAATGATCCAGTACAGTTCACTGACACTCCAGTAAAATAATTAGGTCATGCCACAAAATCCAGCCCCTGATATAATCCATCTCCCACCCCACCCACTAAAAACGAAACAATGTGATGACTTCCAAAGATGGTATCTACCTGACATCTCTCTTCTTTCCCTCACCCTGCCAGGTGGCTAACCTGGAAACATAAGACATTAAGCAAACTATGCCAGAAAAACAGGAAAGACAAGCAGGTGTGTTTGAAAAGTCAAAATTTCTAAAATGTTAGGTAGAAGAGGTATTTGGTCCTGGTTGTCTACATGAGGAAGCCATTGACAAATGCAACAAAATGTATTTCATATGAATGAAAAAAAGTACAGAATTCCAAGCTGTACTTACAATAAATTCAAAACAAGAAAGTGTGCTTGTTAACAGAACCAATTCATGCCTTAGAAAACCCCTGTTTTTATTGAATGGATTTATATACATTTCTGAATTGTATTACAGTGGTGTTTCCATTGCCCCTTTAATACCATGCTGTTTATACTACATTGAATAAACATCTCCCCCTGGAAATAAATCAAACCACATCTAATGTATTAATGTATTACTCTAAATATGACTATCCACAACTGACAAAATTCTGTGGAAATCTGATATTAAGTCTGATAGCTATCTTCTAAGAAGTTTTTTTTAATCCCAAGGTTTGAAAAAATATGCTTTCACTGCAGAAACACAATGCTACATGTAAATGATTCCTGACACTAGAATGTTTGCCACTAAGAACTTCATGCTTGCTTTTTAAAAGAAATTAAGATATATTTTTTTATATATATGTAAAAAAATTATATCACTAATTATTCTGATCAGCTCAATGCTAACCACAAAAGAATGGAAATAAGAGAGTAGAAAGCTATAGAAGATGAGCCAGAGACACATTAGAAACCACACCTGATAACCAGAATCTGCCTCTGGTTCCTGAGAAAGACTTTTGAAGTGTAGCAGACACACCTGCTCAGAGCTGACTGCAGCAAGTATCAGTGGCTAGTCCTCTTATTGATATTGTCACCACAGGCAAAATCCACTCCTCATTGCTGACATTTGCCTCTATCAGTCTCAGTGATCAAGCTTGCGAGAATGTGCAAAAACAAGCAGATTGGCATTACACTGACTTTGTACTTTCTTCTAAAGATGGTGGTCCTGATGGAAAAGCCTTAGCCTGTGGAACTGCACAGTGCTTTATCATTAGCTGTGAGATACAGCCAGAGGGCTGGTGACACCCCAACCTTACAACACCTGCCAGTGGCACAGCGGCAGCTATGGATAGTTCTGGTTCCCAAATGACTTAAGAAGGGTGCCAAGTGAAAGCAACTGACTCACTTTCAAGCTAGAAAAGAGAGGGTGTGTGCTGATGTGTTCAGAAACACACAAGCATCTAAAAGAAGCTACAGTCTCAACAGGGCTGCATAGGCTGCGGTTGACTCAAGAGTCTAGCTCTAAAATAATGAAAGCAATCAGTAACGCCAGTGTATGATGTGGCTGTAACAACAGGCAATTTGCCAAGATTCTAGCCTTAAAAGAGTTTAGAAGCATTACTCCAAAGTTATCATCAATTCTTTCCAAAATTGCCACTGTAGGCGCTGTTCAAAGGTAATGATTTCTATCTTTGCAACGTTTGAGGCCTTTCCTTATTAGCAAAATACCATAATGTGGCAGGAACATTCTTCACATAAACTTGCTTTGTGTTTGGGGAGGTTTAATTCTACCCTTGATCCTACGCATCTGAACTAAATGCTGTGGGAAGAGCATATGCTCAACGCTGCCTGATTCAATTCAGGATAGTGGCTAAAATAAAACAGCTAAAACAACTTTGCATGTACGGACCAGCAGAGCATAAAAGATTAGCATCTGAATATGCTTGACGTTTCTTTAATTCAAAGGCCTCTCAGTACGCTCTAGTCATGTCTTTCTACTGCTGCTGCAGTGGGTAAGAGTGTTTCTAGTGATTTATTGATTAGTGCCGCAGGAGGCAACAGTGAGGGGGTTTGCCTTTTTTTTTTGGAACAGCAGCGATACTGGACAAGTCGTCAATCCATTTACTACAGTGATAATAACTCCTGTTTCATGTATTTTCAAACATTAATGGAGTGAAAACAAATTAATCAGACCTACACTGGAGGTGATGTTAGCTCTACAAAATTTCTTTTGCGTATTTTAATTTCCTGCCATCTCTCCTCAACTCTGGACCGGATGATTGATGGTTTCTGAAAAAAATGGTTGGATGCTGCCCCCTGGTGAGCCAAGCCCTTGCTCCGGAGACAGCTGAACCATGAGAGCCTAAAACGGTTCTGCCGCCAGCTTCTTCTCCCCAAGAAAAAGTGGCTGATTCTTTGTCCTCTTGATTTGGCTACGGTGGTATTTGGCTACGGTGGTATTTATCCCATGCGCCTCACTACATACAGCAGCAGGCAGGGTCACTACTGTGCTTCAGTAGAGGCCAATAGCCAGCACTTCTGTACGAGAAAGACCTTGTTCCCTGTGGTATGGTTTTGATCAATGCCTGCTTTGAGGCCTTTTACCTTAGGCTGCCAGAACACATTACAAGCATTAATAACAGCTCCCACCCAAAGTAGGTCAGCAGCATCGCCCTCGTTTAATCAACAGCTGGCACGGGGCACAGGGACAGAAAACGCTGCCGAAGGCTGTGAAGCACCTGTGGTGCTCCAACAAGTCGTCCTTTTGCAGATACCTGTACCACCACAGCTCAGCCAAGTGTTAAAGCTGTTTGTGCTGGTCTAGGTCACTGACCTGGGGAGCAGGGGCCCCGCCCTGCCACTCTGGCTGAGGAAGCCCTCTTCTCCCGGAGCCGAGTCCCAGGCCTCTGGTCCCAACGCTGAACAGATCGTACCCACAGCAACCCGAAACATCATCACATGGAAGGGAGAGGTTTTATTCAAACCACTTTCTCGGAGGTTTGTAACTTCCAGCCTGC
>Ga0065711_1000938_pt1 | contig 55061 bp, 39 predicted proteins | sample Hoacrofraction12_FD_59098 | JGI IMG/M metagenome (GOLD analysis project Ga0065711, IMG submission 59098) | Hoatzin crop microbial communities from Cojedes, Venezuela - Epithelial fraction 12 v2 (version 2) | ecosystem: Host-associated > Birds > Digestive system > Esophagus > Crop | place... | reverse complement strand
CGAGGAACGAGTTTTCACATTGCCGAGTCGCGAACGAACATGTGCGAAGCAAATCTTACGAAATTTAAAAATTCATCTAACGAAACAGAAACTCCTAACGTTGATGATTGTTGTTACAGGCACCCGAGGCATCCCCAACATTATGGGGGGCGTAGAGACGCATTGCGAGCAGCTCTACCCGCGCATCGTGCGGTTGGGGCAGGATGTCACTGTCATTCGCCGCAAATCTTACGTGACGCCCGATAACGTCGCTGACGCGTACGAAGGAGTGAAGTTGGTGGATTTATACTGCCCGCGCAAAAAAGCCATTGAGGCGGCAGTACACACGTTTTTAGCGGTATTGAAAGCGCGGCGCATGGGGGCGGACATCGTGCATATCCACGCCATCGGTCCCGGACTGATGGTGCCGTTGGCGCGGCTGCTGGGGCTGAAGGTGGTGGTGACGAACCATGGTCCGGACTACGACCGCGACAAATGGGGCGGCGTGGCGAAATGGGCGCTGAAAATGGGGGAGCGTCTGGCTACGAAATATGCCAACGAGGTGATTGTCATCTCGCAGGTAATCAAGGATTTACTGAAGGAACAATATGGTCGCACCGACACGCACCTCATCTACAACGGCGTGCCGGCGCCTACGCACGCGCATCTGCCGGCGTATTTTGCGGAGCTGGGCATTGAGGAAGGCAATTACCTGCTGTGCTGCTGCCGTTTCGTGCCGGAGAAGAACCTGCACCATGTGTTGGACGCCCTTGCCGAGGTGGATCTGAAGGGCTGCCGCGTGGTGTGGGCGGGCGATGACGACAGTGCTTACGCAACGGCGCTGAAGGAGCGCGCGGCGGCGATGGGCGTGGTGCTGACGGGGTTTGTGCGGGGCGAGCGGCTGCATTCGCTGCTGACCAATGCGCGGGGCTATATCTTGCCGTCGTCGCACGAGGGGCTCCCGATAGCGCTGCTAGAGGCTATGAGTTATGAGTTGCCGGTTATCGTGAGCGATATCCCCGCCAACAAGGAAGTTGGGTTGGCGGAGGAATGCTATTTTCCGGTCGGCGATGTGTCGGCGCTCGCGCATCGGATGCAGGCAGTGGTTGACGCGCCGTCGCAGCGCGTAACCTACGATTTGTCGCCGTACGATTGGGACCACATCGCGCGCCAAACCAACGAGATTTACCAACGCCTTAGCTGATTTTTCTTACGCAGACTCACGCAGATTAAGCGGATTAGGAAGGGGAGGACGTCGGAGACGTCCAACATAGGAAACCCCACGTCATGCGAGCTTGCGAGCATGACGTGGGGTAAGGACACGACCAAAGAAACCGACCTCGGAGAGGTCGCACAACCCCTACATACTCTTTGTGCGACGTCTTCGACGTCGGGGCATAGGGAAGACGCAAGAACCCCACGTCATCCGAGCGCCAGCGAGGATGCCGTGGGGTTTCCTATGTTTGACCTCTTCGAGGTCACCAGCCTTGCACATACGTTGGTCTGGGCCTCTTCGAGGACCAGAATAATGGGGAGGGGCGATCGCTTACCCCAGGACTCGCTCGCTGGCGCTCGCAGCCCTAACCTGGGGCTCGTAAACGCTTCGCTAAGGTGAACGCCTCCGGCGTTCTTTTTTTTCTCACGCAGATTAAGCGGATCTAAAAAGATTTTTAAAAATCCGCTTAATCTGCGTGAGATATTTCTAGGCGGTAGTAACTCAGGAGCCGAGGATGATGGCGATGACGGCGTTGACATCGGCGATGTTGATTTCGTCGTCGCCATTGACGTCAGCCACGCCCTCGTAGTCGTCGGCGGTGCTGTTACCTAAGATAATGCTAATCAACGCGTTGACGTCGGCGATATTCACTTCGCCATCGTTGTTGACGTCGCCCGTGGTGGCTGTTGGCGTGTCGAACTCGTAGGTGGTGGTTTTCGATTTACCCGAGGCGTACACGGCTTGGATGGTGGCGGTGTGGTGTCCGTCGCTGACGCCGGTGAGCAGCATTTCGGGGTTGGTGGTGGTGCCGACGCTGTCGCCGTCGAGCCAAACGATGTAGTAGAGCACGTTGCCCACGTCGATGGTGGAGCCGTCGTCGGTGAGGTTGCCCACATAGAAGTCATCGATTTGGGCGAAGAAGGCGTCGTAGGAGGTGTAGTGCACGCCGATGCGGATGGAGGAGCCGACGTAGTCGCTGAGGTCGGTTTCGTAAATCATCCAGTTGCCGTAGTTGACGTCGTCGATGGTCGAAACGGTGACGTAGCTGTCGGTTTCAGGCGAGGTCATATCGGGGTCGAACACGCAGACCGACATCGATTCGGTGTATTGCGCGTAGGCTTTGGCGGTGAAGCGGCAAACAAAGTTCTCGCGGATGGTGATTTCGGGCGAGACGAGCCATTTGTTGGCGCCGTTTTGCTGCGGCGAGAAGAAGATGACGGTTTTGTCGCCCGTAGGCGCTGCCACGGCGTTGTCGGTGGGCATCATGGCAGGCTCGGTGCTCCAGGGGTTGAAGACCATCGGCGGGGTGGGGCAGGGGTTGGTTGGCGTGGAGGCGCCCGGGAAGGTAACGATGTTGGTGGAGGAGCCTAATCCGATGGGGTAGGTGTTGTGTTGGTCGAGGTCCCAGGTGTTCCATCCGCCGAACGAGCCGGTGGCGAAATCTTCGTAGTCCTCAAAGCTGTCGTTGAACGAGATGTTTTGGTTCCAGCGCAGCTGCACATCGTTGTCGTTCTTGCCGTTGTGGGTGATGTCGGAGGTGACGTTATAGGGGTCGATGATGGTCTCGGTCAGGGTGATGGTGACGGTGGTGTCTTGGTTGACCGTGAGTTGCTGCTCGTAGATGTCGAAGTGGGGCACGGTGACGCCCATCAGGTATTCGCCCAGCGGCATGTAGGGGAAGGTGGCGGCGCCGTTGGCGATGGTGTCCACGTAGATGTCGCCCGTCTTCGTGTCGGTGATTTCGACGATGCCTCCGTCGGCGCTTTCGTTGTTGTTGGTGTTGACCACGACGCGCAGGGCGGCGTCGGTGAAGTTGATGGTGACGACGGTATCGACGATTTCGGTCTCAGACGACGAGTAAACGGCTTGTACGCCCAGTCGGTAGGTGCCGTTGGGCAGGTCGGTGAAGGTCCATTCGTAGTCCTCGGTGGTGCCTTTGAGTTCGCCGTTGAGGTAAACGCGGAACGACTCGTTGGGGTTCATAGCCGAGCGAGCGGGCACGCGTCGCGCCTTGTTGGGCATGGCGTTAGGCGAGGAGATGGCTTGTCCCACATAGACGTTGTCCACCATGAGCATAAACGCGCCGCCGTTGTTCGACTCGCTGATGTAGCGGATGGCGAAGCGGATTTGCTTGCCGGCGTAGGCGCTGAGGTCGTAGGAGAAGGTGCGCCAGCCTTTATAGTCGGCGGTTTCGTAGTTGCCTTCGTTGATGAGGGTGAAGTCGCTTTGCTTGGGGTTGTCGATGACCTCGGTGACAAAGACTTGGAATTTCTCTTTATAGACGTCGGCGGCTTTTGCCTTGAACGACAGCTCGTTGAGGTTACCCGGAGTGATGACAGGCGAGATGAGCCAGTCGTCGTTGGCTTCGCCGCTGTAGGTGCGCGTAAAGCCGACGTACTGCTGTCCGGCGTAGGGGCGCAGGATGGGGTAGTCGTACCACCAGGCGGGCTCTACGACGAGCGGGTTGATGATTTGCGCATATTGCATCACGGCGCGGTTGAGGTAGTTGCCCACGAGCGGCGCGGCAACGAGTCCATCGGCGTCGATGCCAATCCATTCGCCAAAGTTGATGGCGAAGGCGTCGTAATCCTCAAATCCGTCGAAAAAGACGGGCGCTTCCTGGTTCCAGGTGAAGAGCAGGTCGTTGAGGCCGGTGGAGGCGTTGTGGGTGGCAATGGCATCGAGCGAGAAGGGCAGTTGCGTCTCCTCGGTGAGGGCGATAGTGACCGCCGTGTCGCCGCTGACGTAGAAGTTTTTGGTGGCGGTTTCGTAGCCGGATTTGGATGCGGTTAGGGTGTGATTGCCGGCGTACACCTTGAGCGACGCCTTGCCCTCGCTGTCGAGGGTGATGGTGCCGTAGCTGAGCGAGTAGTCGGCTTGCAGCAGGGTGACGGAGGCGTCGGTGACAGCGCTGCCGTAGTTATCGGTGACCGCGAGGGTCAGGGTGTAGTCGCGCGACTGCGCGTTGGCGCACAGGGCGATAAGTAGCGTTGTGAGTAGGGTGAAAGTGAATTTTCTCATTGTTTTTGTGACTATTTGGATTGTTTGGTGCAAATCTACGCAATTTTTTTGGTTTCTCATACAGATTTTTAAGGATATTTTTTGCATAAATTCCCTTCGGGCATGAAACACCTCACGCAGATTAAGCGGATTTGGAAAGATCTAAAAAAATCCTTTTAATCCGCTTGGTCTGCGTGAGAAAAAATTTTTATCATAATACCACAAAAGTGCGTCTTCCCGCCGTTTTCTTTGGCGGTTCCGAAATTATTACTACCTTTGCTGTGCAAGCTAGACGGAAGAGCAGAAAGGGCTGCTGCCGACCCATTGTTGGGAGAAAGTATGAGGATTTGCCCGCCCTCGCGTTGAGCTTGCTTTTGTATTTTTTGAAGCCCATGCGCATCAATTCTGCGCCAACCGACAATCTCGGTATCCGATTTCCTCCTCAAAAGTAGGCGCATTTCTTTTTGTTTATCAATCGTTTCGCATAGACCGATATTTTGCGCGCTCATCTCGGATTGGAGTGTGGAGAGCTCTCTGGCGGCCGCCGGTCAACTATTGTAGGTACCTACCCACTAATTTCTACCATAAAGGATATTTTTTTGCCAATGTTGGCACTTTTTTTACGTTATACCCTGCCCCCCAAAAAACTCACGGGGATTAGGCGGATTTTTAAAAGATCCTTTTGTTCAACTTCTTCGAAGTAGCATTGTGGGTGCGTTATAGTTACCCCACATTCTCCTCGCTGCGCTGCGGGGAATGCGGGGTTTTTGCTTCGCACATGTTCGTTCGCGACTCGACAATCTGCAAGCAAGCTTGCGATTGCTCTCGCTGCTCCGAACGGCGTGAGGCTTCTTCGAAGCAGTTTAACTCCTTCGGAGTAACTCCCTCTCTACAAAAACACATAAAATGGTTGTTTTTCTTGTTAATAATGGTTTATGTTTAAACTTTTATTTGTATATTTGCGGCGTAAAAGTTTAATTAACGACCGTTATGGGTGATATTTATATGCTCACTGACCTTGCCATCGCCACGCGAATAGGTGCCAACATAAGGGCTACAAGGCTAAAACAGAACATCACGCAGCAGGACCTAGCTGAAGAATCAGGCGTGTCGCTTTCTTCGATCAAGAAGATTGAGAAGGGAGAGATAGGCACCTTCGACACGCTGCTGAGAGTGCTGCGCACCTTGGGGCGGCTGGATGTCCTAACGCCACTCGTGGAGGAAGAGCAACTGAGCCCGAATGAGTATTATAATCTGGTGCATGATGCCGAGAAGAAACAACGCAAACGTGCAGCAAAAAAGTCAAGGCATGATATAAAAGAAGAGTCGGAATGGTAGATGTAGCAAAAGTTAGAATGTTTGGAAAGGCGGTAGGCACTTTTCGGTGGGATGACCGTTATGAGGTCGCGCGATTTGAATACGACCCGGATTTCGTGGGGTGTGGCATAGAGCCTTCGCCCCTGATGATGCCTGTACGTGAGGGGCGTGTCTATTCCTTCGCCAACTTGAACAAAGAGACTTACAACGGCTTGCCCGGCATGTTGGCGGATTCTCTTCCGGATACTTATGGCCGTGCTTTGTTTGACAAATGGCTCTCCTTGGTGGGACGAACCAGCAGCAATCCTGTAGAGACGCTGTGTTTCATGGGAAAGCGTTGCATGGGGGCGTTGGAGTTTGAACCCGCCATGGACTTGCCTTATGACCCACAAGCCAGGTATGAGATTGACACGCTCGTGCATGTTGCCAAAGAAGCGCTCGCCGAGAAATCTTCTTTTGATACGAACTTGTGCGAAGACAAGAAGGCTGCCATTGCCGAGATACTGCGTATGGGGACTTCTGCGGGTGGTCAAAGAGCCAAAGCAATCATCGCGTACAACAAGCAAACAGGAGAAGTGCGAAGCGGTCAGGTGGAAGCTCCGACCGGCTTTGACTACTATTTGTTGAAATTGGATGGCGTGTCGCGGGTGGCAGGGATGAAGAATACCGAGAACCATGGTCGATTGGAGTATTCGTTTTATCGACTGGCGCGAAAATGCGGCATCGAGATGACGGAATGTTCGCTGATTGAAGAAAACGGACGGGCACATTTCCTAACCAAACGCTTCGATCGCATGGACGGAAAGAAAATACATATGCAGACGCTTTGTGGTATAGCCCATTTCGATTTTCGTTTAAGGCGAGGCTATTCCTACGAGCAGGCATTTGGCGTGATGCGTTCCTTGCGTCTGCCTTATTCAGCCGCAAAGGAGATGTTCCGTCGCATGGTGTTCAACGTGGTTGTGCGTAATCAAGACGACCATACAAAGAACATCTCGTTTCTTATGGGCGAGGAGGGTAAGTGGCGGCTCTCTCCTGCATACGACATGGGCTATGCCTATAACCCGAAGGGTCAGTGGACTGCTACCCATCAGATGTCTATCAATGGGAAGTTTGATAATATCATCCGTGAAGACCTTCTGGCGTTTGCCGGACAAAACAACATCAAGGATGCGCCGGCAATTATTGATGAAGTCTGTGAGGCGGTCTCTCAATGGCCCGAGATAGCCAAAGACTGCGGAGTGCCAACAGAAATAATTCATGCCATCATGCCAAATCTGTTGCTTAACCTCTGAAGCAGGAAGTGTTTTGCAACCTTTTCCTCTCGTCAAAAAATCTCACGGAGATTAAAAAGGATCTTTAAAAATCCGCTCGATCTGCGTGAGAAAATAAAAAACCGCTACCGAGACGAACCCGGTAGCGGACTTTTTAGTTTTGAGAGTTGAGAGTTGAGAGTGGAGTTAATTCCTAACTCCTAACTCAACGGAGGACTTTGGTGGTGGCTTTGGTGCCATCGGTGAAGGTGATCACGCGGATGTTGACGCCGTCGAACGGTTGGTCGCTCTCGACGCCAGCCATGTTGTAATACTTCACGTTGGCGATGGTGGAGACTTTGGTCAAGTCGTTCACGCCGGTTTCGTCGGCGGCGACAATCTTGACGAGGTAGCCTCCGTCTTCAGCCAGCAGGTTGATACGCTTAGGCGCGGCATCTGCGGTGGCGGTGTACAGATAGATGTCGTAAACGCCGCCGGTGACCTTGGCTGCGTTAGAAACGCCAGCGGTAACCGGTACGCCGGTAGCCTTGTCGAAGCTGTTGCCAACGAAGTTGGTCACTTCGTAGCCGTTGCTTTCGAAGCCGAGCATCTTGTCGGCGATGTCGGAGATTTGTTCGCCGAGTTGGGTAGTGATGGCGAAGTAGCCATTGCCGTCCTTAACGCCGGGCACATTCACTCCGCTAGCCACCCAGTAGCCGGTTTCGTCGTCCTTGGTCATCTCGGTGCCGGTGGTCGGGTCTAAGCTCGGCCTTTCGGTAGCGGTGATGACATAAGCTTTTTCTTTCTCGAGAACGACGTCTGCTACCTCACCGAAGGTGCTGTAGGTGACGGTCTTGCTTTGATACTCTTCTTTCTCGTAGAGGGCATCGTAGGTGAGGTCTGCCTTGATGATGACAATCTTGTAGTAGCCGTCGGCGTCGGTGGTGCCGGTGTACTGAACCTGCGCGGCGCGCTTAGGCGCTTTCATCGGCGCGATGCCTTCGGACGTACCTTCGTCTTTAGTCTCTTGTCCGTTAAGGGTGATGCTTACGCCTTCGAGCGGGTTGCCCTCGGTGTCGATCACGCGTCCCTTGAGCGTGTCGGGCGTCAGCTCGATGCCAAAGGTGGTAACGGGGAAGTTGGTTGAGTAGAACGAGGAGAATGCGCCAACGGCGGTGTTATCGCTGCGGTTGCCATAGCATTGTCCGGAGAGGGAGCTGTCGTAAGCGAAATAAATGCTCTTGAAGCTGCTTTGCGCGGCAGACGACTTGATGCGGATTGCTTTGCCCTCGTAAATAATGGGTTGGCTGAGGGTGACGGTCAGCAGCTTCACGTAGTTGCCGTCGCTTCCGCCCTTGTAAATGGTCGGCAGGGTACCGCTGAAGACGTTCGTCATCTTGTCGTTGTCGGTCAGCGAAGAGTAGTCGCCAAAGACGGAGTCTTCGTTCTGCAGCACGTAGAAGTTGGCGTTTTCGATGGTCCACTCGTCAGCTGCGGTGAAGTAGCCGTAATAGGAGAGCGAAAGGATCTTGTCGCCCGCCTTCAGTCCGGCTTCGGCGAGTTGTTCGGCGGTGTAGAGGGCCTCGTAAACGCTGTTCTTATAGTTGGTGGCGATAGGCGCGGTTCCGGCAGCGCTGGTAATAGAGCCGACGGTGTGGTCTTCGGTAGCGCTTTCGTTAGCGATGATTACATTAATGGTGTCGGTGGTGGCTACGTTGTCGCCAACGGTCAGTTTGATGTAAGCGGGGAAGGTGCCTGCTTCGTGGGGCGTGAACGCCATATCCAGGTCCACGGTGCCGCGTGCGGAGATGCCCTCGGAGGTAGCGGTGGCAACCACTTCGCCGTTGAAGACGAATTCGAGTGTGTAGTCGGCGGGCATTACGCTGTCTTCCAAGAGGTTGAGCAGTTCAGCCGAAGCGGTGTACTCGGAGTTGACGGTGCCGCCGGTGGGGATGTTGTCATCGTTGATAACGATGTCTTTGTCCACGGGCACAGCCTCAAAGCCATAGACGTTGTCGATTGACGCATAGCCCGAGCTGAAACCGATGTAATAGTTGCCGGCGGGGATGCCTTCGACCACGATGGTGTTGTAGGTCGGGTTCTTGGAAGAGGAGCCTGCGGTGCCGAGTTCGCTGTTGGCAACTTCTTTCACCAAGGTCCAGTTCTTGCGGTCGGCGCTGTAGTAAACATTGATAAAGGAGCTGACGGAGCGCTTGGAGGCGTCGAAGGTCATCTTTTCGCCCTCGGTGACTTTCAGCAGCGGGGTAACGAGGAGGTGTTCAACCAACAATGTAGCGTTGGCGTAGTTGTCCATCGACGAGGAGGTGTAGGTGGTCTTGTCCCAGTCGTTGTCAACGTCCCACCATCCGGCGGGCATGATGTTGACGCCCTTGTTGCCCTCAAAGTCCTCGAAGAACTTGTTGAGGTCGCGTACGGTTGACGAGAGCGTAACGTACCAGGAGACGGTGTCGGCGCTCATGAGTTGGAGGTCGCCGGAGAAGATGCCCACATTGGAGCTGAGTGCGGTGAGGGTGAAGGTTTGCGTGCCGTGGGCGGCAACGCTGACGGTCGTATTGTCGAGGCTGAAGCCGTCGGGGACTACGAACGTGCCTTCGAAAGGCGCCGCGCCGGAGTTGACAACCGAGAAGGTCTTCTGCACGTCTTCGCCAATCATGCCGAATGCGCCGAATGCGGTAGCGTAGCTGTTACCGTTGGCGGTTGTCATATTCCAGTTGTCGCTGTTTTTCACCGCGATGTCGGGCGCGTAAGCCACGGGCTGAATCCATGTGCCGTACGTCGAGGTGAAGCTAACCCACTCGTAAACGTCGTAGCGGTTGCGTTTGGGGTAGTTGGCATAGTTCAGCGTAACGGATAGGTTTTCGTCAATGGTGTCGCCGACAGCCAAGGGTTGGGTGATGGCGATGGCATCGAGGGTGTCTTTGGTGGAGTAGTTAATGAGGCTCAGTTTGTAGTCGGCGTCGCCCACAGCGAGTGCCACGTCGCCGGTGTTGCAGAGCTTCACGGTGTAGTTGATGGTGTAGTTGCCATCGGCGTCGCAGTCAGCACTGGTGCCGCTATTGCTGGTCACGCTTACGATGGTGAGGGCGCGCGTTTGCTCAATCTCGGCACTGGCAGCATAGAAGTCGTCGAGATAGACGTTGCTGCCATAGATGCCCACGTAAGCGCCTTCCTGGTCGGGAATGGTGACGGTCACGTATTCGTCGGTGGAGAGAGTCGGCAGCGTCACGCTGATTTGCGAGCCGGTTGTGTAGGTGGTGCCGCTCTTGCTGACGGTGTAGAATTTGACGGTGCCGGTGGAGTAAACTTGCTTCACCTTGATGGTGGCGGTGCCGGTGATTTTCGGCGTAACGAGCAGGTCGGTGGTAGAGCCGGAGTAGTAGCTTGAGCCGGAGCCCACAGAGGTTTGCGAGCCAACTTTCAGACAGCCGGTGCCGTCAACGCCTGCGGTGGATTGATAGGTGTAGGTGGGGTAGTAGGTTTCCCAGTCGTCCTCGTCGAAATATCCGCTGGTGATGTGTCCCCATCCTTCCGCCACTTTGAAGTCGTTAGAGGAGGTGGAGATGGTGGTGTTGAAGTCCACGCTGTAGGGACTTTTCACCTCCGCCTTCGCTCCAATCGCGAACAAAGCAGCCATGAAGAGCAAAAATGTAATTTTCTTCATAATGAATGCGTTTTAGGTGATTAATTATGGATTATAGTGTATAAACAATTAGGCTTATATAAAATTTGGGGACAGAAGGGCTCTGTCCCCAAATTGAAGCTTAGGTTTATTCTTTGTCTTCGTTGCCGAGGATGATGGCGATGATGGCGTTGGCGTCGGCGATGTTGATTTCGCCGTCGGCGTTAACGTCGCTAACGCCGGAGTAGTCGGCAGCGGTGCTGTTGCCCAGGATGATGCTGATGATGGCATTGACGTCGGCGATGTTGACCTCGCCGTCGCCGTTGACGTCACCAACGAGGATGTTCAGGTGGGCGAACTCGAAGTTGTCGTAGAACGCGCCGATGCAGTTGGTCGAAACGGCTTCGACGCCGACGTAGATGTTTTCGCCGGCATACGAGCTGAGGTCGTATTCGAGGTGTGTCCACGCCTTGTTGTCGAAGAGTGCGAGGGTCTTGTCGCTGCCCACCTGGGTGAAGGTGGTGCGGTCGGTAGCGCTGGTGGTGCTTACCCAAACCTTGATGGTCGGGGTGCCTGCGGGGAGGACGCTGTTAACCGCTTCCCAGTTGCGGGTGTCGAGGCTGAAGGTGGTCTTCTTGCCTGCGGGCACTTGTTTGCTGACAACCCAGTCGTCGAAAGCGCAGTCGGTGTTGCAGCGCGTCATCAGGCTCTGGTGTCCGTGGGGCTCTTTCAGCGAGTTGTAGCATTCGCTGTCGTTGAGCACGAAGAAGGACATAGGCATCTTGCCCACGTTGGGGGTGGTCCACCAGGTGAGAGGCGAGGTAACGGCGCCATCCACGTCGATGCCGGTCCATTCGTTGGGCACTTCGCCGGTGGCGTCGTGTTCGAAGCCGTAGTACAGCATGTCGGGTGCGAGCGCGATAGCACGCAGGGGCAGGGTGAGCGAGGAGCCATCGCTGAGTTCGAGCTTCATCTCATCGGTGATGATGAGCGAGTCGTCGCTGTTGAGGGCGGCGGTGAAGGAGATGGTGAACTGCTGCGAGTCGGCTGCGTCGAGCGAGGTGCCGTCTTTGAGGGTCGTGGAGAAGTAAGGGGTTCCGAACGACACTTTGTCGATGTTGACGGCTTGGCTGCCGAGGTTGGTGACCGCGAACGATTCGGAGGTTTCAACGGCTCCGTAGTTCACCTTGTAGGCATCCCATCCGGAGGTGTTGAAGGTAACGGAAGCGGCATTGCCGGAGATCTTCACGTTGTCGAGCGATGCGCCGCGCGAGCGGTTGTAGTTGTGCGAGATGTAGCGCCAGCGGAGGGCGATGGTCTTGCCGGCATATTCGCTGAGGTCGAATTGCTCGTAGCACCAGTAGCGGTTGCCGTCGCTTTCGGCGTTGTCGCTAATCAGGGTCACTTGTTTCCACTCAGAGCCGTCCCAGATGTCGAAGAATACGGCGTCGATGCCGTCTTCCTTGGTGCTGTTGTTGGTGTGTACGGCGCTGTTGTCGATAACCAGGCTGACGGGACGTTCGTTGCCCCACCAGAACGACAGGGTCAAGCCATCGCCGTCGGCGGGCAGCATGATATCGGGCGAGGTGAGCGTAGCGGTCACTTCGGTCTCGTTGCTGAAAGCCATGGCGCACGCGTCGCCTTCGAAGGGATAGTAGTCGGTGCGCGACCATTTGGTCAGCGAGGTGCCTTCGGCGCTCCAGCCGAGGGGCGCGAAGGTGCTGTTTTCAAATTCTTCGCTCCAGGGGAAGGATTTGACGGTCTGGTCCTCCTGGGTGGTGAACATCCAGATGGGCACGTCGGTAGCGTTGCCTACGCTGTTGTAAGGAACGACCTTCCAGTAGTAGGTGGTGGCGGGCTGTGCCGCAGCGAGGACGTAAGAGGTCTCGGCGCCGCAGTCGTAGCCGTTGAGCACATTCCAGTTGTTCTTGGAGGTGCCGATGTACAGGCGGTAGCCCGTAGCAAATTGCGCTTCGGTCCACGAGAAGGTGATGTTCTTGGTGTAAACGTTGGTGGCGCTGTCGGCGGGCGAGATCAGCTCGCTGGCGAAGGGCACGCCACCGGTGCCGTAAACGTTCGGCAGCAGGATGCGATCGAGGAAGTAGGTCGCCCAATCGTCTGCGCCATATTCCGTGTCGAAATAGACCGCGCTGTTTTTGAAGCGCAGGTAGCAGTTGTCGGAGGTGTATTTACTGAGGTCCACGGTGATGCGGAAGAGCGTGTCGGTCTTGGTGTAGTCAGCCACCCAGATGCTGTCGTAGGTGACGCCGCCGTCCTGCGAGATCCACAAGCTGAGGTCGTTGCCGGGATAGTAGTTGTCCTCGCTGTCGTACATGGCGTAGTAGCTGAATACGACCGAGTGGGGCGCGTTGGCGTTGCTCAGGTCGATGCGCGGCGTGGTCAGGTAGGTGTGGCTCAGGTTGCCGGTGCCGTAAGCGCTGGCGTCGCCTTCGAGGGCGATGGCGGTGCTACCCCAGCCGTCGTTGGTCCATCCTGCGGGCGGGAATGAGTTGCCTTCGAAGAGCTCGAGGGTGTAGCCGTCTGGGATGGCTTCCTTGGTGGCAGTGACATTGATGGTCACGTCGCCGCCATTGGTCTTGAGTACCACGTCGGCGCTGGTGGGCGAGGTGAGCGATGCTTTGTACCAGAGTTGGAACTTAGCGGTCTCGTTGTAGCCGAGGCTGACGGTGGTGTCCATCGACAAGCCGATGCAGTCGGGTGCTTCAAAGCCCGTGACTTTCAGTCCGGCAGTGCCGACGTTCTTGAGCGTGATTTGCTCGCTGTAGAACTTCTCGGTGATGTACATCGTCGGGAACTTGTAGCTGGTTTGCGACACTTGCGCGATCGGCGAGGTGATGGGGTCGTGTTGCACCACGCTGATGTTGTCCAGATAGACGATGTTGGCGTATTTCTTTTGCAGATAATAGATAAAGGCGATTTTGATTTTCTTGCCTTTGTATTCGCTCAGGTCGATTTTGCTGGTGTGGATTTCCCAGTTGCCCCACATATACGTACCATATTGGTCTTTGGGCACACCACTATTGCGCACCTGCTCTTCGTTCTGGATGTCGAAAATCACCGTGGTGTCGCTCGGGGCGCTCATGTCGATGATGGCGACTTGGAAGGTGTTCTGCTGTTGCGAGAGCACGGCGTAAGCGGCTGCTTCCCAGTCGAACGAGAGTTGGTAGGTGTTGTCGAGGTCGAGCTCGGGGGTGATCAGGTAGTCTTTGCGCGGGCCGAGTCCATCGCCGGAGCCGTCGTCGTAGGTGGGCGGGTTCAGGTAAACATAGTAAAGTCCGGTCATTGTACTACCGGAGGTGGAGTTGTGCCCCACCGTCCATTTGTAGCCCAGGGTGGTGCCCGTGTAAGCTGTTACCACGGTCCATCCGTCGGGCATGTCGAACGTCGCTTTGTCCGACTTGGTTGACTCGAAGCCCTCGGAGAGCAGGGTTTGCGCCGAAGCGAATCCGCTGCCAATCAGGAGCATAGTCAACAACGAAAAGTAAAATTTCTTCAACATGATACAGTAAAACTAAAAATTAAAATATGTAATTGAAAACTTACCATTGGAGGTTGGCGCAAATGTTAAAATCCCGCCATTTACATATCGCAGAAACGCGAACGAATAAACCCAAAAATGGCGTTAAACGGGCGCAACCGGCTGAATCTTCGGCGGTTGCGCGATTTGGAGGTTGCGTTTTCTTCGGCAAACTTAGAAAAAAATTATTTAAAATGCAAATTTTTTCATACAAATTTGAAAAAAGTGTAACGAAAAGTGCGGTCGTGGGTTTTAGATTTATGCTAAAATTTGTAACAGCACGCCTGGTGTTTTTCTCCCGCAGATTTGCTTCGCACAAGTTCGTTCGCGACTCGGCAGAGTACGAGCAAGCTCGCCCTCTGCTCTCGCTGCTCCGAACGGCGAGCGGATTTGGAAGGATTTTTAAGGATCGGTTCAACTTCTTCGAAGTAGCATTGTGGGTGCGTTCTCGTTTACCCCACATTCTCCTCGCTCGCAAGCTCGCTGCGGGGAATGCGGGGTTCCGTGAGGCTTCTTCGAAGCAGTTAAACTCCTTCGGAGTATTTTCTGCAGACAGGAACTGAGTAGAGCGAGAGAAGGACGTCGGAGACGTCGCACAAAAAAAGAAGACGGGCTGTGCGACCTCTCCGAGGTCGGTTTTATGGGGCGTTTCGTTACCCCACGGCTTGCTCGCAGGCTCGCAAGACGTGGGGTTTCCTTTGTTTGACCTCTTCGAGGTCACCATCTCCAGTCCGCTCAATCTGCGTGAGATTATTCTTTTTGGAAATATGAAAAAATGCTTAAATTTGCACCGCCTTACAAACTATTATTAACGCTATAAAAGATGAAAAAACTGTTACTACTCTTGGTTGCCGCCTTGATGGCGTCGAGCGTCAGCGCGGGCGTGGTGGACGAAGCTGCCGCGAAGCGCAAAGCGCAGAAATTCCTGACCGAAAGGGCGACCGCCGAGTTGCGGAAAGCCAATCCCGGCAGCAAAGCTGTTGCCACGAATGTGAAGGTGGAGTTGGTGGAGACGCGCACCACCGCCGATGGCACGCCTGCGCTGTACACGTTTAATGCGCGTGATGGCAAAGGTTTCGTGATGATTCCCGCCAACGACGTTTATGGTGAAGTGCTCGGCTTCAGCGCCACCGGCACGATCGACCCCGAGAACATGCCTCCCGCGCTCGAGGCGCTGCTGACAAGATTTGCCGCGAATGCAAGCGATGATGGCTGGTACAAGGTGCCTTATTACGAGCGCGATACGCTGCTCCTGCATCCCATTGATTCGATGAAGCCGTTGGTACAAACACGTTGGTCCCAAGGTGCGCCATATAACCTACAAACGCCCACGTTCTTGTTTTATAACACGGGCGATGGCACGTATGATATGCACGGCGCGCCCACCGGTTGCGTGGGAACAGCCATGGCGCAACTGTTGTATTGGCATCACTACAACAACGGCATCAGCTTTGACGTTACCTCTACCGTTCCCTCTTACACGACTAAAATCGACTTTAGCGACGACTCGGTGATCAATAAGCTCGACACCGACCCCGCAACGTTGGCTGAGTTACAATCGAAGCAGTATAATGCTGAGTTTGATTGGGCGAATAAGAAACTTACTGTCTATGAGCTAGCGCCGACCGCTTTCGAGTGGGACAAAATGCAACTAACTTACGATGACAATAGCGACAGTATTGCCCGGTTGGCTGTTGCCAAGCTAATGCGCTACTGTGGTCAAGCCATCAAAATGGATTATGCTCCCGACGGCTCGAGTTCGTTCACCAGAAAGCTATGTCATGGTTTGAACGAGTATTTCAATATCGAAGGTTATAAGGCATACTATTACTATGGTAGGCATTTTCTTTTCCAAGATTTCCAGGCAAAAGTCATGTACGAAGTGGCTACTAAAGGCCGTCCCGTGGTGCTGGGGGGCGTAGGCTCCGCTGGTCACGAGTTTGTCCTCGATGGCGTGGGCTATCTGCAAGAGAATTCGCAAGACGTATGCTATCACTTCAACTGGGGCTGGAGTGGAGTCTCCGACGGCTGGTTCCGGATGGAATTGCTCAACCCCGGGCTCGGCAACGGTAGCAATATCAATTTTTCTGAAGAACTGGATTTGATGACGCTGGCGCCGAATGACGAGCAAAGCATTCATAGCAGTGACGTGAGCACGTTTAAAAGTGGCGTGGCGGGCACTTCGCTCGATGACCCCACGTTGGAATACAAATATGCGCTTACCGATTCGATGATGGCAAGTCTCTTTTGCCTGACGTTTACTGATGTAGCCGCGAGCGCGACAATTTATCCCGTTGCGTTGCGCATCGACGATTCGCATAACGCGCAATCGACAGCATCTCCGGTAGGCGAGCCCTGTGTATTTAGTTTTGATAATTGGGAAGAGGACACCGTCAACGTTTATTTCCAAGACACGCACATCAGTTATTCTGATGTGATGCAGTACATGAACAAGAACAAATTGGACACGTGTATGGTGGGATACGCGATGTCGGACAACGGCACATATAAGGTGCTGAGCGGAGAGCTATATGCGTTCTATTTTATTGCCACCGCCAATCGCGACTCGGTCATCATTCGGCCGAATGTCTGGAACGTCGGCGAGCAGACGCTCGATTCGATCAGCGTCGAAATAGATGAGGACAATAATTACACCGTGTCGATTCGCGCATTGCGTCTGCAGAACATTATCCCCAAGCCTGTTGGCGCGACATGGCGCGTTAGCTGCGACGTGGACATTTACGACGGTGCTGCCGAGGACACCGGCAACAGCATTATGCCGCTAGACGATGACGACGACGATGACGAAAATCTCATCGTTTCGCAATCAGCAAGTTATCAAGGTTATCTTACCGGCAATAAACTGCTGTATGTGTGCTTCCCGTCGCAAGCAAGGGTTTGGAAAGAACCGTTGGCTGATGTTACCGAGCAGGACACCGTGAGATTTACGGTGACAGCCGAGAATAGACAAGTGATTTACCGAGAGACCATGTCGCTGAAGGACCTCTTTAAGCAGACGGCGCTCGATGATGTGACGATTGTACCGGTGACGATAGTCGATGACGCGATATACGACCTGAATGGTCGGCGCCTGCCGGTTGCACCCGAGCAGGGCGTCTATATCCGTGGCGGCAAGAAATACCTCACCCGGTAATTTATCTCAAGCGGAGAAGACCTCACGCAGATTAAGCGGATAAAAAGGATCTTTAAAAATCCTTCCAAATCCGCTTAATCTGCGTGAGGTTATTAAAAAAGGTGGGGCAAAAATATGGAAATATGAAAAAAATGCGTAAATTTGCAGCGTCATACAAATTGCAATAATCTTATTTTTTATTAACGCTATAAATACAATTTATTGATGAAGAAGATTTTACTACTCTTGGTTGCCGCATTGATGGCATCGAGCATCAGTGCGGGCGTGGTGGATGAAGCCGCCGCGAAGCGCAAAGCGCAGAAATTCCTGACCGAAAGGGCGACCGCCGAATTGCGGAAAGCCAACCCCGGCAGCAAAGCTGTTGCCACGAATGTGAAGGTGGAGCTGGTGGAGACGCGCACCACCGCCGATGGCACGCCTGCGCTGTACACGTTTAATGCGCGCGATGGCAAAGGTTTCGTGATGATTCCCGCCAACGACGTTTATGGCGAGGTGCTCGGCTTCAGCGCTACCGGCACGATCGACCCCGAGAATATGCCGCCCGCGCTCGAGGCGCTGCTGACAAGGTTTGCCGCGAATGCGAGTGATGATGGCTGGTACAACATGCCTTTTTCTCAGCGCGATACGTTGCTCCTGCATCCCGTTGATTCGATAGCGCCGATGGTGAAAACAAAATGGAGCCAATTGCTTCCCTATAACTGGCAAGCGCCCACATATTGGTCTTATAATCAAGAGAGTAACAACTTTGTTGTCAATAATATGCCCACCGGTTGTGTGGCTACAGCCATGGCGCAACTGTTGTACTGGCACCACTATACAAACGGCATCAGCTTTGATGTTACCTCCCAACTTCCTGAATACCAGAATGACATCATAATAGAAGACACGCAATATGTACCCGAGTGGCTCAAAGAAGATACATACGATAAGATAAAAACGTTGCAAGACAGCGCGTACAAATGTACGTATGATTGGGACAATAAGAAAATCACCCTTCTCGCGTTAGACCCGACTGCTTTCGACTGGGACAAAATGACCCCAACTTACGAAAGCGATGTCATTAGTGACCAAACTGCCGGTTACGCTGTTGCCAAGTTGATGCGTTACTGCGGTCAGGCTGTCAAAATGGGTTATGGTGAAAGAGGCTCAGGCTCGGACACCGAGAATATCAGCCGTGCCTTGAACACATACTTCAGCCAAGCTGGTTACACAGCCTATTATTACAATAGCAACGATTTTCTTTTCCAGGATTACCGGAGTAAGCTCATCACCGAAGTGAGCAAACGTCCCATCTCGTTAGGAGGTTATGGCACCGGTGGCCACGAGTTTATTCTCGATGGCGTGGGCTATCTGAAGGCCAACAAAGAAGACGTGTGCTTCCACCTCAACTGGGGCTGGGGCGGATTTTCCGACGGTTGGTTCCGTTTGGAGTTGCTTAACCCGAAGACTAAAGGTCATGACAATTATTCCGAAGGCACGGATTTTGTGACGCTGGCGCCGAATGACGAGCAAAGCAGTCACAGCGGTGATGCGACTACACTCACATTAGAGCAGATCGATAGTATTTCAATCGAAGACTACACGGCCGAATATAAGTATCCGCTTACCGATACGCTAGCGGTTAAATTTACTTGTACAAATAAAAGTGAAGGCGCCAACAGCGGAAAGATTTATCCTGTTGCGTTGCGCATCGACGATTCGCGTAACACGCAATCTACCGCATCACCCGTTGCAGCCGCTATAGACTATGATTTTAAGGCTTGGACCGAAGATACGGTTGGTGGCTTGCAGCCGACGGTTTGTATCAAATACTCCGATGTGATGGCGTATATGAACACGAACAAATTAGACACGTGTATGGTGTCGTTCGCGATTGCAAACAACGGTGGGTATAAAGTGATTGCCACCGAGCAACATGCTTACTACTTTATTGCCACCGCCAATCGTGACTCGGTCATCGTCCGACCCAATATCTGGCTCTATGACAATAGCATCGATTCTATCACCACCGAAATTGCTGATGGCAATTATACCGTGTCGTATGTGTCGCTGCGTCTGCAGAACATTGTTCCCAATCCGATTGGTGGAAAATTGGGTGTAATTTGCAAAGTGCTCATTACTACTGATAAAAATGCGGACAGTGCCAACATCATGCCCTTCGACGACAGCCAACAGGTAGCCGCCAAAGATACGATAGCGAACCAAGATGTATCGTATGAAGGTTATATCACCGGCAATAAGCTGCTGTACGTGTGCTTCCCGTCGCAACAAAACGTATGGAGCGTTCCGCTCTCAAATGTTACAGCGCAGGACTCGATCGAACGTATAGTGTGGGCAGCCAACAAGCAGTTGCTTTACTGGCAAAAGATGTCGCTGAAAGACTTCTTTAATACTACCTCGATCGATGAGGTGACGATTGTACCGGTGACGATTGTCGATGACGCGATATACGACCTGAACGGTCGCCGCCTGATGGCTGTGCCCGAGCAAGGCGTCTATATCCGTGGCGGCAAGAAATACCTCGCCCGGTAATTTTTACCTCACGCAGAAAAGACCTCACGCAGATTAAGCGGATAAAAAGGATTTTTAAAGATCCTTCCAAATCCGCTTAATCTGCGTGAGGTTGTGTTTCTAGGGGTTACGAGCGGGTGGTGCCGCGGATGATGAGGCGTGTTTTCACCACGCGCTTCTCGGCGTGGTCCACCGGCAGGTCGCCCTCGACGATGCGGATGAGGATGTCGGCAGCCTCTTTGCCGACGATGGTGCCGCGCTGCTCGACGGTGGTCAGCATCGGGTCGCAGACCGTGGCGCGGAAGCCGTTGGTAAAGCCGCAGATAGAGACTTCTTCGGGGACGAGGAAGCCCAGGCGCTTGACGGTGGAGAGGACGCCGATGGCGGTGTCGTCGTTGACGGCGAAAAACGCGTCGGGCGGGTTGTTCATGCGCATCATTTGCGGCGTGAGGCGTTCGGCTGCGCTGCGGTTATCGCAGATCTTGACGAGCGCGGCGTCGTAGGTCAGCCCGTTTTTCTGGATAGCGTCGCGGTAGCCGTTGAAGCGGTTTTTGGAGATTTCCATGCTCATGGGGCTGCCGAAAAAGGCGATGCGGCGGCAGCCGGTGTCGATCATGTGTTTCACCGCGGTGAACGTGCCCATATAGTCATCGACAACCACTCGGCTGGCGTTGACGGCGGGGCAGATGCGGTCGAAGAAGACGAGCGGCACCTCGGCGTCGGCGAGTTCTTGGAAGTGGTCGTAGCGGACGGTGTCTTTGGCTTGCGAGACGATGATGCCGCAGACCTTGTGGCGCCGGAATTCGCTGCACGCCGCCACTTCGTCGATATACTGCTCGTTGCTCTTGGCGACGATGACGCTGTAGCCGCGCGCGGTGGCTTCGGTGGTGATGCCGTCGAGCACGGAGGCGAAGTAGTAGTGGACAAACTCCGGAATGATGACGCCGATGGTGTGGGTGGCGGCGCTGCGGCTGTGGCGCAGTTGTTCGCCGAGGGGGTTGGGGATATAGCCGTGTTCGCGCGCAAATCGTTGTATCTGCTCGCGTCGCGTTTTCGAGATGCTGCGGTTGTCGCTGAGGGCGCGCGAGACGGTGGCAACGCTCACATTGAGCATGCGAGCGATGTCCTTCATTGTCAGATTTCGGTGTGGATTAGCCATTTCGCAGGCAAAGGTAGTTAAAAAAGCGGATTGTGCAATCGATTGCACTTAAAAAAATTGCTTTTTAACGTGAAAAGTTGTTTACACCTAATTGGAAATCACTATTTTTGCAGACCATAGCACGGAAGCGCGTACGCGAGAGAGCGCCGAAGCCGAGGTTCCCGAGTTTGCGTTACCGCCGTGTCTATGGGCTGTGAGACCTTCTGTTATTACCATACATGAGGCGAAAGAGACAAACAACAAACATAAAACATTAACTTTAAAAATTTCAAAATGAAGCAGGTAATCATTAGAATTCCTTTGCGAATTCTTGCCTTGACGATGGGACTGTTCCTGTCGTTGAGCGCCGTTGCGCAGATTACTGTCAACGGTCTTGTGAAAGATGCTGCCGGCGAACCCGTCATCGGGGCTAGCGTGCGAGTTGTGGGCACACAAATCGGCACGGCTACCGACTTTGACGGCAATTTCACCCTGGAGGGTGTTCCCGCCGGCGCTAAGCTACAAATCACATCGGTAGGTTACGACCCGCAAGAGGTCACTGCAGCCTCCGACGTTGTCGTTACCATGAGCGAGGGCAGCCAGATGCTTGAGAACCTGGTGGTCATCGGTTATGGCGCTGTTAAGAAAACGGACTTGACCGGTTCGGTGACGGCGTTGAAACCCGACAGCAAGAACAAGGGCGTCGTTGTTGCGGCGCAAGACATGCTTGCCGGTAAGATCGCCGGTGTGACCGTTACCAGCGGTGGCGGTACCCCCGGTGGCGGCGCAACGATCCGTATCCGTGGTGGTTCGTCACTGAACGCGAGCAACGACCCGTTGATCGTGGTCGATGGAGTGCCTCTCGATAACAACGGCGTGAAAGGTCTGAGCAACGGCTTGGCTACCATCAACCCGCAAGATATCGAAAGCTTCAACGTGTTGAAGGACGCCTCCGCCACCGCCATCTACGGTTCGCGTGGTAGCAACGGTGTCATCATCATCACCACCAAGAAAGGCCGCAAGGGCCAGAAGTTGAGCATTTCGTACAATGGCAGCTTCTCGGTAAGCACCAAGAAGAAAACCATCAAGGTGATGGGCGCTGACGAATATCGCAGCTTTATCACCGACCGCTTTGGCGAAAATTCCGAAGAAACAGGTATGCTGGGCAACGCCAACACCGATTGGCAGAAGCAGCTGTTCCGCACCGCTTTCTCGCACGACCACGCGTTGACCTTCACCGGCTCGGTTGGTCAAGTGCTGCCTTGGCGTGTCAGCGTTGGTTACATGGACCAACAGGGTATCCTCAAGACCAGTGACATGAAGCGTTTCACCACGTCGGTGAACATCAACCCGTCGCTGCTGAACGACCACTTGCGCATCAACCTGAGCGGTAAGTTCATGTGGGCGAAATCGCGCTATGCCGACAGCGGCACTGTTAACAACGCTGTTTATTTCGACCCGACCCAACCCGTCACCGACGACGATGCCATCTATAAGAACTTCGGCGGTTACTTCGAGTGGCTCTCCAACGGTTCTTCGTTGAACGACCCCGATTGGCCTTACACCAAAAACAGCTTGGCTACAAACAACCCCGTTGCGCAACTTATGCTGAAGAACGACCGCGCCATCAGCCGCGACTTCACGGGTAACGCCGACTTCGACTACCAAGTGCACGGCTTTGAGGACCTGCGCCTCCACTTGACCCTGGGCACCGAGCTCTCGAAGGGTAAACAATGGACCGACGTTGATCCCGCTTCGCCCGACGCTACCTACTACGGCAGCTATGGCTGGGACCAAATCATCAAGCGCAACTACACCCTGAGCACCTATATCCAATATTACAAGGACTTTGCTGAGGTTCACCACTTCGACATCATGGGTGGTTACGAATGGCAACACTTCTGGCGTCGCCAAACCAACAGCTACTGGGGCTACTATCCTACGAGCAACGTGGGTACAGACGACGACGGCAACGCTCTTGCCGGTACGGTTAAAGACCTCACCACTTACAAGTACTTAACCGAGAACTACCTGGTTTCGTTCTTCGGACGTGCCAACTACATCTACGCCAACAAGTACTATTTGACCGGTACTGTTCGTTACGACGGCAGCTCGCGCTTCAAAAAACACTGGGCGTTGTTCCCCTCTGTAGCCTTGGCTTGGAAGATCAGCGAAGAAGGCTTTATGAAAGAATACGAGAACCTGAGCGACCTGAAGTTGCGTCTCGGTTGGGGTAAGACCGGTCAGCAAGACATCGGTCAGGACTATGGCTGGCTCACCACCTATGGCATCTCCACCGGTACGGGCAGCTACTACGACATCATTGGCAACGGCACTATGGTTCGCCCGAACACCTACAACCCCGACCTGAAGTGGGAGACCACCACTACCTATAACGTAGGTCTCGACTGGGGCTTCTTGAATCAGCGCGTCAGCGGTACCTTAGACTGGTACTATCGCAAGACCACCGACCTGATCAACTACGCATACAACGCCGCCGGTACGCAGGCTCGCAACCAGATGAACCAAAACATCGGTTCGCTGCGCAACACCGGTTTTGAATTCGCCATCAACTGGAAGGCTATTCAGACTACCGACTGGAACTGGACGTTGGACTACAACGTAACGTACAACAACAATAAGATTTTGGACCTTGTGGGCAGCAGCCAGGAAGACTACTACGTGACCACCGGTGGCATCAGCTCCGGCACGGGTCTTACCTGCCAGGCACACGCCGTAGGTCATCCAGCCAGCTCTTATCGCGTTTACCAACAGGTTTACGACGAGCATGGAGATCCCATCGAGGGCGTTGTTGTTGACCGCAATGGCGATGGCATCATCAGCGATGCTGATATGTACTACTACAAAGACCCGTCGCCCGACTGGACCATGGGCTTTGCATCTCGCTTGGAATGGCGCAACTGGGACTTTGGCTTCAGCCTGCGTGCCAGCTTGGGCAACTATGTGTTCAACGACCTGATGGCAGGCGCGAGCAACGTCAGCAGCACTGCGTTGAACTACTCGAACTACCTGCAGAACCGTCCTCTCTACGTGCTTCCTTACAACTGGCAGACCTGGAACCAAACGGCAGTGCTCTCTGACCGCTGGGTACAGAACGGCTCGTTCCTCAAGTGCGACAACATCACCTTGGGTTACAGCTTCGCCGGCCTGTTCAAGGGTGGTAGCTATGACGGCGTCAGCGGTCGTATCTATGGCAGTGTGACCAACGTGTTCTGCATTACCAAGTACAAAGGCATCGATCCTGAAGTCTTTGGCGGTATCGACAATGCCGTTTATCCTCGTCCTATCACTTATATGATTGGTTTGAGCCTGAATTTCTAATCCTACAAACATCAATTCGACAGAACAATGAATAAGTTTTTTAAATATATGATGGCGGTGACGCTCTTTGCCGCGTCAGCCGCGCTTGTCTCCTGCACGAATGACTTGGATGTCAAGTCGATTGACCCGAATGTTACCACCAACGACGGGATTACGCCGGAGCAGCTCTTCACCAAGTGCTACGCTTGTATCGGCGTTGCCGGTAATGGTGGCGCGAATGGCGACAGCGACGTGGATGGTATCGATGGCGGTACTTCCGGTTATGTGCGTCAGATTTGGAATGCCAACGAGTTGACCAGCGACGAAGCGATTTGTGGCTGGGGTGACGATGGTATCTCGCAATTTGACTTCAACAGCTATGATGCTACGCACCCGATGCTGCGTGGTCTGTACTATCGTCTGTACACCAGCATCGTTTTCTGCAACACCTATCTCGACCAGTTCGAGAGCTATGACTCTTACATGACAGCCGAGGTGCGCTTTATCCGCGCGCTGGACTACTACTACCTGCTCGACATGTGGGGCAATGTGCCTTTCGTCACGACCGTGACCACCGAGAAACCGCAGCAGTACAGCCGCAGTGACCTCTTTAACTGGCTCGAAACCGAGCTCACGGCTATCAAGCCCAGCCTGATGGCTCCGCGCGTGGTTAAGAACGGTGACGAGGGTTATGGTCGCATTGACCAAGACGCTGCCAACCTGTTGCTTGCTCGTCTGTACCTCAACGCTGAGGTTTACACCGGCACGGCTCGCTGGGCGCAAGCCGAGGAATACGCCGGTTATGTGATTAACGGTGTTCACAAACTGGCTACGACCGGTTATGATCGCGCCGATCTCTCAACCGGCGTGGCGTACACCTACACTCCTTACCAGCGTCTGTTTATGGGCGACAACGATTCGTATTCCGAAATTACGCAAGAGGCTATCTTCCCCATCCTGCAAGATGGTATTCGCACCACGAGCTGGGGTACGACCCTGTTTATGATCGCTTCGACCTTCGACACCAACATGCACGAAGACCCGTTCAATACGGAGGCTACCAATGGTACCACCGAGCACTGGGGTGGCAATCGCACGCGTCCCGACCTCATCGACAAGTTCTTTAGCTCGGAAGACTGCCCTCAAGGCTTGTCCGGTTACGAAACCGCTCAAGTTGCTGAGGACGACCGCGCGTTGTTCAACACCGCCGGCGACCGTACTTACGAGAACGTAACCTATTCGACCTTTACCCATGGCTATGCCGTTGCCAAGTACACCAACTTCAAGGTTAATGGCTCTGCCGGTTCGAGCAGCCAGTTCCCCGATGGTGACTTCTTCTTTATGCGCTCTGCCGAGGCTTACCTCACTTACGCTGAAGCCGCATACCGTTTGGGTGACACTGAAGGCGCAAAGACGATGGTTAACCAAATCCGCAGCCGCGCTCACGCTAAGACCGTGACGACGCTTGACCTGGATGACATTCTCGACGAGTGGGCACGCGAGTTCTACTTTGAGGGACGTCGTCGCAGCGACTTGATCCGCTTTGGCTACTATGGCGGCAACAGCTCTTACGTTTGGCAATGGAAGGGCGGTACGTACGCCGGTCGAAACTTCGAATCCTTCCGCAACATCTTTGCTATCCCGTCGCAAGACTTGAACGTCAACGAGAACCTGACGCAAAACCCGGGATATTGATTTTTCAACGTACCACATTAATTATATAATAGAACAAGAGAAATGAAAAATATAATTAAATCAACATTGTTGATGGCGGTTGCGGCGCTGATGCTTACTGCTTGCGTCAAGGACAACGACTCCAACCCCGTGTTGAACTTGCCCGAGACGTTTGTGCTCAACTCGCCCAACCTGTCGCAGACCGGCACTTATGACTTGTACACCGGCACGACCGAATCCATCACGTTCACGTGCGAGCAGCCGGCTTACGGCTTCCCCGCCTACACGACCTATTATCTCTACGTGTCGCTGCATAGCGATATGAGCAGTGCAACGAATTTGACCTACTTCACCGGTGCCACCACCGACGTGGATGCCCAAACGCTGGCAGCAGCGCTCACGCAGCTGTTGATGAACGAAGGCAAAACCGAAGAAGACTTCCCGTTGTACACCAAGGCTTATTTCCAAGCCCGTGCTGATTTGACCAGCGCGGCTACCGGCGAGCTGGGAATCACGGAGATCCAGTCGAACATCATCTGCCTCGACAACATCTATCTGGCATTCTCGTTGGCTCCCGTTGTTGCTCCTAGCGAGTTGTACATCGTTGGTAACTTCTGCGGCTGGGATTGGACTAAATGTGTCACCACGCAACGTATCTATGGCACGTATACTGACACCCACAGCGAGAACTGGCACATCGTTTACATCGACGAGAGCGGCTTCAAGTTCAATACCACTGCCGAATGGGATGGCGGTGAGGTCGGCTACAGCACCTCGTCCGTGAAGTCGATTGGTGGCGATTTGGCTGACAAGATTAAGGATAGTGGCGATGGCAACTTCGCTACCTCCGAGCCCGGCTGGTATATCGTTAACATCAAGGCTGACGTGAATGGCCGCGATATAGAGTACAACGTTGACTTCTATGAAGCAGAGGTTCACTTCATCGGTTGGGTTCTGCCCAGCGGCGATTGGAGCTGGACGCCCTCTGACGATGAGAGCCAATACAAGTTCACCATCGAAGGTGAAGGCGCCAACGCTTACTTCGTTTCGCCCGAAATCACCAAGACCCTTGTTGGTACCGAAGAAAACGGCTGTCTGCGTATGTGCGTATGCTTCGGCGGCTACGAGTGGTGGAACACCGAGTTTATCCTCTTCGTGGGTGACGATCCCTCTAAAGATGTTGCCATTTCCTATCGTGGCGATGGTGGCGACCAAACGCGCGTACCGTGCACCGCAGGAACGAAGGTTTATCTGAACTTCACGGCGGATACCGGTTATATTTTGTAATCCTTTTAAACTAAATGACAGATATGAAAAGATTATCATTATATTTGGCTGCAATTGCCTTAATGCTTGGCTTTACGGCTTGCAACGATAATTATAAGGACTGGGCTGAGCCTGCAAGTTATGGCGAGGACGATCCGGTCAATCTGACCAAATCGACCATTACCGGTATCACGCCCATCGACTTCAACTTGCTTGACGAATATGTTTCGTCAGTGAAGCTTTGCGACATCAACGAATCTATCGATGACGCATATCCTACCAATTTCTACGTGTACTATTTTGACGACGACAAGACGACGCAAGACACGTTGGCTTCCGGTGGCTACGTTACTGCCGATGCGATTCGCAACTACGTGAAGAGCGTCTATGGCTACGACACCAATCCTCACACCGTTAAGGTTACGGTGATGGAATTCCACAGCAACGGCAAGACTTCCGCGCTGGTGCAGACTGTTTCGTGGGAAACGGTTGTTACGCTGGCTCCGCTCGCCGCTCCTAAGTTGTGGTACCTCATTGGTAGCTGCATTGGCGATGGTTCTTGGAACAACGATGCAAGTGCCATCGGCGTTTCGCTGATTCCGCTGTATCCGCAAGCCGACAACTATGGCGTATTAGAGTACTGCGGTTACTTCCCCGCTGACGCGAACTTCAAACTGATTCAAACACCCGGTAGCTGGGATGCTCAATGGGGTATGAAGAACGGCGAGTTCGTGAAGAACGATGGCACTAGCGGCAACATCACGGTTTCGGAAGCCGGTTACTACTGGATTCAATACGACATGGGTCTGGACCAGATCGTCATGAACAAGTATGACTCCAGCGTAGGCGTTTGCTCGAGCATGGGCATGCCGGGCGCATACCAGGGATGGGATGCCGCCGGTGATCCCAGATTGTCCGCGATGAGCACTGTTGTAGAGAACCACGACTGGATGTTGACCTACACCTTCGACACCAACACCGAAGCCAAGTTTGCCGCTGACGGCTCTTGGGGTGTGAACTGGGGTCTTGCCTCGTTCCCGGTCGGTGACGGCGTTCAGGGTGGCGCAAACATCCCCATCGAGGCGGGTACCTACACGATCTTCTTCAACGATATCATGGGTCGCTACTACTTCTGCGCACAGTAATCTCAGAGAATTAATCTCTCTTATATGAATCGAGCGACGATACTCACTGTGAGTATCGTCGCTCTCGTTTTGTTTGTCGGTAGTGTGGTTAGAACAGCGGCACGCCAATGGAGGCGTTGGGCGGCGCGATATGCAGCAGGGCGCAAACCGTCGGGGCGATGTCGGTGATGTGGGTGGGGGAGAACCGCTCGCCGGCGTCAATGTGCCATCCCATAAAAATCAGCGGGATGTGGCTGTCGCTCTGCGTGTGGCAGCTGTGGTTGCTGCCCGGCGTGCCGCGGCGCTCGGCGTAGATGCCCACATAGGGGATGATGTAGATGTCGCCGCTGCGGGGTTTGTGGTAGCCTAAGAGCAGTTTCTCCTTGAGCTCTGAGGGAAGGCTCTTGGCGCTGATGTTTTCCATATCGACCGCCCATTGGATTTGCGGGTCGTTCTCCAGCAGCCGGCAGGCGTAGGCAGCCACGGTGTCGCGCTGCAAGCCGGCGGCGGCGATGGCGGCGTTGTTTAGGTAGAAGCTGAATTGCATCTGGCGCTCCACGAGGTTGTCGATACCCCAGCGTGCCTGCAACGCGGCGTTGAGGGCGCGGAACGCGCTGTCGCTCTCCCAGATGCCCGTAGGTATGCGTTTTTCGCGCAGGTAGGGCTCGCTGAAGGTGCCGCCATGGTCTGCGGTGAGGAAGAGCAGGTAGTTGCCCTTGCCCACGCGGCTGTCCAGGCGGTTGAGAAAGGCGGCGAGGTCACGGTCCAGTTGGCGATACACCTCGCGCACCTGCGGCGTCATGTTGCCCACGTTGTGCGCCAGCGCGTCGGTGGTACTGATGCTGATGGCGAGCATGTCGCACGCCTCGCCGTTGCCCAGGTTGTAGGCGTCCATAGCCGCTTCTGCCAAGGCGAAAGTCATGGTGACGCCTTCGGGCTTGTTGAAAAGGTCCATGCTCAGCGTGGCGGCGTTGTCGTGGTTGAACTGCTCCACCCATTGCGGCAGCGATGTGGCGTAAAAGCTGCTGGTGATGAAAGCGTGGGTGGCGTTGTCGTACCAAAAGGCGCCATCGGCGGCATGGCCGGCTGGCAAGATGGCTGCGCGGTCTTTCAAGGCGACGCCCACCACGCGCCCCTGTCCTTCGGTGGCAATTTTCAGCTGGTCGCCGATGTTGGTGGCTATGAGGTTGCGGGGCGAGCGGTTGCCCTGGCGCGAGGTGGTGCCCACGCCGCTCACCGTCTCATCTTCGACGCTGCTGATGTAGCGGTCGCCCAGGCGGTAGTTGTTTGCCGCGATGCCGTGGAAAGCCGGCGTGGTGCCCGTGTAGATGCTTGCGTGCCCCGCCGCCGTCACCGTCGGCACATAGTTGATGGTGGTGTTGGCGAAGCTCATGCCCTCGCGCAGCAGGCGGTTGAAGCCGTCGTTGCCATATTGGTCGGCGAAGGTGTAGAGCATATCCCACCGCATCTGGTCCACGACGATGCCCACCACCAGGCGCGGGCGTTCCACCGCCGCCGCGGCGCTCGATGTGGCGGCAAGCGCGACCACCAAGAGCCCCCATAAAAACCTTTTCGTTCTCATATCTTTACAGTTTTAATCGGTTGGTAACTTTTCGCAAATTTACGGTTTTTTCTCGCGCGAGACCAATCCCAGGCGAGAAAAAAAACTGGGGGGTGGTAACTCATAACTCCTAACTAATTTGTAACTTTGCGAAAAGATTTGCGCGCGCTATGCAACTGAAGCAACTATCCATAGTGAACTACAAAAACATCGCCGAGGAGGAGCTGAATTTCTCCGACAAGGTGAATTGCCTCATTGGCGATAACGGCATGGGGAAGACCAATGTGCTTGACGCCATCTACTACCTGAGCCTGTGCCGCAGCTTCGCTCCGCAGCCCGACAACAGCAGCGTGATTCGCCACGGCGAGCCCTACATGATGCTGCGCGGGCATTACCTGCGTCGCGACATGGAGGAGGAAATTTCCATCGCGTTGCAGCGCGGGCGGCGCAAGGTGGTGCGTCGCGGAGGCAAAGAATACAAGCGACTGAGCGCGCATGTGGGCTTGCTGCCGGTGGTGATGGTGTCGCCGCAAGACTGGGACTTGATACGCGGCAGTGGCGCCGTGCGGCGCAATTTCATCGACCGCACCATCTCGCAGTGTGACGAGAGCTATATGGAGGCGCTGAATCGTTACAACAAAGCGCTGGAGCAACGCAACGCCCTGCTGCACCAAGAGGTGACCGAGGAGCTGCTGTACGAGAGCGTGGAGGTCACGATGTGCGAAAGCGCGGCTGTGATTCACGCGGCGCGGCAGGCGTGGATGCAATCGTTTGCGCCCCTTTTTGACGCTTATTACCGCGACATCGCCGGCGAAGGCGAACACGTGACGTTGCGCTATCGCAGCCACTTGAACGACAACGAGATGCGCGCGCACCTGAATGCCACGCGGCAGCGCGACCTCGCTTTGGGCTACACCTCGCGCGGCATCCACCGCGACGACATCGAGATGCTGCTCGGCGAGCACGATATGCGGCATATCGGCAGCCAGGGACAGTGCAAGACCTACACCATCGCGCTGCGGATGGCGGAGTTTGAGACCCTCAAGCAGCGCCGCAACCTCACGCCCATCTTGTTGCTCGACGACATCTTCGACCGTTTGGATGCCACCCGCGTGGAGCGCATCATCGAGGTGGTGTCGTCGGACCGCTTTGGGCAAATTTTCATCACCGACACCAACCGCACGCACCTGGACAGCATCATCGCGCGGCGTGCGGGCGACTACCGGATGATGCGAGTGGAGAATGGGAAAATCACCCTCCTAAACCAATGAAATGAAACGAACCGAAGCGAAAACAGTGGGCGAAATCGTTCAGCAGGTGCTGAAGGAGGAGCATTTAGACGTGGCGCTCGACGAGCATCGCGCCTGCGCGCTGTGGCCGCAAATCGTGGGGCAGGGCATCAATCGTTACACCGTGCGCCGCTCGGTGGCGGGTGGCGTGATGACGGTGTGGATGACGTCGGCGCCGCTACGGGCGGAGCTGATGATGCGCCGCATGGACATCGTCGCGCGGATTAACGAGGCGCTCGGCCGCGAGGTGATTAAGGATATACACTTCAAGTAAGTTAGGAGTTAGGAGTTAGGAGTTAGGAATTTTTGGAATAATTAGATATGAGTCATCATCATGAGCCCGCTTTGGGCAGCGAAAAGGATTATCGTTGCGTGACGCAGTTGCAGTTGCGCTTCAACGACATCGACGTGCTGGGTCACGTCAACAACTCTGTGTATTTTCAACTGTTCGATTTGGCAAAGACCGACTACTTCACGCGCATCCGCCCCGAGTTGACCAAGTGGCAGCATGTGCCTATGGTGATAGCCGGCACGAGGTGCAACTTCCTGTCGCCCACGCGTTTCACCGACACCATCGCGGCGCGGACGCGTCTGCTGTCGTTTGGGACCAAGAGTTTCACGTTGGCGCAGCAGATTTTCGACACGCGCACCGGTGAGGTGAAAGCCGAATGCGAGCAGGTGATGGTATATATCGACCTCGCCACCGGCTCCACGGCGCCTGTGCCTGACGATTGGCGCGCCGACATGACCGCCTACGATGCCACCCTTTAATAGTTAGGAGTTGGCACGCCTGGGATTTTACTTCGCGCAGAACTCGCAGAAATAACTTTCACGTCTAACTCGTCACGAAAAAAACTCCTAACTCCTAACTCCTAACTCCTAACTAATTTGTATCTTTGCGGCAATATGGATATCAAAGCGAAAATGAGCGAGATTTTGCGCGCCGAGAGTGCGGCGATCGCAAATATCCCTGTCACCGACGGCTACGCGCAGGCTGTGGAGCTGATAGTGCGCCGCGTGCACGAGGGTGGCGCGAAGTTGGTGACGTCGGGCATGGGCAAGTGCGGACAAATCGCCGAAAACATTGCCACGACGTTCTCTTCGACGGGCATCCCCGCGGTGTTTCTGCATCCGGCTGAGGCGCAGCATGGCGACCTGGGCGTGGTGCAACGCGGCGACGTGCTGATGTTGCTGAGCAATTCCGGTCGCACTAGCGAAATCGTGGCGTTGGTGGAGCTCGCTCATAACCTGTATGCCGACCTGCCGATTATTGTCATCACGGGCAACGCAGACAGCCCGCTGAGCGCTTTGGCTGACGTGTGCCTGCTGACCGGCAACGCGCCCGAGGTGTGCCCGCTGGGGCTGACGCCCACCACCTCGACCACCTGTATGACCGTGATTGGCGATGTGCTTGTGGTGGCGTGCATGGAGGCTACGGGCTTTACTGTTAAGGACTACGCGCTGCGGCACCACGGGGGTTACCTGGGGCAGAAGAGCCGCGGCGAATGTGATAGATGAACACGGTAGTGCTACATACGGCGCTGCCTCGCGCCAAAGCGCTAGACACATCGTCGCTGCGCGAGGTGATGACGCTCATCGACCAGGCACAATACGACCGTGCCCGCACGCAGATCGACAGCCTTCTCGCTGCCGACCCGACGGGTGTTGTCGCTGTGTGGCTGCTCGCGGCACGTATGGCTGTGGGCATCGAGACGGGCGACTGCAGTGGCTCTTTGGGCGACGCCGAGAACGCGCTGGAGACCATGAGCATGATTTCCGGCAAGCGTGGCGCGGACTATCACGCCCTGTTGGTGACGCTGATTTACCAACTGTCGTTTGCCCACCACAACCTGGGCGACACTGCCCGCGCGCGCAAGGAACTGCTGCGGGCGCAGTCGCTGCTGGAACGCTTGGCGAAGCGCGACCCGGAGCGGTTTTCGGCGATGCTGCTCTACGCGGTGGAGGCGAGCACAACGCTCATCAGCAACCGCCGCAAGCAAATGGAGGTGTTTGAGCATTACCAAAACACCGCCGAGCTCTACGCCAAACAACTGACGTCGGGCGACCGCAACGCTACGCGCACAGCAATGGCGGGGCTGGTGGATACGCTCGAAAAGGAGGGGCAAATCATGCTCGACGTGGGTAACAGTCGCAACGCCGTGAAGTATTTCACCAAAGCGCTCCGTTACCAGAAAAAGTTGGGCGGCAAGCCCGGCAAGAAGGAGCTGCGCCTGAGCATCGGGCTGTCGAAGTCGCTGATGCGGCTGGTGAACCGCCGCGCCTCTGCCGAGAAATTGCTGCAAAGCCTGCTGCCGTTGGCACGTCAACTCAAAGCTTACGACGAGGTGATCGTCATCGAGAACCTCCTGAACCAGACGGGCAGAAACTCGTCAATAATGTCACTGCTAAAAAGTTTATAAAGCACTATGTCAAGTAACGTAAAACAAGAGAAGTTCGGAAACGCCGGCACCGCGCTGCCGCACATCGATACCCTGAACATCGGCATCGTGGCTGCCGAATGGAACTCACAAGTGACTGACGCCCTGCTGGATGGCGCGGTGAGCTACCTGCGCAATTTGGGCTACGGCGACGACAATATCCACACCGAGCGCGTGCCCGGCACCATCGAGCTGACCTTCGCGGCGGCGCAGATGGCTCGCAGTCAGCGTTACGATGCGGTGATTATGCTGGGCTGCGTCATTCGTGGCGAGACGCCGCATTTCGACTACGTTTGCCAGAACGTCACGATGGGGTGCGCCCTGCTCAACGCGATGGGCAATGTGCCGATTATCTTTGGTATCGTCACCACCGAGAACTTGGAGCAGGCGTTGGCGCGCGCGGGCGGCAAGGTGGGGAACAAGGGCAGCGAAGCCGCGGAAACGGCGCTGAAGATGGTGTTCTTCGCCCACGATTACAAATAATCCCCCGTTCCGTGAGATTGGAATTATTTCGTGGGATTAGGTCGGATTTAAAAGATTGGGAAAATGCTTCGCATTTTAATATGAGATTTTTATCTTGACCTAATCCGTAGCAAAAGGGTAAAACATACCTAATCAGACCCAATCTCACGAAATTAAAAATTGGGGATGGGGAATGAAAGATATAAAGGAAAGCGATATGGCTGAAAAAGTAGAAAAACAAGATAATTACGTGCGCCAAACCGGCTCGCTGATGGAACGGCTGCGCCGCGTGAAGACGACTCGTTGGTGGCGTTTTGGCATCGTTGCCGCCATCTATGTGGCGTGGACGGTGTGGATGAAAAATCCGTGGCTGTTGCTCGGACTGCTGTTGCTGGGCGACATCTACCTGACGCAATTCATTCCGTGGGGCGCGTGGAAAGGCTGGAAAAGCGGCTGGGCGCGCACGCTGATGAGTTGGGTTGACGCCATCGTTTACGCGCTGGTGCTCGTGTACTTCCTCTTTGCCTTCGTCGGGCAGAACTATCAAATCCCGTCGTCGTCGCTGGAGAAAACCCTGCTCACCGGCGACTACCTGTGGGTGAACAAGCTGGTTTACGGACCGCGCGTGCCGCAAACGCCGTTGCATTTTCCGCTGGCGCAAAACACGCTGTTTGGCTGCAAAAGTTATATCGAAAAGCCGCAAATCGCTTACCACCGCCTGAAGGGCATGCGCAACGTGCGCCGCGGCGACATCGTGGTGTTTAATTACCCCAACGGCGACACGGTGGCGGTGAATTGCCCCAATCCGGATTACTACACGCTGTGCCAGGAGTATGGCAAGGAGGCGATTTTGAACAACCCCGACAAGTTTGGCGAGGTGGTTTGGCGTCCCGTTGACCGTCGCGATGCCTACGTGAAGCGTTGCGTGGGCTTGCCCGGCGAGACCTTCGAGATGAAGGACGGCGTCATCTATATCGACGGAAAACAGTTGCCGCAGCCTAAGAATATGCAGTTCAACTATTTTGTGCAGACCACGCAACTGATTAGCGACGAGTTGTTTGAGGAACTCGGCATCGCTGTTGACGACCGCAACATCGTGGCAGCCGATACCTACCACCTGCCGCTCACCGACGCGATGAAGCAACAGCTGGAGGCAAGCGGCATCGTGGCACAAATCATGCGCACGCCCGACAACCCGAAGGAGTCGCTCTACACTTACCCCATCGGCACCGACTACGGCTGGACGCACAACAACTATGGTCCGCTGCTCATCCCCAAAAAGGGTATGTCGATCAATCTAACCGTCGAGAGCCTGCCGCTGTACGAGCGCTGCATCCGCACCTACGAGGGCAACACCCTGGAGGTGCGCAACGGCGAGATCGTGATAAACGGCACGCCCGCAACGTCTTACACCTTCAAGATGGACTACTACTGGATGATGGGCGACAACCGCGACAACAGTTCCGACTCGCGTTTCTGGGGCTTTGTGCCTGAGGACCACATCGTTGGCACGCCGATGATTATCCTGATTTCGTTTGACAAGGACAAGGGTCTGCTCAGTGGCGGCATCCGTTGGAAGCGCATGTTCCGCAGCGCCAACCCCGACGAATTCCCCCAATAACATATCTCGCGCAGAACACGCACACGCAGATTAAGCAGATGCAAAGGATTTTTAAGGATTCCCCCTTAGTTGATCTTGGTAGATGGATGTGAAGAAGGGTGGCATATTGCTGACGGGTTCGCTGTGCGCCGCGCCGGTTTCGTTTTATGCGCGAGCCGTGGCTACAGGCGCGTTGCTCATCGACCACGATGAACGGCGGTTGCCGCTGCGTCATCTGCATCACCGGTATCGCATCGATGGTCCCGGCGGCGTGCAGACGCTCACCATCCCCTTGGACCACGACACCCACACGCTGCAGACGCCGATGCGCGACGTTCGCATCAGTGAGCACGGCAACTGGCGCCACAAGCATTGGGGAGCGCTGTTTTCGGCTTACGGGCGCACGCCTTATTTCGATTATTTTGCCGACGACCTGCGACAGGTGTTGTTCGGCAAGCAGCGCTTTCTCGTAGATTTTAACGCGCAGCTGCACGCCGCCATCGTCGATTTCTTGGCGCTACCGATTGTCACGCACGTCTGGGATGGCGTGCTCACCGAAACCATCATCGACAAACGCGCCTGCGATATCATTGACGAAGCCGCTACCAAGGTGCGTTATTATCAAATGTGGGCTGCCACACGCGATGGGGCGTTCGCGCCCGACCTGAGCATCTTAGACCTGCTGATGAACGTGGGTCGCGAGGCGCAACTGCTGCTCTGACTTTTTTGGGGAAGAAAATTTAGGTAGGTATTCTAATTTTGACTAATTTTGCACCGTCAATAACCATTTATCACATAAATCAAGTTATTTAAAAATGAAAAAGAATTTATTAAAAGTTATGTTTTTCGTGGGCTTGCTGCTCACGGCAGTAACGTTCACGTCTTGCAGCGACGACAAAAAAAATGATGAGCCGCAGCAGGAAGAAACGACGAACCTTGATGAGATGAAAGCGAGCATTGCCGAATGCAACGCCGCGCTGTACGAGAACTTCAAAGCCGAAAATTTCACCGAATTCAACCAGGTGCTCAATCGCCTGCTTGCCCTCAGTCTCTTTGATGAGGACAACTTGCAGAAGATTCACAAGAGAGCCAATTCCTACCTGAATTCGGCTGTTGTACGTCTCGACACTGTTGACGTAGAATCAATAGAAGATGAATACCTGAGAGAGGTTGTTGCCGGATGTATCGCGTTTGGATATAAGTATTTTGCTTCCTTCCGCTTCGACGACCTGCACTTCACCTACAACGCCGAGACCGATGACTGGGAAGTTGATGAAGACTATGACGGCGGCGTGCTGATAGACTTCCCCGACGAAGACGGCACCTTGTGCACGTTGGAGTTCACCAACAAGTCAGACTATTTTGAACTTCCCACAGAGTGGTCTATCATGCAGTTGCTCACCCCCTCGAAGAACAAAACCGTCCTCTATTTGGAGATGTGTGAGGAATACGATGTGGTTGCCAAACGCGGCAACAAAGTTATCCTTGACGGCAACGCTAAAAACTGGTTAACCGGCGACGATGGCAAATACTATAGCGATATCAAGGTGAATATCAACAACTATAACGTTGAGTGCTTCTTGCAAGACCATGAAGATTATTACCGTATATTTGTTAACATCAACAAGGGTGATAATGTTCTCATCTCCCTCGACATGACCAATAATTACGCCCAATTCGAGGATTTGAAGTTCGAGCGCACCAGCACCTGGAACTTCTTTAACAAAATCGAGATTAAGGGCGTGCATGGCGATGCCATACAGGAAGCTCAGTTGATGCTCGCTGCAGCCGAAGCTACCGACCAAGCAACGATTAACGGCTATCTCGAGAAGCTGAACGCCCTGCAAACGCTCACTGTTAATTACGGCACGAACTTACAGAAAACCGCCAATATGAAGTGGGGTTGCGGCAAGATTATGTCGAGCAAGTATGACGTGCTGCCTCTCGTGCAACTTGCGAGCGACGAGGAGTATATCTCGATCCTCCACGAGCTGAAGCTTGGCGACATCTCTGACGCACTTGCGTTTATCAACAGCTTCGACAATGGTATTCTCACCGCGCTGTTGAATATGTTTACTCGTCAAAACGCGTGGTACGACCAACAATAAGACAGATACCCTGCCTACAAAACAACTCCGGCGCTTTTTACGGCGCCGGAGTTTTGTTTTTTGTTTGTTATTGGATGTGCGAGAGGACGTCGAAGACGTCGCACAAAAATGCTAGGGGTTGTGCGACCTCTCCGAGGTCGAGATAATGACGGGATGCGATAACCCCACGGCTTGCGAGCCTGCGAGCAGCCGTGGGGTTTCCTATGTTTGACCTCTCCGAGGTCACATCCATTCTGCGAGTTCTGCGGGTTCTGCGCGAGATAGAGTTTAAGAGTTGGTGGTGGCGGTGGTGGCGGCGTTGAGGCCTTGGTCGTTGCCGCGCTTGAGTGCGTCGGTGTATTGGCTGATGCGCTGCATCTCACGCGGGATGCGTATGCGTTGGGGGCATTCCGGCTCGCAGTGTCCGCAGCCCACACAGTGGTCGGCTTGTCGCAGACGCGGCACGCTGCGGTCGTAGCCCACGAGGAATTTCCGGCGGCTTTCGGCGAAGTTGGGGTGCTGCGTGCTGCGTGTGAGGGTGCCTTCGGTGAGGCATTTGTTGTAATGCACGAAAATCGCGGGGATGTCCACGCCGTAGGGGCAAGGCATGCAGTATTTGCAGTCGTTGCAGGGGATGGTGTTGTAGTTGAGCATCTCCACGGCGATGCTTTCGAGCAGCGCTTTCTCTTCGTCGGTGACGGGTTCCAGCGGGCACATCGTGCAGAGGTTTTCTTTCAAGTGCTCCATAAACGTCATGCCGCTGAGCACGGTCAGCACGCGAGGGAACGAACCGGCATAGCGGAACGCCCACGAAGCCACGCTCTTGGTGGGGTTGTTGGTTTTCAGCTGCGCCACCAGTCCGTCGGGCAGGTTGGCGAGGCGTCCGCCCAGCAGTGGCTCCATGATGACCACAGGGATTTCGCGTTTGTCGAGTTCGTTGTAGAGATACTCGGCGTTGGTGTTGCGGTCGTTGATGTCCTTCGCGTGTTTCCAGTCGATGTAGTTCAGCTGGATTTGCACGAAGTCCCAGTGGTATTTGTCGTGCTGCGAGAGCAGCCAGTCGAACACGCGGATGTCGCCGTGGTAGGAGAAGCCGAGGTTGCGGATTTTGCCGGCTTCGCGTTGCGCCACGAGGTAGTCCAGCAACCCGTTTTCGATGTATCGCTTATTGAAGGTGTCCCACCCGTCCATGTCGTCGGAGCCGTTGCCAACGCTGTGCATGAGCAGGTAGTCCACATAATCGACTTGCAGCTCTTTCAGCGAGTTTTCGAACATCGCCACGCCGGCGTCGTGTGTCCACGTCTCCGGGCTGAAGTTGGAGAGCTTGGTGGCAACGAAGTACTCGTCGCGTTTGTGGCGGTTCAAGGCGATACCGGTGGCTCGCTCGCTCTGTCCTTTGCAGTAGGCGGGCGAGGTGTCGAAGTAGTTCACGCCGTGCTCGAGGGCGTAATCCACTTGTCGGTTTACCATGTCTTGGTCGATAGGCGCGTCGTTGTCGCGTCCCACCGCCTTGCCGTTGGTCGAAGGCAGGCGCATCATGCCGTAGCCTAAGAGCGACACCTGCTGGTGCGTTTTGGGGTTCTCGCGGTAGGTCATTTTGCCCACGGGCGGCTCACCCACGGCGCTCTCTTGTTTGTCGGTGGTGCAGCTGACCACGGCGGGTACGGCGGCGCTTGCGGAGGCAAGTCCTAAGGCTTTTAAAAAGCTTCGCCTGTTGAATTTTTTATTATCGCTCATTTATTTTAGTTTTGAGAGTTGAGAGTTGAGAGTTGAGTTTTTGTTCAACTTCTTCGAAGTAGCATTGTGGGTGCGTTCTCGTTACCCCACATTCTCCTCGCTCGCTGGCGCTCGCTGCGGGGAATGCGGGGTTTGGTGAGGCTTCTTCGAAGCAGTCTAACTCCTTCGGAGTATTTTTTCTGCGAGTTCTGCGAGTTCTGCGCGAGGAGTTTAGATGTTGTTGTGGAGCTCGTGGCCTTCGACGTAGATGGCGCTGAAGGGGCGCGCGGGACAGACGTATTCGCAGGTGCCGCAGCCGATGCACGACGCCTCGTTGACCGCGGGCACCATGCGCGAGTCGGGGTTGTCCTTGTCGGCGGGCACCATCATGATGGCACCGGCGGGACAGTGGCGCGCGCAGTTGCCGCAGTTCACGTCGTCGGTGAGGACGATGCAGTTGCTACGCACCCACACGGCATGACCAATGACAATGTTGGTTTTCTCCTCGATGGTGATGGGTCGGATGGCGCCGGTGGGGCACACCTCCGAGCAGCGCACGCATTCCGGACGGCAGGCGCCGCGCTCGAAACTCATCGCCGGCTGCATCAGCGTGGCGAGGTCTGACGAGGGGCGCAGCACGCCGTTGGGGCACTTGCTCACGCAGAGCTGGCAGGCGGTGCAGTGGGTAGCCATGTTTTTGGCGCTGATAGAGCCCGGCGGGGTCAGCTTGGTGGTGCGTTTCGCCGGCTTTTTGTCCTCGATGATGGCGAGACCGCCGTCCACCTTCTTGCCTGTCTGCGCTAGTGCGATGTCGGCAGCGACGATGCCGGCGCCGACGAGGGTCGCGCGTCGCATTTGGTCGGGGTTATCCTGCGCCGCGGTTTCTTGCTTGGCGGTTTGCTTCTTGGGGTGGCAGTAGTGGAGCGCGTCGAAGTTGCATTTCTCCAGGCAGTTGCCGCAGGTGACGCAACGGCTGTAGTCCACGCGGTGGTTTTTGTAGTCGATGCACGAGGCTTTGCAGTTCTTGCTGCAGAGGCTGCACGAGCGGCATTTGTCGGCATCGAAGGCAATTTTGAACCACGAGAAGCGCGCGAAGAAGCTCAGGATGGTGCCGACGGGACACAGCGTGTTGCAGTAGGTGCGTCCGCCGCGCCACGCCAGGATGGCGATAACCACAAAGGTCACGGCGGCGATGCCAAACGTAATCCAGCTGCGCACCCACACGTCGTCGGCAGCCACGGCGTAGCTGTCGTAGTGTTCGGCGACGGCAGCCAAGCCATTGTTTGCCCATCCGTAGAGCGGCGCGAGCAGGTTAGTGACGATGCGTCCGTAGCTGCTGTAGGGGGCAAAGAGGGCGACCAAAGCGTGCAGACCCAGCACGAAGGCGACAATCAGCACGCCCAGTAAGCCGTAGCGCAGCCAGCGTTTCTCCGGACTGTATGAAAAACGATTTTTCTTTTTGTTGAACCATGAGATGATGTCCTGCATGATGCCCAACGGGCAAATCACCGAGCAATAAATCCTGCCGAAAATCAGCGTCAGCAGCACCAGCGCCACGATAATAACCACATTCAGCGCCAACAGCGCGGGCAAGAACTGAATCTTTGCGGACCAGCCGAGCCAGTGATGCAGCGCGCCGCTGATGTCCAACAACAGCAAGGTCACAGCCGTCATCATGATGGTTGCCAAAACGATGCGAATCTTTTTAAGCATAGTTTTTTTGGGGGGATAGAAAATGAATTAGCAAGGCAAATATAGGAAAAAAATCCGTTACGCCAACAAAAACCTACCGAAAAAAACGTTTTTTCCACCCCAAGAGCGCTATTTGTCGATAAGTTAAGGTGTTTGGTCTAAAAAATTTGCGCAACAAATTGCGGCGCACTACTTTAGCAGCGTCAAAAGCAATTACCAACCATTAAATCATACGATTATGAAACGTTTAGTTCTTTCCCTGATGATGCTGACCCTGCTAGTGGGTTCGGCAAGCGCGATGAGCTATAAAACCGCGCGTGAGCAAGCGCTTTTCCTGACGGATAAGATGGCTTACGAGCTCAACCTGTATGACGATCAATACAACGCCTGCTACGAGATCAACCTCGACTACATCATGTGCGTTGACACCTACAGCGACCTGTTTGGCACGTTCTGGACGCGTCGCAACACCGAGCTGAGCTATGTGCTGACAGCCGAGCAATACCAGGTGTATCTGACCCTGGAATACTTCTATCGTCCTATCTCTTACGTGGGCAAGCGCTTCGTGTTCTCGATTTTCGACCGCTACCCCAAGGGACGTTACTTCCGCGCCGCTCCTCCTGCCTATCAGGTGTATCGTGGCGGCAACCGCTACTATAACAACAGCCCGTACAAGGGACGTTCGTTCGGCGGCGGCAATCGTTATGGCACCGGCGGCGCTCCTCGCAAAGACATTGGCGGCGGACACGCAACTACGCCGAAACCCGCAACGGGTGGCGGAAACAAGGGCGGTGGCGTACAGCCCGGAGGCAATAAAGGCGGTGTACAACCCGGCGGCAATATGCAGGGTGGCGGCAACAAGCACGGCTCAACCGGCACCACCAAACCCTCGACCGGCGGTAACAACAAGCAAGGCGGTTTCGTTGGTGCCGGCAGTAAGCAAAGCGGCTCGCAACCCGGCGGTAACCAAGGTGGCTCTATGGGCGGCGGCAACAAGCAAGGCGGTATGCAGCCCGGCGGCAACATGACCAAGCGGCAGTCGGTTAACAACGGCAAGCAAATGATGAAGAGTATGCCTGGTGGCAATCGTCGCTAAACATATATAAGCACAAACATTTGGGGAGACCCGCGACAAATGCGGGCCTCCCTTTTTTTAAAACCTCACGCAGATCACGCGGATTTTAAAGATCAAGCCATCCGGGTATAGATTTTTAAAGATCTTTTTCCTCGAAGAAGTTGAACAAAAAATAAAAAATTCTGCGAGTTCTGCGCGAGACTATTCCTAGGCGTGAGAAAAATTTAGTGGCGATGGGTGCGTGGCAGCTTGGGGAAGAGTTTGCGGAAGTGGGTGAGGTAGCGATGCAACACGCTGTCCATCACCACCAACGTGACCGCCACGATGATGATAATGATGCCGATGCCTTCGCGCAGCGTCATTTGTTCGCCAAACAGCAGGATGCCGAAGAAAATGGCGGTGACGGGTTCCAGCGCGCCGAGGATTGCCGTGGGCGTGGAGCCGATATACTGGATGGCGAGCGTGGTGCACAGGAAGGAAATCACCGTGGGGAATACCGCCAGCGCCAACAGGTTGCCCCACAGGTACCACCGGTCGGGCGTGTGCAGCGATTGTCCGCAGCCCGCGCGCAAGAAGAACAGCAGCGCGCCCACCACGAGCACATAAAACGTGATTTTGATGGTGGGCATGTGTTGCAGCCGCGTCTTGCTGACCATCACGATATAAACGGCGTAGGTGAGCGCCGACACCAGCACCAATGCCGTGCCCACCAAGCTCAGCGTGGAGCCGTCGTCGCTGCGATAGAGTAACAGGATGCCGCAGAACGCCAACAGCACGCAGAGCGCCGTGGTCAGCGACAGTTTCTCCTTAAATACCGTCGCCATAATCAGCGCGACCATAATGGGATAGACAAACAGGATGGTGGAGGCGATGCCCGCGCCCATGTAGTTGTAACTCTCGAAGAGCGTGATGGACGACAGCGCCATCAGCACGCCCATGATGAGCAGCATGCCCGCCTCGCCGCGCGTGATGCGGAAGTCCCTGCCGCGCAGCTTGATCATGACGGCGACAATCGGCACCGCCAGCATATAGCGGAAAAACAGCACCGAAGTGGCGTCCATCCCGTGGCTGTAGAGCGGCAGCGCGAACAGCGGGTTCGTGCCGTAAGTCGCCGCGGCAATGGCAGCCAACGCATAACCTTTGATTTTCTCGTTCATCGTCATTGCGGCTGCAAAATTACGAAATTAGTTAGGAGTTAGGCGTTTTTTTTGGGCAATGATATTACCCGAAACTTTAAAAAAATCCGTGCAACTCATTGTGGCGAGTCGCACGGATTTTGGTTTATTAATCGGATTAAGCGTCCTTTTTACTACTACTCATCATCGTCATCCGTTGCGTTGGGATCTACATTTTCCAAGCGTTCGGCTACCGCTTTTGCATTTGCGATAAAGTAGTCAAAATTTGCAGTGATGTTGTTGTTGGCGCTATAAGTGAGAGGTCGGGTCTCTGAGTTAGAGGTTGCAGCAATTATTTTAGCAAAATTTTCGAATGCGGATGCCATTACGCCCTCATCACTTGATATTTGTATATTTTCAGAGGACTCTGGAGTTGTGGCATTGGTTGCGGTAATCTTAATAGAAACGGCTTCCAAGAAGTTGATGTTGGTGGAGGGTGCCGCTGTCGAGTTGCGCTTGTAGGTCAGCGTGGCAGTTGCGTTGGTCGCCGTGTTTGTTAGCGTAACATCGATGGTCGGTATGGTGAAGTGGTAGAGGCTGTAGTTGGTGGTGAGAGCCACTTTTGTGCCTTCGCTCTTCTTGAGTGTGACGGTTTTGGTGTTATTTCCTACCTTGAGGGTGAGGTTGCCGTCAAAATAGTTGATGAGGTCGGAAGAGATGTACACCTCTGCGCCAACGTTGCTCGTGCCGCTGGTCGGCGAAGTGGGTTCGTCTTTTTCATTGTCGCCACAGCTGGTGAAACCGAATGTGAGAAACAGAGCCATGAAGGCCATCAAAGTGATTTTCAGATTTTTCATCTTTTTGTAATAAAATTTTGAGTTTATAATTAGTTAGTTCGTTGTCTATTTGAGCAAGTTGCAGTTTGTCATTGGGTTAGTGCTGTCGTACTATCCGGCGGAAAAATTGCACGTGCACAATTTCCGTGCAAAGGTCGTGAAAAAATCCGGATATGCGCAAACAATTTGATGCAAATTGTGTGAAACTTGGGCGAAGCAAATCCTATGAAACGGGAAAGAAAAGGGGCAACCGGAAGAGGGCTGCCCCAAGGGTAGGTATATAATTGATGTTGTTTATAGGCGTACTTTGACGGCTTGCGTGCCGAGGCGCACGACATAGATGCCTGCGGGCAGGTCGGTGAAGACGTTCTTGCCTGCGGCGACGTTGAGCGTGCGCATGGTGCCGTTCATCGCTACGACGTATGCTTCGCCGGCTTCGGGCGCTTCGATGATGAGCTGCTGCTCGTAAGCGTAAATCTTGGCTTGCGCCGTGGTGACGCTTTCCACTCCGGTGGCGTCGAGCAGCGGGTTATCGGTGTCCTCGCCCCAGTATGCTTCGTAGTTGCCCACAGAGAGCAGCGTGCCGGTGAAGCCGATAGAAGCGGTGGTGGCGTCGAAGTCGTTGTCGGCAACTACCGTGATGTTGAGCAGCGCATCTTCGCCCGCGTTAAACGGCTGGTTGCCGGCTGCGTAGCAGAGGAGGAAGATGGTGCCGTCGTCGTTCTGGTGATAAGCCACGCTGTGGTTGGTGGCGCGGTTGCCCACGGTGATACCCGTGACGGTAAGTCCTTCGGGCAGGGTGATGTAGCACTGCAGCGCGCGGTAGTTGTGCTCGATGTCGCTCAACAGCACGCTGAGGGTCTTGGTGTCGCCCGCGGCGAGGTTGGTGGCATCGATGCGCAGCGCGTCGGTGGTGAGGTCGTAGCTGGAAGAGCGTTGTTTTCCTTTGACCTTGCGGATGGTGCCGAGTGTGCCTTCGCCGAGGAGGTAGTCGATAAGAAGGCTGACATCATCGGTGTTGTAAATGCCGTTGTTATCGAGGTCGGCAACGTCTAAGTTGATGGGACTCGGGTTGTTGCCGAGGATGTAGTCGATGAGGGTGGTCACGTCGTTGACGTTAATCAGTCCGTCGCAGTTGACGTCGCCCAGCACATAGTTGCGGAGCACGTGGAAGTCTTGCCACTGCGCGGCAGCGATATAGAGGTCGGCAATTTCGTTGCCTTCGGTTTCGCGGGTGTCTAAGTTGACGATGGGTTGGTTGACGCCCGCCCATACGCTATCGCCGAGTTCGGGCACGGTGGTGGCGAGGGTGGCGAGGTTCTTCATCCCCGTCATACCTGCCATGGCGCGTGTGCCGAGCCACTCGGTGGTGGAGGGCAGCACCACGGTATCGACTTCCTGGCTGTTGTTGTAGAAGGCGTAGTCGCCGATGGTGGTGTAGCCTTCGGGCACGATGGTGGCGATGTTGAGCAGGGTGTCGCTAGCGAACTGGTAGTTGCCGATTTCCTTCATGCCGGAGCTCAGGGTGACATCGGTCAGTTTGTAGTCGTGAGCAAAGATGCCATCGCCCACTTTAGCGAGGCTGGAGGGGAGGGCAGCCGAGGTGACGGGCGTTTGCGCAAAAGCCCATGAGCCGATGGAGTCGAGCGCGTTGAATTTGCTCAGACCGAGCGCGGAGACGCCCGATGCGATATACGCTTCGTCGCCGATGGTGGTGACGGTGGAGGGCAACGAGTGGTAAGTCAAGGCGTTGCAGCCGTTGAAAGTGCCGATGCCGACAGCGCTGACTTCGCCATCGACGGTGACTTCACTCAGGGCGGTGCATCCCAAGAACATAAAGTCGCTGAGGGGCGCAGCCGTCAGGATTGACGCCATTTGCATGTCTTCGCAACGTGAGAAAGCGCCTTTGCCGATGGTGGTGATGTTTTCTTCGAGCGTGATTTCCGTCAGCCCGCTGCCACTGAAGGCGTAGTCGCCGATGGTGGTGACGGTGGAGGGAAACGTGATGCTTGTCAACTCTTCACAGCCGGCAAACGCCGCCTTGCCAATCGTGGTGAGACCGGTGGGCAGCGTGATGGTGGTGATTTTCTTGCCGAAGAACGACGTGGCGGGGAGTTCGCCTGCCGCGAAGTTGGTCTGCAAGTCGGCAAGTACCTCCGAACTGTTGAAGGCAACAATGTTGACCGCGCTGAGGTCCACCGTTTTCAGTTCGTTGAGCGAGTCGCGCAGGAAGATGAAGTCGCGCGCGTCCATAGTTCCGCTAACGGTGAGCGAGGTGATGCTGTTGTCGGTGATGGCACGTTCCAACCCGCCGGCAGAGATGCTCACATTGTCGGCAAATGCGCCCACACAAAAGGTCAGGGCGATGAAAGAAGTTATAAAAATGCGCATATTTAGTCAGAATATGAATTTCCAAACTGCAAAGGTAGTATTTTTTAAATAAAATGCGCAACAATAAAAAGTTAAATGATGTTTTATGTCCTCCTGCCGTTTCATAAGATTGGGTAAGATTATTTTCTGCGCCTTTGATTGCCAGGTTGGATTGGGTATGATTTCCTATACGAACTCACGCAGATCACGCGGATTTTTAAAGATTCTTTTAGATCCGCGCAATCTGCGTGAGATAGAATGAAATGGGAGGTTATCGGAGGATTTTGGAGGTGGTGACGGTGCCGTCGCTGTGGGTGGTTACGCAGATGTTAACGCCCGGCATGGGTTGCGCCGCTTCCACGCCGGCAACCGAAAAATAGGTGACATCGACCACGTCGGCGGTCGTCGCCACGTCGGTAACGGCGGTGGAGACATCGTAAACCGTGCAGGTGGCGTCGCCTAATTTGATGGTTTTCGGCACATTCTCAACCGTGCTCGACGCCCAGTTGGTGAAGCTGATGGTGGCGGGGCCGTTGAAGCTCTCGTCGGCGTGGATGTAGCAGAGGGCGAAGACGCCTGTCAGCGGATCGATGGCGGTGGCGGACATCGTGGTCGCGCTGAGGCGGTAGCTGCCGTCAGAAGCCAGCGACGAGGTGTAGATATCCATGTTTTCGGAGCGTTCGGTTTGGACGAAGTATTGTCCATCCACCTTCACCATGCTGAGTCCGTCGGGCAGGTAAACGCGTCCGCTGATGCCCCAGCAGGCGGTGTCCAAATCGAGGTAGAGAGGCACACAGAGCGTGTCGCCCGGGATGATGGTGAAGTCCTCGAAATAGGCGTGTGAATTGGGTCGTTGATAGATGGTTGCTGCCGAGGCGCAGAAAATGCCGGTCAGCGCAATGATGAGAGTAAGTAAAAGTTTTTTCATAACAATATCAGTTTAGGGTTTGAAATAATTGCCTTGGATGATGTCGCGCGAGATGTCCCACGCCTGCTGCAACCGCAGCGAGTCGGTGGTGCCGGGCGGGGTGATGACGTTGGGCGCAGGCGAGGCGGCGTTGCCGTTGCCGCGCATGAGGCTGTAGCCCAAGCCGTGCCACGGGTAGGCGTTGGCGCCCATGAGGTCGAGGAGGGTGGGGAAGACATCGACCTGTCCGCATCGCGCGATTTCGCGGTGGGCGCCGGCATTGCAGATGAGCAGTAGGCAGTCGCCTCGGTCGGTGGGCGACGCGAGCATCGTGGTGTCGCCCTCCACGTCTTGCGTGTGGTCGGCGGCGATGACAACGAGGGTGTTGTCGCTCAATCCGCTTTGTCGCAGGGCGCGTAGGAAGTCGGCAAGCGCGGTGTCGAAGGTCGCCACTTTGTCTAAATAGTTGCGTATCGGCGCGTTATATTGCTGCGATTGCGCGATGCGCGCCTGCGGGTTGACCGGCTGGTCGTAAGGCGCGTGCATGCCTTTCGTGACGATTTGCAGCAGGAAGGGTTGTTGCAGGCGTGGCAGCGTTTGCGTCGCCTCGCTGAGGATGTAGCGGTCGATGTCGCGCGCATCTACCGCCTCGCCATAGTTGGCGCGCAGGCTGTCGTCGCCCCACACGGTCTCGTAGCCCATCGCGCTGAGCATGGCGCCGGTGTTCCAATAGGTCGGTCTGTCCGCCCAGATGTGCATTTTCTCGCGCATCTGCGGCAGGGCGTGGCAGAGCGCGGGGTAGGTGTTGTCGGCATAGAACACCGCCACGCTGCGGTCGGTGAGGGGCAGCAAGCCGGTGTTGTAAATAAAACGCGCGTCGCTGCTGCGTCCGCTCTTGACCTGCGCTGTCATGTGGCGGCACACGAGCGTGGAGGGCAGGGCGGCGAGGCTGTCGAGGGTGGGGGAGACGCTGATGTCGTCGATGGTGGCGCCGGCAGCCCAAGCGTTGAGGGATTCCACCACGATAAGCACAAGGTTCTCGCAATGAGCGTAATAGGTGCTGTCGGCATACTGCGGTCGCTCGTTGAGGAAGTCGTCGATGGCTTGCCGTTTTTTGTCGGTCAGTCCCCGCCAGCTGTCGATTTGCGCCCACGCGCACCAGAGGGTGTAGGCTGTCCATCCGTGGGCAAGGTAGTAGGTGTCGTTTCTTACGGGCGAGATGGTGTAAGCCGTGCGGCAATAGGCGGGGAAACTGCTGTAGTCGTAAAGCCCGTCATCGTTTTTGTCGCTCTTGCGGTAATCCCACGCGGCGGTGGCGAGTTGGAGCACACCGAAAGCGATGACGCAGGCGAGCGCGACGAGCAGTCGGCGGCGCAAACCGCATTGGTGTCGCGCGATGGGTTTTCGCAAAAACAGGAGGTAAAAGACCAGCAACGCGAGCGGCGCGAGGATGATTTTCAGGTGGTTGCGGGTGAAAAGTTCGCCGGCGGAGCCCGTCACCTGCCCGTCGAGGTTGTTGACGAGCGTGAACGAGCTGTAAGGCATAATGTCCACATAAACAGCGTGGTAGAGCACCTGGCAGATGCACCAAATGGTGAGTAACGTCATCACCAGCCATTGCCATCCGCGCCATTTGGGCGGCAGCAGGCAGAATGGCAGCAGCAAAATCAGCGCGTCGCCGATGTGATTGACCACGGTGAGTTGCGCCCGCCAGTCGCCGAGGTTGCGCAGCCAGGGATACAGGATGTCCACGGAGAAGTTGGCATCGACCAATCGCAGTTGATAGACGATAACCAGCAGCGCCAGCACGAAGAAAATGATGGTGGCGGCGAGTGGCGATGGTTGCAACTTCTTCATCCTGTCAGCGTGGTTTTATCTACATAGCAATAGCCTCCGGTGATGATGTCCTCGAAGGTTTGGATGCCGATGGGGTATTTTTTTCGTGCCATACTGCTGTATGAATTTGGTCTAAATGGCAAAGTTAATAAATAGTTTTGAGTTTAGGGAGCGTGGAGTTGATTTTTTTGCCAAAGCATGGATTTTTTATGAAAAATTTTGTGGGTATGCGCAAAAAATACTACTTTCGCAATTTGTGCAACCGAGAAATCAACATTAACAATATAAACCAGACAGAATTATGAACGACGTAAAATTTTATTTGGATGGCGCTGAGAAGAAAATGCAGGAAGCGGTTAACTTTCTGGACGACACCTTAGCGCATGTGCGCGCCGGCAAAGCCAACGTGAAGATTTTGGATAACATTCGTGTGGATTACTATGGCAGCCAGGTGCCCATCAGCAACGTGGCAAACGTAGGCACACCCGACCAGCGCACGATTGCCATTCAGCCGTGGGAAAAATCGATGTTCCATGTAATCGAGAAAGCGCTGATTGACAGCAACATCGGTATCATGCCGGTGAACAATGGCGAAGTGATTCGCTTGAACATTCCGCCGTTGACCGAGGAGCGCCGCCGCCAGCTGGTGAAGGACGCCAAGGCTGAGTCGGAGAAAGCGCGCGTCAGCATCCGCAACGCCCGCCGCGAAGCCATCGAAGGGCTGAAAAAAGCCGTCAAAGAGGGTATGAGCGAGGACGTGGAGAAGGACGCCGAAACCAAGGTGCAGAAGCTTCACGACAACATGATGAAGAAAATCGACGACGTTTTCGCCGCCAAAGAGAAAGAAATCCTCACCGTTTAAGCTGTAATGACAGGCAAAATCAAGTTTTTGCTGACGGCGACCCTGCTGTTGGCGTGCGTTAGTTGCGCTGCCAAGAGCGGCACCCAAGCCGTCACCCAAACACCGCCCGAAACGACCACCGACACCACCAAAGCGGTGGTGGTAGGCGCGGCGCGCGTCGATGCGTATGTGCCGCTGCTCAAAGGGAAACGCATCGGTTTGCTGAGCAACCAGACCGGCATGGTCGGCGACCAGCACACGGTCGATGTGATGCTTGCCAACGGGCTGAATGTGGTGACCATTTTCTCGCCCGAACACGGATTTCGCGGCAAGAAGGACGCCGGCGAGCTGCTGAACAGCAGCGTGGACGAGAAAACCGGCATCCCGATTAAATCGCTCTACGATGGTCGCACCAAAATCCCCAAAAAGGAGGTGATGGACAGCCTCGACGTGATTGTCACCGACATCCAGGACGTGGGCTTGCGTTTTTACACCTACTACGTAACGATGGTCAACCTGATGGACGCGGCGGTCATGTATGGCAAAGAGTTTGTCGTTTTCGACCGCCCGAACCCCAACGGCATGTACGTTGACGGTCCGATTTTGGACATGAAACTCAAAAGCGGCGTGGGGCGTCTGCCCATCCCCATCGTACACGGCATGACCCTCGGCGAGTTGGCGCAAATGGCTAACGGCGAGGGCTGGCTCGCCGATGGGAAGAAAGTGCCGCTGACGGTCATCACCTGCGAGAACTACACCCACCAAACGCGCTACACCCTGCCCATCGCGCCGTCGCCCAATCTGCCGAACATGCATGCCATCTACCTCTATCCCTCGATGTGCTATTTCGAAGGGACGACGGTCAGCCTGGGGCGCGGCACCGATTGGCCTTTCCAGGTCTATGGGCATCCGGACATGAAGGGCTATGACTTCTCGTTCACGCCCACCTCGCGCGAGGGCGCCAAGACCCCGCCGCAGCAGGACAAACTGTGCTACGGTCGCGACTTGCGCTCGTTGCCCGACGAGGAAATCATTGCCAAGGGCATCAACTTGGAGTATTTCATCGATGCCTACCGCAACCTCACGGCGCAGGGCAAGCAGTTTTATCTCAAGAGTAACTTTTTTGAGTTGCTCATCGGCACGGAGAAGGTGCGCGAGATGATAGCGCAAGGCTATGACGCCGAGGCGATTAAAGCGACGTGGGCGGGCGATGTGGAGAAATTCCGCAGCCAGCGCAAGCCGTATCTGCTTTACGCCGAGTAGCACGTCTAGTGGAAAAAACTCCCGCAGATCAACCTCGCGCAGAACTCGCAGAACTCGCAGAAAAGAGAACATCGAAGATGTTCCGCGACCCTCGAAGAGGTTCGCTTGTTTAGCCCCAGGTTGAGGGAGCTTGCGAGCGAAACCTGGGGTAACGGAACAAAAAGGGAAGGGTCTTCGAAGAAGCCCAGATTTTAGAGCGAGCGATATTCCTCGGAGAGGATAAACTGCCTCGAAGAGGCCTCACAAAACCCCGCATTCCCCGCAGCGAAGCGAGGAGAATGTGGGGTGATGGAGATGATAGAGTAATGCTACCTCGGAGAGGTTGAACATCACCAACATCGGGTTCAACTTCTTCGAAGTAGCAACGAGAGAGCGAGTCCATACCCCAGGTTCTCCTCGCTCGCTGGCGCTCGCTGCGGGGAACCTGGGGTTTTGTGAGGCTTCTTCGAAGCAGTTAAACTCCTTCGGAGTATAATTTTTCTGCGAGTTCTGCGAGTTCTGCGCGAGGTTATTCCCAGGCGTGCCAACTCCTAACTAAAAAAACTCCTAACTCCTAACTCCTAACTGTATTATATGTCAACACCATGGGTTGTTTTGCTGACGATTGTCGGCTATTTTATCTTATTGTTTATCATTTCGTGGGTGGCGTCGCGCGACGCTGACACCGACACTGCGCTGAGCGGCGGTCGCAAAGCCCCGTGGTTTATCGTTGCCATAGCGATGCTGGGCGCACCTATTTCCGGCGTGACGTTTATTTCGGTGCCGGGCATGGTTGCCACCAAGGGCTTCAGTTATTTGCAGATGGCGTTGGGTTTCATTGTGGGCTATTTCGTCATCGCTTATGTGCTGGTGCCGCTGTTTTATCGCCGCAACCTGGTGTCGATTTACGGCTATTTGGAGCAACGGTTTGGCACGGGCGCGCATCGCACCGGCGCATGGTTTTTCTTCATCAGCAAGATGCTGGGCGCGGCGGTGCGGTTTTATGTGGTGTGCATCACGTTGCAGCTGCTCGTCTTCACGCCGCTCCACATCCCCTTTATCATCAACGTCATCGTCACCATCGCGCTGATTTTCCTCTACACGCTGCAGGGCGGGGTGAAAACGGTGATTTGGACCGACACGCTGAAGAGTTTCTGCCTGATTTTGTCGGTGGTGCTGAGCATCTGGTTTGTGGCTAAGGCGTTGCATTTGGACCTCGCCGGCTTGTGCAGCTCGCTGGGCGCCGACGACAATGCCCGCATTTTCTTCTTCGACAACCCCAAAGAGGGCACATACTTCTGGAAACAGTTTATCGCCGGTATTTTTATGGTCATCGCCACCACCGGCTTGGACCAAGACCTGATGCAACGCTCGCTGGCGTGCAAGAACGAAAAAGAGAGCGCCAAAAACCTTATTGTCAGCGTTTTCCTGCAGGTGATTGTCATCGCCTTGTTCCTCGTGTTGGGCGCCCTGCTGGTGCAGTACGTCAAGGGCACGGGCATGACGATGCCGCAAAAGACCGACGAACTCTTCGGCATGGTGGCGTTCTCGTCGGGCATGCCGCTGATTTTGGGCATTGTGTTCATCATCGGCTTAATCGCAGCCGCTTATTCCGCTGCCGGCTCCGCGCTGACGTCGCTGACCACGTCGTTTACGGTTGACATCCTGCGTGCCGACAGCAAGCAAGACGAGGCGCAGTTGTCGCGCACGCGTCGCCATGTGCATGTGGCGATGGCGGTGTGCATGGGCGCGGTGATTTACGTGTTCTACCTGCTGAGTAGCGAGGATGCCATCAGCGCGGTTTACACCCTGGCAAGTTACACCTACGGTCCCATCTTGGGTTTGTTCGCCTTCGGCATGCTGTGCAAGGCGCCGGTGCGCGACCGTTGGGTGCCGGTGGTCTGCGTGGCTGCCCCGTTAATCAGTTTCGCCATCCAGCAGTGGCTCAAGCAGGCTTACGACTACACGCTCGGTTTCGAGTTGCTGTTGCTGAATGCCGCGCTGACGATGTTGGGACTCGCGCTGCTCATCCGTAAGCGCAACGCCGCCGAGAAATGAAGCGGACGATTGGCTGGCTGACGGTTGCGCTGCTGACGCTGACGGCATGTGTCGGCGGGCAACGCACCGATGGCACGGCGGAGACCTCGCCCGTGCTTACGCATCGCGACAGCTTGGCGCAGCGCACCCTCACCCTGGCTTTCACGGGCGATGTGATGATGGGCACGCTTTACCCGCGCGAGCGGTTGCCCCAAGACAGCGCCCGCCATATCTTTGACCACGTCGCGCCGTTGCTGCGAAGCGCCGACGCCGCGTTTGGCAACCTGGAGGGCGTGATGGCTTACAGCGGTCGCAACCGCAAGAACCCCGCCAGCAAAATGGCTTTTATGTTTATGATGCCGCCGCATTTCGCCCCGCGTCTGACCGAGGCTGGCTATGACTTTATGTGCCTCGCCAACAACCACATCTACGACTTTTGGGACGACGGCATCGTCAGCACCGAGCAGACCCTTGACGCCATCGGCATGGGCTACGCGGGCGCCAAAGACCCCACCGGCAAACGCGAGCACCGGCAGTGGGACATCAAAGAAATCAACGGAGTGCGCTACGGCTTTTGCGCCTTCTGCCACGAGGACTACACGCTGCGGCTGCAGGACACCGCCACCGTTCGCGCTATCATCACCCATCTCGACAGCGTGGCGGACATCGTCGTGGTGGCTTTCCATGGCGGCTGCGAGGGTTGGAGCGCGCGCCATCTGCCCGACAAAACGGAGTATTTCCAAGGCGACGACCGCGGCCACCTGCGGGAGTTTGCGCGCCGGTGCGTTGACTGGGGCGCCGATGTGGTCTATGGCCACGGCCCCCATGTATGCCGCGCCATGCAGCTGTATAAAGGCCGTATCATCGCTTACTCGCTGGGCAATTTCTGCACCACCGGTATGGGTGTGGCGGGCGTGACGGGTTATGCGCCGCTGCTGATGCTGACGCTCGACGGCAACGGGCGGTTTGTCGAAGGCAAAATCCACTCGTTCCAGCAGGCGCCGATGCGAGGGCCGCAACCGGACCCGAAAAACACTGCCGCGCAAGAAATCGCTACGCTCACGCGCGAGGACATCCCCGACAGCGGACTGCGATTCTCCCCAGACGGCACCCTCTCTCCCGCGAACTAAAAACAGAAAGAAGATGAAAAAGAAAACGATGCCCGAACTTGGGCGACCCGACATCAACACTTATCGCGACACGCGGAAACTGCCCGTGACGGTCGTGCTGGACAACGTGCGCAGCGAAATGAACGTGGGCAGCATCTTGCGCACCGCCGACGCGTTTCTGATGGAGGAGGTGGTGCTTTGCGGCATCACGCCCACGCCGCCCAAGAGCGAAATCCATAAAACCGCCCTCGGCGCCGAGGACAGCGTGCGATGGCGTTACGAAGCCTCCTCCGCCGGCGTCGTGGCAGACCTGCGCGCCCGTGGGTATGTGGTCTGCGCCGTCGAGCAGGTGCATGGCAGCATCGACCTGCGGCAATTCCATCCCGAGCCGGACAAGCGCTATGCCGTCGTGCTCGGTCACGAAGTGCGCGGCGTCAGCCAGGAAGTGGTGGACGGCAGCGATGTGTGTCTGGAGATCCCGCAGTTCGGCACGAAGCACTCGCTCAACGTCGCCAACAGCGCCGCCATCGTCTTCTGGCATTTCCTCTCCTCCCTTGTTTCCGTGTGATTGGGTAGGATTATTTTTTGCGCCGTAGATTGCCAGGTTGGATTTCTGCGCGAGGTCAAAGAGTGGAGAGAAAACTCTCAACTCTCAACTCTCAACTCTCAACTCTCAACTCTCAACTCTCAACTCTCAACTCTCAACTCTCAACTCTC
>Ga0065711_1000795_pt1 | contig 55065 bp, 19 predicted proteins | sample Hoacrofraction12_FD_59098 | JGI IMG/M metagenome (GOLD analysis project Ga0065711, IMG submission 59098) | Hoatzin crop microbial communities from Cojedes, Venezuela - Epithelial fraction 12 v2 (version 2) | ecosystem: Host-associated > Birds > Digestive system > Esophagus > Crop | place... | reverse complement strand
TTCTTTGAGAACTCAGACTCTGATCTGTATGCAGACTGCTTTTGTTCTGAGCCTTTCTTCACGTTCTCCCTCTCTTCTTAATTAAGAGAAAACAGTTATGAATATTAAAGAAGAAATTAACAACAGTGTAAATAATTTCTGCATGTTTGTAGATTCCATATTTAGTTTTTAATTAACCCCCACTGGTTTCAAAAAGCTGTTTAAGAAAATGATATCCTCTCAAAATTTCCCTTGTGTTTAAAAAAGGAAGAAGAAATAAGGTAAGACCATAAAATGGCAGTTTGACATTGCAGACACCAGTATCATATAAGGATGTTACTCTGACGTTATTTCTCCTCCACTTAGCTTGGTTTAGGACCAGGTTTCAACAGAATAATTGACCTACCTCCTCCCTCTTTTAACAAGCAAAATGCAGGGGGTCTGGCCAAACACTGTGTAAATATGATAGCACAATTCTACAGAGTTAAAAACATCCAACTATTTGATTCCTGCTGGATAAAACCAGAACACAGGAACTGGTCAACTTCAGAGGTCAGCTGAATCCCATGATGTAATCACTGACCACAGCTAACACCAAATGCTTTTGAGGAAGATGCTAAAGGCCCTGAGGTAGCCATTACAGAATCTACCTTTTTATGGGAACACCCCTTTGTCACCCAAACATTTTGGTTCTGTTTGTATAATTCTTCACACGGCAAATTTATATGTCCTTGCTAGCCATTTAAACATTCAGGCTTTACAGCTGATCTGCTCAATCTATCCTCCTTCAACTCTTGTCAGCAATCAAAGTTACAGAATAGGCTCTTCTGGATTGAAGGAACGGAAATTTCTCACCAATTTCTTAGTGGTCTTATTTTTCCAGTGTTTTGGCATTCATGTAACCTGAAAGAGCATGCCTTGAAGTGATTCACTACCACATACACAGGCAAGCATCTGTATATCATACCAACAAGAGCAATTTACCTCTGTCTATATCATACCTCTTGGAAAAAATACAACAAAGAAGACATGCCTTACCATCGATCTGTGTGCAGCAAGCCCTGATGAGTCAGTGGGAGTTCTGTGTGTGAGACAACTCAAAGACAGATGCTCCAAGAATTCTAATTTAAAGATGCCTCAGGAAGGCTTTAAATTGCACTTCCCAGTGCATGCAAAGGGGTAGATCATTCTCTCCCTTGTGCATAACACCCATTAGTGTTAATTTGAGTTATCCATGTTCACAGGGAGGAGAACACGGCCTGGTGCTGCTAAAGGAATTCCTCGGTTTCTCACCAACACGACTTATCCCCTCTGCTTCCTCACAGAGCCGTTGTGCACGCATGTACTAGAGAAATATTCCATGTTCTGCACTCAGCCTGGAAACTGCACAACAGGCAGAAATTTCTAATATGGCAACCGAAAAGATACATTTAGACTGACTGACAGATACTGATGGGTCTTCTTGCCTCTGGAACAGAGAAGTGACTGTATACTCACATAAAGATGACACATAGAAAAAGATATTACATTTGAAATACTATTTTAAAATACAAATGTTGAGGTCTTATTTTTAAAAAATTCTTCTTGAGGGAAAAAAAAAACCCCACAACACCACACTGCTGGGTCTATACAAGCACTTCTTCCATCAGGAGAAGTCAAACAACTGCATTCTTTGACCCAAAATTAACACATTTTATAAAAAGGAAGATAAGACATGTATTTTATCCCGCCTCCTGCTTTTTTTTTTTTTTTTGAGATTCCATTTTATCCTAAGAGGACAGTTATATAGCAATATTAAAACAGCATGCACTTTAGTAAGAAAGTGGATTAACTGCACAACTACCAACACAGAGACACAAATCAACAGAAACTACTGCTGAAAAGGAGGGTGGAGGCTGTCATTCATGCAGCTGGGACACACACAGGTGCTCTGCCTCCACACCAGGAGAAGCAAAACACTTTAGGTAAGAAAGCAGCCAGGAGCTGTGCCCTACGCACAGCTGAGCACACTGGAGTGGTTTTCCAGAGAAGGAACCAGGAGCAGAGCAAAAGCCCAGAAACACATTTGGGAAAGAAATACAATCAAGACTAAATCCCAATAAAGATAACATCCAATGAGCAATACAGAACCCTGTGGCTAGTGTTCCCAGAGAATTGCCACCCACACTGAATCTACCTCACTGCTTGTGTGAAGCAATGCTGTGAGCCCATTTCCTCACCTCCCAGCTGGAGAAGGGCACATGGGAGCAGGGTCCCATGGGAACCTACTTCTACCCAATACACTGGGTGCACCAGAGAGCCCAGCCACCCCACCACAACAGAGGAGAGGACCAAGAGCTGGGGCCAGGCCTGGAAGAGTGCATCCTCTTATCTCCATCCTTCATGACGTTTACCACCCTGATAGATGCCCTCTCATACTGAAAAGCCTCAGTGCAGCAAAGTGAATCTCCTAAACAGAAGCACCACATCCCCAGTCAGTGCAAATCTTTGCCATTTTCGTTGGCATTCACTGAGTGACAGCGAGTACAGGTCTGGCCGAGGAAAGTAGCACTAGCAGCTCAAGAAGAGAGCGAGCCCAGGAAGGCAGTCAGTCATACACGTTGATTTGGCCTCATACACAAATCTCACCACCAGCAGCATGACTGTGCCCGGCCTTGGATCTGGCCGATCCTGCGACAGACCTCGTGCCCACAGAGGAGCTGGACATGCAGCCAGAATATGGTGGCAGGTGCTCAGCATAACAAACCTAGCAATGGCCAAATAACAGATGCAAGTACACTAAGTCACCTTCCCACACAAGCTGGTTTTCAGCTAGCTAGGCCATTAGCAATCTTCAATCCCTACACATTAGAAGTTAATCCTGCCTCAGGCAGCATTAACTTACACATTAGCTCTTTAATGTAACACCCGCAGTGCTGGAAGGGAGTCATCTGGTACAAATATTTTCCCATATGACTCCACTGACTTCCCGAATTACTATATTCCCTATTCCCTTCTGAAGAGACCTTTTATATGTCGCTTTACCTTGTGAGGCTGGAATTATCATGGCAATATCCCACAAAGGTGTTTGTATCCTGTGCATGGTAACTTTGAGCCTGGTTTTGTGATATCTCCAACAACACTCACTTGGTGGTGCACAGGGAGAGAGTGATGCGGCACACAGCCAAGGCCACTGCAGACCAAAAAGCAAAAACTTTGAATATTCTTATGAAAAGCCCTCCATGCAGTTTGTTGTTAGTGGTGGGGTCATCATAAAGGTGCTATGTATTTGCAAAAACATGCACAGATCAAAGCATCCAGAATTTCAGGACAAGTGATGTTTTATTAAAAAATGCATACTAAATGCCTAATTTATAAACTATTTATAACCCAGCAAGGGAGCAGAAGCTGTACTGTTTTACTTACAGATTCTTCATGCCAAAACTGCAAAACAAGTATTTTAAGAACATGCTGGATGGATTACCAACTTGTGCAAATCAAGCTAACTTCACTGGCTCTAGTTTTATATACACAAATTCTTCTGTGTTTAGGAATAATTAATACTCTTTGTTTCCCCCCAGATAATCAGAATGAGATTATCTTTATGAAACAGATTTTTTTTTGTTAGGACAGAAAATATATATACTGTCTTAAAATAGTTAAACCAACAGTCCTTTAAGGTACACTTTTAGATAACACTTACAGGAATATCACAGGAAAAAAAAAAATCATTTACACAAATTAATGCTAGAAAGTCAGTAGAATAAGAAGACTAAAATTGTTGTAAATAGGGTTCTGAAACTGTTTCACAGGAAAATCACTAATGAAATCAGAGAGACTAGGCAATCTTTAGTTCAACAATTCAACTCCAGGGTGTTTTGGTGCTCCCTTTTCTTCAAAGCAAACAAAACGTAATCCTGGAGATAACAGAGGAGAAAATGGCCACTAGACCACAGCACCAGGGCAAGATCTTCCCACCGTTACGTACCCAATCGCTCAATCAGCATAGGTCTAAGTTACTTCATCAGTAAGACTGCTATTACTCCCCTCAGTGGATCATTGCACGTCCTGATCGACCTAAGGGACATGATCTCCCCTGTGCCTCTGTAATTTTTTTTTTTTTTTAACTGTCTCATTATGAGCAGATAGGTTGATATTTCAACAGAGAATAACAGAATTAAGCACCTAGCATAACTCTTAACTATGATCTATGCACTGCTGAAAGACAACAGTATGCCACAGCAAGACAAGTACAGTCCATTCATCGCACAAAGTGCTCATAGCCTCCATTATCACTGGGATAATCTGCTGCGCTTTTAGTTTAAGAGTAGTGTCATGTGTTGATGCCTTGCAATTTGATGGGATTTCCATTCATTAGCAGTAATAAAAGAACCACTTTTTATTCACTAAATTATCCTAAGTGACAGAAAAAAACCTTTCTTAAGACAAGCATATGCACGGCTGCATTTTTTTTCTCATGCAGTTGGGATCACCCCTCTCAGTATATTAATATTGTATTAGAAGATGTAGATTGTTTTTTCATTCTTAATTGGTACTTAAAAATTTCTCTCTAGTGAAAATACTGATTGATTTGGTGTTTAAATGAAGTTGTTCATTGCAACTGCAAATATCCTGAATACTAAGTAGTTTAAAATAACTTGTCATAATAAAAAGATACTTTGACCATACCTAGAAAAAAGTGCTATTAAAATTAAAATTCCAACTTCATTGCTATTCTGTAGTATCATTGAAAAAATAACATTATGGAGAAAATCTGGAATAAGCCTGCTGCAATTGTGCTCCATTTTTGTGCACTACCAGATTTCAGGGGTGAAAAATTATGAAACTGTTAGAGAAAAATGATCAGACTATTTATGATAATAAAATCATACTTGTTATATTTTCTTTTTTCTTTTCAGATTTTGTATTTGCAGTATCTTCTCTGCATCCATAAGTCCTAGTGTTTGGGGTTTTTTTACAAAAACACATCTGTGTGAAAAGGAAAGTACAGGCAATTCTGATCTAATCACATTACCTAAGATAAAAAGAAAGAAAAAATTTTGGTAAGAGTCAAGAGATGGTTGCATTTCTATTCTCTCCCCCCCAATCTGATAGTGTTTGTTCACCAGCCATTACAGGTGTGCATGACAGGCGCTCCCAGGCACTACGGCAGCAGGAGTTGCAGGCACAGGAGAGGTTCCGAAGACTAGTGCAGAATGAGATTTCTTTCCCCTCCTTCGCGTGCCTCAGTGATCTGCAAAAGAGAAGAGGGACGGCACACCTCTCTCAGGGGCTGCTAACATTGCTACCCTAAGCAACCTGCATTAAACAGCAGTGACAACACGGGAAAGCTGCAGAGAAACAAGAAAACCCCACAGTCAGCATTGTGTGTGGATGAAACGCATTGAGAAACAGCAGCGCAGACACCTGCCAAGGTGAGGATCAAAAGGAACATGCAAGAGTTACCCGTGGGCAGGACCCCATGGCTCTGCAGGTGCTGGGGGTTGCAGGCAGGCCAGGGAAGGGTGCGAGCTGCCCAGGCACCTTCAAGGCCCCTCTGCTTATCTCTTTCTCTCTCCTTCTGCAGCTGTGCTTCACCGTATGGCCAAGCCCAGACAAGGAGAAGGCCTGAGAACGATGGCTTGGCTGCCTAAGGAGGAGGGGAGCTGGCTAACACCTCTTTATGGGCTGGCATATGACCAGAGTAGTTCCTAGCAGCCCACCCACCAGCTGGCTGTGGTGAAAATGGATTTCAGCTGCCTCCTGTACTTGGGTGTGTTCGTTAGCATTTCACAGTGCTTTGCTAGGTGTAACGCATCCTTGTCTGAATACTAGGTATAAGCCTAAAAGACAAAGCTTGTGATTTAATGTAGGTTCTCTGAAGACTAGAGTGAAAAGGTGCAAGTTTATGGTCCTTATTATTTTTCTTCAATGTAATCTGATCCAATTTGTCTATTACACAGAGATTTAGTAAATAACTCATTTGCCCAATAGAAGAATATGTGGTCTTTATTTAACAACCCTTGAGGTTTTTTAATTTTGTGTGCCTTATTCAATGTCTACTATAACAGAAACAAATGTGTATGACAGCCTACATTTTCTACTCATTCATGATTTTTTATCCGCGATGTAAAGTGCCTTTGAAAAGTCGGAGACTTTCAGGCAATGCTGAGACTGAAGATTCAGCTTTTTAAGCGAGGTCTCAATACTGAAGATTCTGCCTCTGAAAGCATAGGTTATATATCAATACTTCATTTTTATCTTCATTTTGCAGAACTGATTTAATTCTTAATGTGGTTCAATGTTTTTCTTTGTTTTTTCATTCCCTATTCTGCTCAGCATCATTGTTGATTGTTTCATCAGAAGTGGTCACAACTCATGAGAAGAGGGTTTAAGCAAGTCAATTAGTGTTGCTGTAGAGCAGAGCCCAGGAGAGGATGGACATATGGCATGTGATGAAGTACAATTTGCTATTTTTTAATTTATTAGTAAATAGAGTGAGGTAGAGGACATTCTTGGTCACATTAAAATGAAAGACCAACTATAAAACTTTTCTAATCTGGCCTCACTTAAAATTCATAGATGTTTCACATGTCAGGTAGCCTAACCTCTTGAAAATATACAGGAATGAGATTTGAAAAACAAGATTCTTTTGCTATACCAAATATTTGCTTTCATTATACATTCATTAGACTGGGAGAAGTGCTGGAGGGCAGAATTTGGGCTCAGTGTTTAATGTTTATTAAAAAAATTCTTTGTTAGACACAAAAACGTCCTAATAGGTCATCAAGTTCATATCATTGTGCCACTACAGCCTGATCCACGTTTATGTCCTCATATGCATCTAATCAATTTTTATTGCTGCTCTAGAGTAGTCAATTAAGAGTTCTGTTAATAGTAATGAATCCACAGCTCCAGCAGGCAGGAAATATCTGCCAGGATTTGATTGTTGAATGTTTTTTTTTCCACTGTGTAATGAAGAAGTGCACTCACAAGCACAAGCTTCACAGGGCACTGGCCCAGATCAGCATCCCGCTTTGCGATCCAGGACGCTGCTTTTCTGGCCATTCACGGGCGTACATAACAGGTCTCGGCACGAGGAGTCAAAACAAAGCACACAGACCCTTACCAATTCCCCCTGAGTCCTGGGTAGAGTTAAAAACAGGGTAAGCTGTAGGAGTCGTCAACCTCCATTTGAACACCTTTTTGTTTTGTTTCAGTTACTAATCAAGCCAGGATCCAGGAAGGGAATGAGTATAGACAGAGCCAACCATGTGCAGGTTTGGCTCAGAGCAGCCCGAGGACCTTCCGCCCTTTCACAAGCCACACTGAAAAGGTTTCCGCAGCTTCCTTAGCAGATACACCCAATGAATGGAAGTACAGCAAAGAGCAACCAGGGCCTGTACACGGTAGGTGTACTGCAGGTACCTGTAGCTATAAAGCAATATTTCTTTCCCATTTTTCCATGGAAGGAAGCTCCCTTAACATGAATTTCATTAATTTAACGCAATGCCTTTTTACGTCCATGCGGACAGTATTGTGCTTTTTCTGCCCGTGAAGGTTTTTTAACCAGCCAGCCAATCTCACTATTTACATATGCACTCTTCCTCACAAGTCTAACAAAGACTGAAAAATACACAGGCTTTGACCTTTCTGGCTTTCTTATGAAATTGTCCCCTCTCAGGACTTAGCAAGGAAGGCCACCTATTGATCAACAAGCCGCAACAGCAATAGCAAGATAGGACATGACAGTGGTTCTGGCAGCTGGAATGAAAAATGAATCTGTCTCTAGCTGGCCAATTCAAAACCAGGTTAACAGTACCTGAAATTCATCACCATCTAATGTCTTTGTGAGAAGAGACTGATGTCAGTTTAATTTAATAGGCCAGGCTGAAAAATGCGCCAGTTCAATAATTGATTCATGAGTGGATTAGACATCACTGCCTCAGGGGTGGCAACATCCACCAAAGGGTGGGGACAGTGGCTGGGGCAGTAACAGCTTTAGTTGCCTCATTTTCTAGTCCAGCCCCCAAGCCTGTCAGACACCCCAGCCTGTACCCACACCTCTGCAGAGGTGGGCAGACAGGCCCGTGCCTGAACACGCCTTGGAAATAAAAGCATTACCTGTTAGGAGAGCAAACAGGGAAAACTGGTTCTGTAGATGCCTGTACCATAGACCCTGCTGGGAATAAACCAGGGGCTACAATGTACAGACCTGTCAACCAGGTGCTTTCTGCAAGCACTGAAATTCACTGAATAAATAAAGGGGGAAAAGGGAGATGAGAGTCTTTTTATCTCTTTCAGAGATGTTCTTCCTGATTCTGGATAGGTGCCATCTTCTTTTCTTGTTGGATACCTATAACAGCAGTCACCCTTGTACTGATGTTTTCTCTTCCTGCTCTTTCACCCCATAGTCTCCTTTTCTTTGATAGTATCTAGCGATGTGCCATCTTTTCCAAAATATTTCCCAGTTAATTCTAAGAAGCCTCCAACAGCTCCATGATGCATTCTTCAACAGACAGTCACACTTCGATTATGACTACCCTATCCTTGTATATTTATAGATAATCAGCAAACAGCTTACTTATAGGAAGGTAGCAATTGTTTTTTTAATCAACATCTTTTATTTGCAGGCTCTGAATTGGGTAATAGTAATGTTAGCACAATACATTTCTGTTTTTCATACAAATTATAAGCATAGATAAGCTACGCTGCACTTCTTCACAGTATCAACATGAAAGATAAATTCACTTCTAGCACATATTTCAATTAAACCTTAATTCTACACTAAGTTCAAATTTTGTCACAAACAGTAGTTAGTCTGATGAACACTGCATCATTTATAGTGCTCCTCCATACTTTTAATTGGGACAGAAAAGCAAAGTAACTCCAACAGCTAAAAATCCTCCCTGGACGTAGGAGAGTAGCCTAAGCTGATGTCATAGAGCTCTTAGCAATCTAGGAGTTACCACAACTAACTTCCATCTTTGGAAAGCAAATATTTTAGATGGGAAACGGGCAGAAGCTTCAGGAATCTTATGGTACTAGCTGTTGTTAAAAAGTCCCTGCTGAGGCCTCATTTAAACTAAAAAGGGGACAAACCCAGGAAGAGTGTGCTGCCTTGAACTCACTTCCACCAAAGACGTCCTCTCATACAAACTCCTGTCTGTCTTCCGAGAAAGTTCTTCCTGCCGCCCTGGTTGCTCCAGCACTCCTTACCAACCAGCAGCTGCTAGCACAGGTCTGGTCACAAGCAGCTGCCTTGTCCAGAGCACCTGGAAGCATCCTGTTCGGATGTCAGGGATCCTACCTGAACCTATCATCACTACTGCCATTAAAAGAAGTAAAATGACATTTGTTCATTTAATTTTCAGAGGACATAAACATTTCTTACACTATGAGCATAAACCTAATATAAGTGGATGAGAGACAGAGACCAGAAGCAGAAGAAATTCATGAGCTTATTTCACTTTTTCTTAAAGTACAAGAACAAAAGTGATCAAACTTGGGCACTCCTGAAGCATATAGGTCCAATGTATTCAAGATAACGTAAGTACAAAAATGATCCATAACCATTATAACCCTCCCCCCCCCATTCTCTTTTTAAATATGCCTGGGCATATTCTTTTCTTTCCAGGAGCTACTTTCTCCCTGGAAATGAAGCTGGGGTTAGACTCAAATGTGGATTAAGCTTTAATATCCAGACAACGTATGAACAGTAGTCATTCATTAACCCCTCTGACTGTAAAGAGCCAGTGTACCACATATGGATTACTAAACAGAAACTTCTAACTATACTAACACTGAATCCATGCTGGAAACAACACAGATGCCACACAACAGGTGTAGCTGCAAAAAAATAACTAGTTTGCTTCACACAGCAGGAGTTAAACAGCATTGCCCTTTTAATTTCCATTATACTATGTATTACAGACAATTAGGACATACCTGCACGCTCATAAATGAAGAGCTGCTGTATCTAGACTTGGATTTACTTCCAAAATTGAGACAGCATTTTAAAGCCACTGCTGGCCACCACAACCATTACCATGACTTTACTGACCTCAGTGTTTATATTACATCAGTGCCTTAGGCTCAAGCCAGCTCAGGTGGCACAAGTGTTCTGCAGACCCTGAGAAAATGAGCATTCCTACTCCCCAGAGCTCACAGTGTTGTGGATAGCTGGACAACACCATGGGTTTTTACAGCTTATAGTCTCCTTTTGGACTTGTTGGCCAATGCCTTGATCCCTCCTCCTTCTCCCCCCCCACCCCTGCTTAAAGCACATTTGGAGCACTTTTTTCCAGGAACACGTTGCTCAAAGGAAAACAGTCTGTTGCCTAAAAAGTGCAAAAGCAAACCCGGGGGCTCTGGGTTTGGTTTGAGAAGTGAACCCTTAGATTCATCTCATGTGGTGATCCAAACAAGAGACTGTCTACCATGACCCTCTCTTTAAACTGCAAGAGGCAGATCCTCACCTCATGTAAACTGTCAGCATTTCACTGGAGTCCTTGGTGTAAACTGTCAGGGCATCAAGGTCAGGATTTGCCTTGAGTCATCGTGTCTCTCAGATTAAAATATAGACTGAACACAGCTCAGGTAAAGACATTTTTATACCTGTAATGGTAAATAAAAATATTCATGCTTGACAACACTCTGTCGAGCAGTAAGGAATTAGTCTGCCCTCTTACATGGCACATGCTCCTTATCCTCTTAGCAAAGTAATGATCCAGCAATTGTTTGTGGTTACAGAAGATCTCCAGTTTAAGTAGTGCCAGGTAGAAAGCCAGATTAAGAGATTTTTCAGAGTACTTCTCTCCCTTCTTCAGGCATACGTGTATACCGCTTGGCTCTGCTCAGTTCTAAAATAATCCAACACTAGCAAAGACTTTTAAATTTCAGTTTACCTGCGAGGCCCATTCTTTCTCACAACAACTAAGTACTTTATTAATTCCAGTACATGCCCAGAGTCTACTTAGGCAACAAGGACCTTTTTTGGTGCATATGATGTCATACATCTCCACTTTCTCTCACACCAATTTAAACACTAAAATTAATTTCAGTAATGCTTCTGCTGACACTGAAAATACAGAAAATAGACTTCAGACAAGAAAAGAAGTAAGAAAGAAATCCAAATTAAAAACACTGCAGAAAAAATTTGGAATTCTTTTACAAAGCCAAAGGAATAAAATACGGTCAATGTAATCACACAGCTTTTCTGTAAAGGAAATATTTCCCGATGTCTTGGCCCCGTATCAATGGCCCCATCTTGTGTCCCAGTAATTTTTAAAGCAGGCTTCACATAGTAAATAAGGATGGAGGTGGGGAAGAGAAGGGAAAAAAACCCCACCAGTCTCCTCTTAGGAAAATAAGACTTAATTAAAAAGTCTGCCATTGCTCTGCACTTAATTAGGGCTAACACAGCTGTTAATAAGTTTCTGATTGATAGTAAACCTGATGTCTGCACAGAAAACTACTTACTTGGTTCAAAGATGCTGATAGTTTCATACAGAAAAAAGATCCTGTTTTGTAATTGTGCATAATGTTAATATTTGAAACATCCTTAAGGGTGATTGTATCCATTAAAATTTCATATGTGAAATGAGAAATAAATGAATTGGTGTTGCATTTTTAAAGGATCAGATTACTGTTGATTAAAGCTTTGTCTACACTTGAAATTTCCCAGTAGAACAGCTCTACTGGTGGTTGTAATAATAGGAGGACAAGCAGAGATAGGCTGCCAGCAACCGCTATTTAAATTACAATGTCATACAGCCCTGACCTGTAATAGGTTATACAAGACCGTGGTTATAATGTGGCTAATGTAACAGTTAATACTGCCAACCTAGCTATTGTTACTGAGTGTGTAATAGAAAAAAAAAAGGAACAAAGCCAGTATAGATGAAGTTGGAAAGTTAGTGTTTGTCAGTAAAGCCAAGATACCGATCAGGGTATTTATCCACCACATGGTAGTCTGAATGCTACTGTGAATTCTCACTCTACCTGAGAAGTTAAATATCAAGCAACAGTAAGTGAAGGGGAAGATGAAGTAGAAGGACAGAGCAAGAGAGGGAAAGATAAGTAAAATAATTTGGAAGTAGAGGAAGGAAGCATCTGAGAATGGTAAACTTCATAGAAATAGGAAGGAAGAGAGATGGGTCTCTAAAGGAAAAGGAGAAATAAGAAATTCCCATGCAATCTACTTTTAATTTTTCAATAGAGCTCCTCCATGTAGCAAATACAGTGAAGAGACTAAAGTAAGCTCTGAGGGTTGAAAGGGAAACACAGAGAAAAGCCACATCAAAAGGAGAAACAAGAAAGAGATTTGAGGAAGAAGAAAAGAAATCTTTTGACAAATGAAAAAAATCAACAGAGAAAATGTAGGTATTGAAAAGGAGTGAAAAAAGGCATAAAGAAAAAAAGAGGATAAGGAAGAAAAAGGAAAAATGCATGGAGCTTATTGTAAGAGCTCTGGTTTTTTTTAACAAGAGGTTTAACGCTAGGAGTCACTGACATAATGAAAGTTTCTTCTCCAGCCTTTGGGAAGATGATGTTCCGCTCTTCCACGATTTCAACACAAGCTCAACTGCTTACCACCTGGCAACTGCTCCTGTGCACAAAGAGTCTGGCAACATTGCCTTCAAGATACATGCAGCCTGTATCCTAATTTCTCACCCCTTTCTTTTCCTGACACGACTCAGCTTTGGGCAGGAGGCCGGTTACAAGCCATGGATCTAACCTCTTTCACGTGAGGCCCACAGCCCTCCACTCTACACCATCAAAATGGACTGCTACGTCAGGGCAACACTGGACATACACGAGACGGGGCAACACAGGGCATACATCCGGTCAGTGGCAAAAAGCACGAGGAGCTGTGGAAACAGAAATGTGCCTAGGCAAAACAGAACAACGTACAAAATAAATCCAGGAGTGCAGAGGAAAGAGGAAAGGAGAACGAAAATAGAACAGGTGAGATCAATGTCAAGTCCTTTGAGGACCCAGCCACAAAAGGTGTGCTCTAACCAAAGTATCTTCAGATTGACAGAGCTGGGAAATTATTTAATGCCTCAGGACAGGAGAATGCACCTATGACAAGTAAATAGCTCACCCTCTAAAGGTAAATTATACTTGCTGTGTTCTGCTAGTGCTGTTAAAATGACATAATCCTTTTTTTTGTGAAGTAGTGCATTTTCAAGCTTCCTTGGTTCAAAAGAGCAGGACTGGTAGAAAATGTCAGCATGTCTGCTGGGCTTCTCAAAATTTTATCCGTGTTACAAAAAAGTGCGTCTGATAACAGAATACCAGCACCCTCAATACTGTGCCCCGACAGGGAAAGAAGTTTACCACTGTGCAACGGTGGTGATCAGGTAGGACTGCTGCAAGGGTGGCTAATGATGCAGCCACTGTTTTAACAGTGAGTCCAGACATGCCCTGCGACTGACTGTCTCCCTAAATGAAAAGGATGAGCAGTGTCAGCTAATAGCCGAGGAGATAGTTAGTCAGGCCACAGTCTGACCTAACATTCTGGTGTCATGAGAACCAGAAAGCAGTGTGGGCTTTGTGAAAGATTTGAACCACATCAAATAAAAAGCAGTGTGACTATTAGAGCTCATATGTGAAGTAGACTTCGCTACTGTGTGACTGCACAACAAAAAGAGAAAGAACAACTTCTTGCTTAAAGTGAAATTCTTACTGAATTCTGTGAGAAAAGTATAGAAATCTGTTACTTTCTTGCACTCACTGCATTTTGTAGAACCTCTTTTTTGCCCAGCTCCTCAACCGACTTGACTTTGATCTCATCTTAAAAACAGAAACTAGAAGATTAATATTCCCCAAAACGTGCCTGATTACAGAGACAGGTATGTTCTTCAGTGATAAGGAGAGTGATTACTCTTTTAATATTATATGATGTCAAAAATCTCTTAGTTTACTGTAAATAAGATCTTTCCAAGTTTTCACATACGTACAGAGAAAGATTTTTACCCTGTAATAGAAATACTTCACACCTAAATAAAATCAAGGCTGTAATGACTGTAACAGGAATTTCACGATTATTGTGTGGGTCAGAAGATATTTAAGTAGGTGGTGTTTCCTCAGACTGATATTCTTAGCACAATTGCTTGAATAAGCCATAACACAGAATGTACATATATTTAAGGATCCATACATTTTTATATATTTATGTAAATATATGTGTGTATATTTCGCTCATACCATGTACCATAATGCCAGTCTACTGGTAACACCTGTCCTTAGAGAATGGCTTTGTCTTTGCAACAGTGAATCATGTTTCAATTTACACATGTATATAACAAACCTAAGCTTAATGGTAGCTCATCCTTTTCAAAATGAAGATTAATTAACTTGTAAAGGCCATTACTCTAACACCTGTTTTATTTAAGGAATTTAATCAACACACCAGAAATCCAGTAGTGGGCAATAGCACTGTACTTAAAAACACATTTCCTATTTGTCAAACTTAAAATAAGTTCTCCTTAAAAATAAGCAATTGACAGCAACCTAAAATAGCAGTAACAAATTCCATAGACTGAAGCACTTGTGCTATAATGCCTCAAGAAAATTTATAAGCAATTTCCTAGAATATTTTCTGAGTGTAAAGCATGCAGTTCACAGGAATCCCTGTTACAGATTCTGACCTCATTTTTTCCCCCTAAATGTTTGTGACAAAAGTAAAGAAAGTAAATGCAAGTAAAACACAGCAAAATGGATTTGTGAAAGCAAACTGCCTAGCTGGCATGGTGCCTATTAGTATAGAACAAATAAATTACATACATTTTTAGGCAATTCTGTAATTTGTACTCTGACAAAAATACTGTCAGTGGATGTCCTCTTACAGGTTAGGAGTTCACACTGCAGTTAGATTTTCTTCAGTGCTAAAGGAAAGCTAAAGCTTTCTGATTAAAGGGTTCAGGGGAGTAGAGACAAACATTTCAGGATATATTTGTCCATCTTTATACAGTCTGCTCATTTTGGCACAAGTAATAGTTGTTTACTCTTAAGTTGTTCAGAGCTGATGGATGCCCTATGATTTCTTTTTGGTTCTGAGTGAGACAGCAGACTTCAGTAGGCTTTTATTTTACAGTTCCTGAGTGGAAAGCATCGAGGACTTGTCCAATTCTCCCTTCTTTTCTTGCTAGTCCTGATTCCACTTTGAATTTGATGCTGGAGATACTGACCTACCTGCAGAGGACTACAATTTAAAAAAAAAATTTAAAAGACTACAGCTTTGTAAGCACACTAAAAAGGTAGAAAGAACACAAATATGAACAAAGCAGTACAACAGAGAACAATTATAAAATACTATTGTAGTGTAACTCTACTGTAGTGTATATCATAAATTATGTAAAAATAAGATCATAAATGAATAAAAAAGTTGCATTAGAACAGGTAATTTTAATGTCTCCTACAGTACACAGAGACAAGCTTCTTACCTTTACAATCAAGAAAGTCTGGATTTAAAATCAAGAAAAAACGGATTTAAAGTTTAATCTTCACTAACTAGGCTTCTGAATAAAAATCACATATATTAACACATCATAATATTTAAGCACAATTTAAAATGATATCTCCATCTTATAAAAATGAGAGATGAAGAATTTTATCTTCATCTCTCATAAAAATTATGCTCTTTGGTGTCCCTTTCTCTGGTCTGTTTCATGGTTAAAATTCAGCCAAGACAGGATCAATGGTCACCACTGGATGAAGTCCAACATTTACTATAAGATTTATCTCTTCAGAAAACAAGACAAAGGTAGCAAATTGTACAGATCTTTAACTGATAAGAATCAGTGCTTTTAGTAATAATCATAATGATGATTTATACTTACTGAAAAGCTAAGCCTTTTGCTTCAGTACAATGACAACTTCTTAACTTTAAAACTTATTATTCTCTGAATGCTCTTGCTAACACAAATAATATTCAGTTCTAACAGATGAAGTAGTCCAATATTTTTAGAGCTTAAAATCACATTCCTAAATACACAGGTAGAAACCCAAGTGTCTAAACCCTGGTCATCTCAAAGGGAAATACTTACTCCTCTGCATTGTGTTTCCTCCCTGAACACAAAATACTATTTTACCAGGGAAATATGAAACAGCTGGTCTTTTGTCACACATTACATTATCTCTTAATTTAAACAAACTTTCAGTATAAGGTTAGCAAGGGCACTTGATAAGGTATGCACAACACTGTAAGTTTTGAAGGTTGTATTCTTCTTTCCAAGTGTTGTATTTGGTAAAACAAGTGTGCTACATATTTTCTTGCCAATCTCTGAAACAAGACTGAAGGGGCTGCAGCAGTCAGCTGATACACTTTGGAGGCTTGAAAAGGCCCTAGAGAACTAGCATCAATGAAGTAATTCTGAACATGGCTCTATTTGGGGGAAAAAAAGCAGTCCAGATAAGTAACAACATCTGTATGTTTGTCATCAGTAAAATTCTTACACAGCTAAACTCCTGGAAATTTTGGACTAGATGATCCCCAGGGGTCCCTTCCAACCTCTGCCATTCTGTGAAATGTTCTATACACGCTGTTACCCTTGGGCGAAGCCATGTTTCTTTTCTCTTGCAGAACACAGAGAAATAGACTTCAGAAAAGAAGAAAAAATAATGCAAAGAGGAGAAAAGAGAGAGAGGGGAAAAAAGTAAAGTGATACACTTCGGGAAAAATAATCCAAAGCAGGTCTACATGATGCTCAACTCAATCTGGCAGTTAGAGTCACAATTCAGGAAAGCCATCACTGAGGGCTTTCTGCCATCAGTTGCTGAACAAGCAGTGATATCCAGAAAGCCAAATACATTTGACATTGCCGAGATGATATTGAGAAGACAACAATACAAACCGTTTTCCTAATATACAAAACCGTGGTGCTTCTGCATTGTTAGCACTGTACACAGTTCTGGTCTCCACATCTCAAGAAGGACATAGTGGAGACAGAAAAGGTACAAAGAATGGCAATTAAAATAATCAAGTGATAGACCATCTGTATCTGAGAAGAGATTAAAAAGTCTGGGACTTCGGTTTGGTGAGAAGGTGACTGAGGAGGAATATGAGTGAGATTTTACTTAACAATGAATGTGAGCTGTTCACCACATCCTGTGCTTTTAGAAATAAAGGGTCATCTGATGAACAGAGTAGGGGATCAGTTTAAAAAGGAAAAAAAATTATTTCTTTACAGAGTAAATAGTGCCTCTCTGGATCTTGCAGCCACCGGCAGCTGCACAAGCAGCTGGTATCAGCATATTCAAAAGGGAATCAGAAATATTCATTGACAATGGGCCCACGATGAATTCTAAAATGATGAGGTAAGGCTGTTAGAAGATACATCCCAAGGACAATTCAGGATGCCAGGGCACTACATGGGAGGAAACGGCCAGGCTTTTATACTCTCTGCAAATAGCAATTCCTGTTGTCACTCTCGGAGAGAGTACTGAGCTAGATGATCTCAGCCACCAAGTAATTTCTTACATTCTAGGGTTTTGTCTATTTCTCTGTGGCTTTCTATGTAGCTGATGTGGAAGGAAACAGGTCTCTTGGGGAGGCATCCTGTGTAAGCCTGTGAAGCATGGAGATCAACTGCCAACTCTGTGGGAGAAGCCTACACCTCCACACAGCAGTGCTGTGCTTTGGGTATGGAAAGTTTGGGGTTTTTTCCTCTATCACTATTTAAAATGTTTGTGCCTAGTCCTGTCTTTTATCTTGTGTGGGAAAGGAGGGGGAAGCAAAAGGAAATGTAAGCAAACTCCAACACAGGGATTGCTGCAAGTAATCTGTGCATACATGGTCCACATAGTGGAATCCAAAATGCAGCATTTGTCCTCTGTCTGTGGAAGAAGCGCTAGGGTTCTTTGAGTGACAGTAACGAATGATGTGAAAGGAAATACGAAATGATAAAAAATGAAAGAAGAGTCCTCCGTGAGAAAGGAACTGCCTGCAAGCAGCATGCTCAGAAAGAAGAGGAAACCGAAGTCTGCTGCAGCTCATACTCCATGCCTAGGCTAGCATAAAAAAGAGCCGTAGCACTAGCACCACCACCTCTACCTCCTCAGGGCCCATTTCTGAGAAAGAGTAGTTTTCAATGTTTTTTATAAATCTTGTCCTGTGACACTCTGGAAACACTCTCTGACCTAGATCCTGAAGAGGGCCTAGGCCTAAGACCAAGCACAGACAGTTCTGGGCATGCTCAGCAGACAAAGGTACCCATGGAGCCTGGAATTAAGGCTGGCAGTTTACGTATCTCTGGTTAGAACAGCATGAAGCAGAATTTCTAGATCTTTGATTTTGGCATATAAAGTGTATTTATATTGGGTTTTTTTGCATGCAGACCCCTCACTTCTAATTCATACAAGAATATCCAGCAGTGATAAATATGTATTATTACTCCATATCAAGAGCTCATTCTTTGCTAAGTAGCCTCTTTGAAAGCAGAAACCATCCAATGTAATGATGATGCTTTCAGACTGCAGCACAGCAAGTTAACTTGTGACTGATAAATCTGAGAGCCTTAGAGGTCACAGCTAATGAAAAATCCCTGGTATTTGCATTACGGTTTTCCTTGCTTCACCTGAAGCATCAAGAGAGGGACTATGAAAGAAAATTCAGTACCTTGGGCAATCATCTGAAGAAAATGAATGACTATCCTAAATGTTAAACTTTAGACTTCAGTATTAATTGGGGGCTTATATGTTTGTTGTTTATGAACAATTATTTCCCTTTATTTTTTTTCTTTTTTTTTCTTTTTCCCCTCTGGAGATAGATAGTGTCACAAGGTGACTACTTACATTATTTGGAGAGCATTTGTACAAAAAAATTTGCTGTCTTGTGAAAGATTCCTCTTCAATGCCCCCAAATATTGCTCTCTTAAGAGCCTATGTTTTTCTGTCACACTCCTCCTCCCCCCTTCCACCCTATACATACACGTACCCCCTACACCTGAAAAGAATGAACAGGAGCCATTGCCTCTTATGGACATGGTACCTAAGTCAAAATGGTTTCTTCTAGCTCACAGTACTTACATGACAACTGTGCAGTGGAGAGTTCACCTTATATCCTAGTATTTATTTCTATTCCTACACTACATTAAATGTTTCATGAAACATCAGTAATTTTTCTCTGTACTAGGTCGCACTCAATTTTGTTGTACGTTACAAGAAAGCAAACCTTACCTGTTTTGCTGGTGTGCAGGATCTGTTGCCCCCATTCTCTGTTTCAACTTCTGCACCAAATTCTATGTTACTGTTGTTACTGGCAGAGCTTTATTGTGCTTCTCTGGTTTCATCCTGTTGACATGTAGTAGAAGGGTTATTTGATTCTTTTCCTGTACTGCATTCCTCACCAATGTCTAGAGTATTATTCCATTCCTTCATTAACTCCAAGACATCATCTCTGCACAACATGTGTTTCACCGTAAATGTAACAGTAAATTTTATTAACATTTGACTTCAACAAAGCTAGGAACTACTATTAAAATCATAACACCAGAGCAACGGCCCCATTTGTTTTAAGCCCTGCACTTCAATCCATAGTCAGACACAAAAAAAAAACTGTTTTCCAAATGCCAATCATCTTTTTTGGAAGTACAACCCTGCAAGCACTACTACTACTATTCTCCTTACTACAGTCAGGAGGGAAGCAGATGATATTTTCCCCATAACTCCTTTAACTATGGATCTCACAAATTTCCAAAGGAACTGTAGCTCCTTCTACAAAACCAGCAACAAGAATACTCGAAGAGTTAGAGAACGGCTCTGAGACTGTCCACTGCTGCTGCCTCTCCCTGTTTCTGTATCCATCAGTAGTTCTTCATGTCACTGAGCAATGAAGTTGCCTAGACAACAGTCCCATTTTACTTAGCCTAATCTGGAATAGGTAATGCAACAATTTACAGGTCCAATTCTTCCTAGACTTCACAAGCTTCTGTCCTCTCAGCTCACACTGGATGATCTGAAATAATTTAGGTTTGACTCCTTTGGCCACTCAGTAAAGCTGGCAATTATGTATCTTAAAGTTTGGAGAGAAAGGCAAATGCATACTATATGCAAAGTTCATACACAACTCTGAAAATCACAGTGGTCCTGTTACTTATTTTTAAAAGATCATATTTCAGGTTAAAACTACAAATCTTTTGTTGTTAGTGAAGTGCTCTAAGGGCATCAAGGACACTTTTTTCTGATGTTAATGATATATAGTTACTAACTAGTTTTTTATCTGCATTGTACAGACTGGTAAACTGCAACACAGAAAATATAACGGCTTTTCCTGAGGCCACACAGTGGATCCAATGGAGGAAAGAAGTCACAGACGAGACTTTTTTTTTAGAGCTTTTCCCCCCATCTTATTAGACTAGCAATTCTTATTTTAAACTCATATTTGTTTTCTTTTACACAAGGACTGGTATTTAGAAAGTATTTCCTTTGCTTGAAAGAGAGAGCTATGTGCACATATATACCAGATGAGCAAGGCATAAACTCTCATAGCCATTAGAAAGGTAAGCTTCGATTTTGCACAAGAACCTCATCTGTTGCAGACATAAACCTGCATCTGCGGGTTGACAACTGTGGGCATAACTGATGACACACATTTTAATTACTTCTTTTGCGTGAACAATTATGTAGTTAAATATGTAGCACACAGTGAATTGCACCCACAAAATCAGAGTTTAGGCCTTTTAAAAAGATCTAGGCCTTACAGAGTGCCAGATAATTGTATACAGCATGAAAGAGAACAGGGAGTTTATTTCCTGACTTTTTTTAAGAAAATAGGACCATTTAAGTTAATTATCTGTCTTGGCTCATTTGAGCACCTGTTGTGTTTAATTCACTAGCGCCTGGTACCAACTGCGGGTAAGAGGAGTGGAGGTTTACCGGCTGACAGACTATGTTGTTTCTTTTTCTTTTGTTTCCATTTCAGCTTTTTTTCTGCTCAATTTTTAGGAAGAAAACTTCAGCAGGATTCAAGACAGAAATGTAGAGCTATCCAACTTCTGATGGAAAATACAATAAAGTATTTTCTACATGAACACCTCTAACATACAAAGTTTCAAGCCTGATGAGCACCTTTATTTCGTTAATCCCACTGGCACATACACCAATTTAAAAACACCAAAGAGGAGGACAGATTGAAGTGATCATTTTCAAGAGCTGTTCAAAGCATTAGTCTGGAGTAATTTAGGCTTAGACAAAAATTTAGTTACCATACTGGGGGGAAAAAAAATGTTTTAAGTTAACACCGGTAAAGTGAGAGCAGGAAACAGAACTGTTCAATTCTTGATTCATTATCAGACATTCATAATCCAATAAGCGTTCCACCAAAACAATTAAAATGAAGAGGTGAACAGAAGAACCTTCCAATTAGGTATGGTACATAGTAAATGGAAAAACAAGATGTCTGGCAATAATAAAAACACTTCTGATACGATGGGGAAGGTTGACAGAGACAGAGAAAAGCCTTGATGCATAAAGAAAGGTCGTAGAGCTTACAAACAACACCAATGTAACTATGGGCAAGGCAAAAAGGAGCAACTGTCTTGCCTGGTTTCTTGATTTTGCTGTGCACAAGAAAGCTAGAGGCAATGCTTTCGATTTCGTTCAGAGAAATCCTGAGTACAATCATCAATTCAAAAAGGACGCTGATCCACAGAAATGGAAAATCTAAAAACAAGAAAACTAAGATGGAATAAACTTACAAGGACAGGGATAAACCCACAAGTAATTACAGACTGTATAAACAAAAGGGAACTCAGGTATTCGAAAAATATCATGGAGTGCAACTCCTATTTATTTTATTGAGATATGATAGCAGAATGCATTATTTTGCTGGTAGCAAAAATGTTGAAGTGGTTTGAAGTTTGATATGTTGTGGAGAGTGAAGGTATATCTGTACTAAATGCACTTGTGTGGTACATCTTTCAGGCCTTATTGTTCTCGTCAAATGCCTGCTCTACAGAATCACAGAAAGTGATCCTCTTGCAAGCCATCCAACCCGGTGTCATCACTTTAGTCAAGGGGGCAAAAAGCAAAGCCGTGCTCTCACCCAGTACAAGCTTTTGTCTCTGGGCAAGTTTATACTGTACATCAAGCCTGGGTCTCCTGCATCTTCAGCCAGTAGTCTGACCACTCGGCTGCCACACACGAAGGTTGTATCTCTGCCAGTTACTAGAAGAAAGCCATGATTTTTACTGCATTCTGTCAGGTTTGGCTGCAACTCGGCTCCTAACCGCCCAACGCTGCCAAGGGGGGGAGGTCTAGGTGCACAAAAAGATCCAATTCCAGGTAGCTCAGAAAATTTATGACTGGAAGGCGAGACACCGCTTTGTCAATTGGAAAGCTCTAACAGATTTCTTCCCAGAATCACTAGGTATCTCAGTCCTTCATTGGATCAAATTTTTCAAGTCCTCACATAACTTTGGAAACATGCTTCAAAAATTTGCAGAACTGGAATGTACACATGTGCTTTTTGCTGAATGGGGGTTGTAAATCATGCATGGGAGGATTTGGGCTTTGGGCATTTTGTTTGCTTGTGAAAATCAATCTACCCCCAAAAGAAACAACAAATCTGACAGGCTGCACACATAAATTTTATATTTAGGGTCTTGCTTTTACTCCTCAGTCAAGCATACTCATGTACCTGTAAATTTCACCAAAAATCACAGCAATAATGCAGAGTTCTAAACCAGAGCCCACCATCAATGCTCCCAGAAGCTCTACTGAGAAAAACTAAAAAGAGTAAAGGAGAGGAAAGAGTCAAAAAACAACTTCAGTATCTGAAAGGAAACATCACCTTTGGTTAAATCAGACCTAAGAAAATATCAAATTCTACTAGTGGGAAGTGAAGTAAATGAGGTAGAGTATTCTTATACTTAAAATATATCACAACCCATACAATATATAATATTAGGAATAAAAAAATAGAATATATTTTTAAAATCTATCTTAAAGTAATTGTAAATTACAGTATCAAACCAAAATATGTTCATCCATAAAAATATTTATTGCAAAATAAGATTTACCCTATACTTCATTAATATTATACTTAGTATATAAGTAATATACTCCTACACACTATGCAGAAACAACATGTAGTCATAACACAATCTTTGTTTTTCTTGGAAAATTAAAAATATTCTGCTATCCTGTCATCTTTTTTGCTCTTACTTTTTAGCAGATGTAAAAAGTTAATCATGTCTGGCAAAGTTTTAACAGCTATAAAGATCAGCATAATCAAACCTAGTAACAGAACTGCGTTAATTAGTATTTTTGGTAAATAATTAATCATCCACTCTTTGCATAGCCCCCGGCCAAAACTATATATGGTCTCAAACTGACAACACATAAACCTCTAGAGGTATCCACTAACTTAAATTGAGCTTGAGGTCGTTTGGTTAGCTGTAAGTACATGGTAAGTTTTAAATTAAAATTTTTATTCTTAAAGTATTGCTCTGGAATATAAAATTACTGCATCTATGTTTGAAATGCCAGTTTTAATCACACAGAGTGACTAGAGACTTCATAAATTTTTGGTACAGATGGCAGGGGTTTCCTGGTGGGAGACCGTGGTGCCAAATGCATTTACTCCTATGCAGAAGCTCACGTGTCACATGGCACCAAGGGGTTAATTTTTTTACACGCAGAATTCTCTACATGATAATGCACTTCCGTGTTCCCCATCTGGCTATTGTAAAATCACAAAGGTTGTGAAGGCACAAGCGTGAAGTAGAACCTGGTGTCTTGATTTTCAGTGGTACTGGGTATCTGCAACTCCCACTGAAGTACGACGGGAGCCACAGGTGCTCAGTAGTTCTGAAAACCAGGCCACATTCGGACATCCTGATGAACATTTGTTAAAGAATTCTGCATAATGTCACTTATCACTTTCCCTACTTCTTCTCTTTATACGCCTTTAAAAACCTGAAGTTTTTACTGGAAGTGGAAAAACATTTCACTACCAATTTGCAATATGTAATATGTAATATGTAATACATATAAAACCATAAGCAGCATAGAAGAATGCAAATAAGACAACTAGGGACTTCCAGTGGAACATGCAGATGGGAAATAAAAGGTCCAGAACAACAAGCGTGACTCTCCTTCACAGTCTGCCTACTGAAACTGGGGAATCCTTTGCCACAAGTGAATTTCTTATTATTTAAATTGTCCAAATATTTGAAAATATTTGGACAAATCAGTGGAAAGAAGTCAACTGAGCTTTTTTACCATGACTCTTTTTTGATTCAGGAAACCCTGAGCAACAAGTGACTGAAGGCTGGTATAATATTCCAGCACTGAATGCTTTTCCTGTTCTTATCCTCTAAGCATCTGTCCTTGGTGACTGATGGTGACATGAGAAAGACCTTTGACATTACCTTGTATGACCATTCTGGTGGTGTTAGATCCTTCTACAAAATAAATTATTTAAATCAACGAAACAAAAATATTATTAAATAAATAAATCAGAAGTGTCACTACTAAACCGAGATGGAGATGTATTTGGTAGTAAAAATGCTAAACAGGTCCATAGGTATTCAAAAAAACAGGCATCTTAGTTGAAATCATTTTTCAAGAAATTCAGCAGAACTGCGCCAGGACACTGGGCACTGCACATGCACAGCCCTGAGCCCATGGAGCAAGTTCGGCCAAGCACCGTCTGCGAGCAGGGCAGCTGCTCACCGAGTTCACACGCAGTAGATCCAAAGCATCAAATGCTGGAGCCGCTGCTCGCAGGCAGACAGCTCCCAAAGTCTCCTATAGAACTACAGACACAGCAACACAAGCCTTAAAATGGCGCTGCAAATCAGCTTATGCTAACATAGAGCTATTTCAGAGACCAAAATGCCTCCTTGCAGTTCTGGTGTAACAGAAAACACTGGCTGGTCACATACAGGAAAGGCTGAAGCATGAAGGCGAGATAGCTGTCTGAAGCACGGTCTCATCAAGGAAGTTTTCCCTTAAGGAAGCAGCTTAAAACTGTGCTACGAGTAGGCCAGCTGGAGGAACAAATGGATTCAGTGTATTTCCAGAGCTCATTTCTGATTTTATTTATTTATGACCTAATAATGTCTGCAGAAGCTGTCCATAGCAGCAGACTCCAGAGTGGGCTCCCTGGCGTGAGAGAATTCTGTCAGCACTCTATGATGGTGGTCTCTTAACATTTAGACACATTCAAACTTGATGAAAAAAATCTAAAATACAGTTCTGCATTGAAACTAATGCTTAAAGGTGTTGCACACTTACTGTGAAAGTGCAAATGGAAGACAACTAATATGGGGTTGCATTTGTAGCTATTTTATAGTTAAGTTAACCAGTCTTCTACCTGCTTGTTAAATCAAGAAAAGCATTGTAAATTAAAATCTACTGTGCCTGAAATGTTGTATAGTATGGAGAGAAGGAATGGTGTACAATGAACTATAGCAAGGTCTTGTTACATGCAATTGTGTTATCATATGGAATTTAGCCTCAAACTTGATGAATATACATGGTGAAAAGTCATGAAATCACACGGAAGGTGTGATTCCGTATGATAACACATGAAGCAACGACAGTATGGTACTCCTAGTATGGCAGGGCAGAACTGGATGAAAACTGTCTCACTGTTCAGGCCATTGTAGAGGGACACATTTGCTTGTGGCTGTTCTCCCCTGCACATGAATGCACTGAAACTTTGGAAAAAAAGCTTCTTGCTCAGCTCCCCCCAATTAGCAGCAAAGAAGAAAGATGGACACTAGTCCAGAATGGTTCTTTGTAGATGAAGGTGTGAGGCAAAACTAGTGTCCATTTTGAATAGAGTGCACTATTTATCCTCCCACATACTGGAATACTTTTCAGTAATTCCCAGGCATTTCTCTTTCTACATGGCATTGAAGCCAGCTAAAGAAATCAGGATTTGCTATCATCAGTCTTTTCTTTAAGCAGCAGATACATCCATTCCCTCTGCTTTAATTTCATCTGCAAAACAGTGCAACAGTTTTGTCAGACAGCTGGAAGTTCCATGTTCTCACAGCAGCGTGTCCTGTAGCCTGGCCAACAGCCTGGGAGCTCACAGGTTCCCTTTCCAGCACTGCAATTCGCTTGCCCTCAGAATGGCCAGATTTCCCTGTAGCTCGATCTTCTGTTTTCAAATGAAAAAAAAATACTTTTATTATAGTAATAGGAATGTTGTGAGAATTAACTAAACCTGACCTGAATCATACTTCCATATTATGTCAAAACATGGGAAATCAGGTAAAGTTGGTTTGGGTAAGGAACACAGTGTAAAGCTTCTCTTAGTTAATGGGCTTACCAGAAGCCCACGGGATACAAGCAGAACATGTTCAGGGCTTTGGGAGGTTTGGATAAGGCCCCACAAGTGTTCTGTTGCTTAGATTGTGTTTTTTTAAACTTTCCACCCTACTGGGTTCCACTGAGGCAACACAGCATCTTTATGTGCCAAATAAGTAAAACACAAGGTGAAGAAATGATAACTCCTCAAAACTCGCTCTTGTCCACCAGTTATCAAGTAATTCATTAGCTGTGAGCAGGGTTGAGTTTCCAAAGTAGTCTCAATACTTATTTTGCTAGGAAAAAAGCCCACGACTTGATATATCTCATTTCTGCTAACAACTCGACCTATTTTCAACTCAGTGCTTTAATTCAGCAGAGAATATTTTACTTACAGTGCTATGAAATTAGTTCATGACATCATTTATGTCAGTTTATTTTTTAACACCAATTTAACTTTTCAGAAAATTCATACTACTTAAAAGCAAAAAAACCACAAACAACAAACTACTACCTTTGTGGAATTCATTGCAATGCCGTCAGCATTTATTTAGTGAGAGCAGAGCATTGTGTACTTTCCAGCCTCACTAACTGTTTCCCAGACTGGATTTTTAAAGCACAGGTCTCCCTTTCTTACTAGCTCAAAAGCTTTTCTTTTAAGCTTGCTGTAAAAGGCATAAGAAAATTAGGGTCAGTAAATGGATACGTACTATTTTTCAATGGTGAGGCAAAAACTATGTATTATGGGATCACTGTGAAATCAGAAAGTTCACAGGACTGGGAGAGCTTCAGAAGAACTCTACAAAGTGACTCAAGTTCTGAAAAAGGTGTCTCTCAGAGAGATTTAAAGGAAAAAAGGTTATGAGGTTAAAAAGTGATTTAATCTTGGTCACTAGGTATCCACATAAGGAATAGATAAATGATATTGTATGGATTTTTAAAGTAGCACCCAGAGCTTTAAGAAGATACAATAACTGAAGGTAGAAGCTAGAAAAAAATAAACTGAAAATATATGATTTTGCTATTCTGTAACTCAGTCATCCAAATCACTTGGCTAACTGAAAACTAACCTGTTGCCACCATGTGTAGTATTTCCACCAAATTTTGTTTACCACAAATCCTTTATACTTACTATTTGTTTTGATTTCATGTCAAAGTAATATTTTCCATTAAACAATTCAACAATTCTGTCCTACCAACCACTACATTTCAGCAAGAAGAGCCATCATTAATTTGTGTCCCACTGTTTCCTGACTAGTGAGCTAAAACTCCACTGAGTTAATAACAGCCACTGGAACTGAAACAACAACAACAAGACGATGACAAAACAGACGGATCTCAATTTAGGCATTTAAGTCCCAGTCAGATGTCTTACTAAAAAACAGGTTTTGGGTCGAACACAGGTCATTGACTCAGTTTAAGAATTACTAGGTATGTTTAATTCTGTAGCCTTGTCTGGTATAAGAAGTCAGTTTAGTCATACATAGTGGTTGCTTGTATCCTGAAAGTCAAGTGTACTGCTGTTCAAAATGTGATAAACTCAGCTCCAAATTCTTACAATCTGTGAAATCTGCTATGAAGTTGCTATTCTTCATTGAATAGTGGTAAATTATAACCAATGTGAGCCACAGAAAAATATAGGAGTGTATAATATCCTTATACTCTTACAAAAGATATATTTTTCAGAACAAAAACAAAAAGCAGAAAATATCATGACAAAACAAAACATTTTTCATTTTTCACTTTTTGTTCTGCCATCAAGCTGTGTTACTTTCAGCTACATCATGTGAGCATTGCCTTATTCGGCCTAATCTAAACTAAGTTGTCAGTAGAAATGGAATAATAAAAAAGCAAGATATCAGAAAAGGCAGGAAAATGTTAAGAGATCCCTGTAAGTGCACATATTAAGAGTATGTAGGTTCATAAAAACACACCTTGACTGCATTCTTGCCCTGTGTCTATTCCTTGTTATTGTATTTGCATAAATGTGGTATCTGAAAGTCTGTAAATTCAATTTACTCTTTCTGTATCATCTGCCTCCTTTATGCCATTTATATTCTTAATTATGTGGTAACAATACAAAAAGATAATGAAACTAAAGCAAAGGCATTCCTAAATAAAGGGTGTTAATATCAAATCCAGTGTTTAAACTTGCTTTGTATTTGGTTTCAGTGACCATTACTGTTTAACAATAGAAGTATTAACAAGAAATATCAACTATAAATGTTTATTCGAGAATATGATTTGAAAGTAATATTGACCTGTGCTCTACTAATCACATAACAAATGAAAAACTGGATCATGTGACCTGTGTTTTCAATCAAAACTAGTAAAGACAGAATCAATTTCTAACAGATTTTGCGTCATACTATTCATGCACAACTGACACACAAAAATTACATAGAAAATACTTCCAAGAAACTAATACACCTATTTGTGGCCATTTAAAAAAAAAAGAAGCTAACTTCATCAAATAAATTATTTGCATCAAACTATGTTTTTAGTTCTATTCCCAAAACACAGAAGCAGCTACTGAAAATGTAATTGTCGCATCCTAGTGAAGGATGCCTGTCACATTTTATCAAAGTAAAATGTTCTGGAGTTTCATTCACATGGCTTTAATTTTTAATTTTAAGGTAAAACATAAAATTAATATTTTATTGCTTTTTCCCCCAAACTTTTCATTTCAAAATGTCTTCAGCAAAAATTGGTGTTTTCTTTTACTCTCCGACTCTCCTTCCCAATCTCCCTCAGGACTTAAATCCACATGGAACTCAATTTAAAGAACTGAAAGTGGGAAGAATGCGTTCATTTCAGGACAGGATACTTTAAGTGTTGGCTGGTGGGTGACAGTGCCCATTGTTCTGTTATGCACAGATAGGACTAAATTCTCTGCAGACTAAGGCAGCAACAGACAACAGATAACTTACGCTAAAGAAATCGAGTTAAGTAGGTGAAACATGTCACGTGGAACCTTGAAAATCTGTGAAGAAATTTTCTGTGCCTTTAGAAAGAAGCAAAAAGTACCACATTTTCTTAATAGGTTTCTTAGTGCTGCAATGCAGGAAGTAGTTTATTAGGCATCCTAGACTTCTTTAGTCACACAAAGGTTTTTGAGAACTATTGCAGGGGCCAAAGTCCCTGAGTACACTTGGAAGAACAAGCAAGAAATCCAATAGCATAGATTGCACGGGAAAAAGAAGCCCCTGACCCTTTGCTATTAGAGAGCAGCGTATGGGCCGTGCTCTCGGGGTGTGACAGGCAGCAGAGCTCTTGCTCGCCTACACTTTCAATGTGTTGCCGTACTTCATTATTTTAACGGATTTTCTTTTTGTTGGTTACTATTGTGTATCCTTCTATTAGTATATGTTAAAATAGAAATGAAATAGGAAGTATAAAGTACACCTCAGTTTAAATTACATATAAAAATCCATCACGCTGGCATTGCCCCATTATGCAGAGGCTACCCTGCTCATTAACATTCATGAAAACAGTTCATGAGTCACCTCAGGGCTTATGCTCCCGGTATAGGCAGAGGCTGAGGCTGTCGTGGCAATAATACCCTTGGTACCAAGATGGAGCATGCCATCTGCACTGCAGAAAGAGCTCCGGCAGCTAGTAAATTACCAGGGAGGCATTAGCTTTAGCCCAGAAGGGTCAAAGTTGTGATGGTAGCAATAATGGCTGTAACAGCATCTTCAAGCCCATTAGAGGAACATCAGGAGCACAAGCTATTATTCAGGGCGGGAAGAAAAGTGATTTGCAAAATCAGAATTAAAATCAGAAGATGGTCTTATAGCTTTTGTATTATTATTTTCAAATTAAGCAATAAAAAGTAGTTTGAATGTATTCTATTAATTCATACACACTGTTTTCATTCTTGCGTAGTCAACACAACAAGGGGTGAATTAATGTTACTTTGTTCTGACACTGCTGTGATTACAAAAAGCTAATTTATAAAAATATTTATATTGCTCATTAAGGAAGAAGGTCAGAAGTTCTAAGCTCCAGCTGCAATCAACACAGTTCATGGCTCTGAATTTTACAAGTTCTGAGCTGTGAATTGTGCTGATTGCAGGCACTGCTCTGGATTGTTCGTAGCCAGTCAAACTCTCCAACTTCTGCAAACCATTTTATAATATACCTTATTGTATTGTGTTGTGCAAATCCTACTACTATGATGCAAACGTTAATACCATGAGGTACAACAATAAAATTCATTCTGTATCGGCGTAAAAAGCACACGTGGGCTTTAGAAATTATAAAAAAAAAAAAGGCGATAAAGCTATGAACACTTCGACATGCTGACATGCGAAGAAAAGTGAGGTATTTGCATAGAAAAGAAACTGAGGAACCAAAACAAAGTGAAAAGAAAAACCAAAGAAACTCCAGAAACAAGGAGGTTATGAAACTGCGTGCCTGTGTCTGCATGCTCATGCACAAAGTCTTACACTGTAAAAGCACTCAGCTGTGTGCAACCAAAGTAAACCAATCACTGGACAGGCATAAGAACAACGGATGCAATGGCAAGTGGCGATGTTCTTAAATGTTGGCACTGAGGCGGCATCATCATGGGGGCAACTGAGAGGAGAAGACGACAAAGCGGGGGAAAAAATATGCAAATCTATTGTGAAAGAAGAAATGTCCCTGCATACAATGTGACATTTTAGTTGCATAAATTCTCAGTTTTAACTGCATCTTCAGTACTTTGCTACAATTCATTTTTAATTACTGGGGTATCTTTTTATATTTTAGCAAGTACAGGCAGGATAAGATTTTTCAGAGAGGATGTATTATTTTGTAACTAAGACAAATGTTATAAATGATGGAAGACTTCAATAAAAATAGGCATGCACTCCTACAAAAGTAAAGTTTCTTTTCTTCCTCTAATAATAGCAGAGTGATAAACTTTAAAATGACACAGATAACCTGTACAGGGAGACCTGGCAGCCCTCGATCATCTCCATGACAGGGTTACCATACACAGCAATAGAGAAGAAAAGACTTTAACCTGGTTGCATGGTTTGTCCCATCCGTTTCAGGATTTCACCAACAATGTGTAAAGCAACACCTTAGTTCTCACACACAGAGCCAGCGCGAAAAAAGAGGCCTAAAGTCTCAGTTTAGTTTTACAGTGTTGCACTGCAATATTATGTAATATTCTGTTGTTCCAGCATTATAAAGTGTTTCATAAATAAAATATTAAGTTTTTAACACTGAACTGTATCTTTTACATAGAAATTTGTGATGTTTATATACAAGCAATTACAAGAGTTCAGTCTTTTGTGAAGGTTTGGCATACAGGTTTATTTTTTATTTCAGTGCAAAATTGTAAGTACTTCTATTATAAATGGGTCTGTACAATTTATATTACTTTTACAAACTACTTACAGCATGTACATAATGACACCTATGCTCCAAAAGCCACACTGTTGGCTGTAGTCATAGGCACTGATAACTTCAGAGGCTGCCAACCAAGCAGAAAAAAATAGTATTAATAATACAAAAAAAAACTTTTAAATGCTTAAACACAAAGCATGAAGAATGTGCTGATGTGGTATAATTTATTCCCATATGTAAAGAGGAACCAACAGCAGATGTTTAAATGAATAATGTACAGACCTTAACAATTCATGCTGATGTGTCCTCACTTTTATCATTTAGCTGTTAAGGGGGTTGTGACATCATGACAGTAGCTGTATGATTAAACTTAGTATTCTTTTTCCCCACGGTAAATTATTAAAGCAGTATTTGTAACACACTGACTTAAAGTACTCTTCCAGATATAAATGTAGTATATAAGAACACAGGGTTTTGGCAAAACACAACAGCCTCTGTTTGCACATATTAGCTTGGATATATCACATGATGAACAAAATAAATGCCAAAACACTCTAAAATAAAGATTTTCAAACCTATTTATTTATATCCTAGATCAAAAAGTCACAAATTATAATCTATTCACTAATCACTTCATATTTTTTCAGTCACATATCAAAAAGATGCTGATTTGGGGTCATCTTTGTGATTTTTTCTCTACTGTATCATGGGAGATGTGGTTATGAGTTCACAGCAAAAACTGTGGTCTTCACTTCCAGAATCAATGGAGGTGACATACTTAGCCCCAATAAGAAACTGAAGATAAAAACCTTCACACAATAGAAAAGGAGATTGACAGGGGCGATTTTATTTGGTTTTGTCCCACCAAATCAAAAACCTTGGTTAACTGTCATCTCGTTTTTTTATGTTCTAAGGAGCTACCAAGCTTCAAATATCTAACTATTATGTCAAGGAATTTAAAACAGTTAACTTCATGGTTTGATAATGCCACAACTGGTAAAAAAAAGACTTAAAAGGAGATTTGAAGGAGAACCATTAATATTGCCAAATTGCCAAAGCCCACACTATTCTCTCATTTTTAATTGATCATTTTGAATACTTTTTAAACCAGCAGTAATTCGTGCTATTAACATCCTAGGAAAAGATACAAATTTATTGAAGTTTATATCTTGATATACATGGACCACACAAAAGGACTGAATTGGGAAATTGTTATTACTTTTATAATTTTTTTTTACTAATAAGCCAGTCTGATCAAATTGTGAATTTCCACAAGTCTCATACAGAAGAAAGGAGCATACAAAAGATGGAAATAAGAATCAAAGAAAAACAAGCAGAGAGAGCCAAAATAAGAAAGGAAAAATGACGAGCAACTAGCAAGGGACATAACTAAAAATGAAACAATCTAGAAGTATATGAGTAGTAGGAGGACAACGAATAAAGATGCTGGTGGTGTATTCAACCAAGAATGCGACTGATAGATGATGCTTAGAAGGAAAATGTATTTAATATCTTCTTACATCAATCTTAACCAAAATGTCAACTACAAGCAGTGGAGAGCACAATCAATATCAATGACAAAGGGGCAAGGCCTCAGGCAAAATGTTAGCAAGTACTGAGGATGAAAATTTTAAGATCAGACATAACCAATAAAATTCATTCTGGAGTACTTTAAAAAGTGACAAGACTTTTCAGAGCTATTAGTGGTTCAAGAACTCCTAGTGGAAGGCAGGTAAAATACTTGAAAACTGAAAAAGGCAATCCTGGTATCTATCTGTAAGAGGGTGGAAAAGCTGGCATCAAAGTATTACTGATGCGTCCCATTAATTTTAACACCCAGGACAATACTGGAAATAATAAACACCTAGAAGAAAACAAAGAGGTAAGTAACAGCTATTATGCACCTGTCAGGAACAAATCTCCATGTAGCATGTGTTGACAAGCTTCGGGATTAGAGGAGGAACACTAAATATCACGTCTCTATTTCAGTAAGGCTTTTGATACTGATTCACGTAACTTTTCATAATACTATCTACATAAAAATATCACAGGAACAATGCACACATGCTTATAAAACACTCTTCTCAGAAAGTAGTTGTAACTTGTTGTCAAAGTGGAAGGCTGCATCAAGGGGTGTTTTGGGGGTGCCTGTCCTAGGCACGATACCGTTATAATTGATGACCTGGATGATCCAAGAAAGAACAAGTTTATTAAATCTGAAGAGAACATCAAGCCAGGAATGACTGCAAGTGTATTGAAAGACAAGCTCAGAAAGTAAGCACAGGGAGAAGAGCTGGTCAGGCAGCAGCTCAAGGACTGTTGCAAACCACAAGCTGAACATGACTTAACCATTCCAGTGCTACCGAAAGTCCTGGTTTAAGCCGGCAGCTAAGCACCAGACAGCCGCTCACTCACCCCTCCCTTTCCCCCTAACGGGGTGGGGAGGACAAACGGACAGAAGGTAAAACTTGTGGGTTGAGATAAATGGCAATTTAATAAGACAGCAGAGGAAAAATACTAATATTAGTAAGTACAATAATGATAATAATTAATACACAAAACAAGCTATATACAATACACTTTTCTTACCATGCTATGACTGATTTGCAGTCAGTCCCTGAGCAGCAGTTGCGGAACCCTGAAATCACAAATTTCGTGAAATTACCAACACAATTCCAACTCTGGGACAAGAGAGGATTCGAACTCATGGAAATGAGAAAAGCAGATATCTTCCTGCCCTTGGGCCAACCCCCATTCATAAGCTGATCATGGTGTCTATGGTATGGAATATTTCCATTGGCCAGCTTGGGCTCTCCATCATAGCAACAACTGAAAACATCAGTGTTATCAACATTCTGCTCGTACTAAATCCAAAACACAGCAGCTACTGGGAGGAAAATTAACACTATCCCAGCTGAAACCTGGACACCAGACAACACCTCTGCGAGGCAGGATTAGCGTAAAACAGCCATGCTGGTACGAAACCTTGTTGTGTACACCTGACCTTTGTGAGGCGGCCAAGACCAAAAGTCCTCCCCTTGTCTGGGTTAGAACCCTGTTTATATATGCCAGGTGAACAAGAGGCCAATGGCCTGATTCCCAGCGCTTTCCTCTTGTTTTTTTTATGTGGACCTCAGTCTCCTTAAATAAAATCATGCAAAGACAGTCATCACCTGTGTTTTAGACACTGGCCTCAGATCTGCAGTGATATGAAACAATCCTTCCACTCGGCCCAGCATTGGTGAGGCTTCCGCTAGATATTGTGCTCCACGTTGGATACGCCTGTTTTGACATGCTAGGTGCCGAATGGAGCACGGCGAGTCAACCGCAACGATCAGAAATGCAGGAGAGCACTTGGAAAAATCATTTTATGTGGTCTAAAGAACAAGAGACCCAGGCAGAAGTGTGGTATCAGATTGCTGAAAATAGAAAGGTGGCTACTTGTTCTTCATATCTGTGATGGATAGGGTGAGAAATAAGAGTCTGAAAATGTGAAGCACAGTTCCACCCTTTTCCTTACCCCCACACATAGGCTCCCACTGCCTCCCTTAGGTCAGCTCTAGCAATTATATGGCTGCAGGTGAGATAGCTGAAAATTTATAATGAAAAAAGTGATTAGATCATGGCCTGGAGGTTTAAGCTTAAGCTGATTGTCAAACCGAAGGTTCAGGGCAGACAGGAGGAAAAATTTCTAGGAGGATAATGAAGCATCAGAATAGAATGCCAGGGAAGATTATGGAGTCCCCATTACTGGAAGTCTTTAAGTACACTTTGCACAAATACTCATCAGAAGTGACTGAAGTACAGCTGCTTCTTTCTTTGGACAGAGAAATAAATCAAATTATTTGAGGTCCCTTCCAGTGTTGAGATGCTACTTTTCTGTTATCATTAGTAAATCGGAAAGGAATTTCAACCCATGCAACCCCCTCATTTAAACAATTATTTAATACTACTAGTATTTCATCAACCAATGTGTCAGAAGGACTAATTATCTTCCTCCAAAAGGGATTTATTTTTTGCTTCAGCCTGCTATAAACAAGCTGTGAAATGCATTGCTGGTATATAACATTAAGGAAAAGAACTTCATAGAATTCAAAAATGAATGCTATATTGAATAACGAAGCGAAGTCTGTTATAGCATGCAGTATAAATCAGAAAGGAGTACAAATCTTTATATCATGGAATGCAAAGCGATCATTGCCTAAATAGGCAAAGAAAAAACGCTGAAAAGCATGTCCTTTGGACAGACTACATCATAATTATCTGCTTTCATGGTTTTTTCCAACTTCCATTTCGACATCAAATAATCATCAGTGCCCTACACTGGAATAAACACATTTTTTGGATGGAAATTTTCTAAGAAGAACCTGGTTTAGAATTTAATCCCATTGTTTAGCTGGAGTTTCCTGAAAGTTTCTGCAGTGTGTCAGAAGTTACTAATTAGCTTTATGTACCCAGAGGGAGGTACTGGGATTCAGGCAGCCCTGTTGGCTTCAAAAAAACACCCAGCAACAGAGAAAAAGCTGATCTTGTAGAAATGGAATATGTTACTTACAATGAACTTAACTTAGCAATAATATAAGGTAGATTGAGGCAGTCTGAAGACAATAACATGTAGAATGGAAACGCGAAGTGAATGTTGCCTTCATGGAGGGCATGATAAAGCTCATGACAAAATAAGAAGAAATTGGTTCTGTATATTGCTGAAGAGATTATACAGAGTGCCTGATGGACTAGGGGAGCAGAGACAAAAAAAACCCCAAAAACCAGCAAAAAAGAACTGCCTGACAATGAACAGTACAGCACCATTAAGCAACATCATCCATCGAGAACCCAGACTTCTCTACAACAAATTCTAAGATCTGAACAAAATGTTGCCTAACTGCTGCCTGTTGTAGTAGACATAGAGTTAATTTCACGCAGCCTGTAGGTATAGATCAGAAAGTGACTCCCCACCTGACACAGCATGTCACTGCTCGTGCTCTGCAGAGGTACAACCAGCTGGAATAGCTCCTTGTCCTCACTGCAGGGACCCACTTGCTCATCCCCTTTAGGGACTGGACAGTGGATGGAGTGACAGCACTCCTCAGTCAGCTGCCTCAAGCTGTGGTTGGCAGCAGACCCCAGTTCTCCTCTTTTTCCCATGAGTAGCTGAGAAGTACGGAGTTGTTCCGTCTCTCTTACACAGAAGGGGGTTTGAAAAGAATTAGTTACCTTGCATTAAAACTGGCTCTTTGAATCTCTGACTGCCTCTGGCCACCAATATATGCACTTGACTTCAGATTCTTTGGTCAGTAACATCTCCTGTCAACTTTGTCTAGGCTTTAAGTATCCATGAACCTTCCAAAGCAGACTTAAAGGATTGCACAACCTTAAATACTATTCAAATTCTTAACTAAGGTTTTGAACTTCCAGAACAGCAAGAGAAAGAAGGAACACGCGTAGGCAAACATACCACAAGTTAATTTAAATAAATCAATGCTTGTATTCTTCAGAGCCCCATTTATCTCCACTCCAGTTAACTGAGCCAGTAGAGGCAGGCTGTTAAAGCCCATGACTGTTAGAAGAAACCTTATCAGAAAAGCACTACTCATCACCTGTCTCTGAAAAGGGGATGTAAAGAACCAATGCAGCTGTTCTGCTTACCTACCAGAAACACATGCCTCAAAAGAACTATGAAGCCTGACTGAATAACAGCACAAAGAAACAAAATTATTTGCAACAGATCTTAGGTCATCTCTCATGTTATTTGACAGAGGTGCCATCCAAACGAAAATGGTGATTCTATACCCTTTCAACAAAAGCTACAAATAGCTGAAGACATTATATTGTTCTGTAGGACAAAAACTGAGCTTGCAAGGCACGTACCTTAGCTTCCTTTCCTTAGAATAGATCTCAAAAAAGGAGAAAGAATCCTATCTGAAATTCAGAATACACAAACTGGAAGTGAAACCTGCATATTGCTCTTTCTGTAGCCAACAGTGAAAGATAACTCTGTCAAATAAGCCTAGACCGATTTCAAGAAGTTGAGGGGAAGCGGAGAAAAAAACCCATGCAGCTATTGGGTCAAGGATGGTTCTATCATTCCCTTCAGAAAAACCTTAGGAGCTCAGAAGACGTGTGATTCCTGGCTGGAGGTACAAGGCCTTTGTGGAACCTGGCTACCATCACAAGAGAAAGAGTTGAGAGACCTGACCCTTGCAGATCTCGCAGCCAGTCTACATATTTTTAACAATTTGTGTTGGTATCTCAGATGAAGAAAGACTATAAGGGGTCACTCCTACTGCACAGCACTAAGCAAAAGAAACCAAATGGCACGTAGAGTGGAGTGTATATGGGCAAGCATTTGGAGAAGCCACAAAAATCCACTGTTTTTTCATGTATGTAACACGTATTCAGCATGTTTAAAACCCCAGCAAGTATCAGGATTTTGCCAGCTGGCTTGCCCTCATACCTATCAATACCTGTTGCAACCTGTCCCCTCCAGATCCTCAGAAGAAGGCCTGATCTCTGGTAGACCACAAAGAGAGAAAGAGACAGTGTGAGCAGTCTGCCAGGGATCCAACGGTTGCACTGTACTGTGAAGAAACACAGTGTTAATCTGTGGAATTCGCTGCAAAGTGGAAGCTATAGCTTAGTAAAATGGATTCATCAGAAACAGATACTATGAACATTCACATTTATATGATGCAATATGCATATGAAACATGAATTCTTATAATGATGGACAATTTATTCCACAGCAGCTACACAAGATTTGATGAGTTCCACTAAAGGGTTGTTACCAGTTATACCTCTGCCTTTCTCTGAAGCTGATGCTTTGCGTCTCAGAGATAATCGTATGAGATTAGAAACATATGTTGTTTGAGCTTGCATGACAATTCCTATGAGAAAAGAAAAGAAAAAAAAGGGGCTTAGAGGTCCTATGACTCCTTGTGATCTGGAAGGAATCTAGCGAGTTGTAGCTCTTAAAAAGACCGAAGTGCTGAACTTACCCATGTATGTAGGGGTCCCACAGGTAGACTGAAACATGTTTTCACTACTGCCAGTCTTTTGTACAGCTAAGCTGAAGTCAGCCACCTAGTAGAAAAAAAAAAAAAAAATGTTGTTAAAACTAGCAATAAAGATGGACTTCTTAGTGCTTTTGTTGAGTGCAGAACTTGCTGTTTGTAGTCAAAATGCTGCCAAAAGTCTGAGAAAAGACAGTAAAAATGAGACTTTCATATAATGATCTTCGGTCTCTTCCGTCCCTCTTCTTCCACAAAGATACGCAAGCTTGTGCCAAACCCCACTAACATTTGTCCTGTAATTACTTTGCTGGTCCATTTGTTCCACTACCTATGTGTTTTTTTAATATAACATTTTTCCTTGACATTCAAGCTCACGTTAAACTAAGGGTCCTCCAAGGACACAGTTCAAATCCCTGCCGAGCATTTTACTTTCTCTATGAATAAAGCATGTTGGAAAGCCCAGCTACAGCAGACCGATGGTGGAGACGCTACGTTGCTGTGAGCAAGGAGGTACAGAGACAGGACTTAGAAGGTCAAGATAAATAAAACCAAGTTGCTGATAGATCAGCGTGCTGCTTGTTAAGAACCTAAATGAGAACCTAGACTGTTATATGGACATGGACAACTCCTCAACTAACAGCTACAGCACGCTCTCGGTGGGTCTGTTCCCCCTTACGGCTGTTGGGACATATAGCAGCAGGAAAGACAAATGGCTGGAAACGTGCCTCCATCGTCTCCACCAGAAAGAGATGCTCCTTGTCGTGGCTCAAACCCAGCTAAGCAGCAGACCTTGCCCCTCCGCCTTCAGGGGTGTTTCAGGGCCAGCCACTCATTGGGTCACCAGCTTTGGCCCACTAAAATTTTCATCTCACCTTATATCGCACAAATGCATGTGTGCTTGTCCATTAGACTGCTATGGATTTGCTGTCTCTCAAAATGCTCTTTAAGAAAAAGAAGATGGAAAATGAAAATTTCACTTCCTAGGGGTTGTTTTCTGTTTGTTGTTCTGCTGGTCTGAACCAGACAACAGAATACAACACCTCCTCCAACATTCAACCAAAAGGTGATGGCTAGAAAATCTTAACTAAAATCAGTGTTACTTTTGCTTTGATTTAAGATGAACCACACTAATTTTATTCTATACAGAAACAGAGTGAGCAAATTGAGAGAGAGAGAGGATACACCCACATTTAGAAACTCTAACTTTTGTCTTTTGTCCAGTTATAGCCCTGTAGTTCACTGGAACAGACATTTGTGTGTCCACCCTCTCCCAACCCTCAAAAAAGTCTTTATAGTGGGCAAAGTTTTAATTACAAAGCTGGGGAGGGTTGAGGGCTTTTTCTGGGTTGTTTTTTCTGTTTTTTTTTTTTTTTTTGAAAAAAAGAAACTTAGCTGCTTCTTTTCATTTTACTGGTGTCTATGAGTGAAAACTCCTTCCCCCAGTTTACATTACTTAATATATTAGGTAGGAATACCACTGTTGGATTTTGTCTCCTCACACCTTTAAGCACCTTGTATTTGAGTTATTAGTGAAACGAAAGTGAATTGAAATGAGACAAAATTATGGTTGCCTTTAAAAGTTACCTGTAAGGAGACAAAGCTAAAAGTCTGTGTCTTTCAAATAATTGTCACGACATAAGAAGCCCAGCATCAAAGCCCTGGAACTAAGAAAAGTTGACTTAAAATTTTAGAGTTGTGCTGTACACCATGAAGATTTACGTCAGAAATCTAGTGTATCTGCATTCCAGGGTATTACAATTCAGTCACTGTATCTCTTTTCTTAACAGGAGGAAAAATGAAGGGGAGGGGGGAGGGTAGCAGCTCCTATGTTCTAGCACACCTTTGCAGGCATTTTGGGTGTTCTAGAATAGACTGTCATTACCTAAACTCACTTCCTTCTTCCCTGTCCTTTCCCATGTGACAAAACCATGAGAAGTGCTGATACTCAAAATGAGATACGATATCAAAAAAAAAAAAATAAAAAATCCACTCACAGTATCTTCCATACAGGTATAACACTCCACAAACAGCAAACTGGAAACACAACTCTTTCCTTTTGGAGAGTCAGCTTTCCTGATAAAAAGTTACTTAAACTCTGTCTTTTTTCTGCAAAAAACTGGAAGCAGCCAGGACCTGCATAAGAAACACAGCAAACAGAGTTCTGTTCTCTCAGTTTCTCCCACCACGAGTTACTGAGTTGTCCACACTCTTCAGTGCCTGAAATGCTTCCCAATATGGACTTTTCTACCCAAGATAGTACATTCATGATCCAATAATTCAGTTCTACAAGGTTATTTTAGAAGATGCCTACATTTTCACAGTAGCTACTACTAAAACAGCAAATCAGCAATGGATAATTAGTACATGATTTATTAGGCATCAAACACTGTTTTTTTTCAATAAACTGATGTAAGCATACGGCACATTGTGTTTAGGTAGTAAATATTTATTAAAATCAAAAGACTCCTTTAATATATTTGTATTTCAATCAAGGGCACAGTCTAAATAGGCTTTTTTTTTCTAAATCACTAAGATTTACATTTAATCAACAATATTCCTAATTTAAAAATTAATTACATCTTACAGCACCTGCTGGCTTCCTGTAACTAATGGCTTGGGATTATACTAATATAGATCTAGATGAACAAGGTATGGTTACTTTAAGGATTTTTTTTTTTTAATTGACCTGGAAATATGCTTACCTTTTTTTAAAAAAAATAAGCCTTTTTCAGCAGTGGCACTTAGCTTCCAAAATGAAGGGGGTTTTACCCTAATAACACCACTAGTAGCTCATTTCAAAAGCTGCTAATAGGTATCAAAGTCCGGTCTCCCAGTAATACCTGGATATTAAAACCAGTTCTTGAAGCAGAACTGCTACAATTGTTGTCGTACCTTTATGTCTAATTTCATTTGCTTCATCGATGTGACTGCTTTTAACTAAAATGTTTTCCAGTTTTAGATCTCTGTGAACAGTATCTGCCAAGAGAGCATAAGAAATGAAATCTTATCAGTTGCAGTGAAGATATTCTGACAGAAATGGTTTACACTCTTTCAATAGAGTAATTGCTTTGAGCAATTCCAGTGCATTTTACGCTGAACTACAGGAAGCCTAACCAAAAACATCCTTCCCATTTCATCCAGGCAGTCACATAAGTATTTCACATTTTCAGATCTCATTGCTCCCCATAATCCTGTAAAAAAGGAAAAAGTTCATATTGGTTCAGTCTTTAATATCAGTAGATCACATCATCTAACAAAAAAGTAGGGTTTATACTGTATAATTATCAAATTTGCGCATATTTTCATACCTGTGGTTTATTTTTAGATCCAAAAACAACAGAAGTTTTTGCCCTTTCAGTGAGTACACAGAAGAAATAAGGGTCTAAACAAGGCACTATTCCACAACCCTGCATATCTCTACGGAAAACAAGGTAAATGAAGGATTCCTGGAAGTAGTATGCTGTAATAGAGATGAATAATTGCAGTGTAAAGAACTCCAGAACTATTCCCAGTCCTATGCTATCTGCCAATTCCAAAGTTTTGGCTGGATATGTTAACTCTGTTGTGGAATGTGCAGAATTACAGTGCTTTTGTGTGGTGGATGATAATGCTAAGGTTTCCTGAATCCTAAATGCAACACACACTGTTAAGAAGTATCAGAAACAATCCACTTCTGCATTTTTACCTCCTCTAATAGACTATACACTTAACAACTAAACTAAATTAATGTTATAATGCAAAGCAGTTGCAAGTTAGGAAATAATAATACATGTTATTATCCATAGCTGGTACAGAAAGAGAAATGAAAGAAAAACGGTAGCAGTTACTGCATCAGTAAGAAAAATAAAGCTCTAAAAAAGCACTCATGGTATATTTTACTTTTTCTTTACCGGGCTGTCTTTATATTATGAAATAAATAATAGATAGGAATAGCAATCAGTAACTGTTGTTAAATGTATGAACACTCAAAATCAACGAACATATGGGAGAGACAGAGGAACTTAATTACCATTTTTGTGAAGATATGCTATTGCTGAAGCAAGACTCTGAATGATGTGCCTTGTCTCATTTTCTGTAAAATGTCCTTTACTGCAAAGAATTTCTATTTAAGTTCTTCATCCTCACACAGCTCCATTGCAAGATATGTCTGCTAATATTAATAATGTAGTGATTTTGTTATTTCTGAGTTGTTTTTTAACGTAATAACAATATATATAATTAATAGCAGTGCTCCAGATTCAGTGATGACCTAGAACCCTGATGTACTTCATACTTTATGAACAGAAGGCAAAAGACAATTGACCTGCCCCAAATATTGCCAGTGCTTACTACAACAAACTCTCAAGCTTTCAGAACACATACATTTAAAAAAGGTGTAAAAATACTATGATTTCAAAACAAGTACTAAGTATGGATTTAGATTAAAGCCTCTTCCATTTAATGCATCATCAATGGCTTTTACAGAAAGCATAAGAAAGTACCAACATTTGAAAAAATATAAAATCCAACTTTTCATCAACTAGGAATGAAAACTATAATACATTACTCAAATGAGACTTCTGACCAACTCCATGCCCCAAGAAAAAATCTTACACTTAATAGCTAACAGCAAATATTATTTTACATGTTTTACTGCAGTATTTAAAATATGGTGCTGTCATAAAGTCCTGGGATCTTTTCTGTTCAGCTCAGCAATAACCAGCACTTTCTACGACCACTGAAAGTAAGTTGACCACTGAAAGTCTAGTTGTCATTAGGTGCAAGAATTCAACAACATTCTCTGAGGAAGAGATTTTACTCTGTTATATTATTCACTTTAAAGAATTCATTGGAAATACAATCCTTGCTTTAGTTCAGAGAAATTAGCACTAGTAACTGTAGAATACGGAGAAATACCTACTCTTGAAAGCACATCTCAAAAATACATAGCAAAGAAAGATAGGTCCAGTTCCAGTTTGCTTACCTCCTCTACATGTGGTGGATCCTTCAAAAGATAAGGCTATTTGTTATTCTCTCTGTCACTGGCTGCTTGGCTGGATGCCTCTGATAATGCACCTCCAAAACACGTGTGATCTTTGTTGCAAAGGGGGGAAAATAATACCACATTTCTTGGTTCAAATAAGGTTGAGCACGTGGTACATTTTATGGCCTTCCCTTCACTGCTTTCAGCCATGTGTTCAGTCTTATGTAGGCTCTGCCCAAATGAAATAAAAGCACAGAGCCTGGCAGGAACGTGTCCACTGCTTGAAGAAATGGCGTAAAAGCCGAGAGATAAGGGGGCTGGTAGAACACAAAAGCCTCGTACGCTAACTACAGCTGTCTCCTGCACTGACGACGAAGTAGCTTGGCATATCACAACATACTGGTTTGGACAGCAGATCTGCAAAAACCAGAAAAACTTAGTCAAAAATGATACTTCAGCTTGTCTGTCTACAGAATGCTGGTTGCATTCAGAGATGGGAAAAAACCATTTTTTCCATCAGACAGTACAAAACTATAATAGATTTTTCCTTCAAAGCAAATGATATATGACATATTTTTAGAGGTCTTCAAAATACTTCATTAAACCTGGGAAGTTGTTGATCTGGAGTGTCGAATAAAAACGAACTTTTGCTTCTAACTGGCACCATGTGAGGACATACTTCAGCAGTACTGCCAAGGCAGTGATAATAAAAGCAAGTATTTCTGGGTATTCTTCTGCTTGCTCTGGAGAGCTACTGGTCTGCACATGATTCCTCAAAGTCTACTCTTCTCAAAAAAGAAGCTGTGTAAAAAGACTCAGAGGGAGTTAAAAAGCACTAAAGAAAAAGCATGCTCATCTAAATGTTTTCAGGCAAGAAGGCTAGAGCTCAGTTCCTCCACCGTGGAGAACTGAGAAGAGGCAATACCTGAAAGTGTTAGGGGATTGACTAGGGAACCATTAACTACCTTGAACTCCTAGAAAACTGTCGAGTTGACGATGCCAACTTTATAAAAGAGAGTTGTTCCTGCATTCCAGATGGCTAGCTCGAGTGAGGCACTGAAAACTGCCTTTAACTACTGATCCTGGCTCACTTCCTGCAGGTCAGGGACCAGAGTGCCTACACTCATGGTCATCCCTCACTGAGCACCTGCTGCCCATGCTGAAGCAGCTGCTGCCCTGCCCAGCTGAGAAAGGCAGCGCCCCTTATCTCAGGGAATTTGGGCTGCAGTCTGTGGGGACTACAGGGTTGGTGGCATTTTAGAGACAGAGAGAGAGACAAGTGAGCTAAAAGAAGGATCCAAATTTCAAGAAAATGGAAAACAATGGCTTAAGCCGAGAGTGTACAACCTGCATGTCTGCAGACAAGGAGGACCAAATTTTCAGTAGGCATTCTGCAAAGTCTTCTCTGCTCCAATACCTCTGATTCACCTCAGAGATAAACTCAGGAGTCATTTGAGCATCCTTAAGTCCTTCGGTTCCTCCCTGTCCCCTCACTTCCCAGATCTAGGATTTTTCTTTTTGAATGACAGATGGCTTATTAGAAAACAATAGTACAAAATCCTTACACGCAGGCAAAAACTACTTTAGAGAACATTCTTTTCTGATATAGTGCCTTTATAATGAGAGATAGTTTCTAATCTCACTTGATAGCCCACATTCTGCAATTTACATGAAATGTGATTAATACCCTATTTCCATATTTAAGTCTCTGACAATATTAGTACTCTTATTCCTACCGTCTAAGAAATTTTTAACTATAATATGATAAAATTATTACAGTATTGGATTATCTGAAACTTGCCAGGAAAAAAAAGTGATAACTAGCACAGAAAAGAGATAAGCTTAATGATAATTGGAAATATTTTTGTTCTCTTGAAGATATTCTGAAAATATAAAAAAAGGCTAAAATCCTGAATTTATTTTACATTTTGCTTCTGGGCAGAATTTTTGCATTAAAAATTTCTGAACTGTGTAAAGTCTTCTCTTGACAAATCGTTAAACTGAAGGACACATTTTTTAACATTATTAATATGACTATGCAAGAAAAGAGAAGGATTACTTTTCCAGAAAATCTTTGTGAACTCTTTGTCTAGCCGCAAGAAAGTACTACTACTAAAAGACTGGAAATAAATAAATAAATGAATGAATGAATGAATAAATAAGGCTGGTACCTACAGCTGCTTTAAATCAAACTACTGCCAGTAGAGAAAAAAAGAAAAAACTCTGATCCTACCTTAGGTTTTGTTTGAGATTTCCTATCCTCAATACTTTAATCATCTTCTGAGAGTCATGTGGCCTTCCTCAGACCTGTACGCGTGCCAGTACCATAGGACAAGACATCAGCCAAACCCTACCACAATGACTGTGTAGAAACTAAAACAACAGATATAATTAACCAATTAAAGAACAGATAGCATGGCAGACAGCCCTATGGATAGATAAAAATGAGAGTGGTTGGGAGGAATTCAGTGTACAGCAAGACTAGAGAGCACTCTGGAATACACAGTATGATTGTTAGATATCCTGTGGTAATAAATGTTCAAAATCTCAAATGCTCCATCAGTGAATTGTCTGCCTTAACTACTCTAAGTAATTATGACAAATGCACGTTTTATACAATTAAAAGCTGTACAGGAGGAGCAGATAAATATTTGCTTTGTTTTTAATAAACAGGGACAATATAAGCTGCATGTGATAGAAGCAGTGAAATAGCAGAGGAGGAAATGTTACATGACAGCTTTATGAAGCACTTCCCTATAATACTTGCAGCTTGCTTTCTTTTTCCATTGTGAATTGACAATGTGATCAAAAAGCAATTTCAAATTATATTTTCCTTTCCAACCCAGAAGTATTTTTAGGTGCTTTTGATCAAAGTTACAACAGTGAGGGATCCAAAGGCAATACGAGCTCATACCAATATATTTAGCTGTTACTGGTCAAGGTGGATATACTAATAGACACGGTGTCCATCGTGAATAAAGAATGGTCACACACTAGGAATTCCCACTTTCAACTTTCTGGTATTGAAAGGTAGGAGCTACTTGGCCCGTATACCAGAACCTAACATCCCAGATCTTCTTTTATTTCAATTCCTATACGATTTTTAGCATCTACAATACCGGAACTTGATTAAAAAACAAAACAAACCAGAGTGCTGGGTTTTAAGCCTTACTGATTACTCATTTCTACTTTTGGTATAGCTGCTTCTAAACTGAGGCAGAAATTAAATCTCTCAGACGCAGCACCTCCTTTGGGAGCTGAGCAGTTACATCACCCGCCTGCTACAGTTTTCCTTACCTGTTAAATTAAGAAAATGTCACTTATCACAATTAATGCTATAATATATTAACACATGAAAAATAATTTGTACAGGAAGACAAGTACTGCAAGAGCTATGAATTAATCCTGTGGCCTCCTCCTGCAATTGTTCTTATAAGAGAGCAACACCTAGAACACACAAAAGCAAGGCCAGGACCTCATTGCAGCTGGCAAAGCGTGCATACAAAAGCAAGACAACAGTCTCTGCCTACACATAGCTTACTACAAACTGTTCTAATAAAGCAGTGAATATCTTTTCATGTTATGTAGGTTTTCCCAAAATCTGATGGGGCACCATTCTTTAGATAGAAAGGCTAGAACTAATCCTACCCTCCTGCAAAAAGTAAAGGCTCAACACAAAAGGCCTCAAATATAAACCATAAAATTAGTTAATAAATTAATACACAACCATTTGTAAGAAGTCTGTTTTTACCATCTATTTAAACAAGAATTATGTAATTCCCAGAAAGTGAAAGGTGAATTCCAAGAGCCCATGATAAATTGCTAGAAAGAAGAGTAATTCCTAAAAAAAACATGGAAAATTTCTATAAAATGCATATGAAACCTCTTAGAAAGCAGAAAGGAAATTCCTCGAATTTACAGGAGGAAATATCTGGACAGCACAGAAAATTCCTAGAAGGCAGAGGGGGATTCCTAGACAGCTCAAGGAAAATTTTCTAAAATGCACAAGTTAAATTCCGACACAGGACAGAGAGAAAATCTGCAAAGCCCCTGGAGAATTCCCACTTGGAGGGGAGATTTCTCAGAAAGCACGAGGAAAATTCCCAAAACACAGGAGGTAAAATTCCTAGGAAGAGGACAGGGAGAATTCCTGGAAAGCACAGGGAAATGCCTGGAAATAAGAGGGGAATTTTTAGAAGGCACATTCCCATTTCCTGGAAACTGGGGGGAAATTCCTGGACAGCATAGGGAAAGCTCCTAGAAAGCAGGTGGGAAATAATCCTGGAAAGTGATGATGAAACATAGCTAGAAAGCAGAAGGTGGGGTTTCCTAGAATGTACAGTGTAAACTCCTAGAAAGCTGAAGGGTGAAATCCTAGAAAGCAAGAGAGGAGTTCCTAGAAAGCACAGGGAGACTTTGCTAGGGACTCACACGGTCAGGTCTCTCCCACACAGCACCGCAATAACTTTAGCAACTGCATCACTTTTTGTCTGCAGAGACCAGAAGTGCTACGACGCATGATCACCCCTTCCTGCAGTGACAAAATAAGAAATAATAACTTGGCAGTGCAAACACAGATAAAGCCATGGTTTCGGTCAAACGCTTCTAGAGGCTTTCTCTTCTAGACTAACGTGTTTGTTTTGTTCTGCAGCCCCTAAGGGCCAGACACACGGAGGAGATGAGGCAGTAGGTAGGAGTGACCTTTCATACTGCGTGTTGCAGGCACCTGAAGTCCAAACGCGCCTAAAATTCTGCTTTCACTCCCAACTGCCATACTTGTGCCAGGAACAACACAGCTCAAAAGTTACCTTGCATCTCAATCTAAACCAGGTTTCCCTTGCAGTCTGCCCTGGTGGCTGCTCGGCCGCCTGCGCCCAGAGAACAGTCAAAGCATTTCTGCGGGTGTGCTTTCACCCGTGGGAGCCCGAGTCGCAGGCTGCTGCCCCCCGCACGTGCCTCCTCGTTTGGTCATGTGTTAAAAGAGGGTGTAGACCTCAATTCTTTGAGGGGAACGGTTCAGGGCTGTCCTGCAGCTGAAGCCCTGGGAACAAAAAGGACCGAAGTCACATCCCTTCCTGAAGAACAAATGCTGCTGTGAGGCAGACGCATCTCCCCGTATACAACAGACTGAGACCTGTAGCTCTCCTCTGCAACTTAAACACCTAGAAGTACTGTGACGTAGCATTGACTGTGAATATACTTCAAGTAGCTCGTTAATCTAGCTCTAAATATGCCAGTGTTTCAGGACGTTAGAAATACTTACAGGTAATGATTTCCCCGTATTCATTCCTTAGTCAAATCTAGGACAGGTGTTCAGTTAAACTGCATTGCCACGTTACAATAAACAGGCATTTTTTGGTATAAAAATAGAGCCCATGCTCACCTTTTTTCATGCTCCTCCTTTCTTATCCTATTGGTTGTGTTTAACATATCTGCATTATTCCCAAATAACACTGAGGATGCATAAAAGTTACAGTGGACCAATTTGTTAACAGCGATAACAGAAACTAGTTGCTACTTATAGTTATGAGTAACAGTCAGTAGTTATTAACCCAGATATCTCTGACCTTCACTGATTAACACCTTTTATTCAAAACTTTAAAATACTGAATAGGGAAATTTTGAGAACCACAAATAAGAAACAGGCACAGGATTCCCATTAGTTTTCATTGATCAGTAAAATACAGGAGGAAAAACGCATGTCAGGCTCAGCACCAAATTAACTGGTCTTATCACATTAAAAAAACCCCAATGCTACTGAAAGGTCTGCCATGGTAAGTTTGGCTTACCAGACTGAAAAGCAAACTCCCAGTGTTAAGAACATGGCTTCACTGAACAGCAAACATTCCTGTCTGTGCCGCTGAGGACATCTGTGCTACAAGATCTGCTGAGAACAAGCTGCTTTCCTGTTCTGCACAAGCCTAACACCTTAGCCCCTGCTGTGAAGACGGATCTCCCATTGACAGTATCAGAGGTGGAAAAAATGATTGCAGGATTAGATCTTACATTTCAGTAGTTTATTATACTTATGGTCACTTACCAAAAAGTATTCTAGAACGTGTCCAATTACACCATCCATCCAGATACACTAAAATGTACTCATATATGTTCCAAACTGACTATAAAGCCAGTGCAAAGAGCTCATGAATAATGAGAAGATCTAGTGACAAGCTGCAGGAACCTTAAAGCAATTCAAATTGGCTGTAAGACAATGAAAAGTCAACTAGCGTGTGCATTTAGCCCAAGGACCTGGAGTTGTCAATACAAACACACAGACAGATACACGACAGTTTTAACAACTGGTCAGAGATGAATGCTATTTGAAGAAGAAAGCTGTCACAAAGAGATGGGAAAAGTGATCCACATCTTGCTTTCGTTAGTGACTTCTGAAGATCCTATAGCAGAGCCATAAATGTAATGAGATAAATTCAGATTTCGTTTACACTGAAATGTTTGTGGTAAATCCAGTGAAGTCAATGAAGTTATTCTGCATTTACACCCAGGTCAGTGGGATGGGAATCAAACCCTAAGTGATTAAAATCAACAGACCACACTATCTGCTGATACCACTGCCCAAAAAATTGCAATAAGCCTCAGGCATTCTATTACCAGATTACACAATTTCACTATCAGGTTGCTGAGTTTGAAAAGCAACTACAAACTGTGAAGGATTTAATTTTCAGAGGCAAAGGATCCTTTCTTTCAATTAAGAGGACAAGACCATGTCATTTCTTGAAATTTAAAATAAAGTTCTGCTCTTCACCTGTAAAATTCTAGACAGAAAGACGCTTGCATGTATTCTACCAGAAAAATTATCTTCATCTGTGACTGGAATTTGAAGAACATGAAAGTTCGATGTCGCTTAAGAATGCCATGCAGTGCTTACCGTGCAGCACCCCCAGAGACCACAACACTGTTGATTCCACCATGACAATTGACGTGACACTGTGAAGTGATTCTGCAAATGGCAGAAACAGTGGCTGTAAATGTATTTAGTTCTTAGCAATGGCAAGACGTAAAAACAGATTCATCCTTCCAAGTTCAGATGGAAGCTTGTCTCAACAAAAACTAATGGGATTACAAAAGTTCTGGTTCAGGAAACTTCTGAGAGATAAATTGATGTGTTATGGTATCAACTCAGTACTGCTAGATATCTGACAAAGATCTCTGCTGAACTCCACCAACACTGAAAATTTGTTTATATTTATATTTATATTTTTAACCTTTTCATATTTTGATTGCAACGTCCTTTCCGCAATCTTCCTAAATGCTTGCTCTCTGTGTTTCAGAGTGCTAGGGTGCTCGGTTAATTACTCCAAGTTAGTACAGCAGACATGAAATTTCACAGCTTTCTAGCTGAAACAAAAAGTAAGTGAGCATGCAATCTTTATTAACTTGGAACGGTCTTTTTTAGATTACTTGCAGTTACTAGTTAGGTAAAATTTAGCAACACAGAGGTCAAGTTGGTAGTTTTTGGCAAAACAGAGTCCAGCATCACAGACAAAAGGAAACTTCATTTTTCACAGCTCTGATTCAAGATTTCTGGCTGCCTTTCTGCACGCGCAGTTGTCCTACTCCAATTTTGGCAGGAATACAGGGTGAATGTTCACGCTTACCACGTGCCAAGGCAGCCTGCAATGCTTAAAAATCAGAATTGGAAGTCTTGCCAGGAAAAGGAATTTATTCTGATGGCATCAAGACTGGACCAGCCAGTAAGACCAAATTCAGTAGCTGCTACTGACCGCTACATTTGAAACTATCGGAGAAGCATACCAAATATATGGCTAGGCCCAAGGGACTGGGAAACAACTAATGGAACACGTGGGAAAATCTCCATGTTTGGCAGCCAAGAACAAGAAAACAGTAGTTCAGACAAGCAAAATGTAGTTAATTGTTGCCTGCCGAGTTGTGTTTTGAATTCCTTCCTGTACTCAGTAACTAGAATACCCTATCTGAAGCTGTGACTGAAAAATATCTCAGTATTAACACCCACGTCTCAGGCAATTCTGTTTGACATTGTAACATTCGTGTAATCTGCTAGGCAGTTATAAGCGCACAAGCCTGCAAAAAGGACATTCTGTTAAATAATATTGTTTTTATCAGCAAAATAATGAAAATCTTTAAATAGGGCAATCTATGCTAAGTTGTTACTGTATATAGTTACAACCAGTGTTGTAGACAGTTACAGAAAACCTAGCAATTTACATTTTGGTGTATATGAATAAAACATGATTTTTAGACAAAAAACCCCAATGCCTAGGGTAACCATCAAGACACACACTTACAAAATATACAAATACACATGTGAATATATATAATTGCAAATCCAGCATAAGTGCCGCTACACTCCAATTACATACTGTTCCTATTTTTTTTGAGATTTTTTGAAAGTGAAGTATTTTGCATTTGTCATATTGCATAGCTATTTAACTGCTTAAGGATTGCATTAGAGGAGGTAAAACATTGGAAGCTATTGCTGTAATTTATTCGGTCTGGTTCTAACATATTATGGAGCTGCGCACAACACTAGCTGCTGATAATACTCATTTCCTTGTATTTAACGTTACTGAAAGACTACATCGCCTTTATTAATAAGAAAACTTGGGTTTTTCCCCAGTCTTTTTCTACAAGACTTTTAAAAAATAATTCGTCAGCTTTTTCTCCAATGAATCAGTATAGCTCTGTAATGTTATTTCATGTCCTGCAATGGGCACCTATAGCAGTTGTCCAGGTAGCATTTTATTTGAAGTACACCACATTGTAAGAGACAAATCCGTCAGTTCAAAGCACTGGGAATGGCTTTGCATAAAAGAATCAAATGCAAAGAAAGACCTTCAGACCAGAAATATGGCTGACTACATGTACACATACTTCACTGACAAATGCACTCCAAAAGAAACCTTTATCACCTATTTCAATTTATTATTTGATGCGTACCTTTATGTTGTTATACATAAAAAAATTACAAAATTCTAAATTACTTTTTTATCTTTCATTTTGTTCAAATGTTTCACAACTTAAGCCTATCATATTACAAGGCTCTTCAGGAGACTTAAATAGTATTAAAATACTATCTTCAATTTGAAGGGCAAAATACCTGGAAAATTAAGGTCACATAATGTTACAAAACCTAATGGAGTATAGATTTCTGTTTGAAGTGCTTCAACCAGAAACCTCAGTAATCTTAAATCTGTCTCTCCTAGATGTAAGAAGTTTTAAAAGTTTGAATGAATTTCGGAGTATGTTTCATATACTCTGTAATTTCTGAGCAGGGTGCAAAGAAGTATTAAATTCAGAAACTGAGCTGCTACGGGAAAGACAGATCTTTCAAAATAAAGGCATTCTTACCAGACATTAGGAATTGATAGATGCAGTAATATATTTTGAACCAGTAAATATTATGTTAAATTCTTGCACTATGTTAGAGTTTAAATACACATAAATGCCACAGTAATAATAGGTCAAGGAGTTATAAAGTAGAATTTGGCATGCTTAAAAGATGTGCACAAGCATATACAAAAAAGGTTGCATCTGACAGTTATTACAAGAGTATTTACCAGGCTTCTTAGATCATTCTGATGTCATCGATTATTTTCTAATTTTCTAATTTTCTGTTATGTTCTATGTTATGCTTAAAGTTCTATTAATTAACTAATTAACTTTAAGCATAACATAGAACAGCCTTAAACATCTTCAAACTAGGGTTGTTTTTTTACTATGCTGCAATAGAGATTTTTAATACCTGACCTTTTATGGTCATCACCAGCCAAGAAAATCCACCACACTACTCTTCAGCCCCCAGGAGAGACCAGGTACAGCACATCTGACAGTCTGAGCCCTGTTCAGTGCAGGGAAGAGCCAGTGCTGCTACAACCGCCCACAGCCTGTTCAGCAATTCATGATGACACCATATGAGCAAGTGCCGGACACCAGGGTCCCTCCAAAGCCGCTCTACCACTTCCCTTCCTCAGCTGGATAGGGGAGAGAAAAAATGTAATGAAAGTCTCCTGGGTCAAGACAAGGACAGGGAGAGATGATTCACTAGTTACTGTCAGGGGCAAAACAGATTCAATTTGAGGAAAAAATTAATTTAATATATTACTAATCAAATCAGAGTAGGATAATGAGAAATGTAGCCAAATCTTAAAAACACCTTCCCCCCACACCTCCCTTCTTCCCAGGCTCAACTTCACTCTCATTTTCTCTACCTCCTCCCCCCGAGCAGCGCAGGGGCACAGGGAATGGGGGTTACGGTCAGTTCATCACATGCTGTCTGTGCTGCTCCTTGCTCCTCACACTCTTCCCCTGCTCCAGCATGGGGTCCCTCCCATGGGAGACTGTACTCCACGAAGCGCTCCAATGTGAGTCCTTCCCACAGGCTACAGTTCTTCTTGAACTGTCCCAGTGTGGGTCCCTTCCACAGGGTGCAGTCCTTCAGACACAGACTTCTCCAGTGTGGGTCCCCCACAGGGTCACAAGTCTTACCAGCAAACCTGCCTCAGCATGGGCTCCTCTCTCCACGGGCCCACAGGTCCCGGCAGGAGCCTGCTCCAGTGCGGCCTCCCCACGGGGTCACAGCTTCCTTCAGGCATCCACCTGCTCCAGCGTCGGGTCCTCCATGGGCTGCAGATGGAGATCTGCTCCACCGTGGACCTCCATGGGCTGCAGGGGGACAGCCTGCCTCACCATGGTCTGCTCTACAGGCTGCAGGGGTATCTCTGCTCTGATGCCTGGAGCACCTCCTCCTCCTTCTTGACTGACCTTGGTGTCTGCAGAGTTGTTTCTCTCACATAGTCTCACTCCTCTGTCCTGCTGCAGTTTTTCCCCCCTCTTCTCAACTACATTATCCCAGAGGCGCTACCACTGTCACGGATGGGCTTGGCCTTGGCCAGTGGTGGGTCCGTCTTGGAGCTGGCTGGCGTTGGCTCTGTCAGACACAGGGGAAGCATCTAGTCGCTTCTCACAGAAGCCACCGCTGTAGCCTCCCCACTACCAAAGCCTTGCCACACAAACCCAATACAGCAAGCAGCAGCTTTCAGAGCTGTGACCTGATGTCAGGAATTCCGCTATCTTTCCAGCTACCAAATAAAGAAGGTCTAACTCCATCACTTTCCTCGGAGTAAAACCAGTCCTTTATAAAATAATATGAGATGCCAGACACAGAGAAAGTAATTGCCAGCCATGACTTGCTCAACTGCACAGCAGAACTCCCACCTGCGTTACTCCAGTTATCTGTACAAAAGCAAGTGCACAGAACTTGCCTTTGCCTAATCTGAATCAAAGTTAGTGACGGAAAAGAAGAAACCTACCTAGGTACTTACATAACTTATATAATCCTATAATAAGGATTGTTATGTATCCTCCTGAAACCCACAGATGAATCAGCAAGGACTGAATCCAAGGCCAAAGGAACACTATGTTGCTCATAGATACTTCAAATGAGCAGGAAGACCAGCTGCTACATTTGTTTTGTTTGAAGACATTGCTAAAGCAAGCAGGTTTAAAGAACTTCCCCCCCCCCCC
>Ga0065711_1000859_pt1 | contig 55081 bp, 18 predicted proteins | sample Hoacrofraction12_FD_59098 | JGI IMG/M metagenome (GOLD analysis project Ga0065711, IMG submission 59098) | Hoatzin crop microbial communities from Cojedes, Venezuela - Epithelial fraction 12 v2 (version 2) | ecosystem: Host-associated > Birds > Digestive system > Esophagus > Crop | place... | reverse complement strand
GACCCGCCTGGACAAGGTCCTGTGCAGCCTGCTGTAGGTGACCCTGCTTCGGCGGGGGGGTTGGACTAGATGACCCACAGAGGTCCCTTCCAACCCCTACTATTCTGTGATTCTGTGATTCTGTGATTAGGCACTGTGGAGAAAGAGCATTTTTTTAAGTATAAATTCTTTTCAGACTAAGCATCAATAAAAATGATTGTGGCATATTGTTATGGGTTTGCGTGGCAAGGTTTTGGTAGTGGGGGGGCTGTAGGGGTGGCTTCTGTGAGAAGCTCCCAGAAGCTTCCCCCATGTCTGATAAAGCCAGTGCCAACCAGTTCTAAGACGGACCCACCGCTGGCCAAGGCCAAGCCAATCAGCAACGGTGGTAGTGCCTCTGTGATAACATATTAAAGAAGAGGAAGAAAAAACTGCAGTGAGACGGCAGTTAGAGAGAGGAGTGAGATGAATTGAGAGCAACAACTCTGCAGACACCAAAGTCAGTGAAGAAGAGGGGGAGGAGGTGCTTGAGATGCTGGAGCAGAGAGTCTTCCCTTGCAACTTGTGCTGAAGACCATGGTGATGCAGGTTGTCCCCTTGCAGTCCATGGAGGTCCATGGTGGAGCAGATATCCACCCGCAGCCCATGGAAGGGACCCCACGCTGGAGCAGGTGGATGCCTGAAGGAGGCTGTGACCCCGTGGGGAGCCCCGCGCTGGAGCAGGGCCTGGGAGCAGGCTCCTGCCAGGACCTGCAGACCCGTGGAGAGAGGAGCCCACCCTGGAGCAGGTTTTCTGGCAGGGCTTGTGACCCCATGAGGGACCCATGCTGGAGCTGCCTGTTCCTGAAGGACTGCACCCCATGGGAAGGACCCACGCTGGGGCAGTTCATGAAGAGCTGCAGCCCGTGGGAAGGACTCACATTGGAGAATTTTGTGGAGAACTGTCTCCCACAAGAGGGACCTCACACTGGAGCAGGGACAGAGTGTGAGGAGTCCTCCCCCTGAGGGACAAGGAGCAGCAGAGACAACGTGTGATGAACTGACCACAACCCCCATTGCCCATCCCCCTGCACCGCTTTGGGGGAGGAGGGAGAGAAACAGGACTGAAGTTGAGCCCGGGAAGAAGGGAGAGGCAAGGGGAAGGTGTTTCAAGATTTAGTTTTATTTCTCACTATCCTGCTCTGATTTGATTGGTGATAAATTAAACTTTTTTCTCCCCAAGTTCAATCTGTTTTATCCGTGACAGTAGTTGGTGAGAGATCTCTCCCTGGCCTTGTCTCGACCCTCTAGTCTTTCATCATACTTCGTCTCCCCTGTCCAGCTGAGAAGTGGGAGTGATGAAGCAGTTTTGGTGGGCACCTGGCATTTATCTAGGCCAAGCCAAAACACATATAAAAATTTAATGTATCAAATCAGGCAATGGAAAAAGTGAGATGGAAATCATCGTTTATAGATATCTCTATTTCCCCCTGATATCCCCATAAATTTAAAACCATCTGTCAGAATTCTTTTGCTGAGATTCTATAAAAGGTATTTTTTTGTAAGGAATAAGCTGCGATTCCATAGCAAGTGTTTTTGATGAGGAATGATTTCAGTAAGTTCGTCTATGACATCCCAAGCTAAATTGCTAGTTGATGGAGTCCCATCCCTTCTCCCCATGTTTCATCCACTCAGTTGTTCTGACATCCATCTGAGTCTGCACTTCGGTACTGCGCTATGCTAAACTAGTAGGAAACTGCTCCAACAAAACAATGATCCATTTAGCAAAAAGAATTAAGCACAAATGGAATACTGCCAGAGCCAGAATGAGCAAGGGGACAGAAACATCCAGTCCAGGATAGGGAGGAATGACACAAATATGCAAAGCAGCAATTAAATCAGCATCTGTTACTGTGGAACAGGGCAAATGTACCAAAGAGTCTCCAGATGTCAAGGAGGCAATCCCATCCTCTCCCATCATTCCCACTCCTGCTCCCAGATACACCTTTTATAAGGTTGCAGACCTTACAAAATTGTTCCTATGTATGTGGCATTCTGCCAAACTTCCCTTGAGAGCCAAAGCCTTTAAAATAGATACTTTTAGAAATGTAAATAATTGTGTAAAACAATATTGTCAGCCTGCACTCAATGTGTTTACCAAGCATGGTACAGAGCAATACATTCGTTAGTAAGTTCCTGAGCTCTGATGCAGAGAAACTGAAGCAATAAGGTGTAATAAGTAGGATCATGTGCATTAACACCTGTATGATAGCCAAGTATTTTACTATTATTTGTATTATTATCTGATGTGTATGCCTAGTTGATATATAATGGATTTTAGTCTTTCTCATTTACTTAAACTAGTAGTTTAGACTAGAAGCCTTCACAGAACCAAAGCCAATTAAGTATGTATTTGTAAGTACTCTGGTTGGGACTGAGATCTTCGAGTTCAAAGTTTTTGTTGTTTTAGTTTTGATTTACCCTTGTGTGCCTTATGGGTACAGAAATAAATTATTGATTTAGTGTGCACACGCTTAAAATTTTATTTTAAAGAAATGTATGTAAATTTTGCACAAAGCTCTTTTAGCAGATAATTAATTTAAGAATTATTTAAAAGATTATCAAGTATCTCATTTGTTGTGTGTTCAAGAAGCTTTTCTTTCGTTAAACAACTCAAGTGATTTTTCAAATGTGCCAGTTTTATCTGTAAAAGGTTCTGTTGTATGTTTAATATGTGCAACAATTGAAATGTTTGCTGTACTAGGAGACTTTTACGTAATTACCTGTTGAAGTTTTATGCATCTTCATGTGCCTTCCTACGCTATTCTTTGCAGACAGTGATCCTGCGATACAGTAGAAAGCTGTTGTTCTCAGTAAACTTTTATTTTCAGCAGGATTAAAATGTTCTGCAAAAGAAAAATACAGGAAAAAAAATCCAAATTAACAAAATTAACAGAAACGCATGAAAACAAATATGTTTAAGTAAAGTCCAATTGCACGCTTTATATTAAATGTTTTCATAATTTAATTTGAGCTTGCTGTACTTCAGTATCTGGTGTTTCTGTATTTGTGTAAATTTTTGATAGCACATTCAGAAGTCAACTAGTATAAAGACAAACCTATAAAAATGTTCAAATTACCATATTTTAACCTCCTACAAGGTATATATTATTGCTAAATTATAATATAAAGCAAGACAGGTATTTGATGTAAAACAAATGTAAGGCCCTGAATTACAGACGAGATGTCGTATTAAAGGGTGGAGAGTGTAACAGATGCATGAACTTGAGTAAGTAGCTTTGAGTAGACTGAGTTCGAAGCACAGAAGGTCACCGTACTGTTAAAAGAGTGCTTGTGCGCAAAGTGAAGACCACACTCACCCCTAGGATGGATGGTTTTTGTAACAGCCAGAGCTAAGGCATGGTTGCACGTGGATGCTCTTGTCTTGTGTGGGACAACTGCAAAGAGTTCTTAGATACTAGAATGAGAATTAAGCTAAATCTCTAAACCTGTATAGGAGTGTTCACACCAAAGTTTGCACCCAATTAAACAAATAAAATTAAGAATTTATTTAAGTAGTTTAACTTACATATATGGTCCAGATCTCTAAATACGAAATGTTACTTCAGTAGTACAGACTAGGAAGAACAGAAAATGCAGCTACAGTTTAGTATTTAACTGAAAAAAAGTATATGTGTAGGTGGGCTTGAAAGACTGGAAAAACAGGAGGAAATGTGGGCAGAGCATTGCTAGTTTAGGGAATTCTGTTCCATCAAGATGTTAACTGTAGTATAGATTGACCCAACTGTGGTGGAGTCTGATATCTCTACTATTGCAGAGCTCTTGTAAGAACTAGGCTTGATTTATCAGTCCTTACCTGCAAAACCCGTCTATTTGGGTAGAGAGGCGAGATCTATCTCTGGCACTTGATGAGTTAGTATAGGAGTAGTACTAGCATATTCACATATAAATCATATTTCATTTTTGGATGGAAGCAAGCTAGCTAGAATATGCTTATTTTTAAGACTTGAACGCAAATGTGAAATGGATGTGATACAGTGCTCTTGAGCATATCCTGGAGAACAGTGGAATGTAATACCATAAAAAATCCTGATACTGCTTTGAAAATGTTTACACTTTGTCCAACTTTTATCTCATAATAATGTTACACTTTTTACAGTTATACAGACTTCATGTCTTTGCCCTGGCTTAGAGTTCTTACAGGGTCAGTTGTTCTGCTTATCAAAGATATCTAAACACATTTAATCAATTACATGTTGTACCATTCTGTGCATCACGAAACAGAGTAAAACTAATGAAGTAATATTCGAGCAGCTTGTTGGTTTAGATTGTAACTTCTGTCAGGTGTTTTGAACTCAGTGTGGTCCATGCTGTAGGTGAAGGGGAGAATATCGAAGTGAGTATGCTAGTAAATAACAAAAAACAGTATTTTATTCAGTATTTTATTTCAGTCAGTACCGATCCACAGCCTGTCTTTATTAGAATGAAATACCATGGGATCTGAATAGCTTTTCACTTTACTAGGGTAATTATTATAGAATAGTTTGCTCAGAAAGGTAGCTTCCTAATTCTGTGTCTAGGCAAGTAAATAAAGATGGCATAATTCTGACACCTTGCAGGTGTCAAGGAGGTGGAGTAGAGGGAAGCAGCATCATTCTCACTGAAGTATCTACAGTGAAAATTAGGTTTACTTGTGTAGATTTTAAAGACTAAGTATGCGTGTATGCATTTGCAGTCTGCTGAAGTTTGTCTTAGTCTCCTTTAGGAGAAAAGTTCCTATATGTAAAGGGATGCACAAGTATCTTGAGTTTCCTTTAACTTCTGGAAAGCTTCAAAAATACTTATGAGGAGTGAGTGGGGGGCATCAGAAATGATAGAAGTCTGATATCTTGTTGCTGTAATCTCCTTTAGGCCTTACTTCAAACTCATGATGTAGTGGCACATGAAGTTTACAGTGATGAAGCGCTGAGAGTTACACCTCCTCCCACCTCTCCATATTTAAATGGAGATTCTCCAGAAAGCGCAAACGGCGACATGGATATGGAGAATGTAACACGAGTTCGACTGGTGCAGTTCCAGAAGAACACAGATGAACCAATGGTATGGAGGCAACCTCAATATTTTTCTTGACTCTGTACTGATAAAGGCCAGTATTACAATGATCTTAATGACAGTTGCTGCACTTTGAAGTAGGGTTGCCAGTATAGCTGGAATAGCTCAGTGGCCATTGTAGGTACATCTCCTCCTCTCTATATACGTAACTTAAATTGCTATGTGTGCATTCATACTACTGCTGTACCACTAGAGCTGTTTTCATTTAAAAACTACCTTGTACTAGTTATACCAGATCAGGCTTTAAACCAAACTGGGCACTTAGCACTTCAATACAAAATTACATTTTTAACAAACCAGAATCTTACATGCTCATATATCAAATTATTGCATCTTCACTTATAAATAGGGTCTGTTTTCATTGCTTATATTTAAGTGAGTGGCAAGATTTTTATTCTATACCCTGCCTTCAAGCTTTTAGGAAAAGTGACTGTTCTTAACCACTCAAGAATCCCACTGCTTAATATTTTATTTTAAGAGTGTAAACATTTCTTTTTGTAGGGAATCACTTTAAAAATGAATGAGCTGAACCACTGCATTGTGGCAAGAATTATGCACGGAGGAATGATTCACCGGCAAGGTAATCGTGTCATAAATAGTTCTGTCTTCAAACACAATTATTTAGATCATTTTATACAAACCATGTAACAGTGCATGCTCCGTGTTTTGATTGCTACTATTCCTTAGTAGTCTACATCTGTATCTGGATGGAGTCCTGTTAACTGCCTTTGTTACGTTCCAGTTGCAGATGTCTTCACGTGTTTTGAGATGAGGGCCACTATGTTTCATTTAGGCCTTAATTAGGATAAGGGGAGTATAGCTCAGTAAGACATTGAAATGCCAATAATTTCTGAAGCTGTACTTAATTCTCTGTTTAAAAAAAAAAAATCCTTAGACTAGTTACAGTAATTTTCCTTGTAAAAATGAAAGAGCTTTGTTCAACAAAAAGATTAAATTTCTTCCTATATTTTCATGCAATTCCTGAGGATCTTTGTACTTTTCATGTTGAGGCTCATAAAAACTATTTGTGAAATAAAAATATTTCTTGTGCCTAGAACTTAGATCTTTATTTTCAGTTTTCACGACTGTAGCAAACCCTGCAGACTATGGGTCTTTTCTCATCTCCAGTGTACTCCTTTTTTCCATTTTCTGTGTGCAGATCAGTATGTCAAAAAATAGCTGGGTTTTGTCCTACTTTAAATACATAAACTTCCCTAGTAGGTTTTTAGCTGCAAGTTTGGATTGCACCTTTAAAAGGGTTACCATAGTTTTTCCAGTTTGCCATCTTTTTTCTTTTGATGAACACAAAAATTTTCATTATTCATTAGAACAAATTTCCTTCTACTCTACTTTTCTATTTGAAAGGAAGATGGGAACAAGTAATTAGGAAGACAAAACATGCAACAGGCAAATAGTACAGCAATCCCTTTCCCTGATATATTCACTTTGGCTCCTTGAGATGATCAAACCTGTCATGAAGCAGGAAAGATAAAACTTTTCATACAAGCAAAGATGCAATTCATGTAGACTTCTGTATTCCTTTAGAGGACCCTCTGAACTTAAATTTATTTGGCTTCTGAAAGTGAACTTTAAAAGGAGATTGCTCTAAGATTTGCAGGAAGAAGGTTTTCGTCCAGCTGCACTTAGGTAGTGGTGATCCTCTGGAGAGCATTGTTTCACATGACTGTGTTCCATAATGGGGGTAATAAAACTTTTTAAACCTGTTAAAACTGAGTAAAAGAGTTCAACTATGCCCATTAGAACTCTGTTATTTTATTTTTAATTATACAGTGTCTCTTATTTCTGAAAATTTGGGAAATTTATCCCAATCTGTATGTGCTTCATCTAAGGTAGCTCTTCTGCATGCAGGTTTAGTTTGAAAATGAACTATACTTCAGTGTTTCTGTAGTATTGTCATTTTTTTTAATGTTTGTAATGTTGCTGGTGCTCCAGATGCCTCTTAGCTTCTCTGTTTCATTCAACATACCTATATTTAGAATATTTTCACTGAGTAGAACAATGCAAACATAAGTTGGCAGTGATCTTGTGCACAACATGTCTTTGGATCCTACTGACAGGGTCTGTGGCTTTTATTTGTTTGGGGTTTTTTTTATGTTGTTGTTTCTGCTCTCTCCTCTTGCTGTGTGGAAAACTGCCAGACAATAACAGCAATGACTAGATAATAGATCTACTGGGAGGGTTACAGGTACTATATAATTTCAGGTCTAACAATATGAAGTGCAAACTGCACAATTCCCAATCACAAAATAGTAGCTGCTGTAAAGTCTGCCTCCTGTCTCTATGCCAGCTGTATCCAGTCCTGCTGATTATAGTTGTCCTTATTCAAAACGTGGGGAAGTTGAAGTAGGAAGATAGGCTTGTAAAGATGCTGTCTACTTGGACCTTCCAGAGGATTCAGCTCCATGCAAATTAAACACCAGTTTCCATCATTAAAAATTGTCTTTCTGTTGACTTGTCTGCTTTTTTAGGATAAATAAATGAACTGTATCTTAGATCTCAAGCTTCTAATTTATGTCTTGACTTTCACCTTTGTATCTGTGCTTTAACCTTGCTCAGTTGTTCATTAGCTTTTTACCTGTGGATTCTGTTTCGACTACTCATACCGTAAATATTATTTTCAAGGAATCTGCATATAGTCTGAGTTTTCAGCAGCTCTCAGTATCTTAACCCATAGAGTTTTTGCTGCTGACTGGTTTTGGAGCATACGTGCTTAAATGTGAATTCATCCTTAAAATGCATTTAAGAAGAGGTCTCAAAATGGCATTTAAAAAAAAAAATCCAAAGAAGAGAGGGGCTGCTTATTTAACTCACCAGAAAAATAGCAGTTGTACATTTTCTGTGCAACATTCTCGAAGTGACTTGATGTAAAACTCATACTGATTTATATTTTTTTAAAAAACATTGGTACCCTTGATAAGGTTTATTCAGTTCTAACAAAATACATGTGATGACTTAGTAAAAATATTATTATACATTCACAGCCTTTCACTTTCCAAGCTAATTTCCTATTGGCTACAAAACATGTTTCCAAACAGAGACTCCAAGAATTTTTCTGTGTTCTTCCTAATAGGGTAGGATTTCTCATACATCTGTGCAGAGCAAGAGCACATACTTCCTAAAACTATCTTCGCTTTGGCTTGCAAAGACAGAGAAGGAAATCATTCACTCCAGAAATGCATCCATTCTTTGTTATTACAGATGTGTTATACATCCATAAGTCATTAATAGCTTAAGTTCCAAATAAACACTGCACTGCCAATAGAAAAGGAACCAAAACGAGCAAAAATTTGATGATTAGGCATAGGGATCATGGGAGCTACAGGTGTTACAGAAGACTTACTGTTCAAAGATGTCAAGAACACTCCTTTTGAACAAGAGTATTTATAATGAGCAAAAAGTTTCTGCAAATAATAAAAGCCTCTTGCCGCAGGTTGAAAATGTCTTCCTGTAGTTTATCAATGCATCCACCACCCAAAACAAAATAGCGATCTACTGCTAAAGTCCATGCTTTATTCTGAACTTCTATGTATACTGCTCCATTCCAGGCAGAAACAGAAAAATATTCACTGCTGCCACAGTAACAGAAATGGGAAATGCTCCAGAAGAGCGGATTTTATTGAAGTGGACTATTGAAGTTATTTGGTACAAGGATATTACTGAGTCTGATTCTCATTCCAGTATTTAATGCCATCAGATTTGTATTTTGAATAAATAACACCAAAGAATCAATCTTTATACTGTTCCAGGGCATATGCTCTTTGTGATTCAGTATTATTGCTTAATAACACACTCACTTCAAACACAATTTAATTTGGCATGATACAGTCAACACAGAGCCTCATTTTTTTAGAATTTTTTTTAGAATTGGGTATTGAATGCCTTCCTGAGACCGTCTGCCAAAACTGAACTTTCAAAGTGTTTCACTAGAGATTTGGTCATTAATATTTCATATGTGAGTAGATTAATTTGAAATTCAAATGCAGGACTGTTGCATTCATGTTCAGTAAACTATTAATTGTGATAAATTTTTCACTGAAGAGATGAAGAAGAATTGTGATGAGTCCTTTTTTTATTATTTCACTGTCGGCACATCAGCTCCCATTTGAAGCATTTAATGTAGCTGCAGGACTTACTCTTGAGAGTACTGAAAGTTTTTGTAAACTTTGGGCTCTCTGCTGTAACACAGCCAAATGAGCTTCTGTTTTGCAGAAGAGAGCTCAAAGGGAATCGTAGCAATAGAGCTTTTCAGAATTCTTCTCCTTGGTTCAGGCTGGACTTGTGTTTAGCAGTTTGATTTTCATACATTTGTCCAGCTGAAAATTTTGCTTGCATGGTATTCTTTGGAAAAACTGGCTATTTTGGTTCAGGAAAAGAATTTTAAGGATTTTTCAGGATTCTCGTTGATTGATCTTTTTCAGGTAATTTTCCATAGATATGTTTTAGTTTAGGAAGTGTTTGCCAGTTGCTAGTTGTCCAAGTAAGGTTAATTATATTAGGTCCAGTCATTTTATTAGGTACATTACTTAGAGAAGGATACTTGCACAAATAATTTAAATCATACAGCAGAAAGAAATACATGTGAAGTAAATGGTCTTGTTATGTCTCATTATATATGAGAAACATCTTCTGGCTAATAATAAACCATGGAAGTTTTTTTAGAGAACTGCTAGAGAATTTGGTGGGCTTGAGCTACTCAAGTAAGGAATTATTATCCAAAAAGAGCCTCCTAGATTGCTTCTAATCCTGAAGATAATTAGTTCATTCACTGCCTCCTCCCTGTTGAGCTTTGGTAGTGTCTTAGTGCCACTTTGTAGCATGCCATTCCTATCCCAGCCTCAGCAGATCAGTTTATGATTTGCCTAAGCTAACTACATATTTGTTTCATCATCTGACATAGTAGGTAGTCACACCAATCATTTACAGTCAAGCTGAAGTCAAGTTTACATACAGAAAATGCGTACTGTAACTATGGCAAATCAAAATCAGAGAAATGAAAAAATACTGCAGTCTGACAAATAAAATTAATACTACGTCCAGAAGCTAAGCTGCATTAGGTAGTCATCTGATAAAATACTGCTCAAATATCACTGTTTAACATTTCCAACTGACTAGTTGCAGGTGACTTTCTCTTCAGTGTGTGGGTTTTTACAGTGTCCTTGGAAGGGACTAGCATTTTCCCCATGTACTTTATAGGGTGCCCGGTCATCTCATGCTGATGTATTGACTGCATTCTGAAAGACAGATTCATAATCTTTGGCAGCTAATAGATAGCTACCAAAGTCCTTTTCTGAATCTAGCCCAAAAACTTATTTTAACATTCTTTTATATTTATGCCTTTGTATGAATATCAGTACTGTCTTACAATTATCTCAATTTGTAAAAACATGTCTGAAGGTGATTGTGTGTTTTGTTAACTCCGCAGGTACGCTACATGTAGGGGATGAAATCCGAGAAATAAATGGAATCAGTGTGGCAAATCAAACTGTAGAACAACTACAAAAAATGCTTGTAAGTGCCTGAAATTCTTCTCATGCTTTTTATAAAAGTGCATGTCGTATTTTGACAAAACTTTTATGTAGTTCAGTTGTGACTTCCCCCTTTTCTTCTGTTCCTGATAGCCTGCATGTGCAAGTAACACAGAGTCTTCCTGTATTCAGCTGTTAAAGCCTTCTATAGGCTCTCCTCTGGTTTTCAGTAGTGGCTTTTTTGCACATTATACCCAGGATTGGTAGAAGGCACTTCCAGGTGTCGTTTTATTTATTACATTTAGTCCCACAGAAAATATTATTGACACCCAACCATTCCTGACAGATGTATGTCTGACCAGCTCTTAAAACAACTTAAGTAATGGACATTTCCCAAACTCTACAGGCAGTTGATTCTTCTACATTTTAGAAAGCTTTTTCTAATGTCTGAGTTTCCTTTGTTGAAATGCAGGAGTTTCTTCTCTTGTCTCTAGTAGACATAACAGAAAAAATACTGCTTTCCTCCTATTACTCATCCCAAGTTAGTCTGTAAAGATCATGCCCTTATTTTAAATCTTCAGTCTACACCAAGTGTAGTCACTGAGTATACTATGAGATACAAGAAACTTTTCTTGACTATTGGTATAATTGCTACACAAATACAAAGACCAGAAATCATAGAACCATTCAGGTTGGAAGTAACCTCAGGAGGTTTCCAGTCCAATCTCCTGCTTAAAGCAGGGTCAATATTGAATTCAGCCCAGGTTGCTCAGGGCTTTGTCTGGTTAAGCCTTGAAAATATCCAAGGAGAGAGATGTGACAGGACAGGTGCCTCTTCAGGCAACCTGTTCCAATACTGAATTATCATCATAGGGAAAGATGTGTTCCTCGTATGTAGCTGGAACATCCCTTCTTTCAATTTATAACAATTGTGGCTTGTGGTTATTCATGTTACAAAGAAAAAAATGTTTTGAGCTCAGACAGTCTGGCTTTTTGCAGGAAAACTCCATCTTAGGCCTTGCTAGTAGAGTCAGTTTGATATTCCAGAACACTTGCAAATTTTTCTGCATGCAGCTTTAATCTTAGGATCTTGGATGATATAACTAATCCTTTTGTTGTGTGCAGAACTATATAGACAAGCTTAAGCCAGTCCAGGCAAACAGTATTTTTTTTTGGTGACAATAAGCCAGCCAAAGAGAGAAAGGGAAAAAACTCCAAGATCACTTGAAGTGATCTGCATACCCTTCTGCCCGGATCAAGTCCTGCAGTTGTCAGACAAGTAGTGGCACTTATAATCAAACTGTCATTTTAGAAAATATGGCTGGGCAAATATGTTGTCACAATCTGCTGCTGTTCTGCGGTTACTACTTGTTATGAATGTTCTTGTACTATACTAAATGCAAACTAGCAGACCCCATGTTGTGTTCTGACAAAAGACTGTTTCTTACATTTCTACCTTTAGTACAGTAACATGCAGCCTTCCAGAAACTGTGAATATGCTTTTGCTATTTAACATGTATGAAAGGGAAGAAAATGTCCCTTTAGTAGCAAAGAGTCAGCGGGTCACAAGAATATAGCTACAAAGAAAAGATGGACATGGAAGAAACCTACACATCTCTGAATCTCTCACCTTAAAATACATCTGTAGGTTCTAGGCATTCGAAAACTGGTCAGGCAAACAAACTAATTTGTATGTTTATCTTTACATTAATGAGGGATTATTTAAATTTTCGTTTATAACTGAAAAGGCAAATTAGCCATAACATTTTAGCTTTTCTGAATATTTACTTTAGCAAAACATACTGCTGCTCTTAAACTATGACGCTTTCCTTGCAATCCTTCATTAGTGATTTGGAGATTTTATCTTCAATGTCTTAGTCTTTAAAGAAGTGCTTCTCTTTTTGCAGCGGGAAATGCGTGGAAGTATCACCTTTAAGATTGTGCCAAGTTATCGGACGCAGTCTTCATCCTGTGAGGTAATGAATTTAATGAACCATCCTATTTCTCCCTCAGTCCTGTAACTAACTGCCTGCTGATGGCTGAATGTTACTGCTTTCTGGGAAATTGTTTCTGCCTGTCCTATTAGATCACGCACACCAATTTTACAACAAAGATAACGGAACACGAGTAGGTCCCACCTACCTACTCAGCCCTGCCTTCGTATTCATCTCATCAGCACCTTAACTAACTCTTTACAGCCTATTTAAAAAAAAAATAGGAAAGGGGATCCTCAACTTATGCATTTAGGAAGCCCCTTGGAAAAAAAATTACAATTTAAACTCCTTCTCCAGGAAGTCTATTAAAGTTCCACAACTGAAGAACAATCCTCTTTTTTAGGCATTAAACATTATTTAACTGCTTTGGGCTGTTAAGGGTTAATTGAAGAATTTGTTTCTGTATAACCCTGTTGAGGTAAATTTGTGGTGGTTGTCTGTAACAGTTACATGTGGCTTAATATTATGTTTCCATGAAAAAATGGTATTTGTCATTATAGAAGAAAAACAGATTTCGAGTTATCTCTTGTTGAACTAGAAACTTGGTATTACGGTTTTTTGCACAGTAACGTTTAATTCCCTTCTGCTCACAAAGTTATGTTCCAGATTGCAACTGAAGGGAATTAAATTGTGGAAAATGGCTACTTGAGAGATACTGTTCCAATTTAAGCATACAGATGGCATATGCAGTATCTAGATGATGCCAGTCTTTCTGTGCCACATGCTTAACTGCGTAAACAGTTCCCGAATTAGAATTCCGAGAGCAAAATCTCAATTCCTGTTGAAGTCAAGCACCTTATCTTAATTAGAGTTGTGATTTCACCCTAACTGTTTTTGTGTCTCAGCAGATGCTAGAACACACAGAAACTGCTATTGTGATTGTCAGAACAATCTGAAAGAAAAAGAAAAATTCTGCTTTTTGGTTGCCTTCTATACTTTTAATAGAAGTCAACAAGAACTAAAAGGTTTTAGAGGTACAAGTTTTGACGAATTTTCACCTATGAGGCCTATTTCCTTAAAAGGTGTAAATATGAAAGCAGAAGTTTTTCATTAAATGCAAAGGCTTTAAAAAAAATTAAAATGGAAATTCTAGAGTATGCTGACAAATTTCTGTATTGACTTCTGTGCTGTAAATAGCAGTAATAATAAAAGATATCTCACTTCCCAATATTAAAATGAAGAAACTACTGAAATTATATACCTGTTAGGAGGATGATTATTTAGAGAAAATAATTCAGCACACAGCTTTAAATTAATACCATTAGATAATCATTTTAGTAGTACCAGTTCCTGCCTTTTCCTTAACTTTGTGACCTTAGGTTCTTCATGACTATTTTTTTTAATAGACTCATCTTCCTTTGGAAAAAAACAGCAAAACTAGGAGTGTGTGATGAAAGACAGAGGGGATGGAAAATAAGCATGTCTAATTATCACACTTTGTGGTATTTAGCATTCATTTAATCAGAGGTGCCTGAGTCTATTCCACCTGCTTGGTCACATCTATGACTGCCTAGTTTGTCAACTATTATGAACATACACAATAAGCCAGTATTTTTAAATCATCCTATTAAAGCATCACTAGTCCTTTGGTACAGAGAGAATTTCTTTTGCAGAATTTTTCAGAATTATGATTCAAATGATGAATCAAATTCTTAACCATTGATAAAGGCTAAAAGGGATGTTGAATGACATTACTAAGACAAAAAATGCTTGCTTCCAGTGCTCTCTAGCAGGATAAATTCAGAGATACTGGGTCTTCACTAGTATAATCTTACTAGTTAAGGTATTTTTTGGCAGTATTTTAGATATTTCTATAAATTTATGTTTGTCCACCAGAAGAGGAATATAAAACAGAATCAATAATTTTTTTTTTTTAAGGCTTCTACCATGATCACGTCATTGGATTGCAAAATACCTTGTTAATTTTGAAAAAGAAAAACTAAATATTAGTAGCATCAGAGGTCATCTGCCTTTTATATCCAATCTGTCTACATGCCTTTATATACAAAGGTATGGAGGGGGGTTTTTGAGGGGAACCTATTTTTCAAATAATTGAGATTTGCATCTCACTTGCCATATTTTTTTTCTTTTGTGGGCATTTAAGAGAAGTGTTGTGGTGGTGTTTTCTAAATATTACACCACTTTTGCATATTTAGGGAAGTCTTGTCCCTATAGTAGGTAACGGTATTTCAGTGTCACTGCGCAGTTTCCAAAATCTCAACTGAATAATTTCAGGTTTTTAGGGATTTATAGCTTTTACCGCACCCATGCCTTCCATTCAGTTACCAGGCCTTCTATTTCGTGTAGATTTTGCATGAAAACATAATAATTATGAATTCCCTTGGATAAAAATTTGATCAGCTGATCTACTGTGAGCTGACCTGTTCAGTCACTGGTGTGGCAAATGGCCTGAGTTACTCGGCTATCTAGATAACACAGTGGCCAGGATGTTGTGTTTACTGGTTCAGCTACCCAGGAAATTACAGACTTACATAAATATGAACTTAAGTAAATATTGCAACATGTTCTTCTTATGATTTGGGACTGCATATACTGTTTATACATTTCAGTTAGTACTTTATCCAATTGAGTAAGCATTTTGCTTTAGCTACACTTGCATTCTTACTTCATACTGACAAAACACCCTGAGTAACTTTTTATAGTGTCAGATATCTGAGAATGGTAAGGGAAGTACTTTTTTTCTTTTTAACAAACAACTTTCCTTATAAACATCTATTGTGTTTCAGATTGTCTTTGTGAAACACTTAAGTTGTTTCATTAAGAAGAAAAGCCTTTATATATATGAGATTTTAAAACCTGGTGGTAATCATCCTGGATTTTTTCCTTTAGCCTTGCAAAGTTTCTGTTAGTACTCAGACTACAAGACTTTTTACAGTCTTGAAGCTTCTTACATTTGTATTAAAAATACTTCCGGAAAGGTTCCTTCAGCAAGACTAAAATTGAAATGTATTTTCAGATTTTTGGAAACTCTCCATGTTTTTTATTTTTTGTGGATCTGGCAACAGCATCATTAATCTAGCTGTTCTTGTTGGTATCTAATTTGATTGGGCCACATCTGGTAGACATGATTGACATCTGCTATAGGATTGCATCTCAAATGTATTGATTTATCATTCATAATCCACACCTAAGAACAAGGAATCAACAGGAAACTAGCTTTGTCATCATTTGGAAATAATTGTGATTGTTTCCTCAAAGGCTTCAGCTGTGGTGCTTGAACTGAAGAGCAAGAATCCAAAACACTGCCGTTTTGTTATTTGGCTAGGGGTTCAACAAGAATTGGAAGTCTAGGTAGTCAAGTTATACTGAAATACAGTGATAACACTTCAACATTACTCAGAATCATTGGATCATCCAAGTGCTTCTCTGCTCTTGTCCCCAGAACTAGGGCTTTTTCTGATTTACTGAAGAAACAAACTCACAACCGAAGCTGAAGTTTTCCAGTTTAGTTCTAAGCAGTCCTAGCATTCTACAAGGATCTCTCTGCTCATCGATTTGTCTGATTGGACTGTGCATAATACAGTTTTTCTCTTAACTTTTGAGTCTGATATTTTTTGAGAGAAAGACCAGGTGCCTAGGAAACTAAGAATCTAAATGCCTTTGAAATTGTGGCTGAACTGCCTACTTATTTAAAAATTGTATATATGCCTCTTGACTAGCTTAATAGACTAGTTTCTCAAAGCTCTGAAATCAACAATAGCATGGAAATTATGTCTTTTCCTCAGTATGTTACGATGAACATTTACTTTGAGTAATATGCTGTCTTTAGTTGAGAATTGTTGGAGGAATACAAATCTAAATATTCTCAACCCAAGAAAATTTCTTTCAAAAGGAGAAGCCTTCAAGAGAGTCCAGAAATGCTGGCATTCTCCAGGTTGCTCTAAACTTGTTTTTCTCCACATGACTTGGGTGCTTGCATCACTTTCCAAACTTTTCCCTTGCTAAACCATCACTGGCTATGCAGATCTTAACAAACTATGGTTGTTTTTTTTTAAAAACAGCTACTTACTTTACTTTTTCACCTCTTCTTGAAAATGAGAAATTGGCAGAGACAGAATTGTAGAGCAAGCAGAAACTCTCTTTATGAAAGAAGGAAGTCACTGCTTTTTTTGGAGAGAAGTATCTCCTAGCTGCTATTTGATAAAGGTGATGCTGATAATCCCATACACTAAAAAAAAGGAATACTGGTTCCTTTAGGCTTCTCTTTTTTCTTCTTTCTTTTTCTTTTTTTTTTGTCTGTAATGTCATTGGAACATTTGAAACGTGTTATGCTGGAGCAATTTTTTAAATAGAATGAAAGCTGATTTCTCGCAGTCTGTTATACGTTCCAAGTAACTGAGAGCCAAATGAGCATTTTGTTCTTATGCATATAGCAGAAGTATACAGACCTACATACTTTGAACCACAGTGATTTTACAGCCATAATAATGTCAGATCAGTCCTCAACTGTGTTAAAATCAAAGCAAGCATGTAGATAGCTGTACATGGAACTTTCTATGAAATCATATATAATTAATCCACAAAAAAGTGAAGTTGTAAAGGAGTTTGCACATCAAGCATACAGGCAGCAAGAGTGATAAAGTATTGCCTGTCATTTTAACTTTTCTTGATGCCTTTAAACAGCTGAGTGCTATTGCATAATTAGTATAAGTTAGAGAATATTAGTAGAGGACCTTTACCTGATTAATGTTGTTGCATGAAAAGTTTAGCTCCAATTCTTGTTTGAAGTACTGTACAACCAAAATGGCATGTGAAGAAGATTGCTCTACAAGTGACTTCCTTGCCTCTGCAAGACCCAGTCAGAAATTCCTGTTATCCTTTCTGTAGAATTTCCCGGTATGCACCCTGCATCTGCTATCTCCTCACGGAAGTGTAGGACCACGCTGGTAGTCTGAGTCAAGAGAGGTGGCTTTTTTAAAGTGGTATAATTTGGCAAAGTTTAATGTTTATAAGCCTGTAAGAATACTGGAGGGAAAAAACACCTCAGTACCCTGTAAAATGGGTGAGGATGGAGAAGAAAGCATCCAACTTCCATCTCATGTGTTAGCTTCAGTGTCTCGGAGACACTGCATAGAGATGCATCTTACAGCATAGAAACTAATCGACACTGACCTCCACCACATAGCTGAGAAAAGATTTAGAAGCATGTTTAAAATGGAATATGTGCCTCATTCTGTTCAAAGTGTTAGCATATAACTTTCAGGTAATTAGCTTTAACAAAGACACCAGTATGACTAATGGCCTTTAGCATTGTCAACCACATGAGATCTAAGAAGTCCCAGATACTCAGTAATTAAGAAGCTGTTTGATTGCAAAGGCAATATGAAAATAATTATTACCTAGGACACGTCAAAATGTCAAACCTGAACCTTAAACTATGGAAAAACTTCAGATTTACGGAGTTTGTAGTGTGGAAACTTTCACAGATGAAGCAGCTCAGCAAATGGTTATAAGGCTGTGGATGTAACTGTTCTTTTAAGTATATCTGTGTTCCTGTGACAGTGTTGTGTTGTTAATGAACCTTGTGTCTTATTTCAGAGAGATTCCCCCTCTACATCCAGACAGTCCCCAGCTAATGGTCATAGCAGCACTAACAATTCTGTTTCGGTAAGATTTCCAGTTCCACACAGAGAAAGTGTGAAAGTTTTGTTGGTGCTCATCTGCCATTACTGTTATACTTATCGTGTGGTCAGTGGAAAATTTTGTCCTGCTGATAGAACCAAGGTTATTACATATGTAACTCCCCATTTGCTTTTTTTAAGGGTTTTTTCCAACATATTCTTCTTTTCAAAGCGATATAGTGAATTAAATGTTAATAACTGTAACGTGACAGTTCAGTCATCCTTAAATCATTGCTAGCAGTTTCCTCAAAACCAAGCAAAGGTGTACAGTGGAAGTTTTATTTCCATCCTGAACTTTGGAAGCAGTGTTTGAAGAAAGAGTAACCGTGCAGTTGGTATTTCAAGACATTTTAGACTCTCTTAAGTTTTGTGTTTTGAGAGACCTGTGGAACGTGTGCTGGTTTCCGCTATCTGAGTTAACGAATTGGTGTGCCCTCTGCTGTCGTGGTGCGTGCACATACGTTGTGACATATGAGCCTTGCCTGGATATGAAAAGCGAAAGGAAGCGGCTTTAAACTGCACTACAAACCGAGCTATTGTCATCACATCTTTAACACAAAGTACTTCTGTTTTGTATGTTTTCAGGTAGAAAGGTGCTGTTGATCTCCTGTTTTTCTAAAGTACATTAATGTTAAAATTTGTGTTGTTTATCATTTGTCATTGTTTGGACCAATGTGGTAACCGTACATGCAAGTTCCTTCAGTAAGAGTGCTGTCAATATCACGAGTTCATGGGACTAGCTGAAAAACCCCCAAAACCAAGTAATTACTCCTTTAACTATTAAAAAAATTACAACTTAGAAATTAGTTGCTACAAGGTAAAGTGCTTATTAATTAATACAAAGAAAAATAATTGTGTGGATGAAAAATTTAAGAACTTTTTGTGGATTAAATTGAATTTGTAACATGATTATTAGTTATAATCTTATTCCTCAGCACAATTAATCATAATATACATTTTTAATAATTTTTTCATATTTATAATATCCATCCTTCTCTTAAAAACAAGACTAAGTATTAAGTGGAAAAGGCATTCACATAAATAGCCTCTTTCACTTGACAGTGCTTTTGTGTTGAAGATGCTGAATTATTTATTAAAAAGCACATTCCCTATCTGCTTTAACTTTTTACCTGCTTTCTTCAGCTTGCTGCTAAACAGCCTGGATTTGATTTTTCTTTAAGAAAAAAAAATATTTCTAAACATGGGTCAACGCTTTATACTTTTGTCTGACTTACCATTTTAGTGTAATGTAGTATGAATCACTAACAAATGGTGTTGTATACCCTTAAAAAGTAAAATGAAAATTTCTTCTCCTGGGTTGGCTTTATTCTGCAGGACTTGCCATCGACAACACAACCAAAAGGACGACAGGTGAATAGATATCCTCCATGGGAATTTTTGTAAACTTAGCTGCTAGTGAACATCCCCGCTTATCTTTTCCCCCTCACATTCTGTATGTGCTGGACTAAAACATTTAAGCTTGGAAAATTTGTTTTTTTCATTTTTCTTTTTAACTCATTTGTTTGTGGCTGATTCAAAACAGCATTTTTTTTCATGTGTCCGTGTGCGAGAGTTACAAAGTCATTGTAAATTTAACTGGAGATGTTGTTTTAGTTCAGAATTCATAAATAAACTTACTGGTGTGTAGTGGCCTGTGCAGATTTCTCAGAGGAAAGCTCAGATTTATATTTTAGCTGAAATGGAGACTAGTAGGGCATGTGTCTAATACTCTACTCTAAAACATTGTACTGACAAAGATTCCAAAGCTTAAGTTGATCTATTACTAACTATTAACATTAACAAAGCTCTTCAAATAAAAAACATTAAGGACAGTTTCTATTAAAGGTTGATAAGTCTGAAGATAGCCTCTTAAATTTTCAGTCCTAAGGCCCAGATTCAGTAACCTCCCTTAACTTTGTTACTTTGACCTGATGGCAGTACATGTCATCATGAACTGAAGAAAGATCTTCCCTCTCCAGCAAGTTCCAAGAAAGCCCTTAAGGGCTCTACAGAGGATTCCCTGTGATTCCCTTTGCAATTTTAAGATTATTTTTTTTTACTGCAGTCTCCAAATCAACACATACCATCAAGTGATTTGTGGTTCATCTTCAGTAACTGCTCCATTTATATATAGCTCTTCCAGAATCTGCCTCTGAATCGTTAACCATGGACTCAACCTCTTTCTCTACCAAGGGTTTTAGTAGTAAATCTTGCAATTTGATTCAAAAGAGCCAATGAACTTCATGGCCTGTTGTATTTGAAAATCTTTTTATACTACTGTCTGGTTGAGATGGCTGGAATATCTATTATAAGAATGGATTGGTCTCACTTCATTTCCCTTTTTTAAAGCTTATAGCTATATGATTCTCTCAACTTTCTGTTGTCTTCTGAAGTTTCCAGTTGCCTGAATGTAGTCCTGGAAAGGCTCCATGAAAGACCTTCCTAACACAACCTAACTGTTGTGTTAGGTTTTCGTTTGCCTCTCATAAGGTATTTTTCCTAGGAGAAGATACTTTGTTCAGGGCAATATCAGAATAATGGTGTTCCTTGTACTTTCACCATTTATAGTTGCCTGTTTTTTTCAAGAGTCTTTTCCCATTGAACCAACATAATTTTCTGATAGCTTGTCATCCTGAAGACAGTAAGGGCTTAGATACCAGATATATTGCAAACTGTAAGGAAGTCTGTAACGTTCCACAAACTGCCAATATACAGTGGATAATAACTCAGACTGGAGCAGGGACTTGAAAAGCAAGGAAGTTTCTACATGCTAAAAGTACTGCTTACGTTTCTAGACCTATATTAGATAAGGTTGAGGGGAAGTAAGGGATTGGTTCAATACGGACTACTTCATAGAAAGCCAATTACTAAATAAACGTATTTGGTTTCAAAATATCCTATTTTTCAGATGATTCAAAGAAATTGGGTTGCTTGTCTGAAGTCACACACTCAAAGCACAGCAGAACAAGGGTCAGATTTAATATATTAAAAGTTGAGTTCTACATTGGTGTTATCATCTGATGCTCTCGCTGTAAACAGATAAAAATGCATCAGGTACATGATAGTAGTGATTAGCCATTTTAAGTTAATTTATTCATATGTTGGGTTTCAATTGGATTACTATAGAAACGAACTTGTTAAAGTGCCATGAATAGTGCTAACACTGCATAGTTAGAGCTATTTTGGGAGCAGAATTTGAGCAAAGTTGAAAATTGTTACAGTTTAAATGAAGTATATTGCTTTGCAATGTAAATTTATTTTTAAAAAATCTAGTCAATTTTTAGTAAGAAAATCAACAGTAGAATATGCACAGCTCCCTGAGATGCTATAGGGTGATGGTTGAAGTCCATAAATTGTAGAAATGACCCATCTTGGACGTGACATTTAATTCCAGTTTTAAGATCCTTGGAAGCATCAGGGCTGTAATTAGCAACCAAAACTGGACATTACTTTTATTTTCTCTGGTTGAGTCCTCACTAGCACACAAAGGAAGGACTGGTGTATTATTTTAAATTTTGAAGTCAGAATCTGAATTCTTTCTATTAATGTCCTTTAGAGGATAGCTTACTCAAATGGTTAGTTTTCATTTTAACAGGAATAGACTTTTAGTGAAAAACCCATGCAGAGAATTCCCAGATTCCTCCCAAGTAACTATATGCGATAGGTGCAACACAGGACTTCCTATTTAATCTGAAAAAAAAGGTACTAAATTTTCAGTATAAATACTAAAGATCAGTAATATAGCCGAAGTCCTTTATACTGTCCAATAAAATTTCCTGTCATACAAATTTTTAAAACATATTGTGGGACTTCAGTTGGAAAGCACAGTACAGCTGAAGTTGTAAGCTGCTGGCTTTTTGTCTGTAATTATTCATGATAGTTAATATTGATCTGAGGGATTCTATGAGTTCATTATGTGTGTTCATTTTTGCTGTTTAGGTTTTATAGTATGTAGAAGACATGAGCTTTCAAAATAACATCATATGTCTCCATTGTTTGCTGGGTTTTTTTTTCTCTTTCATTTTCAGCTATCACTTATGCTTTTGCCATTCTGTTTCTTCCCTTGCTTGTTGCAAACAGTATGTGTAGCTACATGCACAGATCAGATTTTCACCTGTTACTCTTAATACTGTACCAGTAATAATATTGCAGTGTCTTTTGTGAACTCTTTTTTATAGATATATGTAAGAGCACAATTTGAATATGATCCAGCAAAGGATGACCTCATTCCTTGCAAAGAAGCTGGCATCAGATTCCGAGTTGGTGATATTATCCAAATTATTAGCAAAGATGATCACAACTGGTGGCAGGGTAAACTTGAGAACTCCAAAAATGGTACTGCAGGTCTTATTCCTTCTCCTGAACTTCAAGAATGGTATGATTTAAGTTTTCCATAAAAATTAATTTAGCTTTGCTTTTATTTGTCTTTCACGCTTCTCATCATTGCATAGCTAGTTTTTGTATCATTTTTTCTTTAAAAAAAAAAGTTATATATTGCCTCAGTTTGTGTGGCATTGATTTTTTTTTTTTCCCCCTCGTATATGCATAGCGGTAAGGGTTGCATGCAATATCATGTGTGTGGTTACATTAAAAAAATAAACACCGGTGTTAGTAAACACTGTTTGTGCTTTCTGATATACTATAGGAAACCAGGATTGAAGGTTACATACAAATTGTTTATGTAGGGGGATCAAATTAATTTCTCTTTTAGGTTCTAAATACTATTTTCCTTAGTACTGCTTACATGCAAGTGCTGCAGGAATAAGCAAGACATCAAGCACAAAGGTCATTGAGGGAGTTTGGGAGTTTTTTCTCCTTTTCATTTTTCATGTGAACGCCAAAAAGTAGAAAGAAATCACAGTGCAAAGATTGCTGAATGACAGATTCAATGAACAGCAATGGCACCAGGTAATGCAAAAGCAATTCAGAGCCTTTAAACAACCCCTTGCAGAAGCTGTTTAGTAAATATTTTAAATGTACGCTGGCAAGCAAATCCTGAGCTGTGAAAGTTATGGCCATAACTCAAGAAAGTTTATCAGTATGGATAATCTAGCCTAAAATATTTCATACAAGATGTGCTACGTAAAAGAATTAGAGTGCAGTAAAGGGTTTAACAGCACCTGTGCCACCTGGACTGGCTAAAGGAGATTTTGCTAGAAGAGAAACAGAGGTAGACAAGACATTTCGTCCCACCTCAATAGCTCCCTTGCAAGCCCTGACATAAGGGAGACACTGGTATACATTGCAACAGGAACACTTGCGATACTTCATCCTAAAGATTAACCTCAAAACAGCTCCACAACACAACTTGCTCTGAAGTAATTTAGACTTTAGTAGTCTTTTCAGACCTCATGCTCTTCGAGTCTAATCCACTGCAAAGTCATCTACAGCCATTTTAGTAGCTATCCTTCCTCCCATGCTCACTTGATCTGGTAGCTTTAATGATCTATACTAAGAAGATATTCTTTATATCAAAATATCTCTGTTTCTAAAGTGCTTTTAAGTCATCAAAAAATGGGTTTTGAAAAGTTTTATTTTACTCTTGTACTACTAAGAAGTCTTATTTTTCTAATTTATTCTGTGTGGCTTTTTAAGAATACATTGATTACAATGAAAAAAATTTTTCTCTTCCATATGCCAGGCGAGTTGCTTGCATTGCCATGGAGAAGACCAAACAGGAGCAACAGGCCAGCTGTACTTGGTTTGGAAAGAAAAAAAAGCAGTATAAAGACAAATATTTGGCAAAGCACAATGCAGGTAGGGAAAAAAAATGCAAGTATCTTTAACAGGTTAAATTTTTTACAGTCTAAACCTTGCCATTAATTGTTCAGCTGGCACTGTTATATAAACCTAATGAGTTATATAGGCCTAATGATTTACTTAGGAAAATACAAGTAAAATTCTAACTATGCCAACATTACTCTGCTTGTTCTTTGCTATTTAAACATATAGCTTTATCAGTGAGAGGCAAGCTGCAACAAAATAAACGCATCATAATATATCCTAATACAGGCTTACATTGTTTTGGTTTTTATATTTAAAGGAGCACTAGAAACCAAAAGGATATGAATTTTGTGTGTATGTATTTTGTGTATATAACTGTCCTGTGCTTTACAGCCTTGTTAATATGTGTTTATAGTTATAGATTATATATGTGAAAACATCATGAAAGGGCATTTTTCTTGAAGCATTATGGGTGGAAGTGGAGTAAGAGCCATTGCTTAGTCAGTGTGTTATTTCCAGTTACCAAATAGAACAAACCATGGAAGTTTATCCTCCTTGCAGTGATTTCTGCCTGAATCCTAAATTCTGGATTTCTGTTTAGATTGCTGAAAAATTGAATTTTTTTAGAAAATTCTTAAAGTAGAAGTGTAGAGTAAGAGATCCTCACAGAGCAAAATTCATTAGTTTTAGTAGTAAAGAAGGAAGACCCCTATGTTCATGAGCGGAATTTAGTTCTTCTTTTAGTATAAAATACTCAATGTGTTGAAACTGTTTCTATTGCTTTTGCATAGATATCACATACTGTGACGATAAATACGTTGTTGTCATCTCTTGGGAGACTTGCAGACATTTTTATAAGAATTAAAAGATATACCTGTACATACAGTGTAATGAAAGTATTTTATATATTGCATTACTTTCTGGGTTTTTTTCAGTTGCATTCTTGCACACAAATTAAACAATATAAATATGTATTTTCACATTTCTTCTTACCTGTACAATCTGTGTGCAATATCACAGCTCATAATGTATTAGTACTACAGAATTTATGTTTACTTAAAAGTCTTTGGAAAATAAAAGCTAAGAAAGTCAAAGAACAGTAGTTGTCATTTATACTCCTTAAATCACCGTTACATTTAAGATGTTCACAGTTAAATATAAAATTGCTCATTACCCTGAAAACCCTTACAAGTAGAGATTGAAAGCTTTAACTTGTTTCCTTCCTTTTGCTGGTTGAACATTCTGGTTGTTTTAATGTTGCCACTTCACTGCTGCAGCACTAAACCATGTTTTACTAAATATGACCTTAACAAAAACTGTTGAGAATAAACTGGATTTTATGACTTAGAGTCTTTGGCAATACTGGTTTAAAAGTATTACCGGTTGCTCCCAGCATATATTCCCATAGCATGGCTACTCCCTTCGGTTGCAGCAGCTTAACTTTGCATGTCCATGCTGTTAACTTGATTAACTGAAGACCAATCCAACAAAAAACATTGGTTGTTTTTCTTGAGGGCAGATACATTTCTTAATATAGTTCACAGTGCAACTACATAGTCAGTGTGACTAAGCGCAGCGTGCTATAAAAGAATAAGCAAAGGAAAGAGGATGGCCAAGGTAGGAGAAGGACAGGCAATACTTCAGGAGCGAAACTAGCTCAAAGACTTTGTATCAATTAAATCCGTGAAAGGAAGGTAGTCCAGACTTCCTGTCTTGATGTAGGGGGTACATTTTGGAGGTTGACAGCACTTTGAGTCACGGGGTTTCCCTGCCTTCGTGCTTGCCACCATCAGTGCTGTTAGTCACTTTTCGTCAGAGCACAGTGTTTGCCAAAAATCGGAAAAAGGAACAGTAAAATTTATCAAAATAACCATGAAAGAAATTGTTCTTCTCAGAATACCATCTGACGCTTCCCCTTCCCCCTAAGAAGTAAAAAAGTTAATAAAAGCACAGGTTGGAATCAAGATTTCTCTTAGAAATGTTTATTGATCTTAGTGTCCTTGAGGTATTAATGGTGATCCCAGTAATATTCTGGGAAATTACGCCAAATATAGGATATAAAGAGGTTCACTGAAATGGTATGGTGCTCCCGTGAGTTTAACTAAGGTCGTAGTGAATTTACCTTCTCTGAACTACTCTCTCACGTCTGGTGTTGTTAGTCAGAAATATGGCAATGCTGGCTTTTGCAAGCGTTCAGTGCATCTGTCTCAGAATAAAAATCAGATCTTTTCTTCTATTGGATCTGAAATAAGTATAATTAATTTGGAACTGAGAAGTCTAATCCAGATGTCAATGTTGCTCCTACAAGAAAGCAGAACGTATTTCTCTTATACCTTAGTATAAAATTCAATAAATTGTTTAGCAGTATGTAATTTTGTCTTAAGGATGGGGCTGAGCTGGGGTACTGAGAAATGACCTAGTAAAATACTTGATAGTCAACTAAGATTTGCGTGGCTAGCTAATGATTTGAGAGCAAGATTTTGGTGTGATATATTGGGAAATTACTGGAACTAGAAATGAAATTATTCTGCAAATCAAATATGGTTTATGAAGAGGAGAGTATTTCAGTTACTTTTTATAATTAAAAGCAACTATATTCTCCTTTACAAGAAAAATAATGTCCCGCTTTTCTTTCCTCCATACTTTATATTAGAGTATTGTGTTCTTCAAGACACACTTTCACGATCATACATCTTGTCGTTGTAAAGTCAGTTTTAAGCCAAAGCCCGTAGAAAAAAAAAAATATTTTTCATTATTGGGTTCACTGACATTTTTATAAATGGTCAACAGATATATACTGCAGTGATATCTAGATATATTTTTATTAATTTTCCTGAAATGTTATTGCAGGACTTCATAAAAGAACACTCTTTAGAACATACTAGAACTATGCTTCATATTATGCATAATGTAGAAAATTGCCAAGCTTTTAAAAAATACGTTTATCATTTCTTAATGTGATTTATTTGCCTTGTGTTGAGACTATTGCATGGTAAAGTTTATTTTGTGCATATACTTTTTATTTTACTAATATATTACGAGCCATATCTCAATGACCCCTGTACATTTTTCATGCTGTCTTACTCCCAATGGCCTCTGTGCATGTAAGTAACCTGTCAAGTGACAATGCCTCTTGATTTGCTTCTTACAGTTTCCTTTCAAGAACTCCTTTTCTTTATTAGCTAGTAACACGGAAGCATTAAAGTTCAGTCTTTAAATGTGCCCTGTATTCCTCATAACTTGTGTATATTAAAATATTAATCATTTTTCTTTTGCATTTGAAAACCCTACAATCATTAGTTAACTCCATGTAGACTGAGACACATCTTCTCCATGCTGCTAGTTTGTGATGAAGGCATTAATATGTATCATTTCTGTTGTTTGTTCCTGTTGTTTGTGTCTAACATAATGTGGTTTTGTTCAAGAAGAAAATAAAGGATTGATTTTTAAATTTTTTTTTTAATGGGAAATGATACTTGCAGGTCTAGATGGTTAGAATGGTAAAACTGTTGAACATGTAGATCTGTAGCGCTTTCTAATGTGAAGTGAACTATTAATTAGTTTAAATAGTGTGAAGTTGCAAAAAGGACAGTAGTAAGAATTCCATGTTTATAGGTTTGTGTAATGGAAGAAAAACATGACTAAATTCTTGCTTGTAATATTTGGGGAAAGGTTGAACAAGATTCTTCTTTAGAGTGAAATTCAAAATGCTTCAAATGAACTAGGAAGTTTTCATATCTGTATCTCTTCAAGGTCTTAAAGAGTTGAGTATGTCAACCAACTGATTTGTAGTTTGACCAAATTGAAGTAGTTGTACTTTTTCTCTAGGGTAAAAAGGCTGCCATTGAATTGAAAAATCTGCCCTGTAAATAGAAATACATCAAGTTAAATCTTTTGCTGCTTTAACTGGGACTTTAGTGGAAAGAGCATGTGCTTTCCAGTAGGCTCCAGAGCCTTCGTGCTGATCTTGGTGGCTGGGGACTTCTGGAGCAAGCAAACTAAAGCTCCCACCACTGCCTACTTTCCTAAAGGGTTTTGGATAAGGGGAGAGGGATATATCCAGACTCATCCTAAAATATGGATGGGATATTGTTGAGGTGAATACACCAGCCTAGGACTTGGAAACACTCAAAGATTCCATACATCAGATGCAATCTCTCCTCCCTTCTTCTTCTAGCATGCATAAATACAGAACTGAAAACTCTTGTTCATTATTCTACTCGCAATTTCTGATCTGTGTAATCTTTATAAATATAATCAACTGCCTCCTGGCTTCTTTTTTCATTAGAATTCTGCAAGAATTACCAGAGATATTGTGTTACTGGGCACAGGAGGAATAAGCTGTTTTTAATGAACAAAACTTGATTTGTCAATCATTATATACCTTGGCAATTGACAATAGAATGATAGGCATGATGGAATTCATACAATTTCAACTGCAGTTGCAATTATTTCTGAAATAATACTTTTACAATTTTTCCCTAAATATGGTGGAGGTTCTTTTATGTAGTGCCATCACTTTTCGTTACAATTCTTCATTCTGTCACAAGTTTTAAAAGCATGTCAATTTAACTAGCACGTGTGCTTAAAGAGAACTCTAATTACAATTAATACGGTGGTAGTTTTGAAGAATAAATTCCACAAGGTATTTACATTTCTCATAGATCTTGTTAAAACATGATTATGAAAGTATCCCTATCTTTAGTGTAAATAGATGTTCTCATAGTGTATTCATGTTGGTCACTGTCTACAGATTTTTTTTAGTATTGCTATTTCTTAGGAATGCAAACGTGAATGGCATGCCATTTTAGCAAATTTTTGTGGTCTGCTGAACACTGCATGAAAGGACATGCGAACTTTCCTAAGCATTTCAGTAGCTTTGTTATTGTTTTTTAACAGTTTTTTAAATGAGCACTTTTGTTAAAACTGCATAATGAAATTGTTTTCTTTTTCCATAACATATTACTTTGTATTGTAAATCTAAAACTTGCTAAAATTATAATTTGTAGCACCATTAATTATCACCCTTAATAAGCCCTTTTTTCTTATCCCTGTGGGGATTTCTTTTGTGTTTTAGTGTTTGATCAATTAGATCTCGTCACATATGAAGAAGTAGTAAAACTGCCAGCATTCAAAAGGAAAACACTAGTCTTACTAGGTAATTTTGAGTTATTATTCTGAACATATCAGCATAGTTTTGAACCCCTTCTGGTGGAAAATTTATAATTCATTTTTGTGTTGTGGATTAGGTGCACATGGTGTTGGAAGAAGACACATAAAAAACACACTCATCACAAAACACCCGGACAGATTTGCTTACCCCATTCCTCGTAAGTAGCAACATTCAATGTAGTGCAAAATTGTTTGTAGCATCCTTGAGACAATACCCATTGCAGTACTACATGTGTTCAGTTCTGCTGGGACAAAGCCTGTCTTTAAGGTGGGAACTGTGATAGGACTGGGTATATTTCTTCTTTAGTTTTTTTTCAGAGGGAGGGAAAAGAAGTAACACCATTTTTACACTGAATGTTTCCTAGTATTCACAAAACTTGTTAGACATACTTCTCTCTACCCCAAACGTTTGTTAATTTAGAATGAAGGCTAAATAATTTTTCATTTTCTGTGCTAATTTTACATTTACAGTTTAGGTAAGACTGGAACAAGCCATGATGTTTAAAACTGTGCATAATTCCCATGAGAAGAAATATAAACTGGATTTAGAGGAAACCTTTAATGTGTACCCTATCTGAATGTTTTAAATTACTTTTCACAGCCTAGCCTTGAGAACTGGTATTATGCTAAAATAAGCTCAAGTTTCCAGAGATGACAATTAGAAAAAGAAAATGCAATTAACTTCACTGCTTACAAGTGGGTTGTTACAAAGAGCACGGGGGTGCTTTCCCTTCATGACAATCTCTACCAATACCATGGCAGTAATTGCATATCCTACTACATGATGTCTTGGAGATGCACCCTTTTTCCTTGAGCTAGGCGTTCTGAAACGAGCACCCAGCAGCTAACTGTCCACTCTATTTCAGGCTGACTTCAGAAACACCATATATGGTTCAGAAGTGACAGTGATGGCCATCATGCTTTAAGTTAATTTTCTTTATACCTTGTTAATGCTTTGCTTTAATACAGCACTTAGGTGGTTTTTTACCTATAAGGATTTTTGTTTTGCCAAAAAGTATTATTTTAAGAGCTTATCTGTAAACCTGTTTGGAAGTAGAAAAGGATTTGTTGGCTGCTGATTTAAGTTCCTCAGGCTTGCTCACTAAGGAGTTAGACAAAGACCAGTGCCAGCAGAAGGAAAGCAGAAAGATCTAGCCCTTTTGAAAGCATGAGCCACGAGATCATCCCAGCAGTAATGTGGAACTGCATTGTTTGTCACACTACTGTTTGTATCTAGACACTAAAATCCTGGATTAGACACTCTTTAAAAAGTGCGGTGCCAGAAGTATGTAATGTATATTGGAACTGTTATTCATACAGGCAAGATTATATGGGGGGAAGGGAGTAGTAACCCAGCAATTATGTTCTCACAACATCACTTTGTTCTTACAAAGAACAAAGAGTAATAAAAGGTTTACAGTATTCTTTTCACCCAGACTCTCTCAAGTACTAACTGTATTGCTGTGGGGAAGTATGAGCTGAACTAGTTATTTCATCTTAAAATACCTATTTAAATGGCCTTACCTATACCATAATGACTATGCCATAGATTGCCTGCATGAGGTTCCTGCTCTGCGAAAGCACAGCAATTACTTCACCGATTATATAAGAGTAAAATGTCTAGACTGCAAATCAGGATGAAATTCAGGTGCTTAAGCATCAGTATGATGTTTGGATGCCTGCGTATTTAAGGCATCACCTGATCTCCAGCCCCCCTTCAGAAAAGCGATAGTCGCCTTTAACTCCTGTGTTGTATCTAATAGTCCTATGTGGATGTTTCAGATTTAAGGTGGATTTAAGGCATTTAGGGCATACAAAATAGCACTTTATGCTGGTGTTTAGAGACTCAAATTATTTCCTTATGTTAGTGATCTAAAATAGATTACATAAAATATATCACATACATTTTAAGTATTCTGGGAACCTGGTCTGTCTTTCAGTTGACTCTAGGTAACTGAAATTATTCTCTCCAACTCTCTGGGATGGATTTTACTGCATTTTCTGCATTCGTTTACAAAACCATGGTAGGAGTAGGTAGCTTTTGAGATAGGCCTTAAGTTGGGTGTGGAGTTTTGGGAAATACTTTGTGAAGAAATTATCTACCTACTGAAAGCCTGATCGTAAAGGTCATGTCACGCACAATGGTAGTTAATTAAAAGGATTAGTAGGTCATACATCCCCTACCACACAGGTCTGCAGAAGCAATATATTCGAAAAGTATGTTACTGCTAAGTAGCTGTCATATCTCTTGACCACAAGTAATCAGGCCCTCACCTGCTTTTTAGACATACACCTTTTTTATAAATATTTGGGGGAAATATAAGAGTATGTAAGTTCAGTAACAGGGCAACAGTAAATTGTGTAGTGATATTATATGGTTTATATAATCCATTGTTCTTGAATTCATTAAAATAACTATAATTATTATATTTTTGTAGCACTTTTCGTCTTTGAAATATGCTGATTAATCCTCAGAACAGTAATAGGTATAATTAAAAATAGAATGAGTTCAACTTTTGAATACTTTATTTGAAATTATGTCAAGGTTGTTGAAAGATATGGGAATAGATTTGGAAGACGTGGTGTTTCAGATATGTCACCAGCATAAACGTGGTGGAAAAATACGAGAGTAAATCAATTTGTGAGGGAAATATAGAAGAAAGAGAAGCAAGTGCATATCAGCATGCCTGTGGGGAAAAGAGGAGCAAATGGCCTACAGAATCACAGACTGATTGAGATCCCTGCCTCTGGAGGTCATCTGGTCCAACCCCCCTGCTCAAGTAGAGCCACCTAGAGCCAATTGCCTAGGACCACGTCCAGGTGGCTTTTGAATATAACATTCTGCCCCATCATCCAGATCATTAATTAAGATGTTGAACAGGACTGGGCCCAGTACTGGACCCCAGGGTAAAATGGGAATGTTAATTCAATTGTTTAGAAACTAGAAGAACTGTGAGATCTGGCTGTCGTTTGTTGTTCAAAGCAGCTGATAGAGTCCTGTAGTCTTGACTAGGTAAAGGTTATTGATGACCTTCTGTTCTTCCTCTGTTACCTTTTGATTTTTAGCTTTTCGACATCCCTTCACCTCCTGCTTTCCCAACATGCATACACCAGACTCCTGCTTTTCCCAGCCTCTGTCATTCTGCCTACCCCGAGCTCATGATTCGTTGTTCTGTATGTGATTTGGCAGGTCATCATTCAGTGAATAAGTATTGATAAACCAAACAAAAAGCCATATATAAGCTTAATATTGCTTTTGTACTGAAAATATTTTATATTTTGTACTTTCAGACACAACCCGACCTCCAAAGAAAGATGAAGAAAATGGGAAAAATTACTACTTTGTATCACATGACCAAATGATGCAGGATATATCAAACAATGAATATTTGGAATACGGCAGCCATGAGGATGCAATGTATGGGACAAAACTGGAAACAATACGAAAGATCCATGAGCAGGGACTAATTGCAATACTTGATGTAGAACCTCAGGTAACTAATTAGAAGTATATGAAAATGGGACCTGTCACAAATCCCTCAATCTTATTTTATTGAGATGCATTTATTTTTACTGATTGCACACTAGATAAGTAATGCGTACAGTAGTGTGGAACATAAGTCCCTGGAACACCAAGGTATCCATCAGTGAAGCAGAATTCTGGTAATGAACATACATAATTCTGATTAGAAGAACATACAACAAAAACAAATTCATAGTTTACCTTGGTATGCAACCACTATAGCTTGAAAATCTACTTATCATGTAACTTTTTGATATATTAGTCTCATGTCCAGTAAAAGGTATCAAAACAAGTGATTGTCAATGCATGCCAGGAGTAATGTTTTGATATTTTAAAAAATTTCTCTTTGATGCTGTATTAGAGGGTAATCTTGTTCCTAACTGACTCTTGGCTCTGTATCACTGTTGAGCATGGTCAGAAACATTTATAGTCAGTCACCAATATTGTTCCTGTTTGCACAATCACCAGATCAGTGTTGTTACTTTATAAACTCCTTTCTGTGTTGCAGTATTATACTTTTTGGAAGAGGGCAGGAAGGAAAATCAGGCTCTTGGGAAACACCAATAGTTTGTTCATTCATTACATAAGGTCCTCAGTGAAAAATTCTGATACACTTCCTTTGAAGCATCCACGTAGTCATGACTTTCAATTCACAGGGATGTATTTATGTGTTTTATCAAGTGGAACAACATGAATAAGGACAAACATGATATCTAATTATTCTAGCAGATTGAAGGAAATGGGAGGAAAGACAAATTAAAATTGTGACCAGTGTTATCTATTTAAGTTTGCTGCCTTCTTTCTTCTTTGAGAATGGATTCAAGAAGTTCAAATTCTTTAAGAATTTCATAAAAGGAATAAGATACTTGACTAAATTATTTAGGACAGTTCACATAGTATGCTTTTGTGGTGTTGTTCTGAAAAATAAAATCTTATATTTAATAGTTTTCAGGGAGAGCAGCATTTATAGTTAGTTCAAATGGAGCAGCTGTTAAAAGCAAACTCTCTTGATAAACCTTTTCAACTTGCATTATTCAGAAGCACTACAATTATCAGAAGCCATTTTAATCTTGATTAGAATATTTTTACATTTGGTAACAGCTGCCTTTGCTACACTTCCTCCAGCATGTGTCTAACAAGCCTCTTTCTTAACCAGCTCCCTCATGCATCCGTCTCAGCTCATTAAGGCTAGCTTGTTTGTGGACTTATTCCTAGTTATCTTATGCTTCTTGCCTGTTTTCCCTTGAGTGCTCTTAGTTATGTCAGTCTTCTTGACTTTCACAGATGGGGTTTACGTCTTGTCTAGAGGAGGTTGACATAGATGATACATATAGGTGGGTTTCAAGCAGCAGAGATGGAAACCTCCTTAGCTTGGGAAAAGGATGGACTGAGGTTTTTTGTTTGGTTTGTGTTTTTTTTAAAAAAAAACTTTTGAGAAGACAGGGAGTGGAAGGAGGAAAAAAAGACTGACCTTTAGTAGTCTTACTTTATTTTGTCAATCCGTTTGAGTTCAGCTGAGGTATGTTTCCTTGCTGTCCTGTACTTCAGTCTATCTTGGATCTGTACCAAAGTTTCACTTACGGCAGCTCTGTGTTTCACTCAGTACATTGTGACAAAGTCAACTTCTTAATGAGAACTCTTTCCTTTTGCACAGATTTTGTCCAGGGGATTGGTGCTGCATTTACTGCATTAGTGCTATGCTCACTTTTTAAAAAATTCACTGTGCTTACTTCTTAAAAACTTCAAACCTCTCATATCACATTCTAATTTGTTTCAGAAAATAATAATTTAAAAGTGTTGGTAGGTAGAAGTCAGACAAAAAATTACATTCTAATCAATATTTATTCTCGAAATATTCTAACTGTTGGCTCTTTTCCCTATTTATGGCATGACTGATTTTTTTTACCTGGCATTAATCATTCAGTTTAAATGCAAACAGAATTCTGCACCCTTTGAGACTGTATGGGAAAAGCTTCTGAAAATTCTGAAATTTTCATTGTCTTGAAAACTCACTTTAATTAAGGATAAAGATACGATTTGACCATCAAAAATAATGCAAAAAGTGAAGTTTCTGTATTACTAAGGTCTTGACTCCATATCAATTAAAAACAAATACCCGCATTGGTAAACCATGATTTTGTATCTTTTGCTAGACATGTTTCACACTGATGGTTGGGGGATTCTTCTAAAATATCTGATATTTTTTTTCACCTAGGCATTGAAGGTCCTGAGAACTGCAGAGTTTGCTCCTTTTGTTGTTTTTATTGCTGCACCTACGATTACCCCAGGCATTAATGAGGTATGACATGTAGCAATCTAATGTCCTATCAGAGACAGAATTAAGGATGAGATTCAAATATGCAAATAAGAGTCTTTAATTGTTTCCTTGTCTGTAAATGGAGAGGCAGAAAGAAGTTGTATGGCAGCATTATTAAGTCGATTGAGATGCATTTATCATTTGTTAAGTGATTTTTCTAATTCAAAATATGAACTTCAAGCTGAAGGATCCACATGATGTATTCTAAAAATACATGTTCTTCTATTTCATTCCCTGCCCTAGCTCAAGGATCCATTTCCAGATCCTTGACAAATCATTAGCACAAATTACTCAGTTCTGAGTTGCAATGTTAGCACTAGGTTACAGCTGACAAAGTGGGGGGGTGTGACTGTGCTGACATCCCACCTTTATCTTTTAGTATTTTTTCTCTACAGCAAACATATATCAGAAATAAGCTTATTAACTTCGAAGACTGTTCTCTAAGAATTGAAAGCTTTGACCAAAGGGGTAATTGCTTGTGGAATAATGTTAAGTATTCATGGAGGTCCACATCTTGAACTTCTTACTTAGTTTTATAGAGCTCTGCAGATTGCTACTGGTTTCAAAGAAAATATCAAGCAATTCTGGATTTAGCTCACACAGGGCAAATGGTATTTATACAAACAGTTTATCTGCTCAGCCTATTTTAGACCATGATGCTAAGGTATTTACTCAATTGGATTTGACCATGAATCTGTTGCAAATCTCCTAGAAGTCTCCTTGATCACGCAGAAATAAAGTCAGAAGCCCTGTCTCTATAGCCTGTTTCCCTAGAAATGTAAATACAGTATCATAAGTATGAAACTATGACATCACTGCAGAGGCTTGCAGGAAAATAAGGAACAAGACAAACATATTTAAATGCAAATACTCTGAATTATTATTAAAATAGCAAGTGGAGAGTGAAAAATATTGTCCTTGAGCTGCAAATTTTACTGGCAGCTGAGTTATTCTACTAGTTTATTGTTGCTGAAGGGAGTGATTCTCTCTAACTTGCATCTGGGACATATAATAGATCCTTTAGCGAGCTACTTTAAATTGGATTTTTGTCAGTTTTCAAGTAGCTCACAAAGGCTCTGACAAGCACCAATGCCAGAACAAGCAGTAAAAGCATATAGCCAGGAAGAGAGATGGGAAGGGGAAGAAGGATCTTTTAGCTTTCACAGCAGCAAGGTGTGTCATTTGGACCCATACCCTAGCTGGTAAATGTCACAAATGTACAGATGAAGATCCCTCAGAACACCACAATTTGCAATGTTAGTGAAGTGACAGTTTGTCTAACTGCTGGTGTTGGCGTATGCTGTAAATCAGTGCGATCTTGAGAAAATACCAACATTTTATATTCTACACTGAATTTGCCTTTGTGCAAGCAAATGGCATGGCATCACTTTAAAAATAGTTGGAATCATTCTTAGGATGTGTCAGGCAAGCATTGTGCTTACAGCAGTGCTCAGGTAGCCAGATACTCTGGAATTATGTAATTGCCTGGGTTTGTTGCCTCCCTGCCTGTGTCTCAGCTACCAGATAGTCTTCCTTGCCCTCACTTATCTGCTAGTGGTACTCAACTTCTAATCTTCCAGCCATAGGATATAATACAGAGGCATTTGGGACAGTTCATATGAGGGAGAAACTGTTTTCTGTGGTACACTGGGAAGAGAACAGAAATGTACCTTCTGTAGTAGTGGTGGGAAAATACTTGTTCATGCCAGAGAAACGTTAGTAGCAGCAAAGTATTATGTTCTAAATATTTGCATTCATGCTGTAAGAGTGTGTCTTTATTTTCAGCTCTTGTGACTAAAGTCTCTGTGCACGCAGGGATTCACTCAAGCACATGAGTTGCTGACATGAGGTCACGCTTATAAAGCATGCTAATTTATGAATCAATTAAACTTAAGAAAAGGGAAGGGCAGGATATGGTAATAGCAACAGACCTTACCGGAATATGGGATCCTATTTTCCAAGGTTTACTGGGCTGCATGAAGGGAGATGTGCAAATTGTGTCTGTGTGTTAGCAAGCCTGCAAGGCAACATACAAGGGTGGAGAGTGTGTGTTTCGTATTTCCCATTCATGCTTCCTTTTGGAAAGGTTCATTTGCATAATGAGTATCCCTTTCTGTTTATCCTCTTATCCTGCTTTGTTTATTTTACTTACTCTTTTTGAGAACACTTCTGTAAATGACTGTCCTTTTTTCCCCCCTTATGTTTTCTTAAATTTCATCTTTGCTTTTCTTTTCATTTTCCTGCACTCGTAACTAATTGTACATAGCTGCCAAAATGGTGCAGAAAATTGCCTGTAAGTACCAGCTAGGAGCTGACAAGGTAGTCCTGGTTATTTCAGTAGCTTTAGAATGTAGATATGCTCGTTCCCATTCAGCATTGTTTTTGCCATTGGAATAAAAATTTTATGTAGTAATGACTTCAGATACCTGCGCTAAAATTATCTGCTAGTAAAAAGAAACTAAAGAGTCAAATTTCTACTCTTACAGCTGTACATCTGAACTTTGTGGTAAAAGCAGTGCGGAGGCCTGGTCTTAAAAATCTCTGTGAGACACTTTAGCCTATCACAGACCACACAAAATATATCAATAATGAAGGACCACACAGCAAGAGTTAGCAGACAAAATATTATGCTTTCCAACTGAATGCAGCAGTGCACTATGAGCAATTCTGCAAAGCACAAAACCAATTTAAATCATATCAGAAATCTTCCAGAGTGTAACCACCTGTCTAATCACAAAGGAAACTTAGATCAGATTATTGCTGTGCTAAAACAGAGAGAGGAGAGAGCATATCAGGAAACACGGGAGTAGTTCCTCTTTCTTCCAGCTGCTTTCTACCTCCCGTTGCCCAGACAGCAGCAAAGAGGATTTGATAGGCTCTACTTTTTTGATCTAAATCTTTATTGAGCCATGTGCAAATCTTTATTGAGCCAAATTCTTCTGAATTTTAGCTATGCTTCCTCCCATCCTACAGCCAAAGAATAAAAGGAATTTTTCTTAAGTTTCCAGCCATTTAAATTGAGGAGAATTTCTCTCTATTGGAGCAAAATTGGCAAAGGTGCAATAGTGTGCTTATACATTGTTCACAGCCTTCGAAGGGAATATTAGTAATTTCTTAGGCTGTGCTTTGACTGTCACAAGCAGCAGCTGTTGTCCTGTGTACTTTAAGACCCAAAAAACCCAGCCCTCAGAGACTGACGATATCCCTGGTGGCCATTATGCACCTGGGAGAGACTTCGCGCATAAAAGCCATGCTTGACTCCTTTGTGTCCCAGCTAAGGTGGAGAAGGAGAGAAGATTAGGAAAGAGAACTGAGTTCTAGTGATAGAAAAGTCTGTTCCAATAATGGACACACTGCAGCTAGACCCGCATAAAATGCCTATTGCATGAGAGCTGTGGGAAGAAGAAAGGTAGATATTAGTATTCCTTATTCTCTACCTACCAGTTGTTTTTTAAGATGAGATAGCTGTAAGTTTTTCAGATTTTCATTGTCAGTTGTGATAAGACAGATGTTTTATGAAAAAGGTTCATTCTTGTGCTTGTATGTAAAGATGACACTGATGGAAAATCTGAAGAGCAGTTAGAAAGCTACAGATAAATTAGTAGTTCTAAGGCTTTGTGGGGGTTTTTCACATACTGTTAGCCTTGTACCATGAGATTAAAACTCTTTTAAAGGTGCAATATGATTTTGCTAAGACTGACTCTAAATATAAAATTAATCTTAGCTAGATATGTTTAAAGCACTGAAAATATTCTGCTTGACAAGTATGATTTTTTTTTTCCTTGTAGGTTAATTTAAGTAGAAAAGTTCAGATCCTCTGCTGATAGAAATTGATGTCTCTTTTGGAATCTATGAGAAGTTGGCAGTTTACCTAACTAGGTTTTTGGCTTAAAGACATTGGGCCATATGAAATGTTCCACGAATATATTTAATGTACATATTGATCCATATTATCCAATTTGTTAATAGCATAAATTAAATTTGCATGCACTGGTATTTCCTACGGAAGTTCCAGACGTTGCTTGCAATGCATAATGGTCCATACAAGGAGCATCCCTTATAGAGAAGTGCACGTGATAAGTATTTGTCTGACTTTGAATGAAATTTGTAGTGATTATCAAGTGAAGGCGATATCCTCCCTCCCCACCCCGTCTGAGGCTGCAGCTTCAGGAGAGAAGCAGAACTGTAACTTTGGTACAGAACTTCTTCTCCAGAAGTGTCTGGTTTCGTAGCTCCAGGAAAGGAGAACTGTCTCAGCACAGGTTGTTCCCTTCAGAGGACCTGAAAGCTGCTGTTCTACGGCTACTTATCACTGTAGTTACAAATAGTGTGAAGTTTAACCAGAAAAAAGGGGAGCAGGGGAGTTGTCTATTAGCAGGATAAAATTCTGTTCCCAGAATAATTTCTTGTGAAAACAGCTATAGGCACCATGTCTATACTTCTGTAGGCACCTGCAGCCTAAAACTCTGTTCTAATAAAGTGTATCCCAGTTGACTGCTCAAGTAGGGGTGACCCTATAGACACTACCGAACAGCAGGAGTCTATCCTGTTCATATGTAGCTTTGCCCCACGTCCACACCAAACCTGTGGGGCGGGAGGGACCTGCTTACTTCCCTGTGGCTATTTGGAGGTTCCTGAAAAGAGCAAATTTTTTTTTATTATTTCTAAGGGACTTTGTGGGAAGAGAATTCAAACTTATAATTGCTGCAGAGCCCTAGCAAGAAGCCTTCTGCAGTCCCGCTCTCTCCGCAGGGCAGCCCTCGCTGCCAAAGCTTGGACAAAGTACCCACCAAGTAGGATGCGCTGGTTTCTGCCGGGACACTGACACGAAGCCACGGGGAGCACCAGCCTGCTGTCGCTGGCCCTTCCCGAGCTCATCTTCGGAGTCTCATAGGAAGAGATGCTGCAATGGCATGCTCTGAAATAGGAACCGCAGAGCAGTCTGGAGTGAGAACTTCCTTACCAGTAAATGATTGTTAAAGGAAGTAGAGCCAGCAGACTGAGGCTGAACAGAAAGCGTTACCAAAACCGGGAACAGCTGATACCTGGCAATGTGCCCTCTCCTGTTTCTCGCGTTCTTACCTGGACATAGGCCCAGTAGCTCGTATTTGTGCACTTTGTATGTTTTATTCATATACGGTCTCCATTGTTCATGTCTGTGCTGCTTTTCTCAGCTTCTATCCTCCGCCTTGCTTTTTTAAGGTTAGTCTTGTGTTTAGTCTCAGGCAATGTCAATCACTGAGCGCTGTTTGAATGTCAGCTTCAAGAGAGAAATTGTGCCATTTCTCTCATGTGATTTCCATAGATGTAGGTGGGGGACCTAAACCACCTGGGCCTCCCTAAGGCTTTTTTGGTCCTTTCCTTCTCTGTGAGCAACATTTAGGGAGCTGTGATAGCAGAGTATGAAAGGATCCAACATCTCTCTCTCCCATTTTCTCTTCTGATCACCGAACAGGATGAATCCCTTCAGCGCCTGCAGAAGGAGTCTGAAATCTTACAGCGAACATATGCACACTACTTTGACCTAACAATTATCAACAACGAAATCGATGAAACCATCAGGCACCTGGAGGAAGCTATCGAGCTTGTGTGTACAGCCTCACAGTGGGTCCCCGTCTCCTGGGTCTACTAGACCGGTCGCAAGAGAATTGAAAAAAAAGAATCTGTCATTACTGGGAACCACCTCATACATGGCAAACCTCTTCGTTACTGACCTTGTGTCAACAGGTCTTGGCCCCTAGAGACTACCTAGATGTAGTGTGACCTAAATTTATAATTATTGTAATGTCCGAATAGATAGGAGGAGGGGGGAAAACAAATTAAACACTAATTTAAAGAGACAGTATCTTTTTTTAATCATTTCTCCTAAACTTTAATAAAATGTATCTTTAAATATATGTATTATTCAGTCCTTTGGAATGTTATATTTTTGGAAATCATAGCTTTTTATTTCAAGGGCCCCTAAAAACTGCACAAAATAGATGCTGCTTTCTATAATCTATTTTAATAGTAATGATAATATGATTCTGTTACCTTTACTTGGGGGTGGAACACTACATTCTTTTTAGAGTCTGATTTTATGGATTGGAATACTTTGCTTTCCTTTATTTATTTGAAATAATTAGTCTAGTGGTTACGAAACAAATTCATAAATTTTAAAGGCCTTTCTTCGCTTTTTTTTTCCTAGGATAGTATTTTTAAGTACTTTTGTGTAACATCCAGATAATGTGATACTGTCTCTTTGAAGAACTCTGTAAAAGTTTTAGAAATTTGAAATTGGGTCTTGACTCTTAATGCATGTGGACAGTCGCAAGCGTTCATGCTGTTGGTGTATCTGTGTTGAAAAAACCTGTAATCTACAGCAAAGTACATTCCGTTCATGGGAACACGTACCCAAGGGAATAAAGTAAAATATTATTCTGACTAAGTTGTAAACCTATGCACATCCCTTGCATTTTGGGCAACTTTATAAAAAAAAAAACAAACTGATTTTTATTAATAATAATCATGTAGTGAAATGTGTTTGTAATTTTGTCTCAATTTAATTTGTTGTAAGGTGGGAGGGGGCAAATACTGGTTTCACCATTTCAGATCTGTGTTGTCTGAGAGTATTAACGTTTTAATTAAGTTTAAGCAAAGAAATGCTGATTTTTAATATGTATGTAATTGTTAAAAAATGCACACATTTTAAAAGAAAATACTGTGCAATGAAGAAACCAGTTTAGGCATTGCGATAAACTGACTATTCCAAAAGACTCATCTACAACAGCCCTGTAAATTCCTTTAAAAATGGTAATCGACTCTACAGTCTGACCAATTTTTTTTATTTTAAATATACTTCCTTTTATGTGTTCAACAATTAAATGCTTTTGGGTCCTTCATTTCATCGCAGGGAGTTTCAAGAACTAATCAGTGACGCTTGCAGTGAGAAAAGGCTTCTTAAAGCCTGTTAAGGGAAAGCCCTGGTAGGCACACAGCCTGTGGTCTGTTCCAGGAGCTCTGCTCCGCCTGTACCAGCACAAGTTGAACTAATGCAGAATCAGAGCGGAACCAAGAAAGAAAATTGAACCATGTGCTGACCTGGTGATTTGTTTCCCTTCTTCACGCACTCACTGGCCCGGGTGGTTTGCATTTTTTTCTGAAAATGGCTAACAGAAGTAAGCATTGCCACCTTAAACCGATTTATCTTAAAAGCTTGCTTGGCTGTGCTGTTGTATAGTATGATGTTTAGTGTTTATATTAGAACGGGACAGTGTTCTCAAAGGATTTATCCTCAGAGTGGAACTGTCAGCTGTAACTGGTCTGTGGGCTGTCCCAGCTGTTTGGGACCACCACACGCGTAATCAGAAAAGGTTGTCACAGCTGAACCTTTATCATAGGGGTAATTATCCCAAAGTGCATAGGTTGCTAATTTTCTCCTGCCCTCTCCTACTGAAGGTCGAGTGTATCCCCATACAAGTACCGTAACCAAGTCCCTGGAGTCTGTAGTTTGTGGAGTGGTGGAAACTAGCCGGTGAGAAATGATCTGTGTGGGCCTCCCGTAAGCAAGCCAGCGCGTAAGAGGGAACCTACCGGAGTAACAGTAGCTGCTCATGTCTTCTGAATTTAGCCCCTGTAAAAGGGGATAGGTGCAAACTGTGAACTATTTAGTGAGTGAGGGGTAATTTTTCAAATAGTCGTGCAGTGTGATGTTAGTCCTGGGTGAACCTCAGCAGTCGTTCCTGTAGGGCAGCGGTTGCAATGGCAGTATTACACGCTAGCTGAGCTCATTGAGTGACGGGGTCGTTCACTCTCAAAACTACCTCTTCCCGGTAAAGCACAAAAATGAGAAGACCTACTGCAAATCAAGCATTGGAGTATTTCTCATGTTAGAGATACAAGCTTCTGTCTCTGGTAAGCATTGGTATCTGACTTCAGTGACCCATTTTTCATGTCAAATGTTTATGACATTAAACAGGTAAAGTAATTCTGATAATTTGGGTATAGCCCACCATCAATGTTTTGACTACACAATTTTGGCTCTGTTAATGTGAATTTCCTGGAGTTTATGTGTATCCAGCCTGTAAGGAAAGAAAACTCCTAAGGCCCATGAGGGTGCTTCTGCCCTATGTAAATGACAATAAGTAGTGATTTAATGTAACTAACATGCTTTTCTTCTCTTACGTGGAGCTACCACTCAGTTACTATTACACAGTAGAAAGACTAACCTGGATAGCTTTGTTTCTTTTATTCTCACTGTGTAGCCTTTCACCAAGAGACAAAAGCCACACAGCACATCAGTTAGCGTACCATCCTGCCTCCTCTCTACCGCAGACTGTTTTCCTTGTAGGAACCTTCAGTAGCAAAGGATTAACTTGGAACCCCCCTAGGCTTTAAGCACAGCCGAACAACGCAGCCCAGTGAGCTCCGTGAACTGACTTCAGCGCCGTCCCAGGAAGCTCAGAGCAAGCCCAGGACTCCCCAGTGTCCCCAGTCCATGCCTCCCCGGCCTCCTGCCCTCCCCACACCATCCTGGTGTATCTCTGTTATTTGTGTGGTATGCAGAGGGCAGAAGGCCGCCATGGATTCAGCTGGAAGCTTCACTTACATGAGGAAGACTCACGCAGCTGTAGAGCTAATGTTATGATTTTTTTTTTTTTTTTTTTCAATCTCCAGCTGGAGAAGGGTCCTCCTAGTACTGTAAATATGACTGCACAATTTAGAGCTCCTCTTGGATTCTCTAAGTTTATGCTGAATGTGACCTCGGAAGCAGCCCTGGGATTGGGAAGAAACAACTATTTCTGTTTGCCCCTTTTATACTTTTTGTACAGGGGCTCATAGATTTGTAAAGAAAACTTGTTCTTACCAGTATGCTGCCTCTCAGTCTGACTGTTGCCTGTGATTTCCAGGTGTTAAGTTGGTGCAATAAATGTTCATTAACCTCTGCTTCCATTTACTTAATAAAAGTACACTAGGTTATTCAGTGTCTCAGAGTGGTAAGATTATTGCATGGCAATGGTAACCTAGTTTAGACAATCCTGGCCACTGTCAAGCAACCCACAGCATGCAACTATTTGAAATCAGAGGGGCATTTTTAATCTCGTCACCAAATCTGAATTCTTCCATCTGTTTTAGTGTTGGTTTTCTTTTTATGTGATTTGGGTCAAGAAAGATGCTGTGCCACCAGCCTCGGAGTGAAAATATCGCTACCTAGTTCAGAAACTTTGTTAGCCAGGTTACTCAGTTGATTTTGAAAGGACAAAGTAGAAGATGAGATGTTACAGCCTGAGCAGCATTGACCTGCAGTGTATGCTTCAAGTACCCGATACTAGAGCCATTAGGAAAAGTTAATGCACAGACTATTTTCAGTATTTGTTCCATTTTTATTCTTTTCTGTAAGGAAATTATTTTAGAATACTATTATTTAAACAAATATTTGGAAATGCCGCCAAAGCCACGTTGTTTTTTGCAAGTCTAGATTGAAATATTAAATGTGAACAGTTCTGGTCCCATTCTCTTCCACTGCAATTAGTTCTCAACATCTTTAATGAAGGCAGTTAGAACTCAATTTTGGGCTTTAAAATACTTGCTAGAAGAGGATTTGTGAGAGCTACGGGAAAAGTACATTTCTTGACTGACTTGAGTAAGAGTCATCTGTTTTTGTAAGCTAAGACACCACAAAAAGTGCTTTCTCTATGTGTATTCGTTTTCTTAATAAGCCTGTCTCTCAGACTAGTTTCTTCACTGCTTTCAGTGACGTGCCTGTAACTCTCACCAAGGAGACTGCTGCACATTGTGTCAAATAGTCGCGTAGAAATTAAAACATCTGCACAACAGGAAAGACACCATAGGCAAGCAGGGCAGAAGGAACTCCTGCGGAGGGGTTGTGCTGCGTGTGCCTACCGTGGGGATGAGCGCACAAGCTTATGTGAGAGGAGAGTGTATTTTTTCCAATGCTACACAAAAAATACAAAGCTGGTTCCCACATTTAAATGTTTACCATGGGTTTGTGTTTTTTTCACTTGCTGATAGGCGCAGCTAGTGCACCTACGGTAATTTTTACTTTCTTCCCCGTAAATGACTTTTAGCAGTCAGCTGCTCCAGTCCCATGAAAGCTGGACTGAAACAAGTGCAGAAGCTTTTTGACTTCTTTTAGTTTAGCCTCAGAGCTAAAGGCTTTTAAAGCCTCTTTCCCAGGCCTGTATATTACATAAATAATTAATTCTTACCTCAGAATTGTGTTTCCTGTAGCTGTAATCTCAGTTTCGATGACTAAGCATCTCCTTACTCTGCCTTACAGCCATTTCTGTTTATTAGGATGGATATAACAAAAGCAACAGCTCTGTGTCAGAAGTATAACTCAGTATATTATTTAATAAATATGTAAAGATGTATGAAAGTTACCCAGTAGGTGAAAGAAGATAAATTGTATGGGGTTATTTTCTGTTTATTACAAAAACTTTTTTTGGGGGGAGTGGGTTCACTGAAAGTTAGGAAAAAAATACATGAAAACTCTGTATTACATACAAAGCAGATTTGTCTTGAAAACTCACAAGTTAGTTACCAATGATGACTGTCCTAAAATAAAATATTCTGGTTTTTTCACTTATCAAAATAAGCATTTCAGTAAAGCATTTGGGGTATTTCCCAAGTGTTGGGAAAGAAAGAGGAGAGAGATCCTGCTTCCAGGAAAATACCTTGTTGATTTTAGCAGCTTGAGCAGCTGCCCCTGCCAGGGTCTGCCTCTGAAAGGTTTTAACGCCGGCAATTTGAGGGTTCCACTCTGCCAACATTGTCTTGTTACAATTTGTGTATTTAAATTAGCAAGGCCTCAGGTAGAAAAGAAGAAGGTTTCGCTTTCTTGTGTGTATGTGTTGCTGGGCTCAGTGTTTCCCCTCTGGCTGCAATTTGGAGTACTCCTTCAGTGTGGTGTTAATCCACTGAAGGCAGTGGAAAGACTCCCGGTAATTTCAAGAAGCTTTGACTTTCGGTCTAGCCATGTATTTTCATTAATATGTTTTCAACATATTTCTCTGTTTTGATCACTGAAACAATTAGCTTAGAAGTGGGAGGCCACTGAGGGTGTTGCTATCTATTTTCTCATTCCTGCCTCTGTCCCAGCTGTGCAGATGGGTTGCTTTGTCGGCTCGGGTGCTGCGTGGAGTTCGCGTGCTGAGTCTCGCACTAGGAAGGACCCTTTAGGATCACACAGACAGCGATGAGATCCCCTCTGCCTGAGTCTCCCAAACTCTGTTTTTGGTTGCATGCAGTAAGCAGGCATGAGGCAAGGGTAACATTGCTGCTCAGAATGGTACGTAGGACTAAATCCTGCAGACTCTTGGGGTCAGGGTGCCATGACTGGCATCTATTGTCTCCTGAAAGAGAACCTGGCCTTCTCCAGGACAGAAATATCACGACAGTCACTGTGCAGGGAAGTTTGCATTTGCTGGGGAATTCTTTGGGGAAACCCATGTGCCTGTGAGCAGAGCTCCGCCAAATAAACCGGTTGCAAGACTGACAAAGCAGAGAAGAATTTAGAGAGCTTCGGCCCCAGTCTAGGGCAACAGTCAACAACAAAAGCCCAAAACTTACAACAGAAAACATTTTACTAAATAAAATGAGGTAACTGTCTGGATACCAGAGATCAGAAACAAGGTGATTTTAAGTTACCGAATTCAATCCACAGAGCAAGGCAGTTTAAACTAAGGCTTTAATTACCAGGTTTTTTTCCTCTTGTCTTTGAAAATCCCTGAACCTTACTGAAGTAATCCACATGCTCTCCTGAAGAGGTCATACCCAGCCTGATTTGGATTTATAACGTACCTGTCAATAGAAATTAAACAGTAGGGTTGAACGCACAGAGAGAAAGGTAAGTTGCCTGTGGAGAAAATAAATAGTCAAAAGCTCAGGAACAGACCAGGACATTTGGGACCATGAGAGCTGTGCTTGACTCCAGGAGTCATCTGCTGTGCAAATCAGGGTAAGTCACTTCGCTTCTCCCTACAAGTCCTCTCCTGCATTGTCACTCGCTATCTGTTTAGGTTGTAAGCTGTGTGGATAAGGATCCGACGCTTACCACGTGTTTTAGCGTGTCAAGCATGGATAAGGCTGCGAGGTGATACCAGAATATGCCGGTATTAGCAGCTCTTCCACGGCTTAAAGCTGACGGTGAGGCTGAACGGTCCCCAGCCCCCGAGCAGCATTTCCAGGCATGCTCCATGTAAAGTAACTTGGGGTTTCGTTGGAGATTTTTCCCCCTCACAGTAACATTCAGTGGTGTTCAAATCTTGATTTCAGTAGGTGCTGTAGATACAGGTGTGGGTATGGCTGAAAGACGGGTAGCTTTCCACTGCGAGCTGGATGTATGCAAGTGTTTAAATCGGAGGTGTTAAACGTTAACTAGCTCTTTTAATATTAAGCTGCACAGACAGTGTCCTGTTTAAGATCTTCCATTGACCGAAGACTGAGAAATGAGGAATTCCCAGGGCTGGAAGGAAGGAGGTGGGTTTTCTTGGCTCAGGGTGAGCACTCACCAGGAAGGCTTCACTTTGCCAAGGCAGCTGTTCACAGAGCTTAAAATGAGGGGCCTCGCAGTCTGTGGGATGTAGGACACTTTACAGCTGTTTTCCTGCAGCAGTTCATGGTTTGACTCCATTACGATGGTTGTCAGCAGTCGCTGGAGGACCCACCATAGGCAAGGGCTGAGCCAAGAACTGGGAAACCCAGCTCCACTCTTAAACGTAACAGCTAGGAGAAAGAAAGTGGAAAAGCCCCATGAATCAAAGTGAACCTCCACATCCCCAGGGGATCCTCTGGTGATCCACTGGTCGTTGTGGATTGTGGCATTGTGATCATTGCACAGAGGTGTCCCACTCGTCTCTAGAATTTGTGATCATCTGTGTCCCACGCTGCCTGTGATCCGCGCCATGTTGGTTAACTGGTTTGCTCACAGGTGCTTTAACAGGAGAGAAAGCTTCATAGCTCCCACAAGACTTAGTACCTTCTAGGTATCTCCTTCTAATCAAAACCAGTCTTTTCAGTCCTGGCTAATGACAAATATTACTTCCGTCATTTACTTCTGTTACCAAACTTTATTTCTGCTATGTCTTTTCTGAGGCGGCAAGACCTACGCTGGACATATTCCAGATCAGGATTTATTACTAAGAGGCATAATAGTCTACTGCATTACCATTTGCTATTTTTCCTGTCCCAGACTTTGTTACTTACAGCATTTTGTTTGGGTTATGTCAGTCGATCTAACAGCCCTTCACAGCAATTCTCAGATTTTTTATTTCCGCAAGAGCCCAGCCATGCCTTTGAGCAGTTCACATTGTGTCTTACCATAAGTATTGTCTTACATATGTCAATATCTATTTTATCTATCACATTGCTCCAAATTACCTGGCTTTCAAGTAACCTGGAATTCGTCAAAACATACTTTAAGCTTTACCTGCCTAAAAATTTCTGCATCTGAAAATTTCAGTGCCACTTTTTTCCTATTAAAATAATCAATCATGTGTTTCAGCACAGTTATTTACAACAAGCTTTGTCTGATTGCAAGTTTATCATTTATTTCTGTACTTTGTCTTCTGACTCTTTGCCAGTCTCATACATCAAGAAAGTGCTTGTCCACATAGTGTTTGATATATATCTTATTGTCACAGCACACTGAGACGTAATCATTCAGCCTGGTGAAGAATTGCTACTGCCAACTCCATCTCTATTTATATGCACACAGCTAGTTGTCCTTTGTTACTGATTTATCACATTTGCCCATTTCCCTACTCCTGGCACGGTGCACTCAGCTTTGTTTTCATGCTTTGTTTTCATGATCAAAAGCCCAGAAGTAAAATCCCACTGAGCTACGTGTGTTTTTTACACCTGCCTGCGTGATGCAGTTTGCTGTGAGTCCAGCAGATCCTTGGTGTCTCCTTGCTTGCAGCAAGGAAAACTTGCTTATCCCCTTTCCCACCCTCACGAACCCCAAGCCTCCCTAGTCCTCTCCAGCCCCCTTCCCCATGTTCTCATTCCCCAAAAGCCAGCTCAAGAAAACCAGTTTTGTCCAAAACTGACCCAGGGACAGTGATTCCTAATCCATCTGTCACACAGCTGTGCAAATGCCAGGGCTAACCCAAGAGAACAGGACCAGGAACATTCCCTGAGACCTCCACCTCAGCTGGGCTGCAGTGCAGGTCAGGGCTGTGCTGGTCTGAAGCCCCCACACAACCACAGCCCTGTGTGGTGTGATCCCACACGACAAGCTCTGTGCCGCGCGCAGAACAGCGCTCCGCCCTTATTAGAACAGAGCACAGCTTGACCCTGTTCCAGCTGAAACCAGAGAGCTCCCAGCAACCATTTTCACAGTACCTGGTCAGATCTGATCAGCTGATAGATGTTTACTTGTTGGTCTTCATTTTAACTGAAGAACGTAAGTCACCAACTCAGAGGCTGCTCATGTCTTGTTTCAGCGGAGATGGCGGGAGGAGATAGAAGACCTGCAAAGATGCCATCTTAAAAAAAAGCTGTTTGCACTAAGTAGGGCTAATGACAAGCATTGATGACAAAAGTCCTAGAATAAGGGCATTTTTACAGTGTGTCTTAAACTGCAGCGTAGGGCCTATTTTGCTGAAGTGTTTCTTAAATTCAATTGTTAATGTATTTGGGTCCTGAAAAATAGAACACCTTTCCCTGTACCTTTGCACTAGATCCATGCCAGCGTGAGTAAATCATACAGTGCAAACCAGCAATTAAGTATGATCATTCCAGTTCAGCTTGTTCCCCTTTCACATACAGCAATTACATTTTCTTGTTATTATCTCCAGTTTAACCCGCTTATGCTCGACCTGACTTATAAAATTTTAGGGAAGATAGTTGGGCTACTAACCATGAGAAAAGAGGGAGGGGACAGATGTTGTTTTCAGCTGGGATATTTCAGTGATCCACTTTCAAGCAGAGCCAGCCCTGCTGCAGCAGCGCAGTGAGGGCATGGGCGAGTTTTGGCTTGGAACAGCAGCGAGCAGTTGCAACCGGGGGGGGGAAAACAAGGAGGGCAGAAGAAGGTTGCCTTAAGCTTGTCTCATTGCAAGCCAGTGACCACGTGAAGAAGCTCCTGTCACAGGTCAAAAATCCCATCTTAGATGCTGAATAAGCATGCAATGAAATTAGCTGTTAATCCAAAAGCAAATAAATAAGATATGCACGTAAATTAAACCGTGGGATGGGTGAGTATAGTAAAGCTAACAGAAGTTTTAGGTCTTTTTAAAATGACTTGGGATTCTTCATTGAGAATATAAGATTTATGCTGTATAAATTAAGAATTAGCTCTAAATCAATCCTTAAAAGATAGAGATGAAAAGGGAAGTATAATAAAAATCAAAGGATGTGGTGAAGGTCAAAGGTGAGAAAAACTGCAGAAGTCATGAACTTTTTGCATTCAAGACTAACCACAGAGTACAAAATCAGACTGGTTCAAGTAACCACAGGGTCAACAAAATCAGGCTTTGGTCAAGATCTGTTCTGTCCAGAAATATCTGTTTGCTATGTTTGTATTCATCTTTATATTAGAGTTTAAAAGGCCAGCTTTGCCCAGAGACAAAGAGACCATTTGGTGCTGATCTTGTGCATGTTTAGGTTTTGACCTATAGGGGCTTCTTCAGCACGTAAAATCTGTAACTTCTAACAGCTGGCTGCTTGGTAGTCTCCCTTGACACAGTTGCTTCTTAGACCTCATGCATTTTCAGTATTAAGATTATTTTGTTATGTCTAAAAAATAGACCATGTGCGTTTCTTTAATACTTGTGGTGCTTTTTTTTATTATTATTATTTGTGTTCTTTATTCCGTGGTTAACATTTTCATTAAAGCTCTTTTAAAACAGTTTTGGAGATCACTGCAGCAGATGCTTCAGACTCCACAGGTCTCTATCAGATTCGAATGGGGGGAAAGAAAGGCCCAGTATTATTAGTGTTTGTGCAACAAATCCATACCTTGACTCTACAAAAGCAGACATTTAGAAAGGCATGCTTGATGTAACTAGAAAGTATTTTTTTCTTACCCAAACTAGCCCTGTCTTCTGTAGCTCACACTGGGGCAGCAGTGATCATTACAGGCTATTTTGTTGCAAGGCTCCATGTGCTCCAAAGGAGGAACAGCAGTTTTGCTGGGATGAGAAACTTTAACTCAGTTGATCTGTTTCCTCTTGAATTTGTGACCACAAAAATTATCGGGGAAAACTCAAAAATTTTTTGAGAGCTGGCAGCCAGATTTTGTAAAGACAAGAATTAGCTAAAATAGACAACAACCCACTTCAAAATTGGCAATGAAGTTCCTGAGTCTCCGCTGGCCAGCGTCTGCTGCCTTTCTAGCAAAAGTTATCTTTTTTTTTACAGTGATTCTTCTTACCCTGGACTTCATATTTCTTTCCAAAAGAGAAAAACAATGTAAGACTCCATGAGATAAGCAAAATAACCAATAGCTACATTTCACAGGAGGTTACTGGCAGTAGCTGTAAACTTAAAGTGAAAAAAAAAGCACAGAAAGCCAATGTCTGTGTTAAACACCAAGTATGTCCTCCAGGAATGCAACATGGAGGCAGAATTCTGAGATCAAGAGATGATATCCAAAATCAGATAATTTCTTTCTTCTGTTTGCTTTGACCACTTCTCCTTTCTAATTTAATAGCAATGGTCATAGAGCATAGAATACAGCTGCACCAGTGAAGAGTGCTGTGGTAACAGGTTCTGTACATTAAGACAAATCACCTTCTCCCACGACCTCAGATGCTTCAATATGGGAACACCAGCTCCCTGAACAAGCTGCAGTCAGGGGGTCTGTCCTAACACCAGGCAATTTGTGAACATCTCTCCCCGCTGCTTCAAGTAAATGCCCGGCACCTCACGCTGAGGGCAGGACTGAAGGGTGCCCACTTCACCCTCCTGGATGGGGCTTTGCTGATAATATTCATAATTAGGCCAAGCAGACACCCATTTGGCAGATGTTTTCAGCTGTTTCCCTGCCTTCCGGATTACTGGCAGTCAATGTAATCAAAACCAACCTATCAGTCAGAAAACAAAAACTGTTTGAAGGTTTCCTACCAGCTTCTACCCCAGCTTCTGCCTGACCTGGGGCAGGGGTGCAGAGTCTGCGCGGCGCAATGATTTTTGTTACCTGGGACCCTACTGAAAGGATATCATGGGTGAGAGCTAGAATGGTGTCCTCCCCCGTGCACGGAATCGCGTTACGTCAGCTGAAGGACATCCACAGGAATGCCGGTGAAATGCTCGCCCCATCGCTGTCAGGCCATTCAGGGTTTGCCCTCACAGCGCGTGGAGAGCCGGGCACTGGAGGCTGTGAGCACAGCTTTCATGCCCGCCTGCTCCTGTGGGAGTAGCGTCAGGGTGCGTGGGGGATGATGCAGCCCTGAGCAGTGATGGAGCACTGCTTGTACTCGTGATTTCTCCCTCCTCCTCCCCTCTTGCCCCAGGACAGCCTCAGGCCCCACAGCACTGCACCCTCGCAGAGCAGAAGCTGCTCTATGAGTACCTCAGCCCGCAGCGCAGTGACATGTGCGTCCCGAAGCCGGCATAAATTGAGACTGGTGTCTCAGCTGGGCTTGACCTGCAGTGCTGTGACATCTTTGGAGGTGTCTCAGTCACGAAACAGCATTGATTTGTGAAGTGACTCTGAGCCATGAACTTGTAAGGAACAGCAGCAGGTTTACCAGCTGAAGCACGGTTTTGCAGCAGCAGTCCAGTCCAAGAAAATAAAAAAGCCAAAATACCCATGCAAAAACCATATCCCTAATTTAATTTGTTTCCTGATCAAGAGATTCAAAACAAACAAATAAATGAGTAGTTATGATTTGGCATCACCCGTGTAATTAGTGAACTTTATTAAGACCTCAGAAGCGAGGAGCATGAAAGAATGAATGAGGCACTTCAAGCCCAGTTTGCGCAGCGCTGGCAGTGCGGTCGGGGCTTTTGGGGGGGCCGTACTTCTCTGCCCTTCCCTGAAGGCTGAGGCTCTCCCAGGCAGGCGCACCCGAAAGACGATGCCCAAGCTGAGCAGGGAGAGTTGCGAGGAGGGAGCAGCACGGAGAGGACGGGAGCGAAGCAAGAGCAACACACGGACTCATGGGTTTTTCCTGATTGACCGGGAGCGCTCACGTGCCCGGTGCTCCGTGCCGTTGGAAACATGCGTTGCTGAGCTCTCAGCTCGGAGGGAAGAGCAGGATTTCAGAGCAGGAGAGCACACAGTCTGTCCCCGTTACTGCAGGGAGGCTGAAAGCCCATTAGATGCAGCACGATGCCAGCCGCGCGCTTTCTAGGCAGGCACAGCTGTGTTACAGCAGTGCAGGGAAAGCTTTCTGGGGCAAGCAGCTAGGGTATTGGACTACAGGAGACATTTAAATCATCGATGCCCAAGGCCACTGGCCCTGTTGTCACACAGTAAAGTATGATACAGTCCCCTTGTCCATCACCTGACAGCACAATCTCTGCTACAAACCTACATTTTAAGATGCTTCACTTTCAGATCCGCCATTCTTGCGGCTAAAACAGAAGCACCTTTGAAGAACTAATTAACCTGAAAGCCATACTCAACAACTGCACGACAAGACGATCTTCAGCTTTCATGTACTTCAGCGCAGAATATGAAAATGTGGGTTATAAAAACAATTCACTCGAGAGGCATCTGTACTTACAGGAAGTGAAATGCAACCATTTGTGCCCAGCGTCCTACCATCTGTGCCCAGCCTATCGAGAAACCTTCCCCGGCAGGATGAAATACCGCTCCTGTAAAGGCATCCTTCACTTAATACGCCTCTACAGCATTGCGCTGGACTAGGTTTGAAAAACAGCCTTTTATAATACTCAGATGAATTTAGCGCTTAAGAAGATTAATGGACTCATAAATAGCCTGGAAATCCAAACTCATCGAATTTAGTTCACGGAACAGGTCAAATAGGCATTTATCAAACCATCTGGCATCTTTCTTCCCTGGGGGAAAACCTGCGGTCGAGCTACGGCTTGCCGAGGAGCCATCGCAGCAGGGAGGCTTTGGTTTTCCCTGTGCTCAGCTTTCCTCTAGAAACTGCTGGCACTCGTTAGAGAGCAGTAGATCCTTTCGGACAGAGTGCCGCAGACCAAAGCAGGCTGCCCCAAGGCACGTCTTGAAGCCTCTGGAGACGCCACCTTTTAGCTGGCAAAACCTGCAGGCAAAAAAGCAGCTTCCCTGCTCCACGCAGCAGCTGCTCCAGCAGTTCAGGAGCGCGCAGCCATTTTACACGTGAGGTGACATCGGCTTTCTCTGGAGCTGCTCACCCTACGGGCTGTGGGACCGTCCGTGGGGGGGTTGTTCGCAGATGTGCTGGGGTGCTGGCGCTGCGTGGGGCCGGGGGCATTGACTCTTGCTCACGGCTGACCCGGACAGGCCAGTGTGAACAGGCTCGACCCAAGGCACCGTTGCGGAAGCATTGAGCCCTTTTTGAAAAAGATTGTTTATTTTTCTGATTCTCCCAGAAAATCGCAGATGGAAGAGGGCACAGGAGCTGCAAAAAAAAGATCTTTGTGCACAAATTTGTACATTGCCTGCCATTTTTCAGCTGTTTTGTGCCCAAAGTCCATCTTCAGCTGGTCTGGCCTTTGAGTACTTTTTTGTTACTCACCAGTGTACGACTGGGGGAAGGGGAAGAGGCAAGGACAGCCACTCTCAGTTGGTTTTAGCCAACTTGTTGTCTATACCGAACCGACCTTAGCAAAGCGTGATCCAGGGCTGCTCCACCTCTGCTGGGGCTGCTCCAGCACCCACTGGGACCAAGCCAGGACGGGGGTGGAGTTCACGTTTGTGTTGAATTTCTCACAAAAAGGCAATGGTTGGAGGGAAAAAAAAAGGTTTAGGAAAATGTTTTGAAAGGTCGTTTTAATTCATTTCCATTTTTATTCCTGTTTCATAATATTTTAGTGGTACTAAAGGATTGTATATGTTGTATCATTTCATATGAACTTGTACATCGTAATATGATAAGCCATGTAGAACAATTTAATATAGTTAAAATATCACAGAAGTGTATTTCTATATAGTCATTTATTTTTTAAATCATTGCTACTTAACACAATATAAGCATGGTCATGTCCTAAGTTAAAGTGTCTATTTTTTT
>Ga0065711_1002052_pt1 | contig 55082 bp, 38 predicted proteins | sample Hoacrofraction12_FD_59098 | JGI IMG/M metagenome (GOLD analysis project Ga0065711, IMG submission 59098) | Hoatzin crop microbial communities from Cojedes, Venezuela - Epithelial fraction 12 v2 (version 2) | ecosystem: Host-associated > Birds > Digestive system > Esophagus > Crop | place... | reverse complement strand
GGAACAGGTTGCCCAGGGAGGTTGTGGAGTCTCCTTCTCTGGAGATATTCAAGACCCGCCTGGACAAGGTCCTGTGCAGCCTGCTGTAGGCGACCCTGTTTTGGCAGGGGGGTTGGACTAGGTGACCCACAGAGGTCCCTTCCAACCCTGAACATTCTGTGATTCTGTGATTCTGTTGTGAAGAGGATGTGGGCAGTGAGGTCGCTGAGCTCACCTTGTCTACAAGGAGGTTTCCAGCATGGCTTCAGTGATGCTCTTGGCTCATGAGATTGGATGTTTCTATTTGTTTTACGTGCAGCAATGACATTTGTATGTTTAAGCTACCTTTTTGCTAAAAATATGGGCAGTGGATGGATGCGAGTGGGTGTGAGGAAGAAAAGGGATTTCTTTTCTTGTGGCTTGTACCCATTGCACGAGGCTGGAGCCTTTCTGCATTTATTACCATAATAGCTAGGAAATGCACTCTGAAACTTCCTAAAAGGCTGCAGGCCTTGCAAGGAGAAGCGTAAGACCAAACGCCTCCTGCAACCGAATCATAATTGTTGAATCCCAGGTGTCCCTGAGAAAAAAAACAACAAACAAAATCTTTGTAAGTTATTATGTAATATTTCTGGATTATTGAAAGAAAGCTCTTCAGCAAGATAGTTGAAATACTAGGTTTTCAGGGGAATTAAATGCCTGCCTGTGTGTGTTTTAGGCACCTAATTCCTCTAAGGCCTTTATAAATGCTGCCTTCATTCATATTCTCCGAGTGTCAGTGCTTAACTAGCCTTAGCTGCACGCATGCTACATCAGATATTCAAACAATTCCTCTTGATGAAGGAGCAAAGCTTTGCGCTAACGCTTCTATTCTGCATGCACACAGCTCTTGCAAAGGACTAGTAAGTGCATCTGTTTGAACTTTACACTCCATTTCATTTCAATTATATATTTAGTTATCATTGTCAATCTCAACACATGTGGAAGTTGGGGAGGGGGGATGTGGAAATTGTCAGGCAGCCAAAATAAAACCCCTTCGCTGTGATGCTTCACCTAATTTCCTAACCTCCTGCCTCGCATCTCAATAGCATGCATTTCTAACCCCACGAATGCCCATCTTTTATAAAACTCTATTCCCCTTCCCTGTCATTATTGTAGGTTTTAGATTAATTAATTCTTGTCAATTCTTTTTTCATAAAGAAAAATAGAAAAGATATCTGATCAGAATGCATTAAAAAAAGAATCCTAAAGAATACAACCAACCAAACTAGTAAAGCAACAGTTTGCACACATCAAGGCGTTTAGTCCCTTAATGCTTTGACGTATAATTGGGCTGCAGGTAAAGTTGAATAAATCATTTCTGGAAGGACAAAAATGCAGACTTTCTCAGCAGAGTGGGAAGCCTCTGCCCACCAGGCTTTGCTGGGCTTCCTTCTGTGCTGAAGGGCAAATGAGTGCCCAAACCTCGTGGACAGGTCACTGAGGAAGGACTGTGGGGCCACGTGAGCTGCCTTCCCCCAGCTGAGAGGAGCCAGCCTTGGGGAAGGCTCAGTTTGGGTCCCAGCTTCCCCGGCAGCACCGGGGAGGGATTCGGGCTGTGAGCTCCCTGGGGCGGATTGTGGTGGTGGGGTGAGAGATGCCATGGGGACAGTACTGGGGTGGGACTGGTCAAACTTCTCTTTTGGTGGGGAAGACCTTAAAGGGGGTGAACTGGTAAGAACTTAATTTGCAAAACTTCTGCCTGCTCCTTCAAACTCCTTGCCATTCCATTTTTTTGGTCTGGACCTGTAGGGTATGATGCCAAGGCAGCTTTATTGTTGTCAGCATTGTACACATTCTGATCCAAGCCGGGTCAAACCTTGTACGGCAAGCATGAGGCAGTAGGGCTGGGGCTTGTGGTCCCCCCTAAATTAAGCCCCTTGCCTTGTGCATCTGTAGGATGGCTTCAGAGTGCTGTGTATCCTGTGGATTTTTTTTTCCCCTCAATTCCTGCCTTTGGTGATTTGGGTCCTAAAGTAGCAAAAAGCATATTGAAATTCTTGCATCTTCTCTTTATTTATTGTTATCTCGGCACTCTGCTCAGCGAGGGTGCCTCAACATTAAGATTTTACCAACTGAGCCCTGCTGTGCAATGCATGGGAGTGTTTCTCTTGCACCCCCATGAGTGCAGGCAGAGAGTAAATCAATAATTCTTTGGTAACTCAAGCCCAAAGGCAATGCTGTGCTAAACTCCAGCTGCTCTTCTTTGAGTGGCTGGTCTGAATCTCATCTCCTCCTCCCGTTGCTGTTACCCTAATGTATTTACTTGTAGGATGCTCTCCTAAAGACTGTTTTGGGTCAAATATGTTAGATGAGGTGGAAAACCGGGCTGAACTCCTTACTGGAGCTCTCAGCTGAGATGCCTTCCTTCATGCCTCTCCAGTGTGTCTATCTGGTAGCGTAAAGGAAAATGTCATTAATTTTCAGCCTAATCCCTACTGAAGTGTTGAGCTCCTTCTCCTGATGGCCAGCAGCAGTGTAGGAGATGCCAAGACAACTTATGTGTCAGTTAGGGCTGTGGGAATCAGTCACCCTGGCTGTCGGGTGTGATTTACTTGCAAGTGCTGCAACGCAGTTGCCAGCTCACCCTGGGACCAGACCTGTGAGGCTTTCTGCGTTGCCTTTATCCCATTTCAGGGGCAATGCGCTGTCCCGCTCTTCACTAATAATTACTGACTCTTGTCCACAGTCTTGAGATGAACCGGTCTCTCCTTGCCAGCGCTGCCAGCCCTGTGTCCCCTCTGGAGTTATGCAGGGACAGAGCGGGTGGCGCAGATCTCCAGGACTGAATGAGCAAAGAAAAGAGGATGGAGGAAGAGTGGCTGGAGCTCGTGGTCGGTGTGCTCCCATGTTTATCAGTGACCCCTTCAAACCTGGGCTAGCATCTATTGCTGCTGGCATGGTCCTGGCAGAGGGACCATGCTTGTCCCTTCCGCAGTTATCCCTGTGACCTGCTGCTGTGATGTGCTTCCAGGAAAGTCATCAGGTACTAAAAATAACCAGGGAATAGCTGATGGTGTGTCTTCTCTCCATGTGTTAGTGGAATTAGCCAGGAGGCTGAGTCTAGCCGGGATCACTGCTGCTTGCAGACGGCTGCTCTCCTGTCCTGCTGGGCAAGGACAGGAGTCTGCTGGTCTTCTGAACAGGACTTGGAGGTCACAGCGCCTTGGTGTTGCTCTGTAGCTTCACTGCCACGCTTGCTAGGCTGTCAGAGGTGGTTTTTCTCTTACACTATGATACCAGGCATTGACAGGCAAGTCAGTTCCTCCAGCACTGGTTACGTTTATTGCCTTTTGCAGGCACGGTGTCAAATCTTTGGTACAACTTTGCTTGAGTGTCTGGATGAGTAGAGGCTATGGATGTAACTTAACATCAGAGGGACTGAAATCTTCCAGCTTTGTTGCTCTCCTCGCTCTCGAGTGGGAGTGAGAAGCTGATGTCCAGACTATCTGTAGTCTAAAGCACTCCTTACCTGTGAACTGAAGGTAGATGCAAACAACCTTACCTTTCTCCTACAGGACAAGAATTTCTGGTGTGCCCCACAGGAGAGGAAAAACCAAGAGCTTGTTGTGTGTGCTCCAGTGGTCTTCTATCCTTTGCATGACCAGGGAACTGGGCTTGCAAATTGTTCTGCTGCTTTTCCCCCTCTCCACATCTTTATTTGTTGCTTGTTGTCATTCATCGGAACTTTGTTCTCCTCACTAGCCTTTCCAGCTGGATGATGCAAAGCCAAGTGATGCAGGGCTCCAAGGAGTGTGGATGAGCTGATGTGGACCTTGCTGATTCAGCTGGGCCTCTGATGCTGAGGTCTGGCTGTTGTAGCTATGGGCTTGGTCTGGTGCAGTTGTGGGTCATAACTACCTTATAAAAAGCCTTGGGTGCTAAGGGCGCCCTGTGGCAGGCAGAGGAGGTGGTCTGGACACCCTTTTGTGTTAAGTAACTGTTTTATTCTCGTCTCCACCTGAACTGACCTATGCTCCGTGACCTTTTGTGCTGGGTTGCAAATAGCAAGATGCCCTACCTTAGCAAAGCGTGTTCAGTTCTTTAAGCGGTGATGGCGGTGTCTGTAACCCTGCTTTTAACCGATCTCTGAAATGACTTCGCTTTATCATCCATGCTAAACATATTGAGCCCTGGAAACTAATGGTGGGGGAGGCATCTCCATCCCTGTGCATGCAAAACAAATTCTTACTATGTCTTGCTGGTGTTGGGGGACTGCCTGCTCAGTGTTACTCTCTCAGCTAAGCCCTTGTCATCTCCTTGGGTGTGTGAAGTCCTTTTGCTGGAAACACTGTGTGCCATGGTGAGGCAAACCAGGTTCAAGGGCTGGTCAAACGCTGTAGCTGAGGTCATAGATTTGACTGTGCTTAAGCTCTGCTTTTCTGCTCTGGAATTAACTCTGCTTTTAATTCAGCTGTTGTATTTATGACTCTTGCCCTCTAATTATAGGTGATAGGTTTCTCAGTTCTCCTTTCTGGGAAACATGTCTGCATGTGTGATTAGGGCTGTGCCTCCTCTGTGCCCGCCTTCATTAGGAAGCGGGATGCGATTCCCCTCGCCTTTTCCCTCCTCTTGCAGCTGCGGCTTTCCTGGCTGCAGTCCTGATGAAGCGTGGAGTTCACAGAGGGGACAGCCACCAACATTCAAGGGGAGATGGATGTCTACTGTTCTCTCTAACTGCAGATGACTCTTTTCTTATTTATACATGCAAGCAAACAGGTTCTAAAAGCTCCCCCCCCGTCCTTCTCCTTGCCTTGCACTGTCAGACTCTCCTCAGATATTTCCTTGCAATGTGCTCTCAGCCCCAAAGCTACTTCTGCGTTTCTTTGCATTTCTGCAAGGACTTGATTTATCCATTTATCTTCACATATCCCCTTCTTTGTTGTAACAGGGGTTTGGAAGAGGACCGGGTGCAATAGTCCTTGAGCTCTCTGCAGGTGATGTGGGGATTTGAGATCCCCTACTCACTTTGGATATTGCTTTTTTTCAGCAGGGTGCTATCTGGCATTGCTGTTCAGAGTCACGTTTTGTACTTGTGAAGAATTATGCTTTAAAAAAGTTAGCACCTGTGAATCTCTTCTTCGGTGTTCTTAGTTTGCCCGTTCAATCCAGTTGCGTGGGTGGATCCTATGGATATTGATTCGCCCTCAGAAGGGCCCTGCTTTGGAAACAGCTTTGCGTATGTCTTCCACATGGTGTGGTTCCTTAACCTTTCTGCTCTGGAATAACCCAGAAAGCCTCATAAATTCCGTCAGATGGTAATTCTGGCTGTTCACGGTGCGTTTTTAACCAGGTGGCTTCTAGATGCATTCTCTTGAAATGTCTACTTTGTGGTAATGCTAAACCCCATCACTGATGCTGTCACTGGAGAAAAATGTAGTCATTGTTATTATTATTATTATTTTTAGGAAAGATGCATCTCACCTCATGCATAAAATTAGTTCAATGAAACAGCAGGAATGGAGCGAATATTCACTTTCCTGTGCTTGTTTGTAGAGTGAGTGAACAATTTCTTTGCTCCCTCTCAGGCCTTGGATGAACGATATGTCATTGGAACTGCATTTTTAGTTGAGGCGTGTCCATGAAGACAAGACAAAACCAAAAATTATTTAAAAAAAAAAAAGAAAAATAAATTAATGAGCTTGTAAATGGAGTCCTTGAACAACTAGTAAGGCTGAGACCTGAGACCAGCTTAGGGAGAGGGAAAGAGGGGGTGGCAATGGGGCAGCAAACGGGTTTATGCTCTGTCCTGTAAATCCTCAAATGAAGGAGACATATTTTATCTGCGGTGGAGGAGGCAAGAGGCACCATGGGTTGAGAGCCCAGACCTTGGCATGTCCAATGGGCTTTCCTGAGCTAAGGTTGCACCATGCATCTCTCAAGGTTATCCCTGCTGCTTTTAGCAACAGCGACTACAGGCAATGGCCAGTGTTCCGGTAGCACTGTTAAAGTGCACTTGTGTTTGCCTGCCCTGCTAAAAACTTCTTCTTTCACTTAACTGTCTGGGAACTGGAAAGGAGAGATGAGGATAAAAGTGATAATGTCATCTCAGGGCATTCAAATGGTGATGGCAGCGTGCTGTAGGAGCTCTCATCCCGTTCAGCAGTCCCACGCGGCTTTGTCCTTCGGTTTCTTTCCCCTCGGGACTCCCAGTTATCTTGGGGATTTTTTGTCACTGAGAAATGAACTTTAATTAACATCTTCCTTTCCTGGAAGCAGTAACTTTGTGAAAATTTCAGACCAGAAACTGTTCCTTCTTCAGTGGCCAGAGTATCTTCCCCCTGTGCTTGCAGGACATCTTGATCAAAAAGCTGTGCTGGGTGCTGGCAACTGGCCTTACCACAGCTTTTGGCCCTGGGATTTAGGTGGGACCAAGCCAAGCCCTTCACTTACAAAGACAAGAAAAGGAGGGATGACGTTCCTTGAGAGAGGTAGGAAGAAGAAAGTAAGCTGTGCTGTGAGCAGCGGGAGTAGTGAGCGGGGGAAGGACATAAATAAAACCCCTGATTTTTTCCATGCCCCAGTCATTCTTGTACTGTGCCTCTAGGTACAGCACAGCATTGCTGATATCCTTGTCCAGGTCTGCACTAGTCCGGGTGTCTTTGCTGGTGTAGACATAGATTTACGTGAAAGCTGATAGGAACTGTGTATCCTTCTCAAGCTGTGGTGGAATGGGTCAACTAGAATTAGGGTCTCTCTGAGTGAGAAAGACCAAAGGATGGGTTGGATATAAATATGGGTAGGAGGCAATTACAGGCAAACTAATTTTATTTCTATTAATAGATGTGAGTCAGGCATGGGGTTCTGCATATCTCCTGATTCCTTCCTTCCTTTGCAGTTTGTGTGGGGTGTTTACACTTTTACCCCCTCCTCTTCCCTTCCCTCTTTGGCTGTAACAGATAGATGCTTTTTAAAATGCAAGGTGAGGGTTTTTTTTTCAGCTCATCAAATCCTCTCTGGTGGTGCCAGGGCTCTGAGAAACCCTAAAAGACTTCGATGCTGGCTGTGTGCAGTCTCATTTCATTCAGATGTCAACTCCTGGCACTCCCTCCTCCAACAACCTTACTTCGTGGTGATGGCTTTTCAACATCTCCTCGCCCTCAGGCTTCTGCATCTCCCTCAGCACTGCCTGCTGCTACTCATTCCAAACCCTTTCCTCCCTCTAAGTCGTCTTTGGTCCCTGTCCATCTCCCAGCTTTCCTGTACAACTGTTCTTAAACTCATCTCTGCATCTTGCTGCTCTTCATACATCTCCTTTCTATGCCCCACACCTTCCTCTCTTAACGGCTCAGGTACCTCCATGCTGGTGTTTGACCCAAGCAGGCAGTTCCCCATTGCCCAGCCCCTTTCCAGAGGAAGCAATCAGCATCTTCTTATAACAGTAAATCTCATGCGCCGCAGAAGTGTGCTCTAATGAATGTCATATTGTTGAATACCGTTGGCGTTGCTGACAACCATCTACAATTTACATTACGTTGCAGTGGCAGGGGACAAAATCTCCCTGAAGCCTGGAAGCAAGTGAAAACACCATGAATGAGCTACCTGTGCTCTGGATGTGAAAGTAACTCCACTGGTACACGGAAAGGGATATAAAAATTTTTTAACTTGCTTTTTTTCCTTCTCCCCTTTGCCATTGCTTGGTCTTACTGTAGGGAGTTGCTTTGCTGCGAGTGCACATTTGGGGCTGCTGGTGTGTGCCGCAGTGACAAGATGATGGAGCATTGATCCAACTTGCTGCATGACCCTGCTCAACACAGCAATGTGCTGTGCTGTCAGCATTAAGGTCGTCTCTGGAGCTCCTCTAAGCCAGTATCACAGGCTAGATTGAATCGGAGGAATACCTTACAGATTTTTCCAGAGCTCCTGCTCTCTGGAGGAGGATTCCAAGAGCAGACTGGGACTTGTTAGTGACATGGGATCTCGAGCAGAGCAGGCTTTGCTGGGAGATTTTATCTATTTTCATAGCTAGCACAGGTGGATTTTTCTGTGATAAGAGCTGTGAACACTGAAGAAGCCAGAATGCTTCTTCCTGGCTTGTAATAATCAGCTTCTAGCTCTGAATCACCCCAAAGTAATAGGACTTACTGCAAATACAGCAGAGGTCAAGCTTTGTTTGTAGGAGATAAGAGAATCCAGCCTTGAACTAACTCCTTCAGCAGTGAGCAGAGGGAGCTGGGCAAAGAGGAGGTGCTGTTGGTGTCCCCCTCAGAGGGGCAATTGAGAGTCACCCAGCCCCTTACTACACATCAGAGAATCCACCCACAGCAGTCCCTGATTTGTTGGAGACACTTTTCTCTTTCGAAGAAGGTGGACATTGCTTTATAATACCTTTCAATGTTAGCTGCCTGGTGCTGTTTTACTTGGCAGTAGCACATGTCTTTTTTACCCTCGCCTTTAAACTGGCTTTGAGTAGGAAAACAGTTCCCCCAAAGGTACCTAAAAAGTTCTCGTCAAAATAGTGACAACCGCGGCACTTGGGGTTGGTGCATCGATCCCGTAAGGCAAACAAACAGACCAAGCTTAAATCCTGCACCAACTATAAGCCTTACGCTTTTTAATTGGGAAATTGACTTTAAATCCAAGCCTCTTTAAAAATCTAATTAATTTCCTTAAAAAAAGAAAAAGAGTCTTTCTCTCTGTCATGCTCCACTGGGCGAAAGAGAAGGAGGAAATAATTCTTGACTGCATCTCTGCAGGGCGCCCTGTTGATAACCTGGATAATATAATCTGATTTTGGCCTTGAGTCTGTTCCCTTGGACTATCACATTTCAAGGACCAAAAGCTGCGCTGGTGATTCAGAGAACAGACCTGGAGGAGAGTGTCTTTTTTAGTGGTAAGCTTGCTTTTTTCTTTCTTTTTTTTTTTTTTTCCCCCCCAGCTATCAAAGGCCATAGAGGAGGCTTGTATCATGTTACCAGTGACTGCTTTGTAGAAAATAAGTTGTGGGCACACCAACCGGAGGCCAGGTCTCCCTCCTTCCCAATGAAGACCCTGCTTGTTGGGTTAAAAGGGAGAGAGGGGGGGCGGTGGAAAATAGGTGAAAGAAAAGGCTGTCCTGTGAGAGGCGTTTGGAGAGAGCGTGTGCGTGTGTACGCTGTCTGCCCTGAAAAGAAAGTTGGATAAATTTGGAGAGGAGGGGTGTTTACCTATAAAATCTAAGGTACGTCACACGTAGTGTTTTGGCTGAGCAATCCCTTAGTAGCTGCGTGCTGGATGTGAAGTCTCGGTGCATAGCGATTTTCCACACTTACTTTTAGGTAGGGAGATGTTTGCATTTAGCTGGGGGTGTGGGATCTGCTTTACCCATCCATATGGATGCTTATAAGTCAAGGGCTGAAATCCTAACTCTCATGTGCCAAAATTCTCTTTTTTTAATCTTTATGGTGTAGCTTTTATAGCTCTGCAGGAACGGGTTCACAAGCCTTTACTCGGAAGGTGAAGCATCCTGACTTTTTCTCCATGCTTTGGCATAGCTGCAGCTGGTTTTGCTCCGGGAAGAAAAGGAGATGGGGTGAGTTGCCTTGCTTCTGCAGCCACCTAAGGGTCCAAGCGAGTACAGCCCACATCTCTTTCTTTGCAGAGAGGTTTCTTCTCCTCCCTGGTCCAGCTGAGGTGTTTCTCCTGGAAGCCTAGGTGCTGAGGGATGCTGAAGCAGAGGGATGCCAGCTGGCTTGCTTCCAGCGTCTCCCTCCCTCCCTCGGCTGCCTCTCACACACCCGCAGCCACCTCGGAGCCGGCTTTGTTTATAGAAACACTGTCAGGCAAAAAGTCTTTCCACCGCCTGGGAGGAGAGGGACCTATTCAGCTACTCAGTCACCCTCAAACTGTGAAGACACGACATATCAGCCGCATAAAATTAATTTATTTAGTTAAGGGAGGTGTTAATTAAGAGATCTCATTTATTGTGTCTCTGCAGACAGCTCTTTTGAATTGTCGGCTCTGGTGACAGCAAAAGCTAATGGTGTCACGAGTTAATAGTGGTGTGATTCATGCCAAGGGATGAAGTGGGAGATGGTGGAAGGGGTTGGGAAAGGAGTGAAGGAGAAACGGCTGGAGCTGGCAGCAGAGGCTTGGGCACAGCTTGCTGAAAGCCGGTGAACCAGGATGAGGTGCTTTACCCTTCCTCAGGCTCCCCCCAGTAAATCCCGGCAGGGGAAAAGGCTCAGGCTAAAGGCGGCTGCCCAGGCTGCTAAGGAAAGCCCGGGGTGTGCAGCGAGTCATTGGTGGAGCAGCTTAGCAAGCCCATGGATGCCAGCGCGTGTGCAGCCAAAAATGTATTTACATGGATCAACTTAAAATAACTGACTGCCCGTGTGATCTGAACTGGAAAAGAACCTTTAATTTATTTTAAATAATCAACTCTTTCTGCACTGTGAGGTTAATTCTCCTTGGTTAATCAGGACATGTCGATCTGATAACCAAGTGTAGGCCTGACACCAAACTCAGAGGTTTAAATTTAAAGTTTCTTAGAAAATAACAAATACCCTTTATCTGAAAGAATTACATGCTCCAGTACAGCTGTTTATAGACATGTCCTTCAGTAAAAGCTGTGCTAACACTTTTTTCCCCGCTTTTTTCTTCTTGTCATGATCTGTATCAAGTTGCTTTTGGAGGGAAATTGAAATTCTTTCAATGCAGAAAACAGGGCAAGAGGAGAAAAAAAATAGTCCAGGAGAAATGCTAGACTCCCGGAGTAGGTGGTGCTGCCTTCTCATCAAAGATGTTTTGTGATTTCAGCTACCCAGTTAAACAAAGGCGGTATTGCTTGTGCTTGGTAAATCAGCCTCATCTCTTCTGGGCTTTCCTTTTTGTGCGTCCTCAAAGCTTACAAACTAAGCTCTGTTGTGAAGCCAGACTTCCAATTTCTGTCTCAAAAACAAGTGTGAGAGGTGGAGGTCAACAGGATGCCACCGCCATTTTCCAGCTGCTTTCTCAGCCGCGAAGGAACCACCTCCTGGACTGCAGCGAGCTGATTAAACAAGTTAGTATTCAGGGAGAATACGGGGCACCTATAGCAAAATACATGGCTGCTGGAAGATTATTTTAACTGGTTCTTGTTGCACATACTGAACTAGCAATTTTCTCCACGTTGCTGATATGACTTTCTTTAACCCTCTACTAGTGAACGTGTATTACTTCCTCCTTTTTTAATTGACTTTCAGTGATGCAAACCAGGGTAAGCATCGGCCTCATGTAGGCTACCATTACTTTGATCTTGATTTATATATTTTTAAAAATTATTTTTAAACATGTGTGGGTTGGCAGTGGCTTTGCATCTTGGAAGAGCCCCTGGTCGTACCCCTTGCCGGGTGAAAGATGTGCCCCTGCCAAGGGTGATTGAGGTTTCAGAGTAGTTTTCTACCATTGTGAGCTCAGGGTTGGTTTTTGTTGTGCTCAACCCCTCAGCTGTGTTTTGAAAAGGAGCAAAAGCATTTCTCCAAGCAGGCCCTGCAGGGATTTTAGTCCAAAAGCGTCACTGGGAGCCACTCTGGTGCCGAATGCCTCCCTCCTCAGAGGCACGCTGCATTTTCTCATCCTGCTCTCAAGGGGAGAGAAGCCTTGGTTTCCATCACAGCTGTGGGACCCATTCGCCTCTGAGTTAGCTGTTCCCTCGTGATGCTCCCGTGGAGACAGGCAGAAAGGGAAAATGTGGTGCGAGACAGAGGTTTTTGTTTCCAATTTAAACCCAAAGAGATGGCAAGGGTTTCCTGTGATGGGAACTGTAGGGTGAGGAGTTTTGCCCTATGGGAGCTGCATGTCCAAGAGATTTCTGCCTCAGGACCAGCTCTTCTGAAGCCGTGCAGGGTCTGACCAGGACTTTTTGTGCAGCCACGTGGTGTGGATTCTCTGCTGCCTGCTACTGTAGTTGCATCCCCAGGGCTGCCTTGCCCAGCCCGGCTCAAAGCCAAACTACTGCCTTACAGCATGACCCCGCTTTGTGCAAGAGGAACAGCAAAGTGGTGGCCCTGCTGGTGCATATGATGGGAGATTGTCAGGCTGGGAAACAGAGGGGAGTGCGGATACAGCTCCCGACCTGCCTGGGAAGGATTATTGCTCTGCACAGAGCTGGCGCACCAGAGCCCGGAGGAAGGGGTGCTGTGGGAGGGGGCATGAGCAGGAGACATGATCATCGGGGATTCATTTAAACTGCAGTGTTGGATCCTATAAATCTGAGGGCTTTTGCATATTTCCATATTTATATATGAAAATTCCATGAAGTGGCTTAAAGGCAACTGAAATAAAAACAGGGCTGTCAGAGCTTGAAAAGTACGAGCAAATCTCTAACAGACCATTTAATACAAACATATGGGCTTGAAAAAGCTCCAAGCAGGCGGCGGATTTCTGCATGCAAATCCCGGCTGGCCCCGCGTTGGTCCCTGCGTGCTGCGAGCACACTGGTGCCTCGGGTCACTCTGGCTCCGCTGGCTGGGAGGGTGTGGAGTGAAGGGGCCTTTCAGCTTGGCTGATGTCCCACGAGGAGCACTCTGGAAGGGACCATGGGTTGCTGTTGTTTCCCTCGGGTGCTTTCTCACTGCCTCGTGTGTGCTGTGATGGTTTGGGGGAGGGTGGGAAGTTGATCTTCATGGCTTCTTTCTTGCAGTACCCCAAAGCTATGAGCTGGTGAGGGCTACAGGGCTGAACACCACTGTGAGCGATGCCAGTGGCAGCACTGGGACAGTGTGGTGAAAGCATTTCACATCCCACAGAGGCTGTGGTTGCATGCAGGCTGTTTCCCTTCCCGGTGGAGTCCATCTCCTCCCTCTCCCATGAGTGTGTGCCCTTTTCCTTTCTGATCTGTGGTTATCAGTCAAAATGAGAATTCTCCAAACCACTGGTCTGAATCACCCTTGCTGACCTTCTGCCATTTAGCGAGTCTCTTCCCATGGATTAGTTTGATGAAGTGTTGCAGAGATTTATGCTTTGTACCTGGCATGGGGCCTGAGCAGGTAGAGTGGCCCTCCAGGTTTGAAAACATACTCCTTAGATCACCCTGCATATCTTTGTGCTGTTTTTTGGGTGCCTCTGGATGTTGTCCTCCTTGGCCCAGCTTTGGTACCTGGTCAGTGCTCCTTGCTGTAGGACCTCAACCCTTTCTGCTCTCCCCGAGTCAGCCCCAAATCTCAGTGCAAAGTGCTGCAGCTCTCAGGTCTGGCCTCTAGTTTTTGTACACACCAAATGCCTTTGAAGAGAAACTCCTGCTTTCTTCATGCAAGGACAAGAGCGAGCCTCCTCCTTCTATGAATTCTGTCATTCAGGGCTTTTTTCCTTCTCTTCAGCCCCAAGGTGGGTAGCTGGAGGCCACCGCCACATCTTTTCTTCTGAAGTCTCCAAATCAAAAGGAAATAATTAGCAGAGGACGAGGAAGCTTGGATGAAAACAAGCTGTCAACAAGAAGAAGGTGCTAATGTGTCTGTCATCCCTCTTCCCTTTTGGCCAGTCCCCAGAAGTGGAAGGCTGGGCGCTCTGTCTCTGATGGAGGATAGAACGACCCCGCTCGGCATCGCTTGCCTGTCAGCCATGGCTGTCTCCAGACATCAGCTCTCGCCTCATGAAGACGTGTTTTGCTCTTGGGCCTGTTCCTTCTGCTGTCCCCTGTCTTGTGTTTGGGATAGACTTGCTCCATGGACAGCTTGGATGTAGACGGCTGCGACTTCCCCAGTGGAAGTGCTTTCAGCTCAGGTTTTATCTGCTAACGCAGATGCCTAAAATCGATTTGTATCCTAAAAGTGCCTATTTCTCTTCATTACAGAGAGACAGGCGTGTGGAATGAGTAGCTCAGATGTAGGTGTCTGCAGTTATTAAGTTAAGCAAGACGAATCCTGGTGTCAGCATCTCCCTTGACTTTGCTTAGGGGTTTGCTCTTTCTCCCATAGGACTCCTTGTGGTGACTTTGGTGCAGGGTGACATTCCTGGGAGTCTTGAAACTTGCTGGATATTTTCTGCCTGAGATGTGACATCTCTTCCCGGGGGAAGGCACACTCTGAGGCCATATTTCTGTAGCAGTCCCACACTGTGGCTTCCTCCTGTATAGCTCTTTGCCACAGGACATATTTTTTTAACATTGATTCAAAAAGCTTGTAGGGTATTGACATTTCAGGGTGTTCCCTGTCCTCAGTCTCTGAGAGGGCAATGAACAAAGCCTTGACTGGGTGACCATTTTCAGTGACAAAACACACTTCAGTTATTTCAATACTTGCTAATTTTTAGGATGAGGAGCAAGTTCTCATTGTTTGCAGGTGTTTCTTGCAGTGTCCTTCCTTTCCCTTGACGAGCAAACAACATCACGTGTAGTTGCATCTCTAAGGGATCTTCAGCTAGACATTTCTACCTGATTTATCTTGAACGTCACTGTTGGCTGAGGTGGGGTGATTCTGCTTTGTCAGACTGGAAGATGAGATCCTGTCGAGGTCTCTTCTCTTTCTCTCTCTATCCCTTTTGTCTTCTATGGTGATGCTGGTGTAATGGTACACGTGGGCCTCTTAACCCCACAGGAGGAGGAGAACACCTCGGTTCCCTTGTCACTCGTGTTGTCTGTGGCTCCAGCCTCTGGCTACCAGCAAAGGTGCAGAGGTGTTTCTATGTGTGCAGAAGAAGAGACCATGATTTGAGGGAAGGACCCGGGTGCTGGAGTGCAAGGGACAGTGGCCCTGCAGAGCACGGCCAGTTCAGTTCATTGCTGCCACCTATGGCTGGGCGAGGGAAAAAATTGGGGCTTGGCTGCAAAAATCCGGAGGTGAAAATATCTGGGCAGCTTTGCTCAAAGTTCACGTAAACGTTGGGTATAAAACTCCCAAAAGCTGTGACCTTGATCATGGAAATGTCACTCTCCATTGCCCTGCTCCACCAGGGACTTTCTTCTGCCTGGTGCCACCAGTGATGGATGCTACAGGAGGCAGATTTTAAGGCTGGCAGTGAATTTCTCAGGGGTTTTCGTAGTCCAGGGCTTGCTAACTTTTAAACGAACTCTTACACACTTCAGCCTTGGTCTTCTTGCTGCTGGCCAGCCTTGGCTACACAGAGGAGTGTTCACCTGGCCAAGGAGAGCGGAAGCGTGGGTGAAGCTTCCAGCAGCTGGGGTGGAGGGAGCACCCACCCCAGGCTTCAGCAAGACTTTTGTCCATCACTTCTCTGCAGGGCTAATGATGACGGGGAAAAAGGGGGATCCCTGTCATTTAACCATGGCTTAAAATACCCCGCAGAAATGTACAGTTCAGTGGTGCTGGTTTTTCCTGAGAGGCAATTCATTCCTTGGTCTGTTCTTGGGCTCCATCAGGTTTATGGCAGCATCTCTCCCCTCCTTGTGGGGATTGCTCCGGAGCCCTGCTGTCTTTCTCCCGGCAGGCCCTTGCGATGTCCTCCAGCACCCATCATTTTTTCCTTTACCTGGCGTTAGAGGGCAGTCGAAGGAAACCTTCCCTCCCCTCCTGCTCCCCAGGCTCTGTGGGCTGCCAGCCAGCGCCTGCACCCACCCCGGGAGCAGAGGGCTGACCCCAAACCGGACCCAGCCGCAGGCTTTGCCTTGCTCTGGCCGCCTTGTTTGGGTTTCTGGCCGTGACTTCGCCGCGCAGAGCCTCTCGCGGTTTGGTGTCTGACACTTGGGAAGCAGCCTCCGCAGCGCTGACAAATCCCGCGCACCGTTTCTCCCCTGCCTCACCCTCCATCTACTCCTAATTGACATCTTTGCATCTTGTCTCCATTTGACAAATCAGGCTACTTATTATAAGTGATGACATGTATAAATATTGCAGGCATTCGTTTTACGTCTGGATACCCCGATAATAAAAGCTATCAGAATATCTTCCCCCTCCCTGCATAGCAATTACATCCGATGGGTTTTCTCCTCTATCACCAGCGCGGGATGTGGAGAGTGAATTGTGTCTGCCACAGCAAGATTTCCCTCTTGCACTGGGGGAACGTTGTTTTGGGCAGTAAAATGGCCTTTTTTAGACTAATGCAGCAGCAGGACAGTGAAACCGTGCAAGCTGTGGGTACATAGCTGGGGGATCTTGCAGAAGCCCTTTTGCTTGCACAGTTCTGGGTTTGGTGGGCCTTGGTGTCTGGGGTGGCTGTGGAGAGTGGCAGTGGGTGCCATTGCTGGTCGAGGGTGTGATTCTGACTCATGAGTGCTGTCCCTGTGCCTTACGTGAGCCCGCTCGGTGCTGTGGGAGCCCGGAGCCCGCACCCAGCCGGGCTCTGCTCCAGCATCCTCGCTAGCACGCTCACGGCTCTCCTGGGCTGTGGCTGTCAAATTGCAGCATATTATTTTTAGCCTGCTTTCCTGAGGAAAATCAGCTTATGTGATTGTACTGTCTGTCAGTGCTTTTCCTCCCACCAGCCACCTCTTAACAAGTTTTGAACCCCTTGTCAAATTTACCAGGAGGGATAGAGAGCTCCAAGATGTGAAGTTCCTTCACGTTTTCCTGCAAATTAGCAGCTGGGGCTGCCTTCCTGAAGGAGGGGATGAGGCTGGGTCGCAGCACCCCTACCAGGGACGCAAGTTGATGCTGGGGAATGTGCGAGATGAGAGGCTGGGAACGGCCTCTCCGCTGAAGGCTTAATATCTCAAATACAGATATTAAGTGCTCATGCCTTAATTAAAGTTAATTTCTGGGAGAGGCATTTTATTACAAAAGATTTCTCCAGCTCAGGCGTGTCCACACCATCTGCTTGGAGCTGGTGGTGGCAAAGCCCTCGACCCTGCCGGCAGCGGGGACCAGCTGAACCAATCGGCCGTTCTCAGGAGAAGGACAAGCTCAACAGAAAAGCCCCTTTTCTTTCCCCCGACCTCTTAGTCCAGGTTATTACAGAAAGTAATTTATTAATTTTTTTCAAAGCCAGGTGCTGCTGCTGTCAGGGGAAGACGCAGAGCTTAATCTCCTATGACTTTCCTTGACGTGGATTCTTTGATGGCTGATAGTGAGTTTGAGCAGGCTGTCCTTCATGGGGCTATCGCTGTCTCCTTTGTCCAGCCATTGATTTTCATTAAGCTTGCAGGCACATTATAGTTTGCAATTTGTACCCTATGTTAGCACTGAATGAAAGTTATTAAATGGTGGCTTGACTGAGAAGGACATGTGTGCATGCACACAGGAGCTCCCGTTTCTTAGGAAACTGGTCTTAATGAGAGACAGCTCCTGTTAACGCTCGCTTACTGTTTCGGTTGGGGTGTTTGCTGGGACTGGAATTTTTATGGGAAATTTTAAACCAAACAATGATGCTAATAAGCTGTAACGAAAACCAGGGAGGGAAGGGACCTGCTTCTTTCCCATCCCACAATGCTGCCTGAGATTTCAAAAGAAGCTCTTTTTCCTACGTCAAGATAAAACCAAGACACTTTTTACAGTTATTTTTTTTTTTAAACCAGAAGATGAGAGAGAAACTCCCAGGGTTGGTTGATGGCTGGGGCCTCGCTGGGAATGTTGGAGTCAGAAAGGTACAAATCCCTGCTTTGAAGGGCTTGTATCTGAGCCATCTGCATCCCTGGCCTGTACCCAGCATACCAGGTTATTCGTGCTTTGCGAAGCTCTTTTTTTCTTATTTTCGTCTTTCTTCCACAATGACGCTGAAAAATCTCTGTCTTGGGTAAATAATTTTGTCATTTGAAATGGCCTTTCTTTCCTCCTCTGTGTGAGATCTTGGGTTTGGCAAGTTGACATTATCTGGCTAAAAACTCTTTTGTCTCAATTTCTGACCAGCTTTACTCACAGTGAGTGGGTTTTGCCCATGAACACAGAAGTTGCTGGGTAAACCTGAGTAATTCTCCTTTTAAAGGCCTTAGCTACTGTATTCTCCTCCCTTGAATAGCTGCCTGAATTTTGAGGCTTATTATCACCTGTTTTGATGTAAAACCTGAACCTGGCTCCTGACTTACTCAGGAGAGATCCAAAGGCACTCAGAATGAGCCCAGGATTCCTCATGTCACGCTCACCTGCTTAAAGAAGGTTTTTTTTAAAAACCTTTGTATTAAGAAGAAAAAAAGAAGGAAAAGCCATTTTTGCCACTTAATGCAGTGATGGATTTTTTTTTATGTGTGCAGACTTTAGATAAAAGGGGCAGAACTTCTAATTGCATTACCGAGGGAGACTTAATAATGTTTGCCCAAAGTATCTTGTGAAAATTCACCAGAGTAAATTCAGTTTATTTTCTGCCAAAATCCCTTTGCTTCATCCCTGCTGCTTTCCAAAGGCTGTGTACGTAGGGCTGCCCAAGGAAGGAGAAACCACGGTTTCAGGTTTCATCAAAGATGGTCATTGCATTTGGAGTGGGCTGGCAAAGATGCAGGTTTGAAGATGCTGTGTTTCATGACCTCCCATGCTGGCAGGACCTAAGACCAGCTTATACTGCATCTGTCCCTCAGTGTTTTGTTTTTTGTTTGAGATAGCTACTGATGATGAAAAGTCTTTCTAGAGTGAGGGAGAGGTACTTAACTCCAGACTAAATTTTGCTGGCTCAGCTGCAATAAGGATCAGCACTCCCCAAATGAGCAAGCTAATCTGGTTTGGACCTGGGAAAAAACCCAGGGAGGTTATTTCTGAGCATCTTGTGAAAAACAAAGCCCCGAAGTCCTTAACTGACATCAGTGGAAAGCACATTGGTCTCTCAGAGAAGTCCTGCCGTGGGGGGAGAAGTGTCTCTTCAAGACACAAGGGGACTCACCACTTCTGGTGAAGTGGGCAATGAGGTCCCCACAAACTGGGTGTGCCACCAGAAACTAGTTATAAGCTTAATTGTGCTAGTGCCTCTCTCTGTGTCCCCATGTCACATTGCAGGGATCCGGTGATCATGTAGAAGATGATGGGCATGGGGCCAGCTGGGGAGTAGCTCCTGCCCCCTCTCCCCCCCCCAGTAATTACTGGTGTAATAGGAATGTGAGACTGGAAGAATCTTATGTCTCAGTGTCTCCAACTGCTTGCTATTGCAAGCAACCACTCACCATACCCCTCTTTTAAATTTTATAGAGAGCTATCTCAATGGCTGGCGGGCTTTTGCTCCTGCTGTTCCCATGCAGGCTGTCTCAGGCCCTGGCTCGTATGATAGTCAATAGTAATTAGCCAACCTAAATGTGCTGATATGTGGTTTATATCTGCTCTCTCCAACCTCACCACAGTACTTGGGATATGATCTCCCGGAGATGTTCTTCATTAGCAGTTAATAGGTTTCTCTCTCTCTCCTGGAGATGCCCTTTTATAACTGCTTTGTGTCAGTGGCTCCGATCTGTTGTAGGGCAGCTAAACCACAAAGGTAGGTATTCTCGTTTGCCATCTCCACTGAGTTTCCATCCTTGCCACTGAAGTTTTAAACCTGGCCTTGGATTTTGTGCCACTGAATGTCATTTCATGTCCATTGGTCTGGTTCTCAAAGTCATTGTTGCCTTCCAAATGATGCCAAAACTCATTGTTTTGGCCTGTTTTGCCTCCTAAGCAGCAAGTCTGATGAGTGTTCATCCCCCGTCGTTAAGGAAGTGTTGAATGTGAGTAGTGACTGAACAGTCTGCTCAGCAAAATCCCTCCAGACTGCCTCCTTTTTTGGTATTATCTATTGTAATCTTATTTTTTGCAGGCAAAGCTTTTCTTTGATTCCTAATTCTTATTGTAATATTCCCCTCCTACAGATTAACTAATCATTTACCCATGTGGCACAATATCAAATGTTTTTCTGAATTCCAGATGGTCAAGCTGTCTCACAAAAGACAAAGATTGGCTTTTGTCTAAAATACCCACCCATTATGTCCCAGAAAAATATATTTACCAGGCTTGCCTGGCAGAATCCGTCTGTGTTAAATCCACTTTGTGTTTTACCTGTTTTCTTAACTTTTGCCTTTGAGTTGTTTCTCAAGCAGAGATGCTGCTTAGACCAGCCTGAGCCACCTGTAGCTGCCTGAATCACCCCAGTCTTAAATATTCTCTCTTCTTTAATCTTATATCTTCCTTCCATCCTGCTCCCCCTTTTTAGATTAGTCTAAAATAATCCGTGGAGAAGTCTCTGGGAAGCAAGGCAGCAGCACTGAAGTGATTATTTCCACTAGGGTAAAGGTTGAAAACTGGTTACAATTATCACTTCCAGTTTTACATGCTAACGGGATTTGCCTTTGGGGGATTAAGCTAACTACTCTGTCATGCAGGTGAGTGTTTTGTTTTTCTCCTTTGAACCATCAGTTTCTCAGGCTGACAGGGAGTTTGCAGAGGAAGATAAAGGACTCCATCCATGTCCCGCTTTCCAAAGCCCACCCACGGCTCAGTGTGCGCATCCGCACAAGCAATCCTTCCCCTCTGCACTGGCTTGGGTTGGAGAGATTTGTTTTGGATTGTTTCAAGGTCGTCTCAAGTGCATCTTTTCGTTGAGTGCACTTTCACTGCTGGAGAAGTGCAGATCCTTTTAAAATTCTTCCAGGCAATATAGCTGTGAATGAAGGGGCAGCGGGGGAAAATAAACTTGGCTGTTTTAAGAAAATAGAAATAAGGAAACTCGATCCAGCCTCTCTGTGCATTACAAGGAGGGTGAAGCTTTCAGGCTGGCATCGTGTGGATTCACAGACTGAGGGTTAAGATTTGCCCTAGCTAGGAATTTTTCACTTAATTTTTCATTTTGACAGAAAATATCAGTGTAATTGACTATTTTGGACAGGACTGTGCTCAAACCGATTCAGTGAGCTCTGCTCTTGTGACTCCTTGCGAATGGGGCCAGTGTCAGCTCCTGCGCTGCCCACCTCAAAACTGAGGGCTTCACTAAAAGGACTGTATAGCCTTGTGCCAAAAATTTAGGGGATGGACTTGCTGCCTCCAGATGATGCTTCTTTATACAAAGTGGAGTACTCCATTGGTGCAAGCAGATGGTCGGTCCTCGGTAATGGGAAAATGGCAGCTAATTGGGGCAGTAGACTGCCATGGACAAGCAGCCTTCGTATCTGGGCCTACTGTGCCAGTGGAGAAGACATCAAAAGCTGGATGAGTGTGTGTAATTTACAAGGTGGCAGCTGGGTTCCACTGGACAGAAATGGCCCAAAATGGGACCAAACCAAGGCCAGACCGGGGCCTTGAAGGAAAGAGGAAACACTGAGAGATGTCTTGATTTTTGGGAGGGCTCACCAATTTTGCTACAGAAAAGTGATCGAAGGCTTTTAACAGTTATGGGAGGAAATCAGGATGATATAGCCAGTGAGCAGGATGATGAATATCAGCAAGAGGTTTTGTTACAGAAGATGATTCTGCACTGCAAAACTCATATCCATTTCCGTGTCTGAATCTTGCAAAATTAGGGAATTTATCTTGTGCATTGCTCTAGGTTTCTTTGAGAAGATAAAGATCTTGCAGCCCCTAAAGGGTTGCATTCTGCAAATGTCCACCCTCATAAGTACAACACATCCTTTCTATCATCCCTACCTGAGCCAAGATTACCTTAAACACCCCTGAGTAACCAGGCCTGTTACCCCTTTACAGCTGGTGATGGAGAAAGGCCGGACCAGAAATTGGTTTTGTCTTGGCTCTGTAGGGAGGCTGTAGCTTTAGGAGATGATTGGAATGAAATAAATCTCTGGTGAATTAATTGAAAGGGTCAATGTCTGTAGTTAATCAGTTAAAATTGCCTATAGTTATCCAGCTGTGTCTTTCATGTCAGCTAGAAGATGTCTGTGAGGCAGAAGCCATCTAATATGTAGACTGGGATGTTTGGTGGTGGTTTTTTCCTCTCCCCTGTGGCAAGTGGTTTTTCAGTGGACACATAGACAAGTATGTTTTTGACATTTATCTGGGTCTGTCTAAGATCTGATTTTGTCTCTGTTCCTCCCTGCTGTTTTTTTTCTTTTCTCAGTTTGGTGGTGGTTGGAATAACTTGACTTAATGACACATTTTCAGCACTGATTTCAGTGATGACAATTAACAGTTTCACAATAAGAAACAGGTGTTTCAGCATGGTCCATCAGGCAGAAGAAGAACAATGCCTCCCCAATGTCATTGTTCATGATGTATTCAATGACTGCTAGCTTTTTTTATGAAGATTTTATTCAACCTCATAGGTAATGTTTACTATTTAGTATGCAGGCTTTGGGCAAGCTAGTGAAGTGGAAAAGCTTTTAATTTCTTTTTAATGCAAACATGGATCTTGCAAGACCTTGTCAAGCGATTGGAATGGATGCAGGCTCTTGCTTCCGTCTCTCAGCATCACTTGGTGGTCCCCTGCAAGAACATCCTGGGTACTTCTCATGTGAGTTGTGGTGCAAGGGACAGGTCCAAGCCCAAAGAACTTGGGGAAATTCTCGTGGCTACCAGTCTTTTACAATGAGGAACCACACCTAGGATGGTTTGGGCAGAAAACATCATTAGTATAATAGGGGCATTGCAACAGCTCCTAGGCTTTGTTGCCACTTCCCATGCTTTCCCATGGATGGGCAGGTAAGGAGCAATGTTTTGATATATCAAATACCCTGGGTAGTCTTTTCAGACAAGGAGTGAACATGGATCACTTGCCCTCAGTATGTGGATGGGTTTGCTGGTCATTTTGTTTGGCCAAGACCGGTATTGTCCATTTTTGCTAACCACTTGCTCCTTCTTTGCTGCTGTTTGCACGGTGCCATATACGCTCCATGTCTGTTCTCCCTCTGGTCTCACAGCAAATAATGCAAAAGGCCTCGGGCTCGATGTAGTCACTGTGCAGAGCTCAGCTGCACCTCAAGAAGGTGAGTGGGCAAAACTTCATCTCTATCTTTGCATCGCACTTGCTGTGAGATTGACTGGTGGGTAGCTGCCACACCTGCTAATGGCCTGGACAAGGTCCTGTGCAGCCTGCTGTAGGTGACACTGCTTTGGCAGGGGGGTTGGACTAGATGACCCACAGAGGTCCCTTCCAACCCCTACCATTCTGTGATTCTATGATTCTATGATGTGCTACATAGGTCTCGTTCTCTGGCCATGCTTCTGGTACTCAGAGAGAAAGAGGTGAATATGAGGTAGAGTAACCACACTGGTCTGTTTCCGTTTCCAGCAGAGGAGATACTCCCAGAGAGAGTTGCTCGCTCTGCCATTTAGTGGAGTTGGCTATCTGGCCAGCTGGTAGATGAGAGAGTGGATATTGTTGGGTTTCTTTGGAGGGAAAACTTTCTGCATCCTTCATCTTCCCAAGGGGAAAATCCATAGGAGTTGGAAAGAGGCAGAACCCTTGGTGCTTGGACCGCTGCCTGAGGAATGTGGCAATGGGCATCTTCTCTTATTCCTCATGCTGTCGTCCAGCTTTGACTGCAATGTCGAGCCGTCGCCACCTGGGCTTGCTGGAGTGGCTCCACGAGCCTTGAAGTCAGGACTGGGACACTTGCAGCCTCTTGTTCTTTTATTTTGTAGCATAACCTATAGGTTTGTTCCACAATCTATTTATTTCCTGTTGATATCTGATATCACAAAGCGTTGGACCAGTGCAAGGTTCACCGAAGGTGCTTGATAGGTCCCCTTGGCCTTCAGTGAGGCAGCACTGCCTCCCGCCCCAGTCCTACTTCTTGGGATCCCTAGTGAACAAGGACAAAAAAGATTAATTGGTGATAAATAATTCATTTTGTTCCCACCTAAAGGTTGTTTGATCTCCATTGCCTTCATTCCTCCAGTGACGAGGAGCTCAGTGATAATAGCTATTTGTCAACCATCATAGTGCTTAAACAGTCTGAACAGAGCTGTATTCAGCTAATACATCCGTGCCACAGGCAGGGCTTCCCATTATTACTTTCTTTAAAAAAATAAAAAATAAAAAAATCTGCTGTCCTGTGGTGACTTTTCACAGCAATTTCTCGAAGTGAAACAATTAAGGGACGTTAAACATCCTTTTTCTGGGAAAGCAGCAGTCAGGAGAGAAGAGACAGTATCCTTCTAAAATCTCCCTGTACATATACATGCACACAGAGCCCCTTCAAGGCTGAGTAGAATTGGAAGTGATAGTTACCAGTATAATATTTAAATGAGCGTTAATTACCATAAACCTTTTGGATTTTAATGTCTCCTTCTGTACAGTATGTAAATCAGGGCTGGAATGGGCTTGTGAGCATGCATTGGGCCTCTGGTGTTGTGGATAAAAGGGCTGATTTTTAGTGCTGGGATTTAGTCGCCTGGTTTCCATTAACGTTAATGGGAGCAACAGGGCCAAACCCTGGCCATCACGGGAAAGGTTTCCCCTCTCATCTTCATAGACAGCCCTGCCCCGAGGACAGCTTGTGCTCACTTTCCCATCCCAGCTCCCTACCTGGAGAGGCTTCCTGAGGAGGACGCTGAGTAGACACCAAAACAACTCAGGTTTGGATCAGGGAGGAGGGATGTCTGTGTGAGGTGGCAGCTCTTAAACGTTTTATTGGGTACTAAGGGTTTTTTATGGGATTTTAGTGTCCAAACTGTGAATGAGGTAATTCTGTGGTGTGTGGTTTGCGGAGCAGTGCTGCACCCACATCCACACCCTTCATCTCCTGTCCTCCCTCCATCCAGCCTGACCTGCAACCCCAAGCACAGGGGAAGGGTCTTGGTATGAAGCTGCTGGAGATCAGCAGATCTTCAGGCATCTTGTGATATCTCCCCAGCCCCTTCCTTGTCCTTCCTCTTTGCCCCTGTCTCCCTCCATGGGGACGCAGTTTGCCCTGCAAAGTGATCTCATTATGAATGCATCAGCCTCTGCTGGTCCCGCATGCACAGCCTTCATTTAGCCCTCCAAGCTCAATTACATCTGAGGATGTCTTGGGGTAATTAAGTAATATTAGAACATTTTCTTTACTATTTTTTTCCCCTTCCCTAATGCAGCTTTCAAAGCACAAGCCTCAGTTCTCACCCACTGGAGCCCACTTCTCCAAAACTCTGAATTCTCCCTAATGTACCTTGCCATAAATGAAGGCTAATTACATTTCTGAAAGTGTCATATTCATGCTGGGTTTCAGAGAGCTAGCATGCATCAGGGAACGCTCCCTTAGGTGTCTTTCAGCTTCACCACGCGCAGTGCCACCGGCGAGGAGTGGGGTTCAAACTGGCCGGGCTTTCTGGACAGCAAAGGGGAGCTCAGACAGCAAAGTAGAGATGCTCTGGGCTTTGTTTTGAGCAGTCTCTTGCCTGGGATGTTTTGCATCCTTCATCTCCAGAGCTCATCATGGTTTACAAATATTAACTAATTAAGCCTCTCAGAGTTCCTGTGAGATAAGTAATTGCTACTCTAATGATTGGCATTATATCTGGTTTCTTCTCTAAGCATGGGACAGTGCTTTTTGCTGTAGAGAAATAAGGAGGCAAATTTTAAGCATGCAAAAATATAGGCGATACTTTCGGATTATCTGGCCATCCAACCTGTTGGCTGGCGACCAGAAATCTGGAGCTACTATAACAGGTACCTGTGGCATTGCTTTTGAAGCCTATGGTCCTTGTTCCTCCATCTTATGTCTACCGAATGAGGTCTACTGACTTCAGTGGAGGCTTCTCAGAGGCTTCCCCAGAGGGAAGAGTAACCAGAATTTGTCTGTTTGGGTAGCTCATTGTTTGTATCATGGATGGGATGTTGATTCCCAAGGAAACAAAAAGAAAATGGTGGTCACACATTATTATTATATTTTTTATCTCACTCGCTGGTTAGAAGGACAGCATTCTGATTTTATACTGCCATTAGAATCATAGAATCGTAGAATCATTAAGGTTGGAAAAGACCTCTAATATCATCAAGTCCAACTGTCAACCCATCACCACCATGCCATTGCTCTTCTGTTCAGCACAGTGTGAGGTGGCCACCAGGCTCCCTCAGGTGAGTGCTGCTTTCAGGGGGTATTAGATGCTCATAAAAAGGAGTCACTTACAATTTAGGGTAAAACTGCCATGAAAATGCTTGTTCATGTAACACCCATCTACAAGAAGGGCCAGAAGGAGGATCCCAGGAACTACAGGCCTGTCAGCCTGACCTCAGTGCCAGGGAAGATCATGGAGCAATTCATCCTGTGTGCGCTCACTGGGCATGTGAAGGACAACCAAGCGATCAGGCCCAGCCAGCATGGGTTCATGAAAGGCAGGTCCTGCTTGACCAACCTGATCTCTTTCTATGACCAGGTGGCCCGCCTAGTGGATGAAGGTAAGGCTGTGAACTTCATCTATCTGGACTTTAGTAAGGCCTTTGACACTGTTCCCCACAGTATCCTCCTGGAGAAACTAGCTGCCCATGGTCTGGGTGGGTGTACTCTTTGCTGGATAAAGAACTGGATGAATGGCTGAGCGCAGAGAGTGGTGGTGAATGGAGTTAAATCCAGTTGGCGGCCAGCCACCAGTGATGTCCCCCAGAGCTCAGTTTTGCGTCCGGTCTTGTTTAACATCTTTATCAATGATCTGGATGAGGGGATTGAGTGCTCCTTCAGTAAGTTTGCAGAGGACACCAAGCTGGGTGGGAGTGTCAATCTGCTTGAGGGTAGGAAGGCTCTGCAGAGGGATCTGAACAGACTGGATCGATGGGCCGAGGCCAACTGCATGAGTTTCAACCAGGCCAAAGGCCGAGTCCTACACTTCAGTCACAACAACCCCATGCAATGCTACAGGCCTGGGGAGGAGTGGCTGGAAAGCTGCCCAGTGGAAAAGGACCTTGGGGTGTTGGTTGACAGCTGGCTGAACATGAGCCAGCAGTGTGCCCAGGTGGCCAAGGCGGCCAACAGCACCGTGGCTTGTATCAGGAACAGTGTGGCCAGCAGGAGTAGGGAGGTGATCGTGCCTCTGTACTCGCCACTGGTGAGGATGCACCTCGAGTACTGTGTGCAGTTTTGGGCCCCTCCCTACAAGAAAGGTACGTAGGTGCTGGAGTGTGTCCAGAGCAGGGCAACGAGGCTGGTGAAGAGAACTTGGTCTATAGAACAAGTCCTATGAGTAGTGGCTGAAGGAACTGGGTCTGTTTAGTCTGGAGAAGAGGAGTCTGAGGGGGGACCTTATTGCTCTCTACAGCTACCTGAAAGGAGATTGTAGTGAGGCAGGTGTTGGTCTCTTCTCCCAAGTAACTAGCGACAGGACAAGAGCAAATGGCCTCAAGTTGCACCAGGGGAGGTTTAGATTGGATATTAGGAAAAATTTCTTCATAGAAAGAGAGATCAGGCATAGGAACAGGCTGCCCAGGGAGGTGGTGGAGTCTCCATCCCTGGAGGTGTTTAAAAAACGTGTAGATGTGACACTTCAGGATATGGTTTAGTAGGAATGGTGGTGTTGGGTGGAGGGTAGGACCTGATGATCTTAGAAGTCTTTTCCAACCTATGATTCTATGATTCTATGTTGTACTGTGTTGTATTTTGTTGTCCTGGAGAGATGCATTAGCTCTGATAGTGGGGCTGGAGTTTGCTGCCTCTGGAAGTGGTCAACTATCCCAGGCAGTCCCTACCCCTCAGGGGAGCCTGACGTCCTCCTCTGCCTGCCTGCCTTTTTGAGGCACTGCCATAAGCAGGATAGGGATGGGAACACCGCTGATGTGGCCCAGGCTCACCACAGATCAAAGTGGGATAGTAAGGGATGCTGCAGCCTGGCACTGTGTGCAGACAGCAAGTGATCAACTTGGCACTATTTCTTCCCATCTTCCACTTAATTTATTCTGCTGTTTGACACTAATGCTGGAAAACTTCTTGAACCTGTGTGGAAGGGTACATTGCTGTCCAGGCTATCACACAAGCTTTATTGGTTTTAATTAATTTTTTTTTCCCCTTGCAAGTAGATTTTTGGCCAAAACAATAAGCAGGAACAGAAGAAGGTAAAACCTGGCTTTGTATCACGTAAGGATGGATTGCAAAGCTTTTGTAAAGACATGCTGGGGATAAAGAAAAAATACTCAAAGACTGGTCAGAGGCAGAGCTTAGGTACAGCTGCCGTGGTTAACTTAGCTCAAGCTGGGCTCTGTAGCACTGTCTGATTTGTGGCCGTTGGTAGGCAGCTGGCCTTGAAGGCATTAAACCTGAGGCAAACAATGCAGAGCCATCTTCATCGTTGGGCACGTCTGCTACAGCCTCTTGGCTTTTAGGAAAAGCTGGATCTGAGAGGCCTCTGGGTGTTGAGGTGGAGGTGAGCTGGCTCGCCTCCTCTCCTCATCCGTCCTCTTGGAGGGATCTCTCACCTTTCTCCATCTGCTGTGGGTGGTTTACCCTATTCCCTCCTTTCTGAGCAGGAGCACGGTGCCACCAGGAGCCCTGGTGTTCCCCGACAGAGCTGTGCTTTGCAAGGACAGATGGGCAGAGCGGCTTTTCTGTTTCATGCATCGGTGTGAAATTAAAGAGATTTTGGAGAAAAGGCCGCACTAGCAAAGCTAATCTGCCCAGGGAAATGTTATATGGAGAAGCTAATTGTCTGAGGTGTGGGAATCCCAGGCTTTCCCACAGAGTCTACCTTTCCAGTCCTGGCTCTCTCCCATCTGGAAAGGGAGATGGACGTTAATTGAGAGGCTGTATTTCATTTTGAGGGCAAAGGTGGGATCTGGGCTGCGAGACAACTGCAGGGGGGAATGGCTGTGTGCAGGGATGGATGGGAGCAGCCGCCTGGAGTTGCGGGTCCAGCCTGTGCCTTGAAATGCAGGGGAGGCTGAAGGGAGACACAACAGGGAGGTTACGGCTGGGTGGAAGGAGGAGTGAGACACAGACACGGAAATTGGGGCGAGGAGAAACTTGGGCTGTACCAGTCTGATAGGTAGGAGGGTCCTAAACCAGTTCATTTGTGTACACTGAGATAAGCCTGGGAACCTGTGTTCACTCTGGCCCCAGCCGATCCCATTTGCGATGAGTTGGCAGGGTTTTTATGTAGACCCAAATGAACATTAAAACCTCTTCTTTCTGCTTGTTGATAGCTGTGTAACCCAAAAGCCATCCCACTGAAGGCAGAGTCCTGGCAGTGCCCAGTAGCAAAGGGACAGGAGGCACAAGCCAAAACCCTGTAGCTGATCCAGCCGCTCCTGGCGTAATGGTGTCTATCCAAAGGAGTGCTGTGACTTCACTATGAACACCACGTTATGTGGCCGTGTGAAGAAGTGCCAGATTTCTGAAAGACTCCTGTAGGCCGTAATCAGCTGCAGGCCAGGGCCATGTGTCTTCCCATGAGCTTCCTTTCTGTCCCAGGCTGGGGAACTGCAGCCTCTGGCAGGGTCCTGGGGGGCCAGTGAGGCTTCCCAGTGTGAGAACAAGCCCTTCATCTCTCGATGGCCATCTAAGGTTGAGGCAGAAATATTTGAAGATAAACAAGAAACTTCTCTGAGCATGTTTAGACCACTTGAAGTTGCCCATACTCTAATGATACATTCTGCAGATTACAGAACCTAGTAATTACAGCTAATGAGTCCAAAATGTGTAATTGCACTGTAAGTGCTTTGAGCTAGAAGGCAGGAAGAATCATGGTTGTTACACACTTGTTAGGGGATCTATCGCTTTCCCCATTCAGCATGCAAAATCCAGGAGTGGCAGAAAGTACAGCTGCTCTTTTCCCCAGCCTCCATCCTCATTAGCGCTGGGTGAAGGGAGGAAGCCAGCTCATTCTCCTGCATCCATTGCCCAGCCAAAACAGTTCCAAAATCTTGTTTCCTTTCCTTAAGAGAGACGATTCCTGATCAGGTTACCAGATCTGGAGTGGGAGGCTCTTGAGGGGTGGTTGTGTTTGTTCATTCTTCCCACTACTTTCCTTTCCTTCCTAATTAAAGTAGCTCTTTTGTCAGTCTCTGAATTTCTTTCCACCCTCCAGTTTTCCCAGAGAGGCTTCTTAACATTTCCTGCCTCTAATCAATACACTATTTATATGCAATAACTTCGTCCAGAGAATAGGGAAGCAGCTATCAGGGTTTCTCCTGTAATTTTTGTGTGCCATAGCCATTGACCGAAGGTCAATACACGCTTGACTGTGACTGATTTTTACTGTCTTTGGGCAACCCATCAGCAAACTGCAAGCTTTGTAAAACCTCGACTCAATGCAGGCCGTAACAGATAGCGCTATGCAACCTGCCACGCACGCTGTGAAGCTCGATTCTTCAGCAATGCCGCACACGGTAGGGCTTTGTCTTATGCTCATGCAACCCTTTCTGGTGGAAGGAAGGGACCCCACACCTCCATGGGATGTGATATATATCCTGACAGGTGCTATTTTCCCTAAGTATATGGTTAGTGGGTGCTTTGGTAACAGGTGAAGCTGGTGCCTGCTCAGCAAAGGAGAAGAGCTCTATTAGGTGTCCCTGGGATGACAAGAAAATTCTGCAGAGATGACCTTGTGCTAGGGAAGCTTAAACGGGCACCTCGTTTAAGCTTCCTCACAGCCGGGCTTGTGTTCATCTGTCTCCTGTCACTTGAGATCCCAACATCACCTCTTCAGCATCCCTCTGGCTGCGGCTGTACCGGTATGGCTTCCATCAGGAATGGGACAAAAGGACAGAGAGCAGGAGGGGCAGGAGAAAGTATTAGCTAGGACCAGAAGAAGTCTTCATCCTCAGAAATGAAACTTCGGGAGACGGATGTCATTGCCTGTGCTCTTGTGTATCCTACCCCTTCTATGGACATTGCTTGGAAAGAGTGGATACGCCCAACAGGAGTGACCAAGGCCACCCCACACCATTTTCCAGTGTCCCATGATGTCTCGCAGTGGTGAGATCAGCTGGGGACAGTCCGGCTGACATGCTTAACAAGCAGGGAGGTGCAGACTCACGGCCATTTGGCATCTTATTAATCACGCTTAATGTGTAGGTTGCTGTAGCGTTGATAATTTTAAAATTCCCTGTCGGAAAGGTTACTTGTATAATTATGGATATAAATCTCGGGGACGTTCTTGCCAAAACAAATGGAGTGTCTCACGCTCAGGCCAGGGATGAACCCAAAGAAGCCATAAAAAGTGTTCGTAATGATGGACCGGGAAATCTGCACCCAGCACAGGGCTGAGAAGAGCCGCCTAACTTCTAAGATAAATGAGGCATTTGTGTACTTGGGAGGAGTTCCTACAGTTGTCCTAACATGTACAAAAGTAGGAGCTATTGATCTCCAGGCTTTGGGCATTAAGTGATGCCCGAGTAGGCAGAGGCGAGGAAGAAGTTTTTTCCCAGCTATGTGGGTGCTGCAGGGAGGGATGTGAATGACCTCACCACCTTCTGGCACCAACCAGCCTTGCCACCTGCTGCTACTAGTTTCTGGTCATTGATGGCAAAACTGGGAAAGGCTCTAATCCTGCCTCTCCTGCTGCTGCCTCCAGCAATATCCAGGCTCATGTTGCAGTCGGAGCTGGTGCTGGCAGTGTTTCTCACCAGCGTCTTGGGCACCATTGGGTGCAGACTTGGGAAGGTGCTGCACAATGCATGAGTGTGGCCCTAAGGGTCCCAGCTAATGAGGCTGGATCAGGCTCAGATGGTGAGGAGTCATGAGGTGCCTCATCCTGAAGGGTCTCGGGTATGGGTGAGGAACCTGAGGATAACCGGTTTATGAAGCAGATCTGCTGGGAAGTGCTGATAAATATACCTGGTTAGCGGCAGAAAGCTGCAGTCTTTTTAGTCACTGGCTGAACAATGCACGTTCTTTCGTTTTGTTAGTGAAGAAAATGGAGTTGGGCCTATCTGCTTGGGGTTTTTTTGACATTTGAGAAGCACAGACTAGGTGCAAAGTCAGTTAGAGCATCATTAAGGTCACATGTGCCCTTACAACCTGTCTGTCTGTCCCCTGCTGCAACACCTTGTAAAACCAATCTCATGTCCTTTCTCCTCCTCAAATTGCAGGTGCCTCCTGATCAGAGTAGGTCTGGGTGGAGATAATCACCCGCTTCACACTTGTTGTCTCCTGAAGGCCACGTTTGTCCACCTATCCCCTTTCTGGCGAGGGTGCTAGGTAAGTAGTTGGAAGGAGAGATGCTGATTTGGGTTTTTGGTCTGCGTCTGTGCTCAGCACATAGAAGGATTAGTCATGGTTCACACTGTCATAATAAATTAAGGTGCAAAGACAACAGTATATTAGAAATAAAATATTCTTTATTAGCAGTAAGAAGAAATATTAAAGACTTCAGTGTTTTGGATTGCTAATTGCAGGATGTGTTAATTGCAAAGCAAGCAATACAGGCTCTTACATAAACTCAAGTGCCCATAGCTTACATTATGAATAGCAAAAATAGTACATGGGACATCATCTTGATGAAACCAAGACAAACATCTAAAAACACTTAAAATACTCGTCTGAAGCCATCCTCATGTCTCTGTGGTATCCCAGTTAATCACAGCCCTCTCTAAAAGCACTGCCTGGGTTTTTTCTTTTACACCTATGTTAGTTGCTTCCAACTTTCTCATCAGCCTCATCTATAAATTCAGACTGTTCTTAAATAAGACTGGTGCCACACAAAACCACTTCTCCCATCCCCGTGCACTGTCTAATGATTATTCCCTTATCCCTTTATATAACTGAATCAAGCCTGACACTTAAAGCACTCCCTTAGGGAAGTTATTGAATTTAACAGGGCTGAAACCAACAGGGTTCTAGAGAAATGTTCTAAAAACCTGTGCAAGATAATGGAAAACAATATCCTTTCTATAAGTTTCTGAATCACCCTATAAAATTCTATGGCAAGAATGAAATTCCGTAGGATTTTTTTGCCCATAAAGGCCAATTATGAGTAAATTGGCCCCTGTGCTTTTATTGCTGAGCCCCAAAATCTCATTGGATACTGCTGTCCTGCTTTCTCTCTCCCAGGCAGAAGGATGTTTTGGCTCTACTCCTTAGCAATTTGTCCTTATTTCGATCCCAAATGGGATCTTGTCTAATCCAGACCTGTAGTACAAAGTTCTGCTGTGACTCGCTCCTTGCCCAGCATTTCCCTGTGAGTCCCCCACCTTCCCGTGGCTGCAACAGTGTTGGCTGCTTGGCCATCTCTTCCCCCCGTGCCCTTTTTTGGACTTCTGAAGAAAGCTTAGCTTGTTCTCTCCATTTCAGCTCAAGGGAAAGATAGTGGATGGGAGAGGAGAGGCAGAGGAAATATGAGGCACTATGAAACAGGAACGGGGCAAAGATAACAATTCTCCAAGCTTTTCCAATCCTTCTCCAGGCTTCCCAAGCTGGGAAAAAAACACCAGCTTAGGCCTTCTGTTCTCAGGAAAATATGTTTTTCATTGGGCAAGGAGAATTACAGAGTGTCCAAAGCTTTGATGCTACGAGGGATTTTGTATTACCTCGCCTGATAATTCTCCCAGAAGCCTGTGCAAATATTCTTGTGAATGAAAACTACCATGCTACTTTGCTGGTATTTGCAATTCCTTTTATTCACGCTGACTTTTTCTTGCTGAGATTGCTCACACAAAGGGTGAATAAATATTCAAAATGCTCATGCCTGAAGTGCTCCTGCCAGTGTTATGAAATGTTCTTTTTATTATTTTTCTCGGTGCATTCAAACAATTTCAATTGATGAACTTTGAAAGAAACTCCTGCATGTGAGGGGAAGGTGACTCAATAAAGGGAGAGAATGAAGATCACATGATGGTATTAATGTCATTACCTACTCACCAAAGTGAAAAAAACCTGCAGTGACTAGGGGACATCCGGATATTAATCGAGAAGATGAAATGAGTTCATTTAACACTTCTTGCACAGATAGTAAATGTTTCATCCCACTGACTTGTTTGTATGTGTGTTTTGTTTTGTGCTCTTTAACAAGAAGAGGGGGGAAGAAAAAAAGACACAGCCAAAATACTCACTGTAAATAATTCAACTTGCTCTGTTCTCTTCTTTAGAGTGGTGCCTACGTTAGATACGGTGCCTACATTTGAAGACGTGGTTCAGGTTGTGCCCTGTCTCTCCAAGGTGTACCTTAAAGCTGACTTTCAGCTCAGCATGATGTGATCAGAGATGACATTGCATTGTTCTCAGGACAGAGTAGATAAAAAAGAGCTGAAAAGAAGCTGTGAAATTCATGGCTTGGCATTGCTGAAGGACCCTAGTGGGAAGGATGAGGCTTTCTTGGCAGAGGGAGGCAGAAGTGGCTCTTTGCATCAGTGGTACTAATGCATCTCCAGTTCAGTCCTAAAATTTGTCTCCCAGTACCTTGAACTGGGAAGAGCAGAACTGGCTAAAGAGACCCAGGGAGTTGTCCTGAAACCACAGCATCAGTCTGCATCCTTTTCTACTGTTGGACTAAAGTCCTGGGCTGCTCAGAGCCTGCTGCCTAACTGGTGTCAACCAATTCTCAATGTCTCCCTCATGCAAACCACATCTGTGGGGACAGGTGCCTAAAGCCTCCTTGGCAGAATGGCCAGGGAAATATTCACTGCATGGAAAAAACTAAGGCTTTTTTTCTGTAAGTAGTAGCTAGAAAGTCAGTTCCATTTCTGGGATTGTTTTTTAAAATAGCTCTTAGTCAAAGTATACTCACTTGAAGGATCCAGGGCTATAAGAGGGAACAGATACATCTTGTTATGTTCAGCCAGAGTGAGGTTGCTGATCTTTGCAAGGAAATCCTTTGCTCTGAGGCACCCAAAGTGAAGCTCCCCTCTCTTAGGCGACACCTTCCCCTCTGGAGCAGGCAACAGGATGCTGAACGCATGATCTCCTGCACCAAGGCTGAACATGCGCTAGACCATTTACCATGTCCCTAGGTTTGGAAAGGAGGGTCTAACACCTTGGCTACAACTGGATGCTGGCTCTGGTTGACAGAGACACTCTGAGTCCCCAGTAAATCTCCATGCTGGGCTGCACCGAAAGGATGGCAGAGGCACCAGGTGTGTCTTTTTGGGTTGAAACGCAGAAGTGAGCCAGCTGGTGGTAAGCAGCATGCAGCCTTTAGCTGGCATCTTCTTCCTGCTGGGACGAGCTGGTCCTACCCCACGCCTTGTCACTTCTGCTTGCCTTTGAACTGAGCAAGTTCTCCACTCCTGGCTCCATAAAAGTAATAGGTTATGGCAGGTGGTGGGAGGAATAGGAAAAATGGAAGCCCGATAAGTGCTAAAAAGACCATCTGAATATCTTGGGGTGATCTTCCCAACATGACCAGTCAGGCCAGGTCTGGCGGGGCCACACCATTTCCTCATTACTGTGCCTACAGAAGACTCAGATGTCCAACCTCAACTATCAGTATTTTGTGTTTCCAAGGCAACCACGGTGTTAACAGCCTTCATAATGACATCATTTGGTTGAAATAAGTGTGCATGATCTTTTGATTACCACTGGAAGTATAAATTAGGTTACTCTCCCCACCCTCAGCCACTTGAAAAATAAATGCATTGGAGCGAAGGGGGGAGGGAGGAAAACCCTCAGAAGAGGGTAAATGGAAAAATCAATTTTTACATTAATGGAGTCCTCGTTCAGCATTTCTTCTCTTTATAGATTTAGATAACAGTGATATCTTAGTTTCACAGAGCAAAGAAATTAATTGCTTACTAATGGTGCAATTCAGGAATTAATTTATGTTATCCATTTAAATGTGTCATTATTAATCAATTTAAAGGAAGGGACCTGTAAGCCAGCACCATCTGAACTGACTTATGTTGCCAGAGGACTCCTCCCGCCCCCTCTTTGTTAGAAAATGCATAATTCCTGCTACCTGCAAGTTGTTTCACCTTGACGTGCTCTGGCATCCCTGATGCAAGACAAAAAGGGGATTCCTCAGTCCTGATGGATAGGCCCAGCCTTGATGCGTTTCCCTAGGTACGGACCAGTGGCAGGGTGCTACAAAGATTTTAAGGCTCATTTTGCTTAGAAGTTACTTGAATTCTTGGTCTGAGGTTCAATCTTTTTTGCCCATTTAAAAAGGTGATGTACAGAAAGAGGATGCGGTCTCCTGAGGCAGCTGCCTTGTGGAGATGTTTTGCTGCTGGCTTCCCAGCAGGTCTCAGCCAAGTCGTGGGGTTTTAGCACACCATGGGCCCCCTAGCAGGGTCAGGATAGGGCAGCCGCCTTAGGAGGGTGATAATTAAATTGTCACAAATCTGATTATCTTGTTTTTACTGCTGTAAAAAGGGTGGGAAGAGGTAATATACTGTGCAGGACTCTTCTTTTTCTCAGTAAGGCTTGTTCCAGAGTGAAAAGGGGAATCACATGCCATGCAGTAAACTATGAATAAAGTAAAAAGCACTGCTCAAATTCTCCTTGAAACACCTAGGATTTCAGTTTGTCACCACTTTTGTACCCGACTGCACGGGCTTTTCACTGGCAGGCAGGAGCCTGATCTAATGGTTTACACTGTTTGTGTTCTTTGTGTGCCTCCAAAAATGTTGGATCTGCCACATATTCCTCCATGTGCTCCTTGGAGCAAACGGCAATGCCGCTGACTTGGAAAAACAGTCTGCTGAAGGATCCTGCATTCAGATCCTGTTTGGGCTGCTGGTATGGGGATGATAGCCATTCCTTTCCTGTAATGATATATTGTCAAGTTAATTTTGATGATATCCCACTGTAAAATAGAGGGATGTGAAAGCCTGCAATTTTGAGAGCCTACTGTGGTACCTATCTATCTGTATCTATATTTCTATACAGGTTATTTCTTTCTTCTCCCCCCTCCCCCCCTTTAAAGTAATGCTTGCATTTAACATCTGCTGTAGTGATAATGCTTCTTTAGGTGGTCTGGAGAAGTTTAGGAATATGCTGATGGTAAACCAAAGTCTTTATCTAGGTAAAAGGGTTTCAGATGAGTTTCATGTTCTTCCTCAGTGTTTTGTTTTTCAAACCAATTACTGCCCTGCTGCCCACATCAAGAAAATTTCAGCCTGAAAGTTCTTTTTGTTGAGCTAAAATACTTTCTCTGTGAAACGCTGAGCAGCGAGGGCTAGAGGCAAGAAAGCAGCAGGTTGCAGAATTAATCAAGAAATCATTTAGCACCTGCAAATAAATACTTGTATCTGAAGTCTTTATTTTTTTTTCTCTGCTCCCCCTTTGTTCTGGATAAATCTCTGGCTTCAGAGAAGAAAGCCTGGGCAGAAGCAGCTGAGATTTAACAATTTAGTTTGACTTTACACTGGAGCAGATTATGGAGCATCCTTACCCTCCCTTTTGCCAGCTTTGTTTGGGGTCACCCACACGTGATGGCAGGGAGGTAACCCAGAGCTGAGAGATGATGACAATATCCCTCTTACAACCCTTTCCAAAGTGCTCATGTGCCTATGCGTGATAACAAGACTTCAGCTCGTCCTGGCTTGTGCCTTTTTGGAGCCAGAGAGTGCCAAAAGATACCGCACCCTCTAGCCCATCCCTTGAGCGTCCTGTACCCACAAGTAGGAAGTGTGCTTTTGTGATTTCTACCATGCAACAATCCATTTTTCCCATAGTCCATGAGGTATGAGATAACCTTGGCAGTGGGTTTACTGACTGGGCTCTGGAGGGTTTGATGTAGGAGTCAAGCCTTCATTCATTGCCAAGCAAAACGAAAAAAAAAGTGTAAAAAATGTTAGTATTTATAGCATTCAAAAGCTTTTGGCTTTCTCTGATGTAGAAATTGAGAAGGAAAGATAAACCCAAGTTAAATACTTTGACTTTCAGATGTTTACTGCTGATTATCTCCATCCAATTTTCAGAATCCTTGTCCCTTTTTAGGATGAGAGAACAGCAGTCTGGGGCACTGGCAGCCTGATTTTTATTAATTTTCCTGCTCTTTCCTTCCCTCCTTGTCCAATAGCTGCAGAATATGTTGGCTATGTTTTTTTCTGGTGCCCTGAACTTGTATGGAGACATGCTCTGTTGTGTTTTTTTTTTTTTGGTGCTGACAGCAGCTGCATATAATTAAGGTCTAGGTCCTTGATCAACCTTACTGCCACAACCTGTTGAATTAATTTTGAATTACCCTCTCTCCTGAGCTACAAATGAATGGCTCATAACAGCCTACGTAGAATGGACATGTGCCAGTCCAAGTCTATCTTGTCCCCAAACTGCTATGGCACATGGGAACTAAATCCAAAATACACAGCATTCATGAGTTACTGCACAGCAGCAAGGTAATGTTTCTGAAGAGCTGCATTTCGTGCCACCCCTGGCATGGGACATGGGTCCTTTGTGTCCCCCAAAGCTTAGATTCTTTGGATTCTGCAGATTGCCTTATAAAACAGCCCTGAAAGGGTCCCTGCTAGGTGAGGTGGGGACAGAACAGGGTGTTTGCTTGCCTCTGCTTCTCTTTGACTGTTGTTTTCCTTTGACTGGTCTAGAGGATCTCCCCCCAGTTTTTGTCACATTTGTGGTGCATCCCACCAGCAGTCCCTGCCACAGGGAAGGGAGTAGTTTGATTTGGAAGTTGAATCCCTCCCTCCTCTAGCAAAGATCCAGAGACTCCTTGGCCCCTCTGTGTTTGGGAGGGATCCTCTCTTCCAAAATACAGCCTGTGCTGCCACCTGCGCCAGGGGTTAGTCTCGAGGTCCTGGTATACCCCCAGCCTTGGCAGCTGCCCCTTGCATTGGATGTCAGTGACACACAAGGAAGTCACTCGCAATGTTACACTTGCCCAGAGAAAAAGGTATTCCCAAAATTGTGCTGTCATGGGTAAGGTGTATTGCAGTAAGCTACCGTGCCACTGTTTATAGGCTGGAGGCAGTTTTGCCAGCAGAGCAGGTCCTCCCGTGTGCACACCCCTGCCGCAGCATGACTGAGCTTAAAGGGAAAGGGGGAAGGTCGCAGACAACTGTCCTCTCCCACCTCCAGCCAGGCTGCTGCCCTCAAGTTCTCTCTATGATCAAGGCTTGATGTGATTTGGTGTTTGAGCTGCGCTGAAAGATGAGCTGCCTCTGGTTAAGTGCCCTTAACACTGGCCTGGGGTCGGAGGTTGTGGCTCAGTTATGGCCATGGCCTCGGTGGGCATGGCCACCCTGTCATGGCTGTCTGCACCCGTGGAGGAAGATGGTGTAGGCATTTCTGCACCATCATCGGCCACCTGGAAAGACGGGCTGTGGGGAAGGACTGCCCAGCGAGCACAATGCTGGGGCTGTTTCAGTCTTCGTAACTGAAAGCTCTTGAGAGGCAGGGAAGATGTATGAAGAGGTGAAAGGGGAAGCAGAAAATAAACTTGCAGCAAGCCCTGCCTGGGAAGTGCTGTGCCGGCAGATAGAGCCTGGGTCAGCAAGAGCAGATGGCTGCACCTCTTGACAACTTTTCTGCCGGCGACAGCAGGAGTGGAAGTAGGTTTTATGGTCCTTGCTGCCCGCCCCTCTTTGCTGTTCTGTTAAATCAAGTCCTGCTGCAGGGATATAATCTTGCCTAGCCAGGAGGCTTTGGAAATGCTATTCATCTCCTCCTGCAATGGGTGTCATCAGAGCTGCAAGGAACAGATCTCAATAGACCTTCATCTCTCTAATCCAGTACTGTGTCCCCAGTGACAGCTGCGGTGGTGCAGAGCAGAGTCCCATGGCAGGAGGGCTTAGGGCAATTTGCTCCCCAGCTGAAGCTAATCCTTAAAAATGGTAACCGGCTTAAGACCCAAAAATAAGGGTTTTTTTATGACTTCCTAGCCATTCCTTTCTCTCTTTATAGCCTTAACAGTGCAATCCATGTGGTCTTCATACCACAAACCAGTCTTCCCCATTCTCCAGGTGCAATAATTAACCTAGCAGACATTATCCAGTGTGACTACCTGGGGGTATACCTTGAAAATGAGAACCAAGACCCATAATTCAGGTTATTAAAATGTGGGAACAAGATCCCCAGTAAGATGACAAAATGTCTCATCCTGAAAATGGGCTGACACATGGTAAAAGATGAGTCTGTCGTGAATACCCCTCTGGACAGGGCTGTCCCTCATCCTGTTGTGATGAAGTTCCCTCACTCATCTTCAGGATGGAAGAGCATAAGACACAACAAAGCCTTACAGCAGCAAATGGTGCACTATAGTAAAAAATATTATGGGGAGTAGGAGGCAGGCGAAAGAGGCTGGAGATAATGTCCTTGAAACATACCACTTTTTCCCCTTCTGTAATTTACTTAAACAACTCATGTCCTTGCAGGCTGTTCTGTTCCAGTGCTGCTGTGGGATCCCCGTGATCTGCTCCTGCTCCCAAGCTGCTCTTTCAGCAAACCTCAGGCTACTGAGTGATCAGGAATCAACCTGGCCAATCAAACCATCTTCACTCGCTGCTGATAATTGCTCTGAGAAGAGGGTTTTTGCCAAGCCAGTCATTTTATCTTTTCCTGGGTGCTTCTGCCATGGGACAGCAGCACATGAACTTCATCTGCTAAAAGGCAGTAGACAGCTGTAACACCATTTGGGCCCACACCACTAATTACCTTGCATGAAATGAGAGTCCATTCGGTGTAATTAGCTGAAGTACAGAGGGTGGCTCAGTACCAAATAAATGGTGAACTGGTGTGGCAGCTGCCAAGAGCATCAGCCTGATTTGCAGGTTCACAGGTCTGTGAATGCAACTCATCTTCCTGCGAGTGGACAGGGAAGGGAAAGAGGAGTGGATGGCTGAAGGAGGAAGAAACTTGGAAGATGGTGCAGCTGGAACCCAGCCCCTTCAAGTGACAGTGATTAATGTTGCATACTTTGCCACTAAGTAGGCTGAACGTGTGGTAGGTGTCTACCAATGCTTCCTCTGAAAGCACTTCTCTCATAAAAATGAGTTCTTCAGTGTATTTGACAAATCTTGATTGATTTTCATCCTGCCTACCTTTCTGGTCCCTGCCTCTCACAAAATCACAGTGTACATGAGAGCTTTCTCCAAGACAAAATCGCCTCTGGAGCAGAGTTAGCATCACCAACAGGAAGAGCTGGGGCCAGCTCCTTTTGATGTGGATCTTTTTGCCCAGCATGCACCTCAGTCTACGTCTAGAGCTAATGTCCTCCCTGTATCTTTAGTGCTCTCTAGCTCTACCTGTCAGCCAGTTAAGCTACATCCTTGCAAAAGTTTTAGCATAAACTCACTGCAGTGCAACTGTTCACCCCTCCAGGACACCAGAGAGACTTGCAAATGGATGGAGTTACAGAGGAACAAAACTGTGCCTGGAGGAACAGTGCTAAATGCCTGTGAATGGTAAAAAAATCCCTTTTATTAAGCACAAATGGTCTAATCTAAGGGGCTGAGCAAGGCAGGCTGGGAAGAGATAAGTCAGAGAGACAGGATCGTCTTCCACAGGTGAGGTGTGACTGTGCAGCTAGAGAGTCTTGTTCCCATCTCAGCTGAGATTCGGGCTTGGAGTGCCCATCAGCAGCCCATAGCGAGGAAGGTTTATATTGATAGCAGGTGCCATATTTTCATACATAAACCTTACAAATTATCCATGAGAAAGAGTCCTGTGATGAAGTAATAACTGAGATTATCAACACATAGAGGTAGTATGAGGAAAAGCGTCTCTCTGGCACATCTACCTCCTTTGATCTCACCCACAGCTCATCTACCTCTGCAGTATTAGGTAGTGCCAATGAACAGAGAGCTCATTTTTAAACACTGGCACTTTCAAATCAGTTGTATATCATCAAAGTTACAAGATAGGTGCACGAAAATACAGCATTTGCAAAGCATTCTTCAATTGATAAGCAATTTAGCAGTAAAGTACCCTCTCTGGGAAGACGCAGCAAAGGAAGCACCTTAAAAAAATTGAAAGGTACACCTGGATCCACTTAGATGAAAGGATCTAGTTACTGAGGCCTAATTGGGCTGCCTTAGTTAGCCCACCTGTGAACAGTTTTGTAGCTGCAAGGACTTAGAAAAGCAGGAGTGAGGCACTCACGAAGCTTTCTGCTTTATTCTGGAAGCTGAAGTTAGGGGAAACTTGAAAACTTAGGATAGCAGGTAAGAAATATTTGGAGATTGTGGTGTGGGAGCACATTTGAGCTAATTAGTTTCTCAGAGGGCTCCTACTCTGTTAAGAAAGTCTTCTGTTTTAACTTGAAATGCATATGAAAGTAGAGACTGAGCTGGATGCAATGTGTTTGGAGTCCTCTAGGGCTGGGAACAGACTGTCTTTTCTCTCACAAACAAATACTTTTGGGAATGATCTTGGATCTAGGGTGCTCTGTTGCAGGATGCAGATAAAACAGTGTTTATTGCTGAATTTCTAGAAGAGATTAAATGAAATGTGGAGTACGAAATGCTTACCTGAAGACTCGGAAAGTGGTACAACTCTTGTAAGACTTCTTTTAAAAAGGGCTTTGTGGCATGAGCGGGGCTGCTTCTGGGCTATGGGGATGATTTCAGGGCGCTGCAGCTCTCCAGCTGTGCCTGCAGCTGGGAAGGCAAACTCTGCATATACTGCAGTGGCTAAAAGAAGAACAATTAATTCTTAGAGGTCACTTACTCTCTTACAAACTCTGGTGTCTAGTCACCAAGTGAAGCACATGAATAAACCTGATTTTTTTTTTTTAAACAGCTTTAAACTACTAGGGAAGGAGTAATATGGGATGGAAATACATATATTGCTGATAGGGGCTGCGTCCCTGGGGAGTAGAGCATGGTTGCGTAAGTGAAGAATAGTGTTGGGTGCTTCTGTGTTCTCCTAGGTGAACACCATGGTTCAGGTTCAGCTCCAGCGTGTAAGGTTAGACTGGAGGTTTGGCTGTAGCTGGTTTCTAGCTAATCTTGGCATGCTACTGCTGTTGGCTTGGTCTCTTAGTCTGTCCTTTTCTGTTATATCTGCCTTTCATTACAGAACTGCAGGTGAAAATGCTTCAAAAATGCTACTCGGATAAGCCTTTTGGCAAATGGCTGTAAGGACAGGAGTGACTATCTGTTTTCTTATTTTTTTTTTGTTTAAACTTAGCTGCTTCTGATTTATAGTGCAAAATATATTAGTTAAATTTTTTCAGTCTATTGGCACAATAGCTGGCTGGCTAGTCTATCATGCTGTGTATCATGGTATTCTTCTTTCCTCTTGAAAAGCAAGATTGTCTTATAAATGCATGGTGACTTCTGCAGGTCAAGGCCCCTGTGGGCACCCTGCTTGCACCTCCGGATCAAAGACCTTCTTCTCTACATGGGTGGGTGCATCCTCTTCCTCCCTGTAGTTGAGTTGTGCATAGGAGTGCTCTGTCTGGATGGGGAAGCTGCTCAAAACCGGGCCTAGNCAGTGGGAACCAGTAAATTGCNAACGTATGGCCACCACTGGAAGATGTATTTTGGNAAAATNAATGTGGATATTGAGCAAGTAGCAGAATTTTACTTGTTTAGATCTGATAGCTATTACAATGGTTGAGAAACTTGGATGTTTTTACCTCTCCACGATTCAAGGCAGATTCCTGTATCTTTTCATTGCTGGTTTCTTGACTGCTGCTCAAGCTCCTTGTTAAACTAATTTTATAGAAATTCCCATCCCTGCTCCAGACTCCTCTATTGATAACGGTGTTGCCTGTATTTTTGAGGCTATCGCAGTCCTGCAGTGAGCAGGCCAGACTGTTTGCAGCAGCATGTTGCTTTTTTTTTTTTTAAAAAAAAAAAAACCACCTTCTTTTCTCTTGTGTGGCATTGTGCTGCTAGTGCAAAGCCTGTCTCGCTTTCCCAGTGATAGACTCATAAATTGAGTTTTCCTGTAGGAGCAGGGATACGCTCTCAGCCATGAATATCCATGTGATCCCAGCCATGAAAAGTAGTGTTCAAAATCAAAGATGATGAAATCTTTTCATTAAAAAAAAAAATTGGACTGACTATTGCTATCTCTTCTCTGTTCCCCCCGAGAGCGCTCTGTGAATTCCCCTCTGAGCAGATCTGTCAGTTTGCGGTACTTGGGGCAGCACTTGTGATAATTTATCTTATTTTATTTCTGCTGGTTTCTAAGCTCATAACAAGTGATGAGGGCTCATCTCCTGCTCTGGGCACCTTCCTATTACTTAACTAACAATTAATAAACCAGATAATGGAGTGTTTCTCTCATGCAGGAATAAATACTGACTCTATTAAACTGTGGCAACACAGCATCTCTGATCTGTTCAGAAACTGCCGCTGGTGCACAATTTGGTGACCTGCTTACAAAGAGGTATTTCTCCCAGTCTGCAATATGAAAACTGCTCAGTTTAGTGGTTTCCAGGCTGGATCGGGTAAAGTTTCTCACCTGCTGAGCCCACTTGGACTAAGGGACCCTGGGAATTGCATTGCCCTGGGAAAGCTGCTGCCTATGAGTGTTTGCTCTGGGGGATGCTCTGTGGGTCACCTCTGGGCCGTGGGGAAGGGGAGAGCGGCAGGTTTGCAGGTTGGCTCCTTGCAGTCGCTGTGCTCAGCCCATCTGTGGGAGGCAGTGGGTCTGTTTGTTTGCAATATGCTTCTTTAATTGCCAGAGCATAGGAAGGGTGCTCTTTTATTATAGTGTGTATACATCAAAGTAAATACATTAACTCCATATAAACATTTAGCTGCTGAAAAGCCTCTAATTAAGAGTTCTCAACCACAGGCATCCAATTACTTATCTTGGCAGCCTCTCCTGTCCCCTCCTCTTCACCCACTCCCTTCGTCTCCTGGGGGAGAGCTGGTACTTGCAGCATGCTCTGAAGGGTGGGGAAGATGATGATGGCTTCCCCATGCTTCTGGGATGACACAGAGAGGACCTGTGCTCTCGAGACTGGTCTCCTGTGCTGTCCCTAATCCTATGAACAGGCTCCATGCACCTCTTGCATGAGCCACAGGTTGTTGTGTGAGACTGGGAGGAGTCCTGGGAGGTTAATGCACAATGCTGGCCTGACCATCACACCTGGGAACCTCTGACATCCTGCTGTGCCGTCCGCCCTGAGCTCCAGGAGCATGTAAACTGGACTGCAAAGCCCCTCAGCATGCACTTGTCCTTTTAAATATCCTTTTTTTTTTTCCCTCTCCTCCCCCTGCCACTGAATCTTTTGATTATTTCACCTCAATCTGTCCTTTCAAAGACTAACCCCTGTAGAATATTGCTGGTGGCGGTGCATACTTTTTTGACATCCAGAAGTGTGCTAGACCACTGAGCTGCCATTTGGAGAGATCAAATGATTCCTGTGGCTTTAAAATTATGACACTAGCCTTGAGGGCTGGAGGAAGTGGATAGTCATGAGCTGAAAGCTGCCCCTTTGAAGTCTGGGATTTCTGGAGATGACATCTTTTATATATATCACCAGCCAGGTTGCTTTTCATTTTGTTCGAGTGTTGTTCTTGTCTAAATTCTTAGAGAGCAAGACCTTACTTCAAGGCAGAAGGGACGAGGAGAATGATATATAAGCCCAGGCGCTTATGCATTGCATATCCCTTTGAAATATAATAGTTAAAATTTTTCAGAAATAACAGCATACTAACACCTTGTGTATTTGTGCACAGTGCTTCTCTCCGGGATGAATGTAAATCAGAAGGTCCCCGATCTGTGGGGGGAAAAAAAATCTGTGCTTGGTCTGGTTTTAGTTGTGCCAAAGCTGAGTCTGGCTTCAAGCCAGAGGTACTTTCCCAAAGTCATGGAGTGGATCAGCATCAAAATCTGTGCTCTTTGTCAAAGGACTGCCTTGTTGTCCCTGTTTAATGGAGGTAATTGCTGATGGTAGTGGTGATGTGTTAGCAGATGCTGACATGGAATAAGCAAACCTCTTCATGCCCTTTCTGGTGCACACCCAGCCCCTTAACAAACAAGGTCTGAGGATCGCTGCTTCTTAGGGTTGTCGGAAGGACTACCAAAAGCAAAATCACTTAAGAAAACTGAATGACATTGTTTCAACGGACCGTGTATTTTCTCAGCTGGATGTTGTCTCGTCCCCTCTAGGCATCCCTCACATTAAAAATTAGGGGACCGACTGAGGGGTACTTTGTGACATGCTATCAGGTGGGATTATGACATGACAGGTACAGGTTTGGCAGGAAAAGTCTTTCCCCTCTTCAGAAGAAAAGAAGAAGAAATCTGCCTTTCACTTCTGTGCTTTTATCGCTTTATTTACTGCTTATCCACAAAAAATCCAGACACAATCTAAAATTGTCCAATGCATGTTGTGACAATCCACCACTGTTTTGCTGTCTCTTGGCCATGGTGCTGACATCCCCATCTTGTTCTGGCATCAAGCTGTCGAGGGGCCTGCTCCCTGCATTGCCCTTGTTTACCATCCCCAACTTTTCCTATGCAAGGGCACTTTTAAAGGGATAATTATTTGTGTTCTCATGGTTAACATCTGATCCAGGGAGAGAAGAGCTGCTCTGTGTCTTGCAGCATCCATCCTTCTCATCGGCTGGACCATCAGCCTTGAGCTCGCAGGATGTCGCTATGAGAATGGAGCCTTGTGTCAGTCTAGTGCAAGTGCTTCCTGGCCAAAAAACTCGTTTGAAGGTGGCGTGGCTGGATATGAACTCCCTCCTGCTCCTGCTGCTCAAAATCTTTGTCTGATTGAGAAGTGGTCCTGACCAGACATTGCAAAAAAGTAATAGGCTCTGCCTGCATGGATACAGGCTTAAAAATGTGCTTTAGCCAAAAAGGACTAACTAAACTAAATTTTTACTTGCTGGTTGTGACCTAGATACTGTTTCTGAAGAGAGCTCTGTGGCCATGGTCCTTGCTAGTGGATGCAGCAGCTCTGACAGTCGAGCAGGCAGAGCAAGCTGTGGCAGGGAAAGCTGCGCAGAGACTCTCCTGTCAGGCTCCCACATACATCAGTGTCTGGTGTGTATGAGGAACTCTTGGACACACACACACAAAAGACCCCCCCGCACACAGAGCAGTGACAGATCTGGATTGTGTGGAGAAGGTGAAATAATTTATAAGGTTCTGTTTAATGTTCCTGTTTCTTTTTTTCTACAGCTGCCACCTCCCCACCTTCTGTCACTGTCATCTAAATGAATTTACAAGGAAAAGAAAATAGTTCTTGCTAATGTTCTCACACAAATGAAACATTATCTAGAGAGACAAAAAGAAAATAATTGATTGTGAAAGCAAACCCCCTCTGAGATAGGCTGAGCATTATCAGGAGCAGTCTGGGAGAGCAACTGGGGGGAAAAGGGAGAGGGGAGGAGGAGAACAGAGCAGGCTGGAACAACAAATGTAGCATTTATGATAATTATCCATGTTTTAATCCTTGTTTCCAACCAAGCATTCACTTCCTTTAATTAGTTCTCGATTAGAAGGAGATTATCTAATAAATTGTACAAATAAAGGGTGGGTTATCATTGCGATGTTCCTGCACATGAAGTTCTGAATGGATGGGGACACAGGGACAGGGTTTGTGAGGGGTGAGAGCACGGAAAACCTTGCTTTGCTGTTCCCTTATTCCCTTGGCTGCAAATATTGTCCGTCGCTGGCATTAGCGATGTGGCCAGTGAATTAAATCCATAATTAAACTGAATTAGCATCTACTTGGAAGTTTCACATGCACAGACACGAAGAAGTTTCCTGCTTGGAACATTTCCAGTATGATTTGCGGGGGGAGGGGAAGTGAGACACACCACATAAAACCTTACACTTTGTTTAAAAAGTAATTTGCTGAAGTTGGTTCTGAATTTTTATCATGCTATGTGCTTAGAGAATGTGATTTGGAGTTTTTGGATAGCTGGTTGGACAGGACCTCCTTAGTTTACCAGGTGATCTTTGGAAATGGCACGTTAAAGTCATCGCTTGGTTGGGGTGTACGTGTCGTCTCGATGTTGCTGTGCTGAGGTCTCTGGGTGATGTACACAGAAATTACAGGTGAAGTCAACACAGGCAGCTTAACCCACGCTCAGACTTCAGCAGAATTCCTTTCCTTGCCTGGAGAGGGCTTTCATCTTGTGTAACTTCACAGGTCCTCGCTGTTGACCTGAGCTGCCCAGCTGAGATCCCTTCATAGGCAGAGATCAGAAATAGGTGCATCTGAGGTTAGATTTTTCTCATCTCTTTTTGACGTTAAGAGAAAGTTGGCTAATCCCCAGAAGTGCATGTTTCCTTCTCCATTATTTATGGGGAGAATGCACAGCAGCTTTCATGGACACAGTGACATGCTGAATATTTACAGTAGGGCAAATGCATCTCTGCCATGGTTTCCACCCTGCATCTCTCTAGTTTGCTTGAAACATGGATGCTAGAGTTTTTGCTGGCCTCTGCAAAACAGTGAGCCAGCTCTCAATCCTGGCATCCCGGTGTTTGTAAGTTATGCTGGATGGATGTTAAAAGGTAGTGAGGACTTCGGCTATTAGGAGGACAGTCTCTTATTTGTACATCTTACCCAAGTGTAAAACCAAAGTTGTGCCAACAGATTAATCTACGGACTGTCATTTGCTTCTCTCATCAACTCTGATAATGAGTTCCCTGCACTGTTTTGTGATGTTTTCAGAGTCAGTGGGAGACAAGTTATGGTGGGGGATGTATTGTCTCACGCTTGCCCTGTGCATGGTTTTTAGTTGTCTGAGGTGTGTAGGTGTGTGCTGGGACTGCTGGTAGACTGGGTCAGGTCTAACACCACCTGCTGTCTCAGTCCAGCTGCTTGGAGTTGCCTTTCAAAGGCTCTACGTGACCCCTTCTTGCTGAGCTAGCAGGGAGCTGGATTTTGACTCCAGCCTCCACTATAAAGTAGAGCCAGATACCAAACTCTTAAGCTTCTTGGAAAATTTCTTGATTTCTTTGGGCAGCAAGTGATTTCCAGAATCATGTCTGAGTTATGACTGGTGTCACCAGTTGCAAGAAGGCAGAGTGCCTTGATACACTTACAATTAAATACAGCTGGGCATATCCAGTACATTTACAGTGAGGAGGCTCCGAGATGCCTTCATTGGCAAGGGAGCCAGGTTGTGCAGTCGCGCTGTGGTCTGGCTAATGAATTTCTAATGAATTTCCAGACCCGTGATTGATCAGCCAATAGTTTTCGTTGTCTGGTTTCAATCCAACTTGACAGGGGAGTAGAGATCTTGAAGATACCGAGTTTGTGCGTGCTCCTGCCAGCACAGATAAATCAGTCTGTAGCACCCTCTGACATTCATTGCTGTTGCTGCCATTGCCTATTGAACATAGACTGATGCTTGGGTGGTGTCCTCCAACGTGGAGTCTGGTGCTGCTAGTCTGAAGGATTTTGTCAGCATCTTGTGATATCTCCCCCAGATATCATATGACCAAGTTTGTCTGAACTGTGATGTAACAAGAAATAGAGGGGTGACTTGGTAGAAGCAGGAGTGAGAGGTTAGGCGGTGTCTGGCTGGGTTTGTCAGAGTGTGTATTTCAGTCAAGGACGTGTCCTGCTTGTCTGTCTGTCCAAAGTGACCTCCCTATTGATCGAGGCAGTCAATAGGCAGCTACTTAAGAATAAAGTTCCATTTTCTTATTTCTTCTTCTTCTTCACTTTAATTGTCTAAGATAGATAAGCGGCTGCAGGCCAATTAGAAAACAATTACCCACTGTAATCAATGCTGGTGTGGAAAAGGGGAGGGCAAGTATAAAAGCTGAAGAAATGTCTTAAAACACAGTGTTGAGGTAACACTATACACAACTCCATCCTTGAAAACCCTTTGTCTTAATTTTCCCAAGAGCCAGAAATGCTTGTGCAGTGAGGAGGTTTCAGAGACAAATGAGCCAAACCAGATGAAAAGAGTATGGAAACCCTGTTTCCCTCTGTTTCCCATGCTGCCTTTATCTGGGAGAAAACAATCCTAATTGTATGTAGGCTGTAATGGGCTCTGCACTGCCTATTACTGCTTGCCAATGAGATCTTGTGGTTATAATGGATAGCTGGATGAAAATATCAACGCAGTTCTCAGTCGCAGCCAAAGGAAGTGAATAAAATGATAAGAATTACTAGAAAAGCAGAGAACAAAACAGCAAACAGTATCATGTGGTGATAGAGGGTGCATCCACATCATGAGTACTGCACACAGCTCTGGCCTCCCACTGAGTCTGACAGGAGAGGGGAGGATGGAGAAGGGTTCAGGGAGAGGCAAAAAGGTTGATCGAGGTATGGAAATGCTTATTGTGTAGACCAGCTAAATAGGGTAGGATTCAGAGGTAATCAATAGAAATGATTGCTGACTGCTTTTTCCAAGAGAAAAGCTTGTGGGTATCAAGTAAAACTAGAGATAGCACATCTGAGGTGGACTGAAGAAGACTTTTTTCTTCTTCTTCCTAACATGGTGAGTAGCTAAGCTGTAAGCCTTTCTGGATGCTAAACTTTACATCTGCTCAAGATGCAATTGAAGGGCCTATGGAGTGATGCAACACAGCTGCATCCTGGTGTCCCCATCCTCTGCCTTGCTTGCCCACATGGCGAGGTCACGGCCAGCCCCAGCTCTGGTGTACTGCAATCAGGGGGACAGAGCCCTGCTTTTAGGTAGAGTCTTTAGGTAGTGCTACTTGAAACAAGTTAAGACTTAGTGTGTTAAAAGGGACTTTTCTACTTCCTTCACAGCCCCATTCTGGCAAGGCTGTGCTGGTATTTTGCGGACATCACAGTCTGTTGCCACGGCGATGACTGGACTGTCACTATCTTGGTGTTATGACCTCATTGCTACTGCTCAAAGAGGAAAACTGTGTCGAGAGAGTGTAAACCTTGGTTTAAACAGTGATTAACAGCATTTTATTCCATTAGCATTCAATTATTCATCTCCTCATGGCAGGAAATCTGCACACCAGCGCCCTTCAGAAGTGTGGGGTGTTTAACCCTCTAAACTGAAATTAGAAAGCGAAAAGTTAAATTTTTGCCAGCACAGCTTCCAGGTTGCGTGTGCCTGGATGTTTTCTGCCCTCAACCCTGCCCACTTCTCATGACAGATGGTTGGCTGAAAGGTTTTGGCATTAAATCTATTGCTGATGTCCATGAAACAGAGGATGAGATGATGGGTTATTAGCAGTGAAACAACCCTTAAGTCCTGCAGCACCTACCCTGTGTGGTAAAATCCTTCAGAGACGTGGGGATAACCCCAGCATCTCCTTGATCGTACCAGTTCCTCTATGCACTGCCAGCTTGCATCATGGAAAGTAAGACGTCAAATGGACCTTTCTGCTCTCTTTTTCCCTCTTCTCATGGTTGGAAATGCCTGAAAGGTGTTCTTTTCATAGGGATGTTGCCAGAAAAATGCACCCTAAGAACAGGTCGTACCTCCTCAGACTTGGCAAGGACAAGGGAAACTGGGTGACCTGTGCAGTTCGCTGATGTCAAACGAGCCCTGCCCAGAAAAGATGGTAATTACTTAGCTGTGTTTTGTGTGATGGACAACAGCACAGCTGGAAAAAATGGGATGGTTCTGACATAGAAGCCTGGTGCACATTAGCTACCGTGGTCCTCCTGCCTGCTGGCAAACGCTTTTGTGCCGTGTTGTGGGACCCACAAAATAAGGAGTTTATATTCACAGTGTTGGGCACATGATTTTATTTGGGTGTTGAGAGCCTCTCAGAGGAGTCTGAAACCTCTGAGCTGTGGGCGAATGTCTCAGAGAGCCTGTTGGACGTATGGGTCTGGGGTGTGCTCTTGGAGCTGTGCCTGAGGACCCCGTCCTGGTTGGCAGCATGCTCCATGGGACTGGACTGGAGAGAAGTCACCCTGGCTATTTCTGCATCCCAACACCCCTGGTGAGCCCCTAAATTTCCTGCAGGCTGGTGGAAAATAGCAAAGGGGTCCTTCTTATACTGTTCAGCATCTGCTGAGGTCAAAGCTGGTGGGGGAAAAAGAAAGGGAAGGAGCTGGGTGAGCTGGGAGCACAAAATGCCCTGGGATGTAGCCCACGCAGCCTTAAGGGCCATGGTGGTTGTTCTGCAGAAAGACGGTGTCAGCTCAGCTACGTTGAAGTGTCTCCTTGCTACAAAACCCAGAATCCTTGCTTACAGACATAGGGCAGTTGAGCTCTCCTCCCATTTTCCTGGCAGGCGCGAAGCTCTCAGGGCAGCGTTCTCCTCTCTGCTTTTTGTGCTGCCCCTGCCAGTGCAATTGCAGGTAAATAGCTGCTCGGTCGCCAAATAGCTCCGTGTGAGCAGCGGGCAGACAAGCAAGACTGAACTGTCTGCAGTCCTTGAGAGTCTGAAATCAAAAGCAGTGCTGGGGCTTCCTGGTACTCGGCAGCAAAAGGTGAATTTTCTCTGTGGTTGCCAGCTCGGTTGCTTGTCTCCTCGGTGCCCGTTGCTGCATTTCTCCAAGGAGCGCATCCCAGCTGGCTCTGAAACCGGAGAAGGTGATGCTAGGATTGGCGCTTCCCTCGGAAAGGCTGTTTGAGAATTAGTGAGAAAAGGCAGCATTTTTCCTCCACACTTAATGTCACTCTGATTGCCTCCAATGGTTGCCAATATTTCTGCTTCATTATATATGAAGAGCAATAACAAAAGTGGGGTGTTTTTGTGAAATATTAACTGCGTGTAAGTGGTTTGCTCATAATGAATTGTCTATGCGGAGATCGCTAACTACAATGTAATTATCAGACCTCGGTGAATAATTCATAGCGAATAATTTAATCATTTTTGTTCTTTCTGCCTAAATCAGACGGTGAGTCATGATTTCTGAGAATTATTCTTAGAACACTTTAATGGCACCTATTTTACTTGGTGAGGTCAATCAGAACTATTTGAAGTTCGGCTGTGGCAGGCAGATCTGTTCCTTGACCAGACAGGAACAGGCTTTTGTTACAAAAACTTGAAAGAGGAAAGATAAAAATGATTATCTTTTGTTCGAACTTGCTGCTCCAAGCGCTGCTGTTCTTGAATGGCTCTACCGGTGAAAGTGGAGGGCTGAAATGTTTGCGGCGAGACCAACTCATGAAGGCAAATAATGTAGCTGCTGTAGTGTGTTGTTTTCATCATTTATCCAGTCCTAATAATCACAAGCCCAGTAAACGGCAGGCTTTAAGCTCATCCTCATTGCAGGTCTGTGCATGGAGCCTGCGGGTTCAAAGTTCTGTGGGAACTGAGGGGCGAGAAGGGGTTTCCTTCTCCTGCAGCGCAGAATGACACCAGCTCCAAGGCAAGATGAAAAAGCATAATGTAAATGTGTCTCCCAGGCCTTTTGCTTGGAGAACTTTCTGATCTATTCCTCAATTTGCTTTTTTCCAAGAGAGTTCGCGCTGCCTTCGCTTCCCCAAAACATATATGATCCGTCATAATTTGTAACCTCTGGTTTCATGAGGCAGACAAATTCATCTCTATAAAAGCTTCTTTTTTTTATTGCAGTTAATGCGCACCTTTCACCTTGTGTAATGGAGCTTCCATTTTGAAAAAAACAAGTTTGATGTCTTCCTGTTTTATATCTTATTTCTCTTTTGCTGCACACAGCATCCTGCTCCATTCGCATGAGCCAGGCAGGGTAATGGGGCAGTGCGTGAGACTTCTCTTTCCCTGTATCTCCCTTTCAGTGAGGTGCAGAATTGATGTTCACTCTTTTCATAGACCTCTTTCTCAGCACTGGTATGTAACATGTTTAGGTATTACCCAGTTGTACAGATTTCCTCATTTCCTTCCTTTCTTTCTTATCGGAGATGTCAATGTTTTGCAAATTGCTGTAGAGTCACCATGACTTCAATGTTTTGGGCTCCTTTTACCGGTGAGAGGCATCCGGTAGATGACGAGAGGTCTGGTTTTGGGTGGAATCGTGCAACTCGACATCACCTCCTATGCTGACCTGCTCCCAAACCAGGTTGCGTCGGTCCCTTGGTAGATGTGGTAGATATAGCCTAGTGCTCTATGGGAAGGGATGTTCAGGTGCAATGCTGCCGAGAGACACCCATGGGTTTGGGCCCCGTCGTGGGCAGTAGACAGGATCAGTGCTTCCCCCCAGCGAGGTGCCTTGCTCTGCAGCATCACTGCATCCTCCCCCCCGCCATTTCTCCTCCTTTGCTTTGTCTGCCTCCGACACTTTTATTAGTGATGGGGCTGCAGAGCCTCCCTCCGGTTGGGCTCCTGCGGTGAAGAGATGGTCTCCTTTGACTTTGGCGTGTTAGAGTGTAAAAGAGCTGACCCCACCAGGGATCAGGCTTGACCCCAAACTGTTAAGGAAAAATGCAGACAATCCTGTAGCCCTGTCCTCCCTCCCTCCGTGCCCTCTCTCCTCCTTCACAGGACCCGGGAATGCCACCGTTGACTCTGGCAGCCCTCAGATCCGCTCAGCCGTCAGGGCTTTGAAGATTTATTGTATGAAAAGGGGGGACGAAGAGCTCAGAAGACATACAGAATGATTTTTAGAAGAGTTACTAGGAAAGGTGTATTGCCGTCGCTATTAGAACCTCCCTTCTGAATCATTTTTGTTATTTTGCTCCTGTTTCCTGCAGCTGCAGGGAAAGCACAACACATCATCCCTATCTGTCTTTGGTGGGTGCCCGTATCTCTGCCTGATGCTGAGGGGAATGGACTGTCAGCACTGGGTTTTAAATGAATTCAGGAGAGCTTCGCCCAGTCTCTGCATCACAAGTTGATGATATTTTGTCAGGGAGATACGGCAAGTTGTGGCTTAGGAGTCATGGCTTTGCACTGAGAAGAAGGTGGCCTTCAGGGTAGAGGAGGGGTGAAACCAGAGGGAATCAGTTCTCTGTTTTCTAGGTAGCTTTGGGAATCTCTGGCTTGGAAAAAAAAAGAAGGAGCAATTGAGCTGCTACATAGGTTTGCTGCAACACTTTTGAGCTGAGAATGTGACTTGCAGAGCACCCGTTTGAGAGCTCAGCTGGAGGGAAGATAATGTGGGTTTGGAGACGTAGAGGGGGAAAGAAACACCAAAACATGAGTTTTATTTTTTTCTATTACTTGATGTGGAAAAAACCTGGTATGTCAGCATCTCCTGAGGTCCCTGCAGTGCTACTGAGAGATCCGCTTTGAAACCAACTGGATGGGAGCTAGAAAGAAGGCTGCAAGGCACACATGCCTGGAGCATCAGAAAATGTCCGCTGCATCTGACAGCTCCCTGGCCTACAGCCACGAAGGGGTTAAAGAAATGTTTTTCTCTTTGCTGTGTTCAAAAATCTCACTGAAATGATGCTCCTTTTTGGAAATTGCCATCTTTGTCCCCTGCTTCTGGCCCCTGCCAGTGTGAAAATCTCTGGGGAGAGGGAGAGTGAGGTATTGGATGCCCTGAGAAATAGTGGGGTGCAATGCCTGTGGGAGTAAGGAATGTGTAGCTGTTCTCCCTGGAAGCTCTCCTCCAGTGAAAAAGCAGAGTTTCTAGAGGAAGAATGAAGGCAGGAGTCGTGGGGGGGATGGTTTAGGACAGCAGCCCACCAGGTCTGTACCTGTGCATGAAGAAGACCGAATCCAGGCAACCCGGGCATTCTTACTCTGTCTGAAAGAAACAGCCTGGAAACCACTGCGAAGTTATGGACCAAAATGCAAGAGTCTGACTTTTGCTGAATTGTCTGGTTTTTGTTTT